>Ga0126377_10000676_pt1 | contig 21072 bp, 16 predicted proteins | sample PanSoiMetPlot_22_FD_92647 | JGI IMG/M metagenome (GOLD analysis project Ga0126377, IMG submission 92647) | Tropical forest soil microbial communities from Panama - MetaG Plot_22 | ecosystem: Environmental > Terrestrial > Soil > Tropical forest > Bulk soil | place: Panama | collected 2016-02-17 | reverse complement strand
GAGGGGCTCCTGTCCCCCGGATCGCGGGCGGGGTCGCCGGAGACGTCCAGCTCGGGCGGAAATCCCCCGACCGCGTTGGTCGCGTAGATGACGTGCCCGCATTGGCCGGATGCGCAGGCCTGCCTGGACTCCCACACCAGGCCCACGTACTCGTCTGCCAGCGGTGCCATCGACGGGCTCGTGTTGAGGCTGAACAGGGTCTCCCTCAGATGCGCCTCCGAGAGCCAGCCGATCCCGTCGCCCACCTCGTAGGACAGGAAGGCGGACGCCGAGTCCGCGTCGTCGTAGCAGCTCGCGGCCACGTGGACGAGGTCGGCGCTGTCGAACGTGACGCTCGCCTGACCGCAGCCGAAGTCGCCGACGGCCACGTCGAGCGGCACCGTCGTGGCCGCGCCGTCGTCGACCATGCGCAGTCGGATCGACTCGAGGCGCCGTGCATCGGCGGGATTCACCGAGCCGTAGGCGATGACCAGCTGCCCGGTCGAGCTCACGGCCGCGTCGCGGACCGAGGTCGACGCGCGGCTCTCCTGGTTCTCGTCGGCGGTCAGGTCCAGCGGCGCGCTCCACTGGCCGTCGCTCGTGCGCGACGCGTACATGATCTCGTTCCCCTCGCCATCGGCCCGCGTCATGGACCAGAACGCGTGCAGGGTCTCACCCTCCGCCGTCAGCACCGGCGCGGTGTGAGCTTGATCAGGGTCGGCGGACACCAGCTCCGGCTCACTCCAGCCGTCCGTGCCGAGCTGCGTGACGAACATCGCGCTCGTGTTCGCCCCGCCCGTCGTCTGCGCCGGGCCCGAGAAGGCGACGAACACGGCGCCGCCGTCGGTCACCGCCAGCGAGCTCGAGCTGGCCAGCGTGACCGGATCGGACGACACGATGTCGATCTCGCCATCGCACATCGTCTCGGCGCCGGGGCCGCCGTCATCGCCGGCCGTCCCGTCGTCCCCTGCCCCCTGATCATCCGATCCGGCGCCATCATCGCCCTCTGCCGGGCCGCCGCTCGCGTCGTCGTCATCACCCCCGCCACAGGCGGGAAGCAAGAGGAGCGCTGCGAGGAGACCGGCCGGGACGATTCGCATCGATGCCATGACGGCGGCGAGGAGCAAGCTGGATGCCATTCGCCGTGCGCCCGCGGATGCTCTGCACGGCCGCGAATCCCCGCGCCTTGACCGGCCGGTGCCTGTGAGGGCGCGCGGGCCGCTGCTGGGGGTCGGCTCACCTGCTCGCGGCTGCGCCGCTGCGCGCTTGACCACATACATTCATGAATGTATGTATAACCGGTGACCGACGCCGAGCGCGAGCAGGAGACCGAGGCCCTGGTGGCGGGCTTCCTCGCGGCGCTGGCCCATCGCACTCCCGCCGGCGCCGCCGCCGCCCCGTGCGAGGGCCCGCTCCCGGACCGCGTCCTCCACCTGGCCGGCGCGATCGCCGCCCGCCACCAGGGCCGCGCGGCCGATGACGAGTCGCGCCAGCACCTGCGCGCCGCCGCGGTGGTGCTGGCCGCCCACCACCTCCTGGCCGGCGCGCTGCCCGGCGACGAGCTGGGCGCCCTGCTCCGGGACTGCTGGCTGCGCGGAGTGCGCCGCGCACGGCCCGCCCCGACGTGGCTCGACGCCTGGGCGGACCCGACCGGCGAGCTCGCGAGCTCGCGCTGGCAGTCGCTCGCGGCCATGCTGTTCTGCATGATCGGCCTGCCCGGACCGACCCTCTGGCTGGTGGAGCGACTCGGCGGCTCGCGCGGCGCTGCCGGACGCGCCATCGAGGACGAGCTCTGGCGCGAGCTGTGCGCCGCCGAGGCAGTGCCCGAGCTCGCCCCCATGCTCGGCGCCGCCGTCGCGCGCGCCGGCCGGGGCGGAGCCTGACCGTGGCGCCCCGACGGACACCCGAGAAGGCCGCCGCGACCCGCGAGAGCCTGATCGACGCCGGCCTCGACGTCTTCTCCGAGCGCGGCTACTCCGCCGCCCAGCTGGAGGAGATCGCCGCGCGCGCGCGCGTCACGCGCGGCGCGCTCTACCACCACTTCGGCAACAAGGCGGTCCTGTACCTGGCGGTGCTGGCCGAGCGCTGGCCGATCGCGATGCAGCCGCTGTGGCGCACGCTCGAGGGCAGCGGCCCGTCGCGCGAGCGCGTGCGCGCCTTCGTGGCCGGCTTCCTGACCGCGCTCGAGCGCGACCGCACCACCCGCGCGCTGCTCAAGCTCAGCATGGACGCCGACGGCTCGCTGCCGGAGCTGCGCGGCGGGCTGCGCACCAAGGCGCGCGCGCTCGAGGCGTGGGTCGACGGGCTCGCGCGCGCCATCGCCACCGACCACAAGCCGGTGGCGGCCCGTCAGGCCGCGGTCGCGGTGGTCGCGTTCCTGCAGGGCGTCACCCTGCTGTCGACCCTCGCCCCGTCGCTGGTCTCGCCGGCGCGCGACGCGGCGCGGCTGGCCGCCGCCTGCGTCGACGGCGCGCTCGGCTGAGCGCGCACGCCCACCCGGACCGCAAACCGGTCTACCCTGGTGCGCGATGAGCCTGCTGTTCACCCCCCTCGCGCTGCGCGACGTCGAGTTCCGCAACCGCGTGTTCGTGTCGCCCATGTGCCAGTACTCGAGCGCCGACGGTCTCCCGACCGACTGGCACATGGTCCACCTGGGCAGCCGGGCGGTCGGCGGCGCCGCCCTGGTCATGGTCGAGGCGACCGCGGTCTGCCCCGAGGGCCGCATCAGCCCGCAGGACTCGGGGCTGTGGTCGCCGGCGCATGCGGCCGCGTTCGAGCGCATCACCGCCTTCATCGCCGCGCAGGGCGCGGTGCCCGGCATCCAGCTGGCCCACGCCGGCCGCAAGGCGTCGAACGCGGCCCCGTGGCACGGGCGCAGGCAGGTGGCCGAGGCGGAGGGCGGCTGGCAGCCGGTCGCGCCCAGCCCCATCCGCTTCGACGACAACATGGCGACGCCGCGCGAGCTCGCACGCGCCGATCTCGCGGCGCTCGTCGATCGCTTCCGCGACGCGGCCCGCTGGTCGGCGGGCTCCGGCTTCCGCGCCCTCGAGCTGCACATGGCGCACGGCTACCTCATGCACGAGTTCCTGTCGCCCCTGTCGAACGCGCGCGGCGACGAGTACGGCGGGGGCCTGGAGGGGCGCATGCGCTACCCGCTCGAGATCGCCGCCGCCGTGCGCGAGGTGTGGCCGGCCGAGCTGCCGCTCCTGGTCCGCATCTCGGCCACCGACTGGGTGGAGGGCGGCTGGGACCTCGGCCAGTCGATCGAGCTGGCCCGCCGTCTGCGCGCGCTCGGCGTCGATCTCATCGACTGCTCGAGCGGCGGCAGCTCGCCGGCCCAGGTGGTGCCGGAGGCGCCCGGCTACCAGGTGCCGTTCGCCGACGCGATCCGGCGCGAGGCCGGCATCGCGACCGGCGCGGTCGGCTTCATCACCTCGCCGACCCAGGCCGAGACCATCCTGACCACCGGTCAGGCCGACGTGGTGTTCCTGGCGCGCGAGCTCCTGCGCGATCCATACTGGCCGCTCCGCGCCGCGCACGAGCTGGGCGACGACATCGCGTGGCCGGTCCAGTACCAGCGCGCCCGCAAACGCTGAGCAAGCTGACAGGAGGCCGGCGATGCTCTTCCCCACCACCCTGGTCGGCAGCTACCCCCAGCCCGAGTGGCTCATCGACCGCGGCAAGCTGGCCGGCCGCTTCCCGCCGCGCGTGCGCGCGCGCGAGCTCTGGCGGGTGGCCGAGCCGCTCCTGGCCGAGGCGCAGGAGGACGCCACCCTGCTGGCCATCAAGGCGCAGGAGGAGGCTGGCCTCGACATCATCACCGACGGCGAGATCCGGCGCGAGAGCTACTCCAACCGCTTCGCCACCGCCCTCGATGGCGTGGACATCGACAACCCGGGCACCGCCCTCGATCGCTCCGGCCACCCCAATCCGGTGCCGCGCGTCGTGGGTCGGATCCGGCGCGTCCGCCCGGTCGAGGTGGACGACCTGCGCTTCCTGCGCCGCCACACCGATCGCATGGTCAAGATGACGGTGCCCGGCCCCTTCACCATGTCGCAGCAGTCGCAGAACGAGTACTACCCGGGCGAGGAGGAGGCGGCGATGGACTACGCCGCGGCGGTCAACGAGGAGATCGCCGACCTGTTCGCCGCCGGCGCCGACGTGGTGCAGATCGACGAGCCATACATGCAGGCGCGTCCGGACAAGGCGCGCCAGTACGGCCTCAAGGCGCTCAACCGGGCCCTCGAGGGCGTGAGCGGGACGACCGCGGTCCACATCTGCTTCGGCTACGCCGCCATCATCCACCAGCGCCCGTCGGGCTACTCGTTCCTGCCCGAGCTGGCCGGCTGCAGCTGCAAGCAGATCTCGATCGAGACCGCGCAGTCCGGTCTCGACTGCGCCGTGCTGGCCGGGCTGCCGGGCAAGAAGATCATGGTCGGCTGCATCGACCTGTCGGACATGACGGTCGAGAGCCCGGCCCTGGTGGTCGAGCGCATCGAGCGCGCCCTGCCCTACGTGTCGGTGGAGAACATCGTCCTCGCGCCCGACTGCGGCATGAAGTACCTGCCGCGCGACATCGCCGACGGCAAGATGCGCGCGATGGTCGAGGCGGCGTCGATCCTGCGCGCGCGCCACGCGTGATTTTCGCCGCGACAACCGCCTGGTGACGCGCGGGGACGCCTGCTAGCTTCGCGGGATGGGGAGCGGAGGCCCGCGCGCCGGCGACGCACCAGGCGGACACGTGCGAGACGGCCACACGTCCGATCCGCTCGTCGGCCGGGCCGCGCGCAGCACGGTCGCCAGCCTGTTCCTGGGCCAGGCGCGCGTCCATCCGCAGCGCATCGCCGTCCGGGACGGCGACCGCGCGATCCGCTACGGCGAGCTGGCCGATCGCTCGGCCCGGCTGGCCGCGGCGCTGTCGGCGCGCGGTGTCCGGCGCGGCGACCGGGTCGCGCTCCTGTCGGAGAATCGCCCCGAGATGCTCGAGGTGTTCCTCGCCGCCGCCCGGCTCGGCGCCGTCGTCGCGTGCCAGAGCTGGCGCCTGGCCACGCCCGAGCTGGCCCACTGTCTGCGCATCGTCGAGCCCGCGGCCTTCCTGGTCTCGCCGCGTCACGCCGCCGCGCTGGCCGGCGCCGGCGGCGGTCAGCCCATCGTGTTCGGCGACGACTACGACCAGCTCCTGGCGCGGGCCGCGCCGGGACCCGAGCAGGGCGCCGCGCTCGACCAGGTCGACCCCGAGGACCCGCTCCTCATCCTGTACACCAGCGGCACGACCGGCCTGCCCAAGGGGGCGGTGCTCAGCCACCGAGCCGAGGTCATGCGCAACCTGGTCGTGCGCGCCGAGTTCGGCGTCGCGCCACACGACACCTTCGTCGCCTGGTCGCCGCTCTATCACATGGGGGCGGCCGAGTGCGCGCTCGGCGCGCTCATGTCGGGAGGCGCGGTCATCACCGTCGACGGCTTCGACGCCGCTCGCCTGGCCGACATCGTCGCGTCCGAGGAGCTGGGCTGGCTGCTGCTCATGCCCGGCATGGTCGGCCGCTTCGCCCGCGAGCTGTCCGTGCGCGGGGTCGCGCCGCGCGGCGTCAAGGTGTGCGGCGTGATGGCAGACCTGGTCCCGCCGCACGAGATCGCCGAGATCACGCGCCTGCTCGGCGCGCCGTACGCCAACACGTTCGGCGCCACCGAGACCGGCTGTCCGCCCTGCTCGTCGAGCCTGCTCCCCGTCGGTGTCGCGCCCACCAGCCTGTCCAAGCGGCAGAGCCCGTTCTGCGAGATCCGGCTGGTCGACCCCGAATCGGATGACGACCGAGAGGTCCCCGACGGGAGCCCGGGCGAGCTCTGCATGCGCGGGCCGACGCTGTTTTCCGGCTACTGGCGCGAGCCGGAGGTCAACCGGCGCGACTTCCGCGGCGGCTGGTTCCACATGGGCGACGTGTTCGTGCGCAATCCCGACGGCACGCTCGACTTCGTCGATCGAGTGAAGTACTTGATCAAGTCGGGAGGGGAGAACGTGTACCCGGCCGAGATCGAACGCGCGATCATGCAGGACCCTCGGGTCGAGGAGGTGGCGGTGGTGCGCTGGCCCGATCCGACCTGGGGTGAGGTCCCGATCGCGTTCGTGGCCCGCGCCGATGCGTCCCTCGACGAGGCCGACCTGGCCCGCCTGTGCCGGGCTCAGCTGGCCGGCTACAAGCAGCCCAGGCGCATCCTCTTCATCGCCCGGGCCGAGTTTCCCCGCAGCGCCTCCGGCAAGGTGCAGCGCCACGAGCTCGAGGCGCGCCTCGAGGCCGAGGCCGCGGCGGCCGACGCCACCACCCAGACAGGCCAGGACCCACAGGAGAAGACGCCATGAAGCTCTACATGCATCCGGTTTCGATGACGAGCCGACCCATCCGACTGTTCATCGCCGAGAACGCGCTCGACGTCGAGGAGCAGGTCGTCGACCTCATGACCGGCGAGCACCTCAAGGACCCGTACGCCTCGATGAACCCCAACAAGCTGGTCCCCATGCTCGAGGACGGCGACTTCCGGTTGACCGAGAGCTCCGCCATCCTCAAGTACCTGGCCAGCAAGTTCGACCTGCCGAGCTACCCCAAGGAGCTGAAGAAGCGGGCCAAGGTCGACGAGATGATGGACTGGTTCAACACCCAGTTCTATCGCGACTTCGGCTACGGCCTGGCCTACCCGCAGATCTTCCCCAATCACAAGCGCCCGACCGACGACCTCCAGACCGGCACCATCGCCTGGGGACAGGAGCGCGCCAAGGGCTGGTACCAGATCCTCAACGATTCCTGGATCGGACCGAAGAAGCAGTACCTGTGCGGCGACGAGATCACCATCGCCGACTACTTCGGCTCCTGCCTCACCACCCTCGGCGAGATCATCCGCTGCAACTTCACCGCCTACCCCAACGTCGACCGCTGGATCGGCAACATGAAGAAGCTCAAGAACTGGAGCAGGATCAACGAGGCGCTGTACGGCTTCGCCAGCATGGTCAAGGATCAGCCGTTCGTGGCGATCTAGCCCGGCAAGGAGACGCCATGATCCGAGGACTGCACCACAACGCCTATCGCTGCCGCGACTCCGAGGAGACCCGCGTGTTCTACGAGGAGTTCCTCGGGCTGCCGCTGGTCAACGCGTTCCAGATCAGCGAGACCAAGAGCGGGCGCAAGACCTCCGCGCTGCACTCGTTCTACGCCATGGACGACGGCTCGTGCCTGGCCTTCTTCGAGGTGCCGGACTCGCCGTTCGAGTTCAAGCCGCAGCACGACTACGACCTGCACATCGCGCTCGAGGTGAGCCGCGACGACCTCCACCGCATGTTCGAGAAGGGCAAGCAGGCCGGCATGGAGACGCGCGGCATCTCCGACCACGGCTTCATCGACTCGATCTACTTCCGCGACCCCAACGGCTACGTCATCGAGCTGACCGCGAAGCGCGACAACCACCCGCAGGCGATGGACCCGGTGAAGAACCAGGCGCGCGAGCGGCTGCAGAGGTGGCAGGAGGAGAAGAGCGCGTGAGCGCGCCGCGGCGGTCATGAGCGGCGTCCCGAGCGAGATCGGCCACGCGCGCGAGCGGTTCCTCGACCTGGTGGGCGAGCTGCGCCCCGCCCTCCACCGCTACTGCGCGCGCCTGGTCGGCTCCGCCGTCGACGGCGAGGACGTGGTGCAGGACGCGCTGGCCAAGGCGTTCTACGCCATCGCGCTGGAGAGCGAGCCGCCGACGCTCAAGCCGTGGCTGTTTCGCATCGCCCACAACACGGCGATCGACTTCCTGCGCCGCTACGAGCACAGCCGGGTCGAGCGCCGCGACGACCTCGACGAGACCACGGCGGCCGAGCCCGAGCCGGCGGTCGACCCCGCCGCCGTGCGCGCGTCTCTGGCCAGCTTCCTCGAGCTGCCGGTGCGCCAGCGCAGCGCGGTCATCCTGAAGGACGTGCTCGACCAGTCACTGGCCGAGGCCGCCGAGGCGATGGGCACCACGATCCCGGCGGTCAAGGCGGCCCTGGTGCGCGGGCGGGCCGCCCTGCGCGCGCAGGTGCCGGCCGTGCGCCCGACGGCCTCCATCGACCCCGACGAGCGCGCCCGCCTCGAGCGCTACGCCGCGCTGTTCAACGCGCGCGACTGGGACGCGCTGCGCTCGCTCCTGTCCGAGGAGTGCCGGCTCGATCTGGTGTCGAAGGCGGCCCGGCGCGGCCCGGGCGTGCGCGGATACCTGGACCGCTACGCCGCGGAAACGGGCGTGCGCGCCGCTGTGGGTGTGGTCGAGGGCAGACCCGCGCTCCTGGTCTTCACGGCCACCAGTGGTGGGCGCCCGGCCTACTTCATCTTCATCGACTGGAGCGGGGATCGCGTGGATCACATCCGCGATTACCGGTACGCGGCGCACGTCGCCGCCGACGCGGAGATCGAGCAGCTCTCCGCCGGTGACGCACCCGCCACCACCTGACCGCGGCACCGGCCGCGCGTCATCCGGGAGCGACGATCTTGTCGCTGATGCGTTGGCTGGGCGCCACCGAGCGCTGATAGTTTGCCCAGCGCTGGCCTGCACTCACCGCGCCGGCAAAAGGAGAGGCTGAGGATGACCGTGTCACATCGGGCACAGCGGACCATCGAACGGACCATCGATCCGATCCCCCGCCGGATTCCCCGCATCCGGCGCCTCGCGGCGATCCTCGGCGCGGTGATGGTCGTCGCCGCCTGCAGCGGCGAGGACGGCGAGCCGGGGCCCAAGGGCGATCAGGGCGAGCCCGGGCAGGATGGCACCGGCGGAGGCGGCGCCGGCGCCGCCGGCAATCTGCTCAGCTTCACGCCGGTCGCGGTGCCCGTCACCGACGACGAGAAGCGCGCGGTCATCGCCTCCCCGGAGGCGCTGGTCGGGGGCGACCTGGTCCCGCTGTCCTACGTGGTCGAGGCGCGCAGCGGCGACGCCATCGGCGACGCGGTGTTCGGCCGCATCGTCGACCAGGACGGCAACCCGGTGACCAACGAGGACGGCTCCGAGTTCGTCTCGCCGTCCAACGACTCGTCGACCATCCACCAGGTCGGCGACAAGCTCTTCGAGGTGACGCACTTCGAGACCCAGCCCGCCGCCATGTACGTGAGCGAGCTGGCGCAGGACGAGAGCGGGAAGCTCAGCATCACCAGCACCAGGCCGGTCGACTTCTCCGGCGTGCACGGCCTGTGGAATCCGTGCGCCGGCAGCGTCACGCCGTGGAACACGCACCTGGGCGGCGAGGAGTACCCTCAAGATGCGCGCGCGAGCGAGGCGGCCACCACCGCTGCCGAGCTGACCGGCACCTTCAACGCCAACCTCCTGCGCTACTTCGGGCTCGATCCGGCCACCGCCACGCTGGCGGAGGCCCAGGCGGTGTTCAGCCCCTACTACTATGGATATCCGGTCGAGGTCGCGGTCGACGAGGCCGGCGCCACGACCGTCACCAAGCACTACGCCATGGGCCGGCACGCGGTCGAGCTGGGCTACGTGATGCCCGACCAGAAGACCGTGTACATCACCGACGACGGCACCAACGACTCGCTGCAGATGTTCGTGGCCGCGCGGCCCGGCGATCTCTCGGAGGGGCGGCTCTACGCCGCTCGGTGGTTCCAGACCAGCCCGCCCGGGCAAGGTCACGGGTCGGCCGACATCTACTGGATCGAGCTCGGCACCAGCGCGAAGGCGGCCGACGTCGAGGCGCTGGTCGACGGCGGCATCGTCTTCTCCGACATCTTCGACACCGGTGTCATGACCGGGACCGGCACCTGCCCGGCCAACTTCACCGCGGTGAACGTGGACTCCGCCGCGCCCGGTGAGTGCCTGCGCCTCAAGAAGGGCATGGAGCTGGCCGCGTCGCGCCTCGAGAACCGCCGTTACGCCGCCTACCTCGGCGCCACCACCGAATTCCGCAAGCTGGAGGGCATCACCTACAACGAGGCCGGCCACCGGCTCTACGTCTCGTTCTCGGAGCTGAACGGCGGCACCGAGGACGCCGAGCCGGCCAAGGACCTGGGCGGCCCCAATCACATCCGCCTGGCCGCCAACGACTGCGGAGCGGTGTTCGAGTTCGTCATCACCAAGGACGCGACCATCGGCAGCGACTTCGTGGCCGAGAGCGCGAAGTCGCTGGTCGAGGGTACCTGGCTCGCGGATCCGGCGAACCCGAACCCGTACCCGGATGGCAGCCCGTATGCCGGCAAGAACGAGTGCGCGGTGACGACCGTGTCCAACCCCGACAACCTGTCGTTCGCGCCCGGCTACAGCACGCTCTTCATCGGCGAGGACTCGGGCAGCGAGCACCAGAACGACTCGGTCTGGGCTTACAACGTGCAGACCGGCGAGCTCGACCGCATCCTCACCACGCCGTACGGGGCCGAGACGACCGGCGTCTACTTCTATCCCGACGTGGGCGGCCATGCGTACATCAAGGCGCAGGTCCAGCACCCGTTCGGCGAGTCGGACCAGGACCAGATGAAGAGCGCGGACGAGCTCCGCTCGTACACCGGCTACATCGGGCCGCTTCCCAAGATGAACTGACCCGGGCCCCCGCCGTGCGCCGCCGCCTCGTCATCGTCTCGACCGCCCTTGTGGTCGCCGCGGGGCTGGCGCTCGCGCTCGGCACCGTTCACCGCTCGGCGGCGCCGGAGCCGCCCGGCGTCGCGGCCCGCACGGCGCCGCCGGCGGCCGCCGTGCCGTCGCGCGCCGCCGGGGCGGGCGCCCGTGCCGTCGCCGGCGACGCGCCGCCGCTCGACAACCTCGCCGCGTACATCCCGGCGCAGTGCTACGCGGTGACCCGCGACGAGGACAGGGCCGGGACGGCCGCGAAGCCCGGCCGCACCCACAACGGCTGCTTTGCCTGCCACCAGGTGTCGCGTCCGCCCAGCTACGCCGACGACTACGACGTGCAGGTGACGCAGTCGCTGCCGCGCTTCGCGACGATCAACCGCTGGACCAACGTGCTGCACCCGCCGCCGCCGGTGGCGATGGCGGACGCCGCGCTGCTCGACTGGGTGCGGCGCAGCAACTACCGCGGCGACGACGGCGCGCCGCGGCTGGAGCGCGCAGTCCAGGCCTGGGACAGGAACGGGAACGGCAAGTGGGACGGCTTCGCGCCCGACTGCTGGTTCCACGCCGACGAGCAGGGCTGGGATCGCGATGACCACGGGCGCGCGACCGGCTGGCGGGCCTACGCCTACGCGCCCATGCCGGGCATGTTCTGGCCGACCAACGGCTCGGCCGGCGACGCGTTCATCCGCCTGCCCGAGGCCTACCGCACTGACGCCGCCGGCGGCGACAGCCCCGCGATCTACGCGCTCAACCTCGCCATCCTCGAGGCCACCGTGCGCCGCACCGACGTTCCGATCGCGCCGACCGACGAGAAGTCGGTGGGCCTCGACCTCGACGGCGACGGCGCCATGGGCACGGCGTCGCGGGTGGCGTTCGCGTGGCCGCCGGCGGCGGGCAAGCGGCTCCACTACGTGGGCCAGGCCGCGTCGCTCGACCCGGCGGTGGCCGGATGGCCGGCGGCCGGCCTCTACCCGGTCGGCACCGAGATCGTGCACAGCGTCCGCTACCTCGACGTCGCCGGCGGGAAGGTGCGGATGGCGGCGCGTATGAAAGAGCTGCGCTACATGCGCAAGAACCACTGGTACACGTACAGCGACCTGGATCTGCGCGCGAAGGCCGAGATGCGCGAGAAGGACGGCAAGCCCAACACGCTCAAGAGGGTCATCGCCGACGCCGAGCGCGGGGTGACGACCGGGACCGGCTGGCGCATGCAGGGCTTCATCGAGGACGCCGGCGGCGAGCTGCGGCCGGAGACCATCGAGGAGACCGCCTTCTGCATCGGCTGCCACGGAGGCGTCGGGGCCTCGACCGACAGCACCTTCAGCTTCGCCCGCAAGGTGGGCGGCGCCGAGCCCGACGCCGGCTGGTACCACTGGGAGGAGAAGGGGCTGGCCGGCATCCGCGAACCGCGGCGCGCCGACGGTCGCGGCGAGTACGCGGTCTGGCTCGAGGAGGTGGGGGGCGGCGACGACTTCCTGGCCAACGCCGAGGTCGCCCGCCGCTTCTTCGGCCGCGATGGGGTGCTGCGGCCGGCCATGGCGCGCGCGCTGGCGGCGGACATCTCGGTGGTCGCGATGCCGTCGCCGGAGCGCGCCCTCGATCTCGATCGCGCGTACCTCGCGCTGGTCAAGGCGCAGTCGTTCGCGCGCGGGCGCGACGTCGTGCTGGGCGAGCCCCGGGTCAAGGATCGGGTCGTGCAGGACTCGGCGACCGGCATCACGCGCGTGGTCGGCCCGCCGTGGAAGCCGGCGGGGCGCTGAGCCCACCGCGCGAGGCTCGCGGCGGCGGCGCGCCCGGGCTGCTATTCTGGACGCAGCGCTGTCGCGATGTGGCTGGCGATCCTCTTCCTCGGTGTGGTCCTCACCGTCCTGCACGCGCTCTACTTCAGCGCGCGGGTGACCCGGGCGCTCGGGCACGTGTTCCCGCGCACCGCCCCCTGGCTGCGGCCGCTGCGCATCGCCTACCGGGTGATCGCCTGCTCGCTGCCGGTCCTGATGGTGGGCTACGTGGTCTACGCCCTCATCGCCGAGCCGGAGACCATCGGGCCGCCCGACAGCCGGATCTACGACTACCTGGTGGAGGTGCCCTTCTGGCTCCTGACCATCGTGTCGGTGCAGTGCTCGCTGGTCGTCATCCCGCTCGATCTCGTCCACCTGGGGCTGGCGCGCCTCGGCGTCGCGGCCGGCCCGCGCTGGCGCCGGCGGCGCCACGCGCTCGTCCTCCTGGTCTGCGCCGCCTTCGTCATCCACGTGCCGGCGCGCGCCGCTCACGACGCCAGCGCGCTCCAGGTGCGCGTGCACGAGGTCTCGTCGCGCACCCTTCCGCCCGGGCTCGACGGGTTCACCATCGCCCTGGTCGCCGACATGCAGGCCGACCAGTACACCGGGCGCGAGCGCCTGGCCCAGATGGTCGACGCGGCCAACCGGGCGCGGCCCGACCTGGTGCTCATCGCCGGAGACATGATCACGCGCCCGCCCGCCTACATCGAGCTGGCGGCCGAGCAGGCCGCCCGCCTGCGCGCCCCGCACGGCGTCCTGGCCTGCATCGGCGACCACGACAACTTCGCCTACCGCGACCGCGCGCGCAGCCTGCGCGAGGTGCGCGCCGCCCTCGCCCGCCGCGGGGTGGAGATGGTCGACAACGACGTGCGCGAGATCCGGGCCGGCGGCGCCACCATCGCCGTCATCCTGGCCACCCAGAACTACGTGTCGAGCATCGATCGCGACACCACCCGCCGGCTGCTCGCGCGCGCGCAGGCGGCCGACCTCCAGATCCTCCTGTCCCACCAGCCGGCCGCGCGGCTCATCGACGACGCGCGCGCCGGTGGGGTCGACCTGTTCCTGAGCGGCCACACGCACGGCGGTCAGATCAACTTCTGGCTCCCCTTCCTCGACATCACGCCGACCCGCATCGAGAACCGCTACATCACCGGCGAGTATCGACTGGGCGACATGACGCTGGTGGTGTCGAGCGGGCTCGGCATGTCGGTGGCGCCCTTCCGCTACCGCGCGCCGGCGACCGTGGACATCATCCGCCTGCGCCGCCGGTGACGGCGGCGGCGCGGCCGCCGCGGTCGTCGTGGCGCGCCTCCTCGCCGCCCACCCAGGTGGCGAGGACCGAGAGGTCCGGCTCGCGCAGGAGCGCGAGGTCGGCGCGGTGGCCGGGCGCCACGCGACCGAGGCGGTCCTCCAGCCCCAGGTAGCGGGCCGGGTAGAGCGACGCCATGCGCAGGCTCTCCTCGAGCGGCAGCTCGAGCAGCCGCACGCAGTTCCTCACCGACGTGGCCATGTCGACGTCGGCGCCGGCCAGCGTCCCGTCCTCGGCGGTCAGGCGGCCATCCTTGCGCAGGATGGTGCGGCCGTACAGCTGGAACGACGTGGCGGCGGTGCCGGCGGGCGGCATCGCGTCGGTCACCAGCAGCACCTTGCCGGGCGGCTTGACGTGGACCAGCAGGCGGAGGAGCGCCGGGTGGACGTGCACGCCGTCGGCGATGACGCTGCACCAGGCGTGCGGATCGGCCAGCGCGGCGAGCACCGGCCCGGGCGCGCGGTTGACCAGCGGCGGCATGGCGTTGAAGAGGTGAGTGAAGCCGCGCACGCCGGCCGCCAGGGCCTGCCGGGTGCGCTCGACCGTCGCGGCGGTGTGCCCGGCCGCGACCACCACGCCGGCGGCGGTCAGCTCCGCGATGGCGGCGTCGTCCACGCACTCCGGCGCCACGGTCGACAGCAGGCGGCCTCGATCGCCGAGCCCGCGCCGGGCCACGTCGCACAGGAGCGCGAGGTCGTCGCCGTCGGGCGCACGGATCCACTCGCGCGCGTGAACGCCGGGCCGCTCGCGGCTGATGAAGGGACCCTCGAGGTGGACGCCGAGCACGCCTCCGGCCGGGCGGGCGAGCGCGCGGACCGCGGCGTCGCAGGCCTGCGCCATCTTGCGCCGATCGTCGGTGAGGAAGGTGGGCAAGACGGCCGTGGTGCCGGACGGGCGCACGGCCGCGGCGATGGCCAGCGCGGCGTCCGCCGTCGGCGTGTCGTTGAACAGCACGCCGCCGGCGCCGTTGACCTGCACGTCCACGAAGCCGGGCACCAGCAGCGCGTCGGGCGGCAGCCGGCGCACCGGCACCTCGGCCGGCGCGGACGCGGCCGGCAGCACGGCCGCGATGGTCTCGCCCTCGAGCAGGACGGCGTGGCCCACGACCATGCGCTCGCCGGTGAACAGGCGCGCGCCGGTCAGGAGCTGGCGCGTCACGGCCCCCTCGCGCCGCCGACGAGGTTGAGCTCGACGATGAAGTCGTACGCGTCGCCGCGGTACTGCGATCGCACGAACTCGAGCGGCGTGCCGTCCTCGAGCATCGTGCGGCGCTCGAAGTAGAGCGCGGCCGAGCCCTCGGCCACGCCGAGCTGCGCGGCCTGCCCCGCGCTCAGCCGCACCGCGGCGAGCCGCTGCAGGGCGCGGTAAGGCGTGTAGCCGCGGCGGCGCAGCTCCTCGTAGAGCGAGCCCTCCACCGCCGTCGGGTCGGGCAGGAAGTGCGTGGGGATGGCGCCCAGCTCGAGCGCCATCGGCGTGCCGTTGGCGGTGCGCAGGCGGCTCATCCGGCTGACCGTCGCACCCGGGCTGAGGCCCAGCGCGAGCGCCTCCTCGGGCGTCGCCACCGAGACGATTCGCTGCAGCCACACCGATCCGGCCACCAGGCCGCGCGACGCCATGTCCTCCGAGAAGCTGGTCAGCGTGGACAGGCGCTGCTCGACGTGGGGCGCGCGGTTGACGAACGTGCCGGCGCCCTGGATCTGCTGGAGCAGCCCCTCGTCGGACAGCTTGCGCAGCGCCTTGCGCACCGTCACGCGCGACACGTCGAATCGCTCGGCCAGCTCGCGCTCGCTCGGCAGCGCGTCGCGGTGGCCGAGCTTGCCGCCGACGATGAGGCCGCGCAGGTAGCGCGCGAGCTGGAGGTAGAGCGGGAGGGGCAGGTCGCTCGACAGGGCGTCCTTGTCGAAGGCGGTGGCGTTGGTCGCGACCATGGGTTGTCGGCTCTCTTTCCGGCTCCGCGGCGGCGCGGGGCGCGGATGCGCCATGAAAATACCAATAGAAGACCATAGCGGCAAGCTGGCCTCCCGGGGCTGAGGCGGGGCCGGAGCTGAACCGGTCGCCTTCCACGATCCGCCCGCTTCGACCGGAACGCCCGGTGCAGCGAAGGTGCCGCGGCTCACCCGCGCCTTTTTGGTTGAAGTCGATGTCTCGGCTGGTACCTTGGAGCAGTCCAATTTAATACCACTCGAGGAAACCATGACCAGCGCGACCGAGGACGTGGCCCGGCGGTTCGATGGGCTCGACAGCTGGAGCACCGGCGAGATCCTCGAGACGCTGTGGAACAGCCAGTCGCGCGCCGTGGCCGCCTGCCTTCCGGCCCTGCCCCACCTCGAGGGTGCGGTCGTCGCGGCGACCGCACGCCTGGCGCGCGGCGAGGGCCGGCTGGCATACGCCGGGGCCGGCTCGTCGGGCCTCATCGCCGCGCTCGATGCCCTCGACCTCGGCCCCACCTTCGACTGGCCCGAGGCGCGCATCGCCATCTTCGTGGCCGGCGCGGCCGGCTTCTCGCGCCCGCCCGATCCGGCCGCCGAGGACGACGCCGCCGGCGGCCGGGCGCGCGCGCACGACGCCCGGCTGGGGGTCGGCGACGTCCTGGTCGGCGTGTCGGCCAGCGGCTCCAGCGCCTTCACCGTCGCCGTGCTCGAGGAGGCCCGCCGCGCCGGGGCGCTGACCGTCGCATTCGCCAGCCAGGCCGACTCGCCGCTGGTGCACGCCGCCGAGCACGCGGTGGTGGTGGCGACCGGGGCGGAGGTCATCGCCGGGTCGACCCGGCTGGGCGCCGGGACCGCGCAGAAGGTGATGCTCAACCTCTTCTCCACCGCCATCATGGTCGGGCTCGGCTTCGTGTTCGACAACCTGATGATCAACGTGCGGGCGGAGAACGCGAAGCTTCGCCACCGCCGCGCCGCCATCGTCGCCAGCATCGCGGGCGTCGATCTCGCGGTGGCCGCCGCCGCGCTCGCCCGCCACGGCGACGTCAAGCGGGCCGTGCTCGGTCTGGCCGGTCTGTCGCCCGCCGACACCGAGGCCGCGCTGGCCCGGTCCGGCGGCAACCTGCGCGTCGCGCTCGGCGCGGCCGGGGGCGCGACCGCCGCGCGGGGGCGGAGCGGAGGGCGGAGCGGTCCATGAGCCTTGCCGCGCCCAGGTCGACGCTCACGCTGCGATCGCCGCTGGCCGGATGGGTCTCGGGTCTGGCCGAGGTCCCGGACCCGGCGTTCGCGCAGGGGATGATCGGCGACGGCGTGGCGATCGATCCGATGTCGAGCGAGCTCTGCGCACCCTGCGACGGCGTGGTGGTATCGGTGCACGCCGCCCGCCACGCGTGCACCGTGCGCGCGCCGGGCGGCGCCGAGATCATGCTTCACGTCGGCATCGACACGGTCGGGCTCAAGGGGCGCGGGTTCCGCGTGCTGGTGCGGGACGGCCAGCGGGTGCGGGCCGGCGACCCGCTCATCGCGTTCGACATGGACCTGGTCGGTCGCGGCGCCACCAGCCTCCACACCATGGTGGTCGTGGTCAACGGCGACGACCACGCGATCGTGGACCGCGTACAGGACCGCGAGGTCGCGGTCGGCGATCCGCTCCTGGTCATCGCGGCGGCGCGCGGGGGCGATGCCGCCGAGCCCGACGCCGACGCCGACGCAGACGCCGACGCCGGCGACGCCGGTGCGAGCGGGGCCAGCGAGGCGGCCGAGCGGCGGGCTGTGCTTCCCCTCGCGCACGGCATGCACGCGCGGCCCGCGGCGGTGCTGGCCCGCAGCGCGAGGCGCCATGCCGGCCCGGTCGCGATCTCGTGCCGCGGGCGCAGCGCCAGCGGCAAGAGCCTCGTCTCTCTCATGGCCCTCGGCGCGCGCCGCGGCGACGTGCTCGCCATCCGCGCGACGGGGCCCGGCGCCGAAAACGTCGCCGCCGAGCTGGCCGAGCTGGTCGAGAGCGGCCTCGGCGAGGCCATCCCCGACCCGGCCCAGGAGCCCGAGGAGCGCGGCGACGCCACGCCCTTCCGCCCCGGCCAGGAGGTGCGCCTCGCCGGCGTGGCCGCTGCACCCGGGCTCGCGGTCGGCGTCGCCGTCAGACTCGCCAGCGAGCCCGATCTCGAGACCGATCTGGCGCTGGAGCCGGAGGCCGCGCGCGCCGCCGCCACCGACGGCACCCGCGCCGCGGCCGAGGAGGAGCGGCTCGGCGCGGCGCGCGCCCGGCTGCGCCGCGAGATCGAGCAGGTCATCGCCGCGGCCCCGCGCGACGCCACGCGGGCCGACATCTTCCGCGCCCACCTCGACCTGGTCGACGACCCGGAGCTGGTCGCCACGGCCAGCCGCGAGATCGCCGCCGGCCGCAGCGCGGCGGCGGCCTGGCGCACCGCGATCCGCGAGAGCGCGGCCGCCCTGCGCGGGCCGGGCGATCCGCTCCTGTGGGAGCGCACCGCCGATCTCGAGGACCTCGGCCGCCGGACTCTCGCGATCCTGGCCGGGCGCGCCACCTCGCGCGTCCCGGCCGAGCTGCCCGATGGCGCCGTCCTGGTCGCCGACGAGATCCTGCCCTCCGACCTGGCGGCCTTGCCAGCCGGCGCCATCGCCGGGCTGTGCACGGCGCGCGGCGGCCCCACGTCGCACGCCGCCATCCTGGCCGCCGGCCTGGGCGTGCCGGCGGTGGTGGCGATCGGCGACGCCGTCCTGCGCGTGCCCGACGGCGCGCCGCTCGTGGTCGACGGCGGCCGCGGCGCGGTGCGCGTCTTCCCCGCCGCCGGTGCGCGCGAGGTCGCCGAGGGTGCCATCGCCGCCCGCGCGCACCGCCGCCGCGCCGGCCTGGCCGCGGCGCGCGAGGAGGCGCGCACCGCCGACGGGACCCGCGTCGCGGTCATGGCCAACCTCGAGCGCCCGTCCGACGCGGCGCTCGCCGTCGCGCAGGGCGCGGAGGGCTGCGGCCTCCTGCGCACCGAGATCCTGTTCCTCGATCGCTCCGCGCCGCCGAGCGAGGACGAGCAGGCCGCCTGCTACCAGGCGATGGCCGACGCGCTCGAGGGCCGCCCGCTGGTCGTCCGCCTGTTCGACGGCGGCGGCGACAAGCGCCTGCCCTACCTGCCCGCGCCGCGCGAGGACAACCCGGCGCTCGGCGTGCGCGGCGTGCGCCTCGCCCTGCTCCATCCGCGCCTCCTGCGCGCCCAGCTGCGCGCCATCCTGCGCGCCCGCCCGGCGGGCGTCTGCCGCATCCTGGTGCCGATGATCGCGACCGCCGCGGAGCTGCGCGCGGTCCGCGCCGCCGTCGACGAGGAGCGCCGCGCGCTCGACCTGCCGGCGCCGGCGATCGGCGCCATGATCGAGGTGCCGGTCGCTGCCCTGCTGGCCGCGACGCTGGCCCGCGAGGCCGACTTCTTCTCGATCGGCACCAACGACCTGGCCCAGTACGCGCTGGCCATGGACCGGGGCAACCCGCTCCTGGCCGGCGCGCTCGACGCGCTCCACCCGGGCGTGCTCCGCCTGGTGGCCGGCACCGCCGTCGCCGCGCGCGCGTGCGCTCGCCCGGTCGCGGTGTGCGGCGGCGCGGCCGGCGACCCGCGCGCCGTGCCCCTCCTCATCGGTCTCGGCATCGGCGCGCTGTCGACCGCGCCGGCCCTGGTCGCCGAGACCAAGGCGCTCGTCCGCACCCTCACCGCGGCGCGCTGCGCCGAGGTCGCCAATCGCGCGCTGGAGCTCGAGAGCGGCGAGGACGTGCGCGCCCTCGTCGCCGAGACCTGGCCGGAGCTGGCCGGCGAGCCGCCGGCCACAGCCGGGCCGGCCATCCCCCCCATGCCGCAAGGACGTCACGTGATCGGAGGTCAGTCATGGTGAAGAGCTCGTTCGCTGGCGCCCAGAAGCTCGGGCGCGCACTGATGCTGCCGATCGCCGTCTTGCCGGTGGCCGGGCTGCTCCTGCGCCTCGGTCAGGCCGACATGCTGGACATCCCGTTCGTGGCCAACGCCGGGGACGCGGTGTTCAAGAACCTCGGCCTCCTGTTCGCGGTCGGCGTCGCCATCGGCTTCGCCAAGGAGAGCCACGGCGCGGCAGGACTGGCCGGCGCGGTCGGCTACTTCATCGCGACCTGGGGCGCCAAGGTGCTGATCGACATCCCGCCCGACGCGGTGCAGGGCCTGAGCGGGAAGGCCCTCGAGCTCGCCACCGCCGCCGCCCGCGAGGACATGGTCCGCAGGATCAGCGTCCTCACCGGCATCCTGTCCGGACTCCTGGCCGGCGGCCTCTACAACCGCTACTACGACATCAAGCTGCCCGACTACCTCGCCTTCTTCGGCGGCCGCCGCTTCGTGCCGATCGTGACCGGGTTCGCCTGCGTGTTCCTCGCCCTCGCGCTCGGCTACTGCTGGCCCATCGTGCAGGGCGGCCTCGACGCCGCGAGCCGATCGGTGCTGGGCAGCGGCGAGATCGGCCTCTTCATCTACGGAGTGCTCAACCGCCTGCTGCTGGTCACCGGGCTGCACCACATCGTCAACAACATCGCCTGGGTCATCCTGGGCGACTACCACGGCGTGACCGGGGATCTGAACCGCTTCTTCGCCGGCGACCCGAGCGCGGGCGCGTTCATGGCCGGCTTCTTCCCGATCATGATGTTCGGCCTGCCGGGCGCCTGCCTGGCCATGTACCGCTCCGCGCGCTCGAACAGCCGGCGCATGGTGGCCGGCATCCTGTTCTCGATGGCGCTCACCTCGTTCCTCACCGGGGTGACCGAGCCCGTCGAGTACGCCTTCATGTTCCTGGCCCCGGTGCTCTACGTCATTCACGCGATCCTGACCGGGCTGTCTCTCGTCGTCATGGACCTCCTCCACGTCAAGCTCGGCTTCACGTTCTCGGCCGGGCTGTTCGACTACGTCATCAGCTTCAAGAAGGCGAGCCATCCGCTCCTGCTGCTGCCGGTCGGCGCGGTCTACTTCCTCCTCTACTACGGCATCTTCCGCTTCGCGATCGCGCGCTTCGATCTCAAGACCATCGGGCGCGAGAGCGACGCGGTCTCCGCGACCGACCTGCCGCTGGCCCGTGCGTCCTCCGCCGCCAGCTCGCGCGGCGAGAGCTACCTGCAGGCCCTCGGCGGCGCCGGCAACGTGCGAGAGGTGGAGGCCTGCGCCACCCGGCTTCGCCTCGACGTGGTCGACAGCGCGCGCATCGACGAGGCGGCGCTCAAGCAGCTGGGCGCGCGCGGCGTGCTCCGCCTGGCCACCGGCAGCGCGCAGGTCATCATCGGCCCGCAGGCGGACCAGGTGGCCGACGAGATACAGCAGGCGATGCGGGGCCGCGTCTGACGCGGCGAGCCGCTCCGCCCGCCACAGACGAGTGAAGACTGCAGCTGAGCTCGATCGGGCGCCGCCGGCGCCAGCGAGACAGATCTGCCCGAGGACAGGGAGGGAACCCATGAAGCGGACCGCGCTGCACGCTCTCGCATCGATCGCGTCGATCG
>Ga0126377_10000675_pt1 | contig 21079 bp, 28 predicted proteins | sample PanSoiMetPlot_22_FD_92647 | JGI IMG/M metagenome (GOLD analysis project Ga0126377, IMG submission 92647) | Tropical forest soil microbial communities from Panama - MetaG Plot_22 | ecosystem: Environmental > Terrestrial > Soil > Tropical forest > Bulk soil | place: Panama | collected 2016-02-17 | reverse complement strand
CGACGATGAAGGACGAACTCGCGAAGAGCGCCGCGACGACGTTGGACGCCCTGAAGCTCCCCGACATCCAACTCACGCCGTCGGTCGGGGAAAAGAACAAAGCCGCTGCCTCTGCGCTCCTCATCGATCTGCAGGAGCAATTCGAGAAGGATAAACCGAAAATCCTCAAGGCGGCGAACGACGTCTATGACGACCTCAAGGCCCAAGCGAAGGCCCGCGTCGAAGAGTGGCGCGCGGTGGTCGGCAATCTGGGGGCGGCCGTCGGGCAGTCTCTGACGGCGGGCCTCACAGCCGCGCTCCACGGCGGCGGCGTCTCGGGCGCGTTAGCGGCGTTCGGGGAGTCGATCTTGGGCGCGCTCGGCGGGTTCTTCACGCGGTGGGGCGAAGCCCTGATCGGCTTCGGCGCCATCATGGAAAAGCTCGCGACATGGATGGCGGCGCATCCGATCTTCTCCGGTCCGGCCGCCATCGCGGCAGGCATCGCCATGATCGCGCTCGGCTCGACGCTCTCGGGCATTGCGGCGGGCGGCGGGGGCGGCACGGGCGGCGCGGCCTATTCGGCGGCGGCGTCGATCCCGACGTCGACCACGCAGACCACGACCGTCATGCCCTACAGCTACGCGCCCCCGACGCAGGCGACGACCGCAGGCATGAGCCCCGTGACCCCGGTCGTGAACAACGTGACGGTCATCGGGAAGGACGACCCAGCGGTGCAGCGCCAGATGCTCGAACTCATCAATCGCGCACAACTGCGCGGGACATCGAGCTAAAAATGGCGACCTCGATCACCTTCACCGACACGATCGGGACCGCGACGCTGACGAACGAGAAGCCCTTCCCCGGCGACCGGTTCGGCGGTTGGGAAATCAACACCATCCCGATCGGGACCGCCGTGCAACGGCAATCGGACGGGGCGACCTCGATGTTCGTGTTCCGTGAAGATTTCGGCGCGAGCTTCGAGCTACGCGCCATCCCCTCGACGCGGACCGCAGGCGTCTCGATGCACCAAATCGCCGACCGGCTCCGGCGCTGGCTCATGAAGGGCGGCACCTGCTCGATCGCGACCGGGGACGCCGAGCAGAACGTCTATCCGATGTGCGGCCTGAAGGGGGGCACGACGCCCTCGCTCCGCATGTCCGACGCAGCGAACATCGAGTACACGCTCGCGCTCGACGTCGTCAATCTCGCGGCCGCGCCGGTCCAGATGGTGTGCCGGTACGCCGAACAATGAGCATTCGGTAATGCCCGGCCCGACGACGGTCTATTTCCGACTGCGCATCAAGAACGCGGCGGGAACGGCGGACCAAATCGTGATCACGAGCGTGCGTGGCGGCACGAACCCGTACATCAAGGAGCCCCCGCACGGCGACGGCGCGACCTATAACCCGATGTCGGGCGAGTCGATGCTCGGCGCGTACACGCTCCTCATCGCCGACTGGGCGCTGCCCGGCACGACGCCGGTCTCGCGCGTGATGACGTCGCAACTCGAAGCACAAGGGACTGACGCGGACGGGTTCCCGACCTACCGGCAGCAACTCGCGTATCGCCGGTGCATCCTCGACATGGGGTTCGACGGTGTGACGTGGCCGATCGTGCTCGTCGCGGGCGTGCTCTCGCTTCTCCGGCTCGTCGACGCGATGACGTACGAGGTCACGATTCAGGACCCCATGCGCGCGATGGAACAGGTGACGCTCTTCGCGCCCAGCCTGCCAACGCGCATGGGGGACTGGTTCGCCGCCTTCCCGTTCCGTGGCTGTCTCGCGGGCGGACCAATGATGCAGCCCGCCGGAACGGTCCCCGACGATCGACCGCTCGGCTTGGTCGACTTGGGCGGCTGGGAGTGGCGCGTCGAGCAACTCATCCCCGGCGCCAATCTCGGGTTTGGGCACTCCTCGCCCTACTACGTGCTCCGGCCGCGCATCGTGTACGGCCCGCCCAAGTGGGAAGCGAACACGCGGTCCAACCTGTCGGACTTCGCGCCGCAGATCAACGAGGCGGCGGCCAAGTATCAGACGGTGATGCCGAACCACGTCTCCGTGCCGTGGGAGACGATCGAAGATGCGATGACCAAGGGCTCGGCGTGGACCGGCATTACGTGGCTCATCGACAAGCACGACGGCCAAGGGTTCGTCCCGTGGAAGCCCTACCCGTTCGATCAATTCTTCGTCTGGGACCCGACGCGGAACGCCTTTCAGTGGAACTCGTCGCTGATCGGGCCGCCGGAGAATTGGGGAATCGGCGCGATGCCCGGTCCGGGCCAGACGTTGCCGATCGGCGCGCTCGTCAAAGTGCGCGCGCTCACCGTGCTCCCGACCGAACAGTGTCCGCTCTATCTCAAGGACAACCCGACAGTGCTGCTCGCGCAATTCCTCACGAGCGCGAACATCCCGTTCAATCAGGCGTCGCTCGATCAGCTCCGCGCGACGATGACGGCCTTGGGCAACATGACGATCACCTTCCGCATCACGGCGCCCAAGCCGCTCAAGGAGATGATCGACCAGATCGTACTGCCGCTGGGCATCGGCATCCGGGGCAACACCGCAGGGGAATTAGAGTTCTTTGACGGTCGCTTGGGGAGCGTGACCACGCTCCCGACCGTGCAGATCACGGACGACGACATCATCGACGGGACGACGTCGCTCCCCTTCGAGTTGGACCCCTCGCGCGCCGTGGTGCAGATCACGTTTACGCAGACGCGGATGGTGAACCAACTCACCGCGCCGCACAACAGCGACACGTCGATCATCGACGGCATCATCCTCGGCACCGACACGCTGACGATGAAAAACGGCGACGTCGGCGCCATCCCGTTCGGCACGCTCGATTGGAAAACCGACGGCATGTGCTCGATCGAGCACGTCGAGAAGATGGATTGGACGACCTTCGTCACGAGCCAAGCGCGGAGCATTTTCGATCGCTTCGGCTGGGGCGGCGTCGCGTTCGAGACAACACTCATTCGTGGCGGCGCGGGCGAAGGGCTCAACTTGGGCGACGAGGCGCTCATTAACGTTCCCCAAATCCCGAACCATAATTACCGGCTCGGCGACAACCCCGCGATCGCCGCGCGCCGCATGCAGATCACGCGGCGCACCGTGCTCCCCGAAGGGTACGCCGTGCGCTTCGAGGATTCCGGTCCCTATCTCCAGCCGCTCGACCTCGTCCCGGTGCTCACGATCGCGGCCGCCGCCGACTCGGTGCGGAACGGCGCGATCGTCACCATTACGAACGCGGCGCAGTTGAACACCGCCAAGTACGGCGCGCGGTTGCAGGTCCGGGTCACGCCGATCGGCGGACCGCCTGCCACGTTCTGGACCGACGTCGCCGCGTGGGGCGCGGGCCTCGTGCCGAGCACCGTCCGGCTGCCCGCCGTTTTCACCGGCGCGACGGTCGAAGCGCGCGCGCGCTCGGAAGCGCCGCCGCATTTGCCATCGAGTTGGAGCGTTCCCGTCTCGGTCACCCTCACGTCGATCGCGGCGCCGACCGATCTCTCGGTCGTCGTCAACGCGACTGACGGCTCGCTCGCGACGTTGCATTGGACCATCGGCGCGGGCGCCGACGCGGACTTGGTCGATGTGTGGCGCCGCGCAGCGGGCGACCCGGCCATCGCGGCGACGCGTGTGATGGTGCTCAATCCCGGCTCGACGCAGTACATGCTCGAAGGGCTCACCCCGAACACCGCGTACACGGCAAGCGTCCAGCACCGCGACCCGCGCACGGGGGACACGAGCGCGCTCACCGAGATCACATTCACGACGGCCAACGTCAGCCGCACGCTGTCGGCGCCGGTGAATCCGGCGCCCTTCGCGGGGGTGTTGAATCCGCTCACCGGCGCGCCGAACCGCGACGGCACCTTCGGGATCGGCGTGTTGGCCGCCGAGTTCCCGAGCTTCCTCGAAGTGCAGATCGCCGTCGAGACGGCGGTGGGCTCGGGCGTCTATGGCCCGTGGGAGACGCGCGCCACGCAGCCCACGATCCCGAGTGTGCTCGGTAACTGGACGACCGGCATCTTCGTCGCGCCGAACGATGGGTTACATCGGCAGCTACGCGCGCGGCATGTGCTCGACGGGTGCGTCCCGAGCGCGTACACGGCCCCGGTGACAGTCCTCCCGTGGACGCCGCTCCCGCTGCCGCCCCTCCCCGCTGACCTCATCATCATCGAGGTCACGGCGCTCCCGCCGCTTCCCCCGAGTGACGCGGGCGCGATCTTCCGCTTCCAAGCGACCGCCATCGACTCCGCAGGCCAGCCGACCGAGGTCGCCATCACGGGCTTGGGCGGCACCGGCGTCGCCATCGTCGACGGCCCGCCGATCGGCGTGTTCGCACCGAACGACACCATCTGGAAAGTCTCACTGCCGCCCAGCGGGGCGGGACCGGGCTCGATGACCGTGCAAGGCCGCTCGGCGGATGGACGGCTTGCGTCGACGACGCTCATCCTGCCCGAGATCGCCACGGGCGCGGAACTTCCCTCGATCGCGCTCGACGTCGTCGCGCTCGCGCCGAGCCCGTCGACCGACGCCGGGATCTATTTCCGCTTCCAAGCGAACGCCGTCGACTCGGGCGGGCTCACGACCGAGGTCGGCATCACGAGCGTCACCGGCACCGGCGTCGCCATCACGAGCGGCCCCGCCGTCGGCGTGTTCGGCCCGAGCGGGACCATTTGGAAAGTCTCATTGCCGCCGTCGGGCGCGGGGCCGGGGACCATCGTCGTGCAAGGCCGCACCGCCGACGGGCGGCACACGAACGCGAGCCTGACGATCCCGGAGGTCGCATCGCCGGGCAAGCCGGGGATCATCACCGAGATCACGGGACTGACGCCCAGCCCGCCGTCGGACGCGGGCGTCTACTTCCGATTCCTCGTGCACGCGTTCACGGTCGACGGCTCCGGGACGGCGACAACGGTGGCCGTGACGAGTCTGACCGGGACGGGCGTGAGCATTGTCTCGGGCGCGGGCGTCGGAACGTTCGTGCCGGACAACTCCATTTGGAAAGTCTCATTGCCGCCCAGCGGGGCCGGACCGGGTTCGCTCACCGTGCAGGGCCAGACCGCCGACGGGCGCAAGTCGGCCGCGAGCATGTCGCTCCCGGAGGTCGCCGCGCCCGGCCCGCTCGTGCCGCCGGGGATTCAAGAGCAGACGTCCGAGACGCCGCCGGGCTCGAACCCGATGACCGGCACGCTCACGATCACCGTGACCGATCCCGAACTGCGCGTGACCACGATCCGCTTCCGCACGCAGTCGGGCAACGGCGCATGGTCGGGCTACACGTCCTTCCCCGGCCCCCCGGCGTCGATCTCGGTCATCCTCATCGAATCGCACATCTCGAAAATCGAGTACGAGGTCTACGCGGATTTCGGCGTGGGCGCGGTGCTCTATTTCCGTGCGGTCGTGCCGTTCTCGACGGGCTCGATCCCGACGGCGCCGAACTTGGAAGCCACGTTCGACGGGAACGGATTCCTCACGGTCACCATTACCGGCGACAGCGACACGGCCTCGACGGCACTGGGCGCGAGCCTCGTGAGCGCGGCGGATGCATTCAACCATTTCTCGGGGATCGTCAACGGGCGCATCGCGCAGTACGTGAACGTGCTGCAGGCGGCGTCGGGGCAGCGCGCCTACATCGCCGCCTACGCGTGGCCGCAGGTCAATGGCGGCGGCATTCAGAGCGTCGCCGCGCAGACGACCAAAGATCGCGAGGGCGCGGGCACGCAGACGCCGAGCGGGACGATCACCAAGCGCCAGCGCATGAGCGGCGTCGAGTTGCAGCCAAGCAATGCGGGCGGCATCCCGATCAACTACACCAAGACCGTTGGCGGCGGCATCCTCAACTACAACCCGAACGACGCCTTCTCCGAGACGTTCTTCGCCGCGATCCAGTTGCCGCCCGGCGTGACGATCACCGTCTTTCGCGCGCGGCTCGGCTCCGCAAACGCGAACGCGCAAGCGGACCTCTATCTCTTTCGCCCGGATGGTGCGGGAGGCGCAACGCAGGTGGGGCAACTCGTCGCCACGCGTGGCTCCGGCACGAACGTGTACGCGCAAAGCATGTCCGAAGGGCCGACCGGCGACACGTCCTACACGGTCGAACTCTTTCTCGCCGGGGCACAAGGCTCGTCGGGCGTGGCGCTCCTCCAATGGTTCGAGATCGAATATCAGATGCCGTCGTACGATAAGACTATTTGAATAGGAGACCTCATGACGCTCACCGTCGCCGATCTTCGCAGTGCCACCGCACCCACGAGTGCGATGGTCATCACGCAGCAGGTGGCCGTGGCCGACGCTGATCGCGAGAAGCTCGTCGCCGATGCGAGCGCGCTCCCCAAAAGCCCCTCGATGCAAACGCTCCTCGACAAGCTCGGCGCCGTGCTGCCGCTGGAGAATGACTACCGCGTCTCGACCGCGAACACGATGGAACCAATCGGCGCGTTGGAGCGCGCGCTGTCGGACCTCCGGCAGCAAGTGATGGCGGCCCGCTTGACGACGCAGGACATGATCCTCGTCGCAAAGATCGGGTCGCTCACGCCGACGATCGACGGCGTGCTCGATCGCTTTCGCGAGGTCGCGCGCCACCTGAACGCGATCGAGGACGCGCTCTCGCCGCTCGATCAGATGCGCGCCGAGATCACCGGCTGGGCCAAAGACACCGGCTACACCGTCACCGCTTAAGGAGACTCTCTCATGACGAACCCCGATCCCAACGATGCGCCCCCGGCCGCACCAGAACGCATGCCGGACTTTGGCGACGCCGACGACACCACCCCACAGCCGCCCGCCACGGAGGACGACGAGGAGGAGGAGGAGGACGAACCCCGAGGTGTGCAATGACGACGATGATCGGCGACGTCGAGGTCGATGACACCGCGCTCTTTCTCTGGTTGGTGCGCGAGTTCCGCTACGTGCGCGAGGCGGCCGAGCAGAACACGGGCCAGCGCGTCGAGGGCATCCAGCGATGGGGCGGCGGCGCCAAGGGCCAATCGTGGTGCAGCTACTGGGCAACGATGATGCTCGACGTTTGGTTTCAAGGGAACGCGCCGATCCCGAGGAAGGGACTCTGCGAGGACGTGCATCAACTCGCGAAGAAGAACGGCTGGATCACCGACGAGCCCGAGCCCGGCGACATCGTGCTCTCGGTCAACGAGGCGAACCACGCGCACCACATCGCGATCGTGACGGGGACGGACCCGCTCACCGCGATCGCCGGGAACACGAGCGCGGACGGCGTGAGTTCGAACGGCAACGGCGTGTACGAGCACACGATCACGCCGCGCAATAAAGTGTTCGTCAAGTACCCGCGAGCGGAGCCCGTGCTCGCATGAGGATATGCTCATGACTGACGGCAGCACCCTTCGGCCCGAGATGCTTCCGCTCCCCAAGCGGATGACCAAGCTCCCCATCCATCGCGGCTATCCGGTGCCGTGGTTCGTCGCATGGATCAACGGCGAGCCGGACTTCCGCATCATGGACGGCCGCCAAATCGTCGCCGCCGTGACGGAGCGCCGGTGCTGGCTCTGCGGCGAGCGGCTCGGGTCCTTCATGGCGTTCACGATCGGCCCGATGTGCGCGGTGAACCGGATCTCGGCCGAGCCCCCGGCGCACCGCGAGTGCGCGCTCTTCGCGGTGCGCGCGTGCCCCTTCCTCGCGCGGCCGCACATGGTGCGGCGCCGGAATGAGTATCCCGACGGCGCCGACAAGCCGAGTGGCATGATGGTCGAGCGGAACCCCGGCGTCGCGCTCGTGTGGATCACGAAGGGCTACCGCATTCTTCGGCAGCCGGGCGGCTCGCCGCTCTTTCGGATGGGCGAACCCCGGCACATCCTCGCCTTTGCGCGCGGCCTGCAAGCGACGAGCGCGGAGATCGAGGAGAGTGTGCGCTCCGGGCTCCCCGTGCTCGTCGAGGCCGCGACGCAGGACGGCCCCGGCGCCATGACAGAACTTGCGCACGAGTTGCGGACGGCGTGCGCGCTCCTCGGCATCAACCGCGTTCCCCTTCCCTCTCCCCTTCCAACCCGGAGTGCGTTATGACGACCCCCCCAGTGACCGACACGTTCGTGATGCCGGACAACGAGAAAACCGGCACCGCACCCGACGCCGATCCCGCGAACCCCTTCCCCGAGGGGATCGTGTGGACCGAGTCGCTCGCCGACAAGGAGTTGATCGCGAACATCCCGAACAAAGCGGGCGGCTTCCACCGGATCGGCGCAGGCATCGGCGCCGACCCCGCGACCGTCGCCGCCAAGATCGCGGGCGTGATGAAAGCGATCGAGTGCGGCCAGTAGGATTCTCGCCTGTTGCTAGGAGTCGGCTCGAAACGCGGATGTCGTCGGCGCGAGATGGCGTCAGGGGCGACCCCACGCCACCGGCTCCTAGCACGACCCCACGCGGGAGGAACGATGGACGTCGTGCTCAGTTGGATCGGCAGCATCATCGGCACGGCCAGCGTCCCCGCCATCGCGGCCGCCGTCGCGTGGCGCTACCGCGCGAAGCTCCTCGCGGCGCTGGAGAAAACGCTCGCCGAACGACTCGACCGGATCGTCATGAACACCGAGATTGGGAAACGCATCGTCGCCATCGACGAGAAACTGAGCCACCGCAAACCCCTCCGCTAAATGGCTGAAAGTGGGAAATCCGAAGGCGTGCCGGGCATCGCCGGATTCGTCGTCCCGGTCCGCGACCAGTACCGGTTCCCTGTCAACGGTGTCGCGCCGGATGAACTCCGCGCGCGCATGCAACGCTCGATCGAGGCCGTGCGCGCGCTCTGGCCCGAGGGCACCGGACTCACGCTCTTCGCGTTCGACTATGGCGAGGGCGGCGGGCTGAGTTACATCTCGACCGCTGACCGCCAAGGCATGATCGACACCGTGCGCGAATGGCTCCAGCATCAAGAGGATCTCGGGTGAGCACCAAATGAGTCCGCGCAAGAAGGACCCGAATCGTCGTGAGCATATCGTCATTCTGCTCGACGACGACATCCGCATCGAGGGCGACCTCCTCACCGCCGAGCTTCGCCAGTTGCACGAGGTCGCGTTCGCGATCGCGGCCGACAACGGGATGGAGTTCGACGCCTTCGGACGTCCGCGCCCGAGCGCGCGGCCCAACGCCGCGTTCGGACGACCGAAGCGGAAGTCGGTCACGCTCACGCTCAAGCTCACGCTCGATCCCGACAATGCAGTCGTGTGGAACACGCGCCGCCAGCGGTCCGCGCCGGTCCGTCCGGTGGCCGCCGTGCCGCTCACGCCGATGGAGCGCGCACTGCGCGGCGACTTCCTGCTCGCGCTCATGAACGCCGTGCCGATGCCCGAGACCGCCGACGCCTATCGCCGCATGACGGGCCGCGCGCCGCCGCAACGCCGCCTGACCGCTGGGAGCGCGCCGTAGCATCGTCGCGCCATCGTCGCGCCACTGGAGAATTGCATGCGACTCCACTGTTTACAGATTCCTCACACGCTCCCGACGCGCGCCTTCAGTCACTGCGCGTTCACGCAGAAGGCGCGGCTCTTCCCCGGCATGCTGCGCGCGCAGGGCTTCCACACGATCGCGTACGGGAACGGCGACGGGCACGAGGTCGATGCCGACGAGTGGGTCCCGATCTTCGACGAGGACGAGTACCGCGCGCATCGCGGCGACGTCGACCACACGGCGTTGATCGGCACCGAGGCCGATGCGCGCTCGGCGCTCTACCAGCAGTTCAACTACGGGTTGCGGTACGAGTTGAGCGAACGCTTACAGCCCGGTGACGTGATCTGTCTCCCCTTCGGCGGCGCGCACGAGAGCGCGGTGCACGGGCTCGACCTGATCCAGTCGCGCGATGTCGCCTTGATCGAGACGGGCATCGGCTATGACGAGCCGGTGAGTCTCTTCCGGGTGTACGAGAGTCAGGCATGGCGGCACTGGATCTTAGGGCGCGAGGGGCGCGAAGGTGCGACGTGGAACTCGCCCCGGCTCGAATGGGTCGTGCCCAACTATTACGATCCCGCCGACTGGCCGTTCGTCGATCCCCTGCCCTCGCCGCCGACCGTGGTCTATCTCGGCCGCTTGCAGCCCGTGAAAGGGTTGGATCTCATCACCGCGATCGCGCCCTTGATGCCAGATCTCACATTCGAGATCTGCGGACAGGGGGACCCGGCGCCGTTTCTCACATCTGAGAACATCCGCTATCGGCCGCCGATCGCGGGGCCGCAGCGCGCCGCCTTCCTCGGCAACGCCCGCGCGGCGCTCTTCCCCAGCCGCTTCATCGAGCCGTTCTGTGGCGCCGCCGTCGAGGCCATGCTGTGCGGCACGCCGGTCGTCACGAGCGATTTCGGCGCGTTCACCGAGACCGTCGCACACGGGGAGACAGGGTTCCGCTGCCGCACGGTCGACCAGTTCGTGATCGCGCTCCGGGACGCCGAGTGGCTCGATCGCGGCACGGTCGCGCATTACGCGCGCACGCGCTACACGATCCCCAAGGTTGGCCCCCAGTATCGCCGCGTGTTCGACGAACTCGCGGCCGCGTTCACGCCCCCCGCCCTGTTCGCGAGCCGATGAACACGACCACGATTCCCCTGATTCCCCTCCAGACGGAGATCATCGTCCAGATCGCGCACCGGTTCCGGGACGCCTCGCCTGCCGTCTCGGCGACCATCCGCAAATACCCGGTGCGGACGCCGGAAGAGTTGGAGCGGGCCATCGACGAGGTGCACGCCGAGATCTGGCGCGGGCTCCTCGCCGTCATGCGCGGGGTGGCACGTACCACATGAGCGATCCCGCCGCCTCTCCCCTCCTCGCGCGCTGGCGCGCGGCGCAGACCGCCGAGTTGCGCTATCACATGGACGTCATGGACGTGCGGCTCGAACGCGACTGGCACAACGGGATCGCCGGGCTGCTCCGGCTCACGCGCGCGGAGATCGCCGACCGCACGGTGCTCGACGTCGCCTCGGGGCCGTTGTCGCTCCTCTTCGACTATCCCCCGCGCGCGGGCAGCACCGCGCTCGACCCGCTGCCCTTTGGCGGCTTCGAAGCGGCGTACGAGGCGGCCAAGATCGAGCGCGTGCGCACGACGGCGGAAGAGTACGCGCCGACCCAGCGATGGGACGAGGTCTGGATGTACAACTGCCTGCAGCACGTCCTTCGGCCGGACGAGGTGGTCGCGCGGCTCACGCGCTGGGCGCGCTCGCGCATCCGCATCTTCGAATGGATCGACCAGCCGCTGAGCGAGGTCCACCTGCACCGCATCCAGCCGGGCGACATCGCCGCTGTCTTGTGGGGGTATGGCTGGCAACCGGCCTATGAACTCACCGGGCTCTGGCATGAGCGGGCGGTCGACCAGCCGTTCTACGCGGCACACTGGGTTCCGTTAGCGGTTCCGCTGTGAACGCACTATCATCTCCACCACTATCACGGGGGTCTGACACATGAGCCAGAAACGATCGACGGTCCCGCAGGGCAAGACGGGCGGCAACGGCCTGCCCGGCTCGGGCACGAACTCGGGCGCGACTTCCACCGAGGCCCGCGCGGGGGTGATCGCGACGGCGCCCGCCTCGTCGACCTTCATGCCGACGGTCGGCGCCACGCCGAACTACAGCAACACCGGCGGCACCGCCAAGCGCGCGGGCGCCCCGCTCACCGCCGCACCGGCCTCGTCGACCTTCATGCCGACGGTCGGCGCGACCCCGGCCTACAGCACCGCCGCGCGCGGCGCCCGTGACGCATCCCCGTACATGCCCGGCACCCCGCGCCCGGCCGGAGCGACGCCGGAGTTGATTCCGCTCCCGATCTCGGCGCCACCGGCCGCCGCGACGTCGCGCCAAGCGCCCGGCGAGGACCATCCCGAGCCGGACGCCGACGAGATGCCGGGCGTTCCGCCCGAGCCGGGGACGCCGCCCGACGAGTCTGGACTGCCGCCCTCGAAGCGACGAGACTAGGCATGGCTAGGTCAGGCGTGGTCTGGCCGGGTGGGGCATGGCGTGGCTGGAAAAAACGGAGCCCCGAGCAGACGATCGCTCGGGGCTCTCGGGTTTTTTGATATTAAAAAATCAGGGTGCCGTGTGGCAGGTTCATCGTGGCACGTTCCACGGTGCGGCGAGGGTGCCGTGTGGCAGGTTCATCGTGACACATTCTCCGAGTCCCGGCGACGCGACCGGCGTGGGTTCTCGCTCGTCGATCGCTGGCGCGGCAGACTCGCCACCCACGCCGCCAAGTCGTTCGCGTCGTAATACACGCGCGAGCCGATGCGGATGAAGGGCGGGGAATTGACGCCCTTCACGCGCCGGTTCGCTAACGTTGCCACGGGAATCCCGGTCCGTTCGCTCACCTGTTCGGGCGTGAGCAGGATCGCCGGTGCTGCTTCCATCAGGCCACCTCCGATGCGACGCTATCGGGTCCGTGGGTTGCCCAGCGCGGCGGCACCGGCTTGAGCGTCGGCCGTGAACGCGCCGCGATTTCGCGTGGCGAAATTTCGCCAACCGACATCTCAGCCGCCCGCGCCGTTGCGTTCGCGAGCGCCCGGCACGACCGGCAGCACCACACGACGTCGAGCCAATGCTCGCGGGCGTGGCCGAGGTGATGATGCGCTTCGAGCGCCGCGACCCGCCCACACGCACACGGTGTTCCCGGTGCCGGTCGCGCGATCTTCCCGCTCGCCAGCGCGCGCTGCACGGCCCGCTTCGCGCGCGAGAGGGCGGGGTTCGCGGCATGGCGCGCCCGCACCTCGGCGCGCGCGGCATCCGCATTCGTCACGCGCCACTGCCGACCGAGCGACGTGCGGCAGGTCCGACAGTAGGCGTTCCGCCCATCGCGGGCGGTCCGCGCCACGCCGAACGCCTCGACCGGTTTCTGGGTCTCGCACTTGGGGCACCACTTCATCCCGGCCACAACGTTGACACGCTTGGGCTGCCTGCGCACGCGACGCTTGCGACGGCTCGGGCCGACCATGCTCGGGATCTGGATCTCTCGCGTCTCGTCCATACGCTTCTCTCCGGGTCACTGGGAATACCTCGGGATCACTGCGAATCGCGGCGCATAATAGAGAGGTCGGTCCGGCTGCGCAAGCGTGCGCCAACAGTCCGGCGCATGCGCAGATGGGAACTGTCGCACGAGACCTAGAAAGTCCTTGCGCAACGAGTCCCTTTCCGCGTACTCTTCCCCATGACGACACGCAAGCAGACGCGGGGGTTGACCGCCAAAGAGGTGCGCGCCCGGCGCGCCGCCCTCGGCATTCCGAGCGAGGGGGCTGGCCAGCGCGCATGGATTCACTATCAGTTACAGATGCGCGGCTGGACGGCGGCCAAGGTGGCCCGCGACGTCGACGCGTCCGAGACCACCGTGAGCGTCATCTACACGGGCGCGCGGCCCGCTGGCGACAAGGCGGCGCTCGTGCGGCGCCTCACGGCCAAGATCTTGAAGATCCCGGCGGCAGTCCTCTTTCCCGAAGTCGAGCAGGACGCCGCGCGCCGGGAGAAGGAACTCGCCCGGAAGGCCGCCGAGCGCGAAGCCCTGCGCGACGTGCGGCGCGAACATCGCCGGGTACAAAAGCAACGCGAGCGCCGTCGGCACAAGCTCGAAGCCCGGCGGCGCGAGCGAGAGGCAGCAGGGGAAGCAGCACGCGAGGCCGCAGCAGAACAAGAGCCCGAGGCCCGCGCGACGGACCACACCCCCGACGTCGAGGGCGTGGCATGATTCAACAGGGGAGGGCAGGATGTTCGAACGCGGTGAGGTCGTCCGGCTCCCGCATGGACGCGGGAACGGCGTCGTACTGGAGTGCACGCCGGACGGCCATGTGCAGGTCTACATCGGCGGGCGCCACGTGTTTGTCGGCAGCCCCGTCGAGCCGATCGTCGAGGAGTATTTGGAGTGCGAACTCATCCCGACGGGCGAACGTGTCGCGCAGATCCGGCGGCGCCTTCGGCCCGACCGGTGGCTCGTCGGCGCGTAACTGAAAGGGCCGAAAATACCAACGGCCAGATTAGACGCCTCTAATCTGACCGTTGGCCGCGAGAGGGGACCGACCCACCTACGCCACCTATCCCCGAGCGCGGCAGTCTAGTCGACGCACGACCGTTTTGAAACCCCCGCGAGAGAAGGAGCATCCGATGGAGCAGGACGAGCACACCCCCACCCCCGGCACCGCCGTCACCCGCGCGGAGATCGACGCCGCGCGCATCGTCAACATGGTCGCCTCGACGATCACGAGCCTGACGTGGGGCCGCGATATGCCCGAGGTCGTCCGGCGCGCGTTCGCCGAATACTGCCGCCGGTACGACATCGACCCGGTCACCGAGATGAACAACCTCGGCGGCACGCCCTACGTGAACGCCGACTGGTTCAAGCGGAAGCTCGGCGAGTTGCGCATGGCGCGCGTCATCACGGCCGTGCGGCTCGAACACATTCACGCCGACCCTCGGCTCGATGCGCTCCGGCAGGATGCGAGCGTGCCCGAGGAGATCCGCGCCGAGGCCAGCCGCCGGTGGTTTGACGCGGTGTTCAAGCGCATCCAGCACAACGCGCCCGAGACGGCCGCCGCCATCTGTCTCTGCACCATTGTGCTCGCCGACGGCTCGACGATCACGGGCTGCAAGTGGGCGGGGAATGGCACGAGTGTGAAGCAGCCGCGCCACGGTGGAGGCTCGGCGCCGAACCCGATCACCGAGAACAACGCAACGGCCTCGGTCGAGTCGGGCGCCATCCGGCGCGCGGCGATTCAACTCTTCTCCCATCTCAGCGGGCACCGCGCGGACGCCATCAATGATCGGGCGCCGGTCATCGTCGATCCCGTCACGATGCGCACCGACTACAAGCGGCTCGCGGGCGGTGAGATCGCCGGACCGGTGAAAGGACTCTTGAGCCCGGAGAGTGTCGACCGCATCAACGCGACCTATGCGGCCAGCGACGCGGCCACGGAGCCCGGCGGGAAGATGGTCACGGCTCCGGCCGATGGCGCCTACGGGCTAACATGAGAGTTAACTATAAGGGGACGCGAAGGGCATCCACTGACCGCCGTACTTACGCGCGTGGTTCCACAACTACACCCTTCGGCCCCCGGAGAGCTTAACCCACGTCATCGGCAGCCTGCAACTGATCACGGCTCCCGTGAAGGGGGGACTGACGTGATTGTGGAAAAGCGAAGAATGTGAGATGTTGAAACTCTAAAATGTGAGGTTTCGTGTATTTCAAGCCCGATCGCCGTGTATTTCAAACCCGATTCGGTGTATTTCAAGCCCGATTCCGTGTATTTCAAACCCGATTCCGTGTATTTCAAACCCGATAGAACGGTCTAAGTCTAGGGCTGGAGCGCACTTGCATTTTCGTAGATCTATGATCTTAGAAACAGGAAACTGCTTTTAGAGCGAAAAGCAACGGGTTTTCACCCTTTTCCATCAACAGCATGAGCAAACAGCCCCCGGTAGGCCCCGATCTGCAGACGTCGCTCGTCCTCGACACGAAACCCCGGCGTCCGAATTTGCGATCGCTCGTTGAGTCCGGGGTCGAAGAACTGCCCTTCTCAACTCTGTCGAAGCGCCGGATTAAGTCCTTGGTGTTCCAGCTTGAAGGCACCAATCTCACCGTCACCATCTCGACCGAAAGTCCGCGTGGTCTACCGGGACCGCTCGGGCAGGATGTCTACATGGGATTGATGGCCCTGCTCAACCAGAACATGGGCGGCGACGCTTCGATTGAACCGCCAAACCGGAAGGTGACCACCACGTTCGGCGAATTGCTGGATGTCCTCCGCATGGAGCGTGGTGGCCAACAATACGCGAACATCGCCGATGCGCTCGACGACTGGTGGCAGGTCAGCGTTACCGGGAGCCGTCTCTATCAAGGGGAAAAGCGTCCATTCCGGGAGATCGAACGCGCGCGGGTGTTCGACAACATCACGATCACGCGTCCTGAGACGGGGGGGATTTCGAGCGAGACCGCCATCACGATCGCCTTCAACGAATGGCTTCTTGAGAGCATTCGCATCGACCGCCATTTCCGAGTGATGGCGCTCGATGACTATCTTCGGTTCGAATCGCACACGACGCGACGGCTTTATAGATTCCTCTTTTCCCAAGCGTGGCGCGGCAAGGGGAGACCGCTCGCGACGGTTCGAGTGTCAGTGAAGCAGCTACGGAACTACCTCCCCCTGAATACGCGGGCGCCGCGCCACGTCCTGCGTATTCTCGAACGTGGACATCAGGAACTCGTCGAACCGAAAGAAGGGCCGCCCTTTCTCGCCCGGATGCCGCTTGTTGAACAACGCGGCCGATCAGCAGAGCAATGGATCGTCACGTATGACTTTGCTCATGAGATCGCGTCCGAACGCCTGCACGTATACATCGACCGCCGCAGGGCGAACGGTCGCACGCTCCAGCCTGTGGAAGCGATCGAAGTCCCGTGGAGGGAAGAGGATCAAGAGGGCTATCTGGAGGGAATGCTCGCCCTGATTGATCAAACCATCGGCGGCGGAAACCACGATAAGGCAATGCGCATTAGTATTGTCAAAACTCTCCCGGCCGATCGCATCCGCGAGATTTTGACCGACCTCCGCGACCATCAACGGTCGGACACGGCCTTTCCGAACGCCACCGCCTATCACAAGGCATTCATCTCGCGCGCGAAAAAAATCGCGCGTCAGATGGGTAAGGATCTCCCATGACCCAGTCGCAAGGCGACATCCTCACGATCCAAATGACCCGCAGCGAACTCGCCGGGCTCATTACCTGCACGCAGTATGCGCTCGGCAGAAGGGCTCACCCGATTCAGGGAGAGGGTCTGATGCGGGGAACGCTTCGCCTGCCAACGGAGGAAGAGCAGGACGCGATGCGCGAACATTTGACAACGTTACTGGTCAGACTGATCCACGAGTACGACAACGGCCAGTTCATTGTGGACCCGTCACAGGTAGTCACCATCCTCGGTTAGATGACCCGCCGCGCTATCGACGCCCGCGACCTCGATCCCACAACCCGCGCGCGGCTGGGGCTCACCGGCGAGCAGGGCGCGACTCGGCGACAGATCGGCGAGCATTTGCAGGGGAAGCGCCGCGAGCGCGGCGAGCGCGACGAGCACGCGATCGCGCGGAAGCGCGGGCACAGCGGGAAGCTGTTTGAATCCTCGCTCGCGCTCACGCACCGTCAGTACGAGATGTTACGCTGGGGGAAGCTCTGGCCGCACTCGCCGCCGTTCGTGCGGATCAAAGGCGAGTGGCTCCCGAAGAAGGGCGGGGGGCCGGTCGACTACACCGGCCATGTGTGCGTCGGTCGGCACTTCGGGGACGGGGCAGTCACGGTAACGGGGTGCCGAACGGATTTCCCCGGCGCGCAGTTCGTCCCCGTGGCGTTCGACGCCAAGGTCGGCGACACGAAGAGCGCCGTCTATCACCACGAGCAGAAGCGCCAGCATCAACTGCACACGCTCCGCGATGCCAGCGCGGCGGGCGTCGTCGCGTTCCTCCTCGTGCTCGCGCCGCAACTCGATCCCCCGCACGGCCGCCTCTTCGCCATCGACGTCGCCGCGCACTTCCGCGATCTGATCACGAGCGGGGTGCGGCTCTTCGATCCGGTGCCACGCGGCCGGACGGGCGAGCCCTTTCTCCTCCTCCCCTCGATCGGTATCCGCGCGACGCGCGAGATCGCCGAGTGGGATTGGATTCCGCTCCTCGGCTGGCTCACGAATGGACCCGCTGGACCCGGCTGAGCGCGCGCGGCGCGAAGCGACGATCGCCGAGATGCACGCGCTCGCCGCGCGGCACGAGGCGCGCCTCCGGGCGTTCCGGCGTGGATTGCTCTGGAAGCTCCCGGCGTCGATCGCGGTCGGGGCGCTCCTTGGGCTGGCGATCGGCCGGATTCCGGCGCTCTTCCCGTTCGTCCTCTGGCTCGTGTACGAGCGGTATCAGCGTATCGTCAGCAACGACGACTGAGCGGGGCGGGGACTGCCACCCGCCTGCCCAACACCCCGATCGTCGATCCTAGGGCATTCTGGCGCGATTGCGGGGCACTCTGGACACCGCTGGCGCACCGTCACGCGCCCGCGCCCACCCTTTCGGACCGCCCTCCGGCGGGAGCCGACTTTCCCCACACGCGCCGATCGGGCCGACCAAATGTGATGGATGCCCTTCCAAGTCGTTGTCCCATCAGGCGTTGCCGAACTCCAAAAGAAATCTGACGAAAGGACTTGCGCAAGAACTTTCGCGGGCGTAACATTCACTCACGCAGGCGGACGGCACTGAGGCCCCGCCAACCCCCCACTCCGCGAGAGGAGACGCACCACATGGCACACGAACTGGATTTCAACGCGAACGGCACGGCCGCGATGTTCTCGGTCAAGGAGACCCCGTGGCACCGCTTGGGCGAAGTGCTCGCCGAAGCCCCGTCCTTCGAGGAAGCGATGGAGAAGGGCGGCTTGAACTTCGAGGTCGAGACGACCCCGATGCGCACCTTGGTCCCGGTCAACGAGTCCGGGGACACGATCGAGGTCGAGGTCCCGAACCACCGCGCAGTCGTCCGCATGGACCGCAAAACCGTCTTGGGCGTGGTCGGCCCCTCCTACCACGTCCTCCAGAACCGCGACGCCTTCCGCGTGCTGGAGCCGCTCGTCGACGCCGGGCTCGCCACGATCGAGACCGGGGGCACGCTGCGCAAAGGCCGCGACGTGTGGATGCAAACCAAGTGGAACCTGACGGACCCGATGGTCACCGAGGTCCTCGGCAGCGAGGTCCAGCCCTACGCGCTCATCTCGAACAACCACTCGGGCGACCGGCAGGTCGACTTGCGCGAAACGCCGATCCGCGTCGTGTGCGCGAACACCTTGGGCTTCGCGCTCGCCGACAAGCTCGCGCGGGCGATCAAGGTCCGGCACCGTGCGAACGTCAAGGAGCGCGTGGTCGACGCGGCGACGGAACTCTTCGCCAACGTCACCGCGCGCTACCAGAAGATCGCCGAGCAGTACGCGCTCCTGAAACAGACCACGCTCGACGAGCAGATGTTCGCGATGCTCGTGCTCGACGTCATCGCGCCGCTCCCGGACGCGAGCAAGGTCGCGGAGCGGAAGGACAACATCGCGAAAGCCGCGTTCGAGCGCGCGATGGCGCGGGCCGAAGCGAAGCGCACCCGCCTGACCTACTTGTGGGAGAACGGCGACGGCCACACCGGCAATCACTCGGCGTGGGAGGGATACAACGCCGCGACGCAGTCGCTCGATCACGACGCCGAGTTGTGGGGCGGCAAGGTCGATCAGCTAGAGTCGATGTTCGACGGCTCGATCGCGCGCGACAAGCAAGCGGTGATCGAGGCGCTCGTCGGGTACGCGACCGCCGAGGAGTAAGGGCAGGGCAGGGCGCCCACCGGGCGCCCGCCCAAAGAAAGGTCTTGCGCGGCCCCGCGCGACAGTTTAGAGTTCCATAAGAACGACCAGCACGACCACACCGCTCGCACCGAGGGATGGACGATGGAGCAGGACCCGATGGACTGGACGCCCGCGCCCGGCGCATGCACGGCGTGCGGCATCGGCTTGGGCGAAGGACGCGGCGCGTGCCGCCCCGCCCGTGGCACCACGCTCTGCCTCGACTGCGCGACGTTGTACGATCCCCCGACCGACCCCGACCCGGACGACCTCACCCCGTAACCACTGGAGCATCCATGATTGACGCCACCGATGTCGACGACTTCCGCCCGCTCGCGCGCTGCCTCATCACCCTCGAAGTGCTCGCCGCGAAGGCCGAGGTCGAGCGCGCCATCGCGCGCGAGCAGTTCCCCAACGATCCCGTGATGAAAGCCCTCGCGGTGCTCACGCTCACACCCGAGACGCAGGCGTGGCTCCACGCCAACGATCCGCTCGCGCTCGCGCAGGCGTGGCGCGTGATGGCGACCCGCATCCGCATGGGGGGCTGACCCCATGCGACAGTTCACGGGCACGCAGAAGCAACAGCACGCCGCGATCGTCACGCAGTTGGAAGCGGCCAAGGCCGCGCTCGAACTCGCCGTGACCGCCATCAACGAGCAGTTGGTCGAGGACTTCGCGGCGGTGGAACTCGCGATCGCGAAGTTCAACGAGGACGCCGCCAACGCCTTCGCGGCCGTCGAGGTCGCGCGCGACGCGTACACCGACGCGCTCGGCGCCGCTGCCGCCTTCGTCGAGGACGTGCGGAGCGACGCGCAGAGCTACTTCGACGATCGCTCGGAGAAGTGGCAGGAGGGCGAGGCGGGCGAAGCCTATCAGGAATGGCTCGACGAACTCGACGCCGTGCACCTCGATGCGGCCGAGATCGACGAACCGGCCGAGGTGGAACTCCCGGACCGGCCGGAGATCGAGATGCCGGAGTTCGACGCGCTCGACACTTTCGAGGGGATGCGGCAGGGGGTCGACGAGTAGAACGAAAGGACTTGCGCGCGACTGTGCGACACCCCATATTCCACATGCGGGCCGGAGGGTCCGGCCCCGCCACACCGCTCCCAGCGAGGGAATCATGTTGACGACCATTGCCGCCATCAAAGCGAAAGTCGAAGTCACGGGCAAGCTGCCCCCGTTCACCGCCAAGGCGGAAGCCGCGATCGAGGCCGAGGCGATCCGGGCCGCCGAGTTGGCCCTCGCCGAGACGAACGTCGAGGTCACCGCCACGATCGAGGCCCGCGCCTACAAGGGCGAACGGCTGTACCGGGGCGTCAAGCTGCCGTGGGTCGCCGTGACCTTCGTCAATCCGAGCGGCACGAAGGAAGCGCACGTCGCGCTCGCCGAAGCCTGCAAGGCCAAGGGCGTCTCGCCTGCCTTCTGCAAGCGCGAGGAAGAGAACGGCTTCACGGTCAACCGGTTCCCGCTCTTCTACCCCTACACGCCCGGCACGCTCTAACGTACCACCCGGCGCCGGATGGTCCGGCGCCGCCACCGCTTCCACCGAGGGATCATGGAGTATTTCGCCCACAACACCGTCGAGTTCGAGCACGCGTCCGGCGCATGGTACGAGGTCGACTTCGATCTCGACCGGAGTGGCGACGCCGTCGTGGTCGCCGTCACCGTGATCGACGACGAGCACGCCCGGCGCGGCGACCGCGTCACCGACCCCGCCATCATCGAGACCGCCCGCCGCGAGGCCAACCGCGCGCTCGACCGCTGGCGCGAGCGGGACGCCT
>Ga0126377_10000674_pt1 | contig 21079 bp, 14 predicted proteins | sample PanSoiMetPlot_22_FD_92647 | JGI IMG/M metagenome (GOLD analysis project Ga0126377, IMG submission 92647) | Tropical forest soil microbial communities from Panama - MetaG Plot_22 | ecosystem: Environmental > Terrestrial > Soil > Tropical forest > Bulk soil | place: Panama | collected 2016-02-17 | reverse complement strand
TTTTCGACCAGGATCGGACTATCGCAGTCGGGACAGGGCGTCGGCATCGGCTTATCCCACGAGGCGAATTTACATCCTGGATACTTATCGCAGCCGTAGAAAATCTTGCCCCAGCGTGATTTTCGTTCCTTGATGTTGCCTTCCTTGCACTCCGGGCACTTGATGCCCAAGTCAACTGGTTTTTGCAGCGGCTGAATGTTTTTGCACTCGGGATAGCCGCTGCAACCGAGGAACTTGCCGAACTTGCCGAAGCGCAAAAGCATCGGCCGACCGCATTTCTCGCAAGCCTGGTCGACCTCTTCCTCGACCGCGATTTCGATTTCGCCTTTGTCGTCGCGCTTAAAATTTCTCGTGTTTTTGCAGTCCGGATATTTCGGACAAGCGAGAAATTCGCCGTTGCGCCCCCACTTGACGACCATCAAGGCGCCGCACTTGTCGCAGGCGATGTCGGTGGGCACTTCTTGTCGTTTGACATTGCGCATCTCTTTCTCGGCTTTTTTGAGATCACGCTCGAACGGCGTGTAGAAGCGCTTCATCGCCTTGGTCCATTTTTCTTTGCCGTCCTCGATTTTGTCGAGCTCGTCTTCCATGCCGGCCGTGAACTCGACGTTGAGAATATCGGGGAAGCTCTCCACCAACAAATCGGTCACCAGAAAACCTAAGTCGGTGGGAACTAACTGGCGGCTCTCATTCTGCTCCACATACTCTCGGTCGAGAATGTTCGAAATGATCGCGGCATAGGTCGACGGCCGCCCGATGCCTTTCTCGTCGAGCTCCTTAATTAGCGAAGCTTGGGAGTAGCGTGGCGGCGGCTGGGTGAAATGCTGGCGCGGTTCCAGGGAAAGCAGATTCAGGGCATCGCCCCTTTGCAAATCCGGCAGCACGCCGTCAACATTATCTTGCGCGTCATCTTCATCGTCCTCGGCTTCGCCGTTGACTCGCGCCCGAGCATCGCGCCCTTCGGTGTAGAGCTTCATAAAACCATCGAACTTGATCTGCTGCCCGGTAGCGCGAAAGACTGCTTCTCTGACGGGAATCTCGAAAACGGTTTGATCGTAAACCGCGGCCATCATCTGGCTCGCCACAAAGCGATCCCAGATCAACGAATAGAGTTGATACAGGTCGCGCCGCAAATAACGCCGCACCCGCGCCGGAGTATATTCCATCGAAGTCGGCCGAATCGCCTCATGGGCGTCCTGTGCATCTTTCTTCGAGCGGAAAGTATTGGGCTTGTCGGGCAGGTAATTCTCCCCGTAGAGTTCTTGGATATGGGAGCGCACAGCGCTTAGCGCGTCGGCCGAGACGCGGGTTGAATCGGTGCGCATGTAAGTGATCAATCCCACCGAACCTTCGCTGCCAAGCTCGACGCCCTCGTATAAATGCTGCGCCAACTGCATGGTGCGCTTGGGTTGAAAGCCCAGCTTGCGCGCGGCTTCCTGCTGCAGCTTGCTGGTGACAAAAGGCGGCGTCGAATAGCGGCGCCGTTCCTTTTTTTCGACATCGCCGATCATCCACGACGCGCCTTCCAACGACTTGATGATTTCTTGGACGCCGGCCTCGTTCTCCAAGCGGAATTTCTTGTTGTCGACCTTCTGGCCTTGCCACTGCGCCAGCTTGGCTTTGAAGGAAGGCGGCAGATGTCCTTCCAGGACCGCCGTCAGCGACCAATACTCCATCGGCTCGAAGGAGCGCACTTCTTTTTCCCGTTCACAAACCAGGCGCACGGCCACCGATTGCACACGCCCCGCGCTCAAACCACGCCGTACCTTGCTCCAGAGCAGCGGGCTGATCTTGTAACCGACCAAGCGGTCGAGCACGCGGCGCGCGATTTGCGCTTCGAACTTGGCGCGGTCGAGCTCCTGCGGATTCGCGATCGCTTCCTGCACGGCTTTTTTGGTGATCTCGTTGATCAGCACCCGGTGCACGCGCTTGTGATTCTTAGCGACCTGATCGGCGATGTGCCAGGCGATCGCTTCACCCTCGCGATCCGGATCGGAGGCAAGATAGATATTCACTTTGCCCTTCGCCGCTTTCTTAAGCTCGTCGATGACTTTTTTCTTGGTCTGAATGACGTGAAAATCCGGCGTAAAATCTTTCTTGACGTCGACGCCAAGCTTGCTCTTGGGCAAATCGACCACATGGCCCACCGATGCCTTGACTTGAAAATCCCTCCCCAAATATTTTTCCAAGGTCCTGGCCTTGGCCGGGGACTCAACAATGACTAGATTCTTTGCCGCCATATCCCTGACTCATTCTTGAATGTTGCAGATGTTTCGGTTCAGACTGTTCTTTCTGCCGTGTATTTTTTTCCCGGCAGTTGCCGGGCATAGCCTTGCAACTCCAGCTCCAACAAAATCTCTAAAACCCTTGCCGCCGCCAGGCCGCTCTGTTCGATCACCTCGTCGACCTGCCGCGGACTTTCTTGCAGCAGGGCGAAAATCTTGCACGCATCGGCGCTGGCATTTTGCGGCAAGGCTAGCGCTGCTGCAGTCGCGGCTCTCCCCCGCGTCAACAATTGCGGCGCGATTTCTTCGAGAATGTCGTCGACGTTTTCAACGAGCTTGGCCCCTTGGCGAATCAATCGGTGCGCGCCGCGGCTGCGGCTGGCGCCAACTTCACCCGGCACGGCGAAAACTTCTCGTCCCTGCTCCACTGCTAGCGCCGCCGTGATCAAGGACCCGCTCTTTTCCGTCGCTTCGACGACCACCACACCGAGCGCCAAGCCGCTGATCAGCCGGTTACGCGCCGGAAAGTTAAACGCGATCGGCCGCGTGCCCAGCGGCAACTCGGAAACCACCGCGCCGCTTTCTGTGATGCGCTGGTACAGTTTTTCATGCTCAGCTGGATAGGCGCGTTCGACGCCCGAGCCCAACACCGCGATCGTCCGGCCACCGGCATTGAGCGCGGTTTCATGAGCCATGCCGTCGATGCCTCGGGCCATGCCGCTCACCACGGTGAAGCCTAGAGACGCCAAACCGCGGGCCAGATCGCGCGCCACCCGCCGGCCGTAGTCGCTGGCGCTGCGCGAGCCGACGATCGCGACAGCTCTATCGTCGGCGTGGGTCAATTCACCTTTGACGTAAAGCAGCGGCGGCGGATCGGCGATCATGCGCAAACGCGCCGGATAGTTGGCTTCGGCAAAGGTAACCAGCGTGATGCCCGCGGCGCGGATGCGGCTAATTTCGCGATCGACCTCGGCCCAACCGCGAAAATCGATGATGCCCTGGATTGCTTCGCCTCGTAAATCTTCGACCTGCTCGAGTTCGGCTCTGGATGCGGAAAATATTTTCGCCGGCTCGGCAAAACGCGCAGCGAGCTTCTTGAAGCTGACGCAGCCCAAACCCTTCACTCGGCAAAGGGCAAGCCATGGCGCATAACCGTCACGCATCGGCGCAGCCAACGGACGTCCTTCCCTACCAGATATTCCAGCCTCCATCATATTCGTTTACGCGTTATCAAACTCAGGCGCGGCACAGGTTGTCGGCGCGGCCAAAGAAGCAAGATAGAAATGATAAGGCAATTTTTCGCGGAAGGCTAGCGGCAAATCTCAAACAGGCCCGTGAATCATCTGGATATGGTCACGAAGTTTTTGTTTTTACGAAACTTTTTTCCACTTGTAACAATTTTTTGGCCCTCGAACCGAGGGGGAAAACGGACTATGCCAACGCCCCGCCGAACCATCGGGAGCGGATTGCATCCGCGCGCGTTGCCGACAGCTCGCGCGCTAGTGAGTTTGTTCTAACCTGGCCGCTAACCATTTATATCTCTGCACAGTAATTCTAGGTCGCCCTCAAAAACGACCATATAGGGCGACAGACAAACCGTTATCGTCGGGCTCTTCTTTGTTCTTCGCGCCGCGCGCGAAAGCGCAGCCGAATCGGCGCGCATTCCAAGCCGAGATCCTGCCTCAGCTGGTTTATCAGATACCTTTGGTAGCTCTCCGGCACCGCGCGCGGAATATTGACAAAGAAAGTAAATGTCGGCGGCCGCGTGCCAGTCTGCGTGCCGTAGTAAAATTTTACCGCCTTGCCGCGATCGAGCGGCACGGCGTGCGCTTTGACGATGCGCTGGAGCACTTGGTTGAGCCGGGAAGTCGATACTCTAGACCGATAAGCTTTGACGACGCGGGCAGCGGTCTCGAGCATCTTGCGCACGCCGTAGCCGGTCGCCGCTGCGACGAAAGCGACCGGCACGAACTCCAAAAACGACAAACGGTATTTCACTTCCTCGCGATACTTGTCGACATCGCGCGTGCTCGTTGGCACCAGATCCCATTTGTTCACCGCGAGAAGCAACGCCTTGCCACGCTCGACGGCGTAGCTCAAAATCTGTGCGTCCTGATCGGTCACTCCTTCCGGGCCGTCGATGACGTGGATGATCAAATCACCGCCCTCGACGGCCTTCAGCGATCGGCTGACGCTGAAGCGTTCGATGCGATCGTCGATGCGCGCTTTGCGGCGAATGCCGGCAGTATCGATCAAAACGCACGGCTCGCCGCAGAGTTCAAACGGCGTAGCTAACGAATCCCGCGTCGTACCCGGCGTCGGATCGACTACCGAGCGCTCGAAACCGAGCAAACGATTGATCAACGTCGACTTGCCGACGTTGGGCCGGCCGACAACCGCGACACGCAGTGGCTCCTCAGTTTCTGTTTCTTGACCCGCGGCTCCTTCCTCTGGGCTGTTCCAATCTCGCTCAAGCGGCGGAAAATGCCGGATTACGTCGTCGAACAGCTCGGCAATGCCGAGCCCATGCTCGGCCGAAATTGAATAGAGCGGATCGATGCCCAAGGAATAAAACTCGTAAAGATTATCGGCGCGCTGGCGCGAGTCGAGCTTGTTAACCGCGAACAGCACCGGCTTATCCACGCGGCGCAAGAACTCTACCGGCTCGCGGTCCATAGGATTGAGACCGCCCTTGCCGTCGAAAAGAAACACCACGATGTCGGCTTCGGCGACCGCCAAGCGGCTCTGCGCTTGCACGCTCGCCTCCAGCGCGCCGTCATGGCCCGAGTCAAGTCCGCCGGTGTCGATGAGTAAATATTTCCGTCCGGCCCATTCGGCTTCGGCGTAGTTACGGTCGCGCGTCACACCAGGCAGATTATCGACGATTGCCCGGCGCTCGCCGACCAGCCGATTGAACAACGTTGACTTGCCGACGTTGGGTCGGCCGACAATGGAGACGATCGGCAACTTTCGCGGCGATTTTTGTATCGCTGAAGCCGCTCGCTGTAACATCGGATCACTTTCTTTCAGCACGAGGACGCTAAAGTCACATGGATCAGGTGATCAATGATCAAACTTTCTCGAGCCTTCTTGCTGAGCTCTAGCGTCACGCTTTCGCGGTGAAAATGGGTTTGCGAAGCTGCGAATCCGAATTCTTTTTGAATACTTTGCGTTCTTCCCGGCTCTCTTTTTCGCTTGGGTTGCGGCGCGGCCGTGCTAGGCTCTACCGTTACTTGTCCTTCCTATAGGCCCATCTCGGTAAGTAGACGCGGATTTTGTGTCCAGTTAATATCGACGCGGACGAACAGTTCGAGAAAGATACGGCAACCGAGGAGCTTTTCCAATTCTTCGCGCGCCTGTCGGCCGATCTCTTTGAGCATCGTGCCGCGCTTGCCGATCAAAATACCCTTGTGCGAATCGCGCTCGGTATGGATCGTCGCCGCGATCACGATTAAGTTCTTGTCTTCTTTCTCGGTAAACTCGTCGATGGTCACGGCGACACCATAAGGAATCTCTTCGCGCGTCAGTAGAAAAACTTTCTCGCGGACGATTTCCGATGCGAGAAAGCGCTCGGTCTGGTCGGTAAATTCCCCATCGGTAAAGAATGGCTCTCCTTCGGGCAACCATTTCTCGACGATGTCCAAGAGAATTGGCACGCCGTCGCCCTTGAGCGCGCTCGCTGGCACGATCTCCTTCCCCGGCAAAAGCTCCGCACAACGCTGCATCAGCGGCAGCAGTTTCCCCTTGGAAACCAGATCGATCTTATTGAGCACAATCAGCACCCGTGCGTCCACGCTGCTGAGCGTTTCGGCGATCCGTTCTTCATCCTGCTTGATCTTGGTATGGGCGTCGAGCAGCCAAACAACGCCCTCGACTTCATCCAGAGTCTGCAAGGCTGTGTCTGCCATGCGCCGGTTGATCAAGGAATGGCCCTGGTGAACGCCCGGCGTGTCGAGAAAAATGATCTGCGAAGTCTCGGTCGTGCGGATGCCGGTGATACGGTTGCGCGTGGTTTGCGGCCGGGGGGAAACGATCGCAACTTTCTCACCGAGAATCTGATTGAGCAGCGTCGACTTGCCGACGTTCGGCCGCCCGATGATAGCAATGTAACCCGCGCGGAATACCGCAGCGCCTTGATCCTTGTGCTTATTGATCGCCTCTGCCATAAACTTGACGTGAAACGAACAGCATTATGCCATGCTCGACACGCGGATCAAGCCAGGTGATTTAGTCCGCGCTATTTCCGATCATGCAGCTCAAACTCACACCCCAGATGAAGCAACGCCTCACCCGGCGCGCTCATCAAATGATCGAGCATTCGCTGCTCTTCTTTCCTGAATTGACAGACTCAACCATCACCATCGGCTACACGCGCAAGCACCTGGGCAGCGCCACGGTGATCTATCGCAAGGGAGTGACTTCGCGGCTGATCATCCGGCTCAAAGTGCGCAACCTAACTTACCAAACCATTGGCCATGAGCTGACTCATCTCATTCAAGGCTTGGCCCACCGCGACCGCACCAAACCGTCTTCCGTTGACCCCAAAAGAATTCCTTCCGGCGAAAAACAATGCGACATCTGGACACTGGCGCGCGACCCGCTGTTCTGCGACGACCCGCCGACGTATATTAAAATGCCGCGCAGCGTGCGCGAACGCTGGCCGGATTATTCAGAATCGGTGCGCGATCTCTGCCTCGCCGCCATTGAAAAGCGCCACACCCATCGCCAATACATCCGTTGGCTGGAAGACGAAATTCGCAAGCTAGCCAAACTGCCGCAGCGTCAAAAGGTCACCGGCCCTGGGCAGTTGATGCTCCCCTTCGAAATTTGAACGAGGCAACAGCCAACTTTGCGTCAAGAGCTGATGAGTCGGCAGTTGCCGCTGCGATCGTTGCGGTTAATGCTCCTAGTCCCTCAAAATCCCATCGATCTCGTTCAATTGATCGCTGGTCAGATACCAGTCCGCTGCTTTCACGTTGCTGATCACCTGCTCGACTTTCGTCGCGCCAGTGATCACCGAGCAAACGCGCGGCTGCGCTAACAACCACGCTTGTGCCAACTCATTGACGCCGCGGCACTGATCCTTCGCCCATGCGGTTAACTTGCTGACTAAATGGCAATTCCGCTCGGTCGTCAGATCCTGCACCAGCTTCACGGTCTCGCCGCGCGATCCTGGCGGGGGCGGTTTGCCGAATTCATACTTGCCGGTGAGAAATCCGCCGGCGAGCGGATAGTACGGTACGAAACCGACGTTATGCGCCCGGCAGTAGGGCAAGATTTCTCGTTCGACACCGCGCTTGAGCATGTTGTATTCGGATTGCAGCACGACGAACGGCGTCCAGCCTTTGAGTTCCGCCGTCGCGTTCGCGTGCGCCAACTGCCACGAGGCATAGCGCGATGCGCCGATGTAGCAGACCTTGCCCATGCGAATCAAATCGTCCAAGCCGCGCAGCGTCTCTTCGATCGGCGTGGTGTCATCCCACCGGTGGCAATAGTAGAGATCGATGTGATCGGTCTGCAAACGGCGCAGGCTTTTTTCCACCGCTTGCATCATCTGATAGCGTGACGCACCCCAACTGTTGACGCTGGTTTTTCTGGGATAATTGAACTTAGTCGCCAACACTACTTTGTCCATGCGCCCTTTGAGCGCGTAGCCCAACGTCTCCTCGGAGGCGCCGTCGTTGTAAACATTAGCGGTATCGAGAAAGTTGACACCCGCGTCGAGCGCCGCGTCGATAACTTGGTTGACCTCTGCTTGCGGCATCTTTGATGAACCGAAACGATTGGTGCCCAAGCCGACGGCGGAGACACGTACACCGGTATTACCCAGTTGACGATATTCCATGACCGATCCCTGTTTCGTTATTGCCCGACGCCCAAGACACGTTAAGTACTTGCGGCGGCGGCTGAGAACGACATTGCTGACATCGAATAAATGAATTCAGCGGCGGATACCGGAGCGAGACACCGACCGAACCAGGCCGCGTGATTTCGAGCCGGTGCGGTCGCAGCCGCAGTTCCAACATTCGGAGAATTGTCCTTCGATCTTTTCGCCGCAGCTAAGACAAGTCCACGACCTCTTCACCGACGCCAGCGGCGCCAAAGTTTTTTTGAGAATTGACTTTGCCCGACCCGCTTTGTCATCGTCGACCACCCAAAGCTCCGGCCAGCACTCCGTCGGTGGCAGTTGGCCCGCGGCGCTGATGAGATCGAGCTTCTTGGTCACACACTTGATGCCGAAGGTCGCCATGACGTTTTTCAGATGGCCGATCATCAGCGGGTCTTTGGAGCTATAGATACGTTTCATCGTAGCCCACCAAATCTCACCGGCTGCGCCTGAGCGCCGTCTCGTTAAGTTTCAACTTCTCACCGAGCCAGAGCGAGCGCTCCAGATGATCGCCGTAACCGTCGCCGGTCGAGGGATGAACCAGTACGGATAAACTTTCGCGGTTGAGCATCAGCCACGGCACCACCTTAGCGAATTCCTCCGATGTGAAAACCGCCTGATACATCGCATCCAAATGAGGTCCCACCGCCTCATCATGCCAGCTGCCGAGCTGAACGTTAAACTGCGCCAGTCCCGCGCGCACCCTCGCCGCCACGTCGCGCGTCCGCTTGGGATCATAGTAGATATGAGCGTGATAACCCTTGATCACTCGCTCGCTCATGGCGCACCTCCCCCTGGCAGACTATCTTCTTATCAAATTAAGCGAGCTGATTCCAAATCGGACGAGATCCTGCCCAGCAGAATTGATTAGATGGTCGCAGCAATCTACGAGGTAATTCTAAGCCTCTGGAAACGCGACGTTGCCGCGGCGCCCGACCGCTCAACTTTGCGTACCCTGCGTTCCCGAACGTTCCGAGCTTATTAAAGGATGCGATGATTCGCTATTGGGTTTACTTCTTAGCGGGCTCCGGCGTGATCTCATCGGGGAAGAGATATTCTTCGCCAGCCGAACCGAAGTTGACCAAAATCAGCTGTCGCCCCATGTTCTCGACCGAGCGTACAAATGTCCCTTCGCGCGGCAACAGCGTGCCGGTTTTCTGCGAGCGTATTGGCTTGGTGGTTTTGAGACTATCACCCGGCTTCATCTTAACCCCTCCGGTGTTGATCGTCGCTGTGGCACTCCCCACATTTCTACGTCTCCTTGTTCTTACAATTGTTCCATTTGCCAACGTGTTTGTCCCCGCCTAACTATTAGACGCAGGAAACACGCCAACGTATTCAATGGCACTTAGCTACCCTTCGGGGCATTATAGCTCCTTTTGCTACCTTCTGTCTCGCAAAATCGGCGGCAATCGGGCGTAAAGACTGCCGAAATCGTCGCAGTGCTCATCTCGTTCCTGGAAGCAATCTTCGATTCCTAATTTCAAGTCGCCAGAACAAAGGCTGCAGAAGCTATTCTACAGCCTGCTGAAATCGATAGCCGAAACCGCCAGGCATTTTCCTCAGAAGCGGCACCCAGGTCTGAACTGCGTCCTCCCTGGATTTAAGGAATATCTAGTAAAGTGTCTTGGCATTCGGCGCCATTGATTTGGCATCTGAGCCAAGGGGGCCGAGCAAACCACTGCGGAAGGAGCCTGTGATCTCGCTGGCGGCAGCCGCCGGGCTTGAGGACTTTTTGGGGAAGTGAAGCTCGCCTATAATGGCGAGCCGTGTCTGGTCTCAGCTTAAACGAATACGGTGAGTCGAACCTTCGAACAGCGCTCCTCTACTTTCCCCCATACACTCGCTCAAAAAACCCTTCGGCGTCTAACTTTTTCAACCAACTGTTGTCGACGATTTCCTCGGCTTTGACCGCAGCGGCTTTGGGGTTTTGCTCAGCGACGTATTTGATGACGATCTTGAAGCCATCGAGGGAGGGGTAGGGTTTGCGGTCGAGCTCCTCTTGGGCTTCGAGGTAAAAATCCTCGGCGGCCTCGCTATTCGGCAGCCGCAAATTCCTCGCGATCATGTCCTTGACTGACTGCTTGTTCTCTTTCCTAAAGATGTAGCCGTATGCCTCGATCGTCGCGCGCGTAAAGCCGTCGACGACTTTGGCATTCGTCGCGGCGTAATCTTTTTTCACTGTGAGGCCGGTATTTTGATAATGCAGTTTCGCTCCGTGCATGTTGAGCAGATTGTAAAAACCTTTACCGGTCATAATCTTGGTCGCCACGCGCTGCAGCATACCGGCGTCGATCGCTTTGTTCTCCAATGCCGCCATCCGGTCGGGATCGACGCCGGTCTGAATCAACGTAATCTTGTCGCGCTTGAGATCGAGACCCAAGTGTTCGAGCGCAATCAACTCGGAAATATGCGACGAGCCGCCGAAGCGCGCCGTGCCAATCTTTTTTCCCTTAAGCTCATCAGGCCGGCGGATGTTTGGCTGTGTAACCACGGAGAATGGCGATGTATTGCTCAGGCCGAGAAAGAAGCTCATCTTCTCACCGGCGGCCGCAAGATTGACCAGCGACGCCGGCGCATTGGCGGTCATCTGCAGTTCGCCGGCGGCAAACATCTGCGCCACCAATGATCCGCTGTTGACTGAGATCAATTGCACGTCGAGACTATACTTTTCGTACAGCTTCCTGTCCTTGGCGACGTAGAGCGGCGCCATATGCGGCGGCGTCGACAACGCCACGCGTAATTGCTGAAGTTTTTGCGCTGGCGACGGCGAAGCTGAAAATAATGTCGAGATAACGAACACCAACGTTATAAGCACAGACCTCAGATAAAAACCTCCAATCAGGTGAACAGTGCATTTGACGGAGTGTAGCGAGTGAAAGAGCAGCGAGCAAACGGCTCAAGCGGCGGTGACTTGGCGCCAAGGCCAACTGCGCAGCACCAAATCAGCAACAAACAGCAACAGCCCGGCACCCGCCAACGGCCACCAGATATCCTGTCCTTGAGTGCCTTTGCCCGGGCTTGGCGTGTAGAGCCGTTTGAGGCCGTCGGCGAATTTTTCCGAATCGAGCATCTCGCCACCGGTCTCTTCGGCGAGACGGCTGAGCAGCGAAAAATTGGGTTTTAGCTCGCGATACTCTTTCGGATAGGGAACGATATAAGGAACCGTCGCCACCGGCACCGGCGCCTCTCCGCCGTCGCCTTCGGCGTAAAGCGTGACGAAGTAAATGCCGCGCTCGGCAAGCGTGAACAGTCCTTGATAGCGCCCCGGCGCGCTTTGCTGCAGCGTTTGCTCGTGGGTCGTGCGGCTGGGCGAATTCACATTGGCCTTGAGTTTAAGATGATTTAAAAACTTTCCTTCGCGCGACGTCAGATCGGTGACGATTTTCACCGATTCACCGTCGGCGAGAAAATCCGTGCGCATTCTGGTGTCGAGAATTTTCCTCATAGTATCGCGCGTGATCTGGCTTGCCCACTGGGGAAAATTCTGCCAACCGACCCAATCTCTGCCCCAGCGGCCGCTCAAGTCTGAGGTGAATGCCATCACGCGGCCAAGACCGTAACGCCAGGAGACCAGCAGCGGATCCTGGTCCGCGCGCATGAGCAGTTCGGCGTGCTGCTTTGGATACGTCAGAACGTAACCGCGTAGAGGTGGCAAATGAGCGGGCGAAATTCCTTTCAGCGGGCCGGTCGGTGTCACCACGCTCGCCGTGACGGACTTTTCTATCAGCAAATCGCGCGATATCAGCAGTGTTTCGGCGGTGAAGATCTGCGGAATCGTCTGCGGATCGAGCGCGACGTAGCCCCGCCCTTTGCCGTCTTTAGCGATGTCGGCCATGAGTTTCACGTCGGCGTCACTGCCTACCGACACCGTCGAGACAGTGATACCGTCGCGGGCCATTTTGCTCACTAGCGAATGAAAGTCAGCCTTGTCCGTCAGGCCGTCGGAAAGCACGATCACATGTTTGATCGCCGCTTGCTTGGCGGTGATGCCGCGCTGCGCTTCGACCATCGCTTTATACATGTCCGTGCCGCCATCCGATTGGAGGCCGGCGAGCCCGGAGGAAAGCCACTCACCTTTGCCGACTTGACGGAACGGCAACGCCCAGTCCCAATTGGCATCGAAAGCGAGAATCCCGACTTGGTCCGTCGGGTTCATGATATCCGCCGCCGCAATCGCCGCCGCCTTGGCAAGATCGAGTTTGGTGCTGCCCTCCGAGCCGGCGCCCATGCTGCCAGACTTGTCGATGACAAATAGCAACGCAATATGTGGCATTTCCAGTCGCGCAGGCGGGCGCATGTCGACCGGCAGAATGCGCTCCAGCGGCGTGCGAAAGTAACCGCCGGCGCCGTAGCTTTGCGAGCCGCCGATCACCCATAAGCCGCCGCCCAGGTCGCGCACATATTTTTCGATATTCTCCATCTTCGCGTGCGACAATTGAAACGCCGGCACGTTATCAAGCACCAAAAGATCGAAAGACGATAACTCCGCCATCGACAGTGAATGCCGGTCCGGGTCCGACTCGACCACGGCGTAGCCTTGCACCTGCAGCACGCGCGCGATCGCGCGCTGGTTCTCCCGCTGCGCCGAAAGCACCAGCACCCGCGGCGGCCCTTTCACTTCGACGACGCCTTGGAGCAAATTGTTTTCCGCCAGCGTGTCGTCGGCCGATTCGACCAGCAGCTCGTAATTGTGATTGCCGCGCTCCTTGAGACTATCGCGAAAGCTGAGCGGGTTACGGCCGGCCTTCAAACGCAGCTCTTGCTCTGATTGCACCGCGCCGTCGCGTAACAGGCGAATCCTCGCCGGCGCTTCGCGCCAACTTTCCACCACGGCGCGAATCTCGAAACCTTCGGCGCTGTCGACTTGGTGCGGCAGAGTTAAATCGCTCAGATAGATCTCGTTGCGGCCACGCGCCGAACCCACAGGCACCGTCCAAACCGAAATTCCCTGGCTGCGCAGCAGCGGTATCACCCGCGCCGTCTCGCCGCGATTCTCATTGCCGTCAGAAACCAGAAGAATCTTTCCCTGCCGCCCTTCGCCAACCTGCGCCACTGCCGCCTGCAGCGCGGCCTGAATGTCGGTTTCCTCGCGATCCAAGCGCACGCTAAAATCACTGACAGGAACTTTCTGGCGCGGCAAAGCCTCCCATTCCGGCGTTCGACCAAAAGCCAGCAATCCAGTGCGCGTCGCACGGCTTTCGAAACGCTGCGCTGCTTCGAGCAAATCGCGCGCCTTCTCGCGCCCCTCTTGGCCGACGCTACGCGACAGATCGACGCCAAAAATCACATCCAAGGCCGTCGTCGATTTAAGGATGCGCGGATTCACCAGCGCCAGTGCCAAAGCGGCTAAAGCCGCGCCACGAAATAGAATGGGGTAAAGCGCAAGCGCTTGGCGGTAAGCTAAAAATAATTCCACGGAGAGCAAGAGCAGCACTAAGCCCAGGAGTGCCGGCCAAAGGGAAAACCCGGTTTCAGAGGCGCTGCGGCGGTCCGCGTTTTGTTGGGTCGCCGCATTCAAATCGAGCCGCGGCGCAATATTCGATTCGCTTTCGTCAAAAAGGTTGACCGCGAAGCGACCAGTGCGACCTCCGCTTTTATAACTGTAGAAACCGCTCTGAAAGGTGTCGGCGAAAACCAGCGGGCTCGTCGCGGCAGTGAAGCTCTCTTTTTTGCCGGACGGCGAAATGATTTCGAGCGCCTCGTCGCCATCGGGCGCGCGCAGCGCGAACGGCGTTCCGGCCAGCGCGTTCTGTGCCGGAAATTCCAGCCGCTGGGGATGAAACCAATCGAGGGCGTTGTGAATCAACACCGGAAAAGCGACGCGCAGGGGCAGATCCGACGCCATCAGATCGAAGCCGATGAAAAAACCGCGCAGCTTGCCTTTTTCCGCGGCAATCAGCAGTGGTCCCTCGGCTGAACGCGCCACGACCGTCGCCGCGCCCGTAAGCGCGACCGGCAACGCCTCTTGCACGCGCAAATCACCGAGACTCAAGCCTTCGGCAATCGGATGCTTGGCCAAAGGCGCGATCACACGCGGACTTTGGATCTTACCGCGCAGTTGCAATTGTATCGGCAAATTCGGCGCGACGGTGTCGATGAGAAGCAAATTTCCCTGCGCCAAAGCCGGCACGGTCACACGGTCGAAGATAATCACGTCATGTTCAAGCGCCGCCATCTCGGCTTGCCAGCGCGGCGTCGTGGTCAACTCCACGTTGGCGAATAAGCGCAGAAGACTGCTCAGGTAGGGATTTCCCGGGCCGACGTAAAGCACCCGTAGCGCCGGCGCATCGCTGACGGCCAAGTAAGCATAATTGTCGGTGGGAAAGTCGTCGTCGAAATCCAAATGGGCGGTCAACGCGCCGGTCAAATCACCGTCAAATGAATAGATCAACACGTTCCGGTTATCGGCGCCAACGTCAATTACTTCGCGCAGCAGAACCTTCTCGCCCAAGCTCAACGTCAATGGCGCGCGGATTGCTTTGGCGGTAAAATTTCGCACGTGCACCATGATTTCAGCCGACGATGGTCGATCGGGCCGGCGGCGCACCTCGAAGCCGACAATGCCCACATTGTCCTTGCCGCCGTCGATTTTGATGAAACGGAGTTGGGCTGGCGGCTTGGCGAATTCCTCGGCGCCGGTAAATGCGCCGTCGCTGATGACTATGACGCGGTCGGCACTGCCGCGTTTAAGAAACGCATGGGCGAAAAGAATCGCGTCTTTCACGCGACCCGGCGCGTCGGTAGCGTCTAAACTTTTTCCAAGCTCGCGCAGCCGGCGTTTGTCCGTGGTGAACGGCGCGAGCAGGCGCGGCTGCGTCCCGGCGCCGATCACGAGCATTTTCTGCTCCCCCGACAAGCCATCGACCAATGCGAGAAACTCTCTGCGCGCTGCGTCGAAGCGCGAACCGCTTTTACCCTTGGCCTTCATGCTCGCACTCAGATCGAGTACCACGACCAGGTCGCCCGACTGCGACCCGAAATGCAGCAACGACGGATCGGCTAACGCCACGATCAACGCCGCCGCTGCGAGCAGTTGCAAAATCAGCAGGAGATTTTTGCGCAAAAGCCAGCCGAGACGCGTGCCTAACGGCCGTTCTTTGAGAACCCTCTCCCAGAGAAACAGCGTGGTCGTGGCGATCTTCAGTCCACTAGGCTTGAGGCTATGGAGAAACAGAATTAGCGGGATCGCCCCGGCGAGCAAGAACAACGCGGAAGGCAAAGTCCAGAGCATGGGTTACACCTGCCTCATGGGCTCCCACAAAACTCACGCCACGCTTGTGATCTGGCGCAGCGTCTGAAGCACGAACTCCTCGAAGGGAACTTGCGTCGTCGTGCGCAGGTAGTCGATCTGCCGGTGACTGCAAACCGCTTCAATTTCTTTGAAATAACTCGCCAGCTCGGTCTCAAAGCGGCGCACTAAATCATCGTCGAGAAAAAACTTACGCTCGCGCCCCCCTTCGACGTCGACGAGAGCTACGTCGCCCCAGGCTCTCGGCTCAAGCTCTTCGGCATCGACGACATGGATGACCAGCAACTGGTAACGTTTCGCGGCTAGCTCCTCCAGCGCCCGGCGCCATCCGGCTGGATCGAACAGGTCGCTGACAATCACGACAAAGCCCGGGTGAGGAAAAAGATTGGTAAACGAATGAATCGCCGCGCTGAGATCAGTCGTGCCGCCCGACGTCAATCGACTCAGGAAACTGAACATGTTGAGAATCTGTTTGCGTCCCCGGCCCAGAGTAAGCGGCTTGTGCAATGTCGCCGAAAACGCCGCTCCGCCGACCCGGTCGAGATTTTTTAAACCGATATAACCCAGCGCTGCGGCGACCTTTTTGGCGTAATCGAGTTTCGCCGGCATACCCTCAGCCATCGACCGGCTGGCGTCGACCAACAGGTAGACGTTCATCTCTTCCTCGGCAGTAAACACCTTCAACAGCAAACGCTCGAGCCTTCGATAAACGTTCCAGTCAACGTAGCGCAGATCGTCGCCGCGCTGGTAGCGCCGATAGTCGGAAAACTCCAAGCTGAATCCTTTCCGCGAAACCGCATGCTCGCCCTTGGCTCCCGCCCAGCTGAGCCGCTTGGCGATCAGGTGCAGCCGTTCGAGCTTGCGCAGAAAGTCAGTGTCGAAAAACGTTTCGGGTTCAGGGTTTCGGGTAGCGAGTTGAGCTCCTTCACGCTGCCGGATTATTCCTCCAACCCGAGTGCCTCGACGCGCTTTCCAAACGCTGTCGTCCCGAGCGGAGCGAGGTATCCTTCTCCCCAACGAACCGACAAAATTCGCCATCGCGCGGGCAATTCGCTGACGTCCCGACGCGAAACTCGAAACCCGAAACTCGAAGCTCATCGTTTTCCTACGCTACTTCCGCCACCTCGGTGACGATTTGGCCCAAAACCTTTTCTGCATTGATCCCTTCGGCATCCGCTTCCAAGTTGAGAATCAGCCGATGGCGCAGGCTTGGCAACAGCATGCTGCGAATGTCGTCGAAGGATACATTCGGTCTTCCGGCCAGCAGCGCCCGCGCCTTGCCGGCTAAAATCAAACTTTGCAGTCCGCGGGGACTTGAGCCGTAGAGAACGAACCGCTGCGCCAAAGACTCGCCGCCATTCTTGGTTTCCTGCCTTGGGTGCGTGCGCAGCACCAAACGCACCGCGTAGTCTTTCACCGCGTCCGCAAGCGGCACCTCCCTTACCCACTGGCGCATTTGTAAAATACCTTGCGCATCCAGCACTTCGCGCAGCGCCGACAGCGGCGCCGCCGTCGTGAGATCGGCGATGCGCGCGAGCTCATCACGGCTGGGAAACTGAAGCAGCAATTTGAAAAAAAATCGGTCCACTTGCGCTTCGGGCAAAGGATAGGTGCCCTCCATTTCGATGGGATTCTGCGTCGCGAGCACCATAAACGGATTTTCCAGCCGGTGAATCTTGCCGCCGACGGTGACGCTTTGCTCCTGCATCGCTTCGAGCAGCGCCGACTGCGTCTTCGGCGTCGCCCGGTTGATTTCGTCAGCCAGAACGATATGCGCGAATACCGGCCCGTGTTGGAATTCGAACACTTTGCGACCGGACGGATCGTCGGTGAGCATGTTGGTGCCGGTGATATCCGCCGGCATCAGGTCCGGTGTGAATTGAATGCGCGAGAAACTGAGACGCAAAGTTTCGCCGAGGCTGCGCACCATCAAGGTCTTGCCCAACCCCGGCACGCCTTCGAGCAAACAATGACCGCCGCAGACCAGCGCAATGAAGACCTGCTCGATCAGCTCATGATGACCGACGATGACGCGCCCGATCTCGGCTCTGAGGTCGTCGAAAGTCCGACGCGCCCGTTTGATGCGCTGTTCGATTTCGGCCACGGATTCCATGTTGAGACTCCTCGCTCAGTTGTCAGTCATCATCTGCCAGTGGTCAGTCACCATTGGAACTGTTTTCACTGTCAACTGAACACTTATCTGTTTCCTCCGCCCAACGATAAGAAGTAATTTCTGATCGTCTCCTTGAGCGCCTCCGGCACGCGCTCGGAATTGAGCTCTTGCTCGGCCTGGCGCCGATAGTTGGCGATCACCTCTTGCTCCGACAGTTCGCTCTTACCCGGTGTGGGTTTGCCCTTATAGATAACGCCGCTGCTATCGCCTTCGCCGAGCAATCCTTTTACCTGGGTCTGCGCGCCGCCGCGAAACTCCGGCAATGAATTGACCCCGTCGTCTTTTTTCCCGGGCTCTTTGCCGGGCAGATTGCTGAATCTCTTTTCGCGCACACCGTCGTCGTCGAGAGATTCTTTCTCGCCCCGTCCGACGGTCTGCGTACTGCTTTCGCTTTTGCCTTGGCCGGACTTCATCATCTGTTCGAGAAACTGCTGCGCGTCGATCAAGGCACGCCGGTCGAGCTCGCTGGTCGCTTGCCGTTCCAAGCGGTCTAGAAACGATTTCAGGTCGTTTTGACCGAAGCCCTGTCCCGATTCTTTATCGAACTGTTTTTTGATCTGGGGCATAGACGCCAAGCGATCCAGCCATTGCTGTGGCAACTCCCGCGCCCCCTTATCGCCGCCGGGAAGATCGAGTAGGTCGCGCGCTGCTTCCAACTCCGCTCTGAGATCTCTCAAGCTTTGCTGGCTCTCCCCGGCAGAGAACGGGTTCGCATCCGCGCCCGGCTTTCCCCCCGCTTCAAGCTTCTTGGCCACGCCGGCCAGCTCCTTTTTGAATGGCTCGTCGTCGGTCTTCGCGTCGATGTTCTTGCGCGCGAGGTTTTCCAGTTCTTGGCCTGCTTTCAAGCTCTCGCGTAGCCCTTCGCTCTTTGCGCTCTCTTGCAGCTCGCGGGAAAATTCGAGGAGCTTGTGTGCCAGAGTTCGTGGCGCGTTCGGTCGGCTTCGGTCGAGAAACGGCCGATCGGCGTCGAACCAAAGCAGAGCGAACCAAAGCACAAAGAGCGGTATCACGGTGTAGCTCGGCCAGTTCCATTGGCGTGGAGACAAACTCCGCGGCTCGACTGCGAGCAAACTCTCCGCCGCCTGCTTGAAAACGAGCTGAGCCGTTGCGCTGCTTTCTGCGCGCGCGGATAACTCCCACGCGGTGGTTGCCCGCTCGTCGAGTCGCAGCGTTTTATCGACCCGCACCAGAGCGCGGGTTGCGTCTTTGTTTTGCCAGCGCCAGCGGTAAAAAAACCAAGGAGCGATGACCAACATGAGGGCAGCCGGGATGAACCACCGCAGCTGCTCGCTGAACGGCAACAAGCCATGAAACGGCAACACCAGGAGCGCCAAAGCCATCGCTGCGCAGGCAACGCAAGTGAGAACCTGCTCGTAGCGTTTTCTTTGTTCCCAAGCGAGCAACTCGGCGAATTTGACTTGGAGTGGATCCCGCACAGCGCTCACGGCATCGTCTCCCGTTTAAGTGCCCAACGTTGCAAAGCGTAACCGGTGCCGCCGAGCAGCAAATGATAAGAAAAATGGATGAGTGTCGCCGACCACTGCACACCGAACAGCGCGAGCGGCGGCAACTCCTGCCGGCTCAGATAAGCCAGCAGATAAGCCACGGGATTAAGCGGCAGGTAAAACAGGGCTGAGAGAATCACCAGACAGGTAAAAAAGCTGCGGACAAATATTTGCCGGTTCTCCACTTTGCGTTCCCACAGCGCCAGTGTGGCGAGTCCCCAAACGCCATAGCATAACGCATAAAACGCCAGCAGCAAGAAAGTCACGGCGACACTCGTCATCGGCGTGCGCGCGATCGCTCCCGCCCAAACCAAGAACGGCCCGCAAAGCAGCAGCGAAAGTCCGATATGGGCGATCAGAAAATTGAGCTGTGCTCGGCTGACTGCGGCTGGCGGCTGGCTCTCTCGACCGAGCCATTGTTTCAGCGGACGAAAGCGCCAAGGCGCGAACTCCTGGTTGGCGACGCGCAAGGAAAAGTAAACGACCAGCAGCAACGCCGTCACGGCGCAAACTTTGAATAGACTCGCCGAACCGCTCCACATCTGCGCGTCCAGGGAAGGAATATACATGGACAGAAATTCCACCGGCGCGAGAATAATCAACAGGTAAAAATAGACCTGGAAGCCATGGCCTTCGGCGAAAAACACCTCCACGCTTTCGCGCCAGACGGGATTCTGACTCATTCGTCCTCCCCTTGCACCAAAGGAATGATCGCGCGGAAGAGCGTGTAATCCTTTGCTTGAATGCGCGGATCGTCAATGCGCACGCGCGGCTCGGGCTGATTTACCCAACCGAAAAACACCGCCGCGCCGCTCGCCCAGCGTGGGTCGCCATTGCGCGGAAAGAACGACGAGTGAAACAAGATATCGCGCGTCTTATCTGGAAACGTGACCTCGCGAAAGCTGACGCCTTCGGGACGTTGAAGGTTACGATCTTCCTGAACCGTCGGCGCCGTCAGCGAAAAGCTCCTACTCCAACGAGCGCCGCGCGGGATTTGCCCGAGATCGAAACGTTGCCCCGGCGCCAATAGCCAGCAGTGGGTCAGATCCTTGCCGCTCTGATTGTCGATTTTCATGATCAGCTTATCGCCCTGAGCCTCGAATTCGGCGCGTAACGGGAATCGGTCGACCAAACGCAGGCGAAACAGCCGGTAATCCCACTCGCGCAGCGGCAAATGATAGCGGCTCGCGCCACCAGCGTCTTGTTCAACCACGGCCGGTTCCTGCGCTTCCTTAGCGCGGCCGGAAACCGGCGTCAATTCCATCCAGCCCCGTTCCATGCGTAAGTCATAGGCACGCGGCTGAGTCGAAAACAGCGCCAAGTTGGCTTGCGCCTCGACGTAACCGTCGCCGCTGCTCTCCAGGACGGTAGAAGACAACAACACGCCGTCGGGAATATTGCCACCCTGACTAAAACGGCTGTAGCCCAAGGCGGTGCTGGTGCAAATAAACATGCACAAGCTAATAAGCGCAGCTCGCAGCGTCATGCGCCGCTGCTGCCAGAGCCAGGTGATGCTGCCGACACCGAGCAAATAGAGAATCATGGCGACGAACAGCGAGCCGGACGGAACGTAGGCCGAGATGAACGTCGGGCTGGCGATGAGCTGAGTAAAAACCGAATCGTTCCACTCACTGCGCAGCGTCGAGTCGTCCACGCCAGCCGGCGCCATCAAAGTTTGCAAAAATTTGGCCAGGCCGTCCCATTGCGACAACGGTGGCCGGCCAATGTCCAAAGCCAGGTAAGTAATCCGGCCGCGCCCACGGCTAGTCTCCACTAGAATCGGCATGCCGTCGCCCTCGATCAGCGCTTTGCCGGTCAGCAGCTTCGCCTCTTGTGCCCAGACGCCGGCAAGAGCTATCGCCCGTTCGCCTTTGCCGGCACTTGGCGTGAAGTTAATCCGCTTCGTCCCGATCACGCGCACCGGCAAAAAGCGGCTGAGGGCGGCATCTTGATAGAGCGCAAAATTCAAGCTGCCGATGATGATCATCCTGCCGCCGGCGGTGAGCCATGTGTCCAGTACCGTCAATTGACCGCGCG
>Ga0126377_10000672_pt1 | contig 21127 bp, 19 predicted proteins | sample PanSoiMetPlot_22_FD_92647 | JGI IMG/M metagenome (GOLD analysis project Ga0126377, IMG submission 92647) | Tropical forest soil microbial communities from Panama - MetaG Plot_22 | ecosystem: Environmental > Terrestrial > Soil > Tropical forest > Bulk soil | place: Panama | collected 2016-02-17 | reverse complement strand
GTGGTGCGTGACCGGCGCGTCGCCGCTGCTGTCCGTGAACTCGCGAATCCGGTTTCGGCTCGCCGAGGCGTTCGCGGAGAGCAGCAAGCGCGGCGTCGCCTGATACGTCACGTCGGCCTCGATGCCTCGACGATAGCTCTGGTCGACGTTCTCCCGCAGCGGCGTGCCGATGTAGCTCAACGCACCGATGGGCGCGATCTCGTTGCGGAAGTCCATCGAGTAGACATTCGCTTGCGCGTTGAACGAGCGGCCGCGATACGTGAGTCCCATCTCCAAATCACGCACCGACTCGGGCCGCACTCGTTTCAGCGAGCCGACAAAGTCGGCGTTCGTCGTATCGAGATTGTCGAACCCGGCGAACATGTCGTTGCGCGCCGGCTCGCGCGACGTCCGGCCGAGCGACGCGTACACCGACACCGGCCCGCTGACCGCGTAGGTCACGCCTGCCTTCGGGTTCAGGAACGACCAAGCGATGGACTGTTCGGTGATTCCAGACTGCTCATCGGGCGCATAACGGAACTCGGCGCGGCGCCCCTGAAGATCGCCGAAGAATGTTGCCTTGCCCGCCGTGTATGCCGCTTTCACGAAGCTGCTCACGTCCTGCTTGTGCCCGGTGTTCAGGTACAGAGCCGTGGCGAGATCGGGGCGGACGTAAGCGGAATGGTCGCGTGCGTACGTGTTCGCATTGACGCCGACATCGACCTGCAACGCGTCGCGCCGGTAGCTCCAGTTACTCGTCGCGCCGTACCACACGAACTTCAGGTTGAAGTTCCACAGCGAATCGATGAGCACATCGTAATCGCCGCTGGCCGAGATGCGGTAGGCGGTCGTGGAGAGCGAGGAGGAGGCGTTGAGGAGACGCGTGTACGAGGCCGCGACGAACCGCTCGCCGAAACCGTCACGCTCGCGCGGCGTCAGCGGATTCACGCGCCGGTTCGTGTCCAAGACGGCCTCGGGCACCGCGAGATAGGCCATCGTGTCCTTCATCGTACCGGTCGTCGTCACGAGCTTCACGATGTTGCGGTCGCCGAAGTAGCCGCCGCTGAAAAAGAGCGACCGTCCTTCGACCCCGGAGTGGTAGCGATAGCCGTCCGTTTTCAACGCGGACACACGCCCGTACGCGGCAAACCGGCTCGGGAGCAGTCCGGTCGCGTATTCACCGCTCAGGCGATACGAACCCCACGCACCGCCCTCCAGCTGCGCCTCAGCTCGACGGGGACCTGACGCGAGCGGCGTGGTCTCCATGTTGATCGATCCAGCAAAGGACGCGGTGCCGTTGCTGCTCGTCCCGACGCCGCGCTGGACTTGGACGCTGTGGAGGCTGTTGGCGAGATCGGGGAAGTCCGCGAAGTACAGGACTTGGTCCTCGGGATCGTTCAGCGGGATGCCGTCGATCGTGAGGTTGATCCGTGACTGGTCGATCCCGCGCAACCGGATGTAGCTGTAGCCCCAGTAGTTGCCGGTTTCCGCGTACGAGGTGAGCGACGGGGCGACGCTCTGGAGCGCGAGGGGGACGTCCTGGCCAAAATACCGCGACTCGATCTCGGTTTTGGTGATCGTTTTCTGCGAGATCGGCGCGGCGCCCTCCGCGCGGACAGCGGAAATTGTTACCCGTTCCAGCTTCTGGGCGCGGGTGCTGTCGGTGCGAGTGGTGTCGCGCGGAACTGCCTGCGCGACGAGGAGAGTGGGGATGAGGCTGGCGGCCGTCGCATATGCGACCGCCAATCGACGGCGCGCGTGCGCCGTGCAACACACTGGTGTCATGGCTTGACTCCCTACGCCGGTACGAACCGGATCAGGTTCTGCGGGACTCTCTCAGCCTGCACCCGTCGTGGGCAGGCACCCCGGTCAAAGGCGAAATCTAACGAGGGTCCAGGGTCGAGGGTCGACGGAACTTCTAGCACCTAGCACCTGGCACCTAGCACCCAGCGCCCAGCGCCCAGCGCCTGGTGCCTCCCTCGACCCTAAACCCTCGCCCTAAGCCCCAAAACCCTAGACTCTGTTTTTTGGCATGCAGCGTGCTTTAATTAGCTTAGATGACGATCACAATGGTCCGGAGGGTCAACATGTTTCGAAAGGTCTCAACACTCGTGCTCGGCTTCGTGATCGCCGCCGCGGCTTGCAGCAAACATGACTCGAAGGCGGATTCGGCACTCGCCCAAGATCTGTCGCTCGCCGCCCAGCAAAAGGGACCGCTCGACAGCCTCTCCGCCTCGGAGCGCGCGGCCGGGGCCGCGGCCCTCACCGGGACGAGAACAGCGTCGGCGCCCGTGCGCACAGCGTCCGCGACTCGTCGGTCGAGCAGTGGCACGCGGAGCGCGGGGCGCGTGGTCACCGTGAACCACACCAAACGTGATGCAGCCATCGGCGCCGTGGCGGGCGCCATCCTCGGTGCCGGAACGAGCCGAAACAAAGTGAAGGGCGGCGTCGTCGGCGCGGCCGTCGGTGGGATCCTCGGCGCCGTGGTCGGCAGCACCGTCGACAAAGAGAGGAAACGAGTCCCGTGACTGGGACGACGTGTCACCAATAACAAGAGCTTATCGCGCAGCACCTTGCACCTGAAGCAAACAAAGGGTCGGCCCATCCAACGATGGCCGACCTTTTTGTCTTACCCAAGGGTCGCGCTTCGTCTATACTTCTAGCGCTCCCGTTCGCTCCACCTCGAGGGTTCATGGCCAAGGAAGAACCGATACAGCTTGAAGGGCAGGTAACCGAAGTGTTGCCCAATGCGACATTTCGAGTGCAGTTGACCAACGGACACAATGTGCTCGCGACGCTCGGCGGCAACATGCGTCGGTTCCGCATTCGCGTGCTCCAGGGCGATCGTGTCACCATCGAGGTGTCGCCCTACGACCTGACTCGCGGTCGAATCATTTTCCGGCACAAAGTCTAATCCCGACTCGATGTTTGTTCGTTGTAGCCGAGTCGTGCCGACAATTCGAGTCATCCTCGCTCTCGCTCTCCCGGGGTCCGCGCACGCGCAGGACACGCTGCGGATGGGCGCCATCAGCCTTCACGGATTCATTCTGTCGACCTATCGCTCCGGCGACCCGCTTACCGTCGACGGCTACCGGTTGCGCAAGGCTGATCTGAAGTTCTCGGGTGACGTCACGCCGCACATGAGATGGCGCATCTCGTTCGACGCGGCCAAGGTCCTCACGCTCAACAAGAAAGTCGCCGAGATCAACGACACGGCGACGCTCACGGATGCGGCGCTCGATCAGCGTTCTCGCATGCTCCAAGACGCGGCGCTGACGTACACCGTCGATCGCCGGCTCGGCTTCGACGTCGGCCAGCAGATCATTCCGGAAGGCCTCGAGGGGACCTATTCCACCGACAAGGTCGAGACGATCGAGCGCACGATGTTCGTCAGCGAGCGGTCCCGTGCGGTTGGCTTGGGCGACGTTCGGGACGTCGGCGCATCGGCAAACGGTTTCCTCGCCTCGGGCAGCGTCGAGTATCACCTCGGCCTGTTCAATGAGCTGGGCGAAAGCGCGGGCACGACCGATCTCAATCCGCAAAAAGCCGTCATCGGTCGCATCGCCATTCATCCATCCTTTCTTCCGCAGTTTCAGTTCGGAGGAACCGGCGGCTACGGCGGCGGAACACCCGTTACTCGACATGAACGGACTGGTGGCGAAGCGGAGTTCCGCGATCACGGCTTCACCATCCGTGCGGAAGTGATGCATGCACGAGACGGGCTGCTGCGTCGCATGGGCTGGTATGGCCTCGGTGCGTATCGCGCGAACCCGCGTCTTCAATTCGTTGGGCGCTACGGCCGTTGGGATCGCGACTTGGGCGCTGAAGAGGCGTTGACGAACGCGCTCGAGACGCAAGTCACCGTGGGCGCGAGTTATCGCGTCGAGGGATCGGCGAAGGTCGCTCTCAACGTGATTCGCCAGGAATTTCCATACGTCAGCAACGTGCGCTCGGGGACCATTCTTCTCGCGGGGTTCTCGGGGCTCTGGTAGTCCGCTAGCGTTGCGCCGCGCGCTCCAGTCGGTCTCGAATCCCGGCCCATTCGGCGGTGTCGGGAACCTGCTCGACGACGACGACGTCGACGCCCGCATGGTCCAACGCGTGAAGACGTTCGTACAGACACGCCGCATAGTCTGCGGCGTCGCGTGGCATCGGCGAGCCGTGATCGCGAGACGCGACGACAAGCGCTTCGACGTTTGCGCCTTGCGCGCGCTCCCGTCGAACGACGTCGGCGACGTCCTTCGCATCGACGAGCACGAGTCGAGCGCGCGGAGAATAGTGTCGATCGAGCATCCCCGGCGACGGTCGAGCTTCCTCGCCGGTGACGCTCGTGACAGCGACGATCGGCCCGACGACGCGCTCGATCTGGGTCGCGGTGATCATTCCGGGTCGCAGGAGTCGAGGCTTCTCCGCGGTCAAATCGACGACGGTTGATTCGATGCCGACTGTCGTCGCACCAGCGTCGAGAATCAGGTCGACCGCGCCGTCGAGGGACGTCGCCACATGTTGTGCGGACGTCGGCGAGAGCATCATCGAGCGATTTGCGCTCGGCGCCGCGACGGGTACGCCCGCGGCGGCGATCAATGCGAGCGCCACCGGATGCGATGGCACGCGCACGGCGACTGACCCAAGGCCGGCTGTCACGCTGTCGGGAACCTCTGGTCGTTTCGGAACGACGATCGTGAGGGGCCCCGGCCAGAACGCGGCGGCCAGCAAGTCCGCGTGCTCGGGCCACTCCGCCGCGACAGCTCGTGCGCCATCGGCGTTCGCGACATGCACGATGAGCGGGTTGTAACTGGGTCTGCCTTTCGCGACGAAGATTCGCTCGATCGCGGCGGGATCGAGCGCATTTGCTCCCAACCCGTAGACCGTCTCGGTCGGAAACGCGACGAGTTTGCCCGCGCGGAGCAATTCCGCTGCGCGTGCGATGACCGTTGCGTCAGGTGAATGCGCGTCGACCCGTATGACGTCCATATGGAAAAGAATGGTACACGGATGCTTCGCGCGGCGACTCGGCGAGCCTCGCACTGGCTCGCTTCCTGCAAACCGAACTCTACTACAGTCGTTTATCGAAGTTCTCTCACCCGGAGGTCTCCCGCCGATGTTTATGCGCGGGCTCCGCACGGAGGAGATCCGGAAGGCGGCCGCGGCCGAATGGCAAGCGACGTTCGATGTGATCGGCGACATCGTGTGCGTCATCGACGCGGTCGGCGTGATCACGCGCGCCAATCGCGCGGCGCTCGCCGCGTTCGCGCAGCCGGCGGCGTCAGTGATCGGACAGCCGTGGGGACCGGTAATGGCAAAAGCCTTTCCGGGCGTCGATGAGAACATGCTCACGTCCGTCGTGAGCCGCGGGATTCCCATCGTTCGCGAGCTGCGCACGGGCGACCGCTGGCTCTATCTCGCCCTGCATTCGCTCCCCGACCATTCCGCACGCGGCGGCATGGTCGCGGTCGTGAACGACGCCACCATCCGCATGCGCGCCGAGGCGGAACGAAGCACCGCGCTCGCGGCGGCCGAAGCTGCGCGCGCCGTCGCGGAGCGCGCGAACAACGCGAAGGGTGAGTTCCTCGCGGCGATGAGCCATGAGATCCGCACGCCGATCAACGCCATCCTCGGCTACACGCAGCTGCTCGACATGGGGATTGTCGGCGCGATCTCAGCCAAGCAGCGCGAGCAGCTCGATCGGTTGCGCCGAAGCGCGGCGCATCTGCTCCGCTTGGTGAACGAGGTCCTCGATCTCGCGTCCGATGCCGACGCGATTCGCATCGATCGCGAGCTTGCACCGACGGACGAAGTGCTCGAGGACGCGCTCGCGATCGGCCGGCCACTCGCGCTCGGCCGTGCGATCACGATCGCGTCGGACGGAGGCGGTCGGCTGTTGTACGTCGGCGACGTCGGGCGGGTTCGGCAGATTCTCGTCAATCTCTTGTCGAACGCCGTGAAATTCTCGCCGCCCGGTGGACGCATCGACATCTCGACGGAGTTGACGCAACCGCCGTCACTGGAAACGCTCGAGAGCGGCGGGCGTCGCTTCGTCGCGATCCGCATTCGAGATGCAGGCGTCGGCATCCCGAGCGATCGCCTCAAACACATCTTCGAACCGTTCATGCAAGCCGAGACGGGCTGGACGCGCTCGTTCGGCGGGAGCGGCCTTGGTCTCACGATCAGTCGTCGGCTCGCGCGATTGATGGGCGGCGACATCACGGTGGAGAGCCAACCGGGCTGCGGATCGATGTTCACGCTGTGGCTTCCGGCCGCCTCCGATCAGATCGATGTCAACACAGTCGAGCGCCGCGCGCCGCACCGCGCCGCGGCCGCGTTCGACCCGACGATGTTCGCGGAGCTCGGGCGGATCTTGACGGCGGAGGCGTTGAACATCGGTCAGGCGATGTCGGTGCGTTTGCGGACGAGCGAGGGGTTTCCGCCGGTGGGGGCACTGAGCAACGCGCAGCTCGTGGATCACATCCCGGCCTACATCGCTGACCTCGGGCTCGCGCTGGTGATTGTCTCGGAGGTCGGCGCGGAGGCGTCGACGTTGTTGCATGACGGCAACGCGATCCGGAACGCGATCGCGGAGCGTCACGGCGCGCAGCGGTGTCGGCTCGGTTGGGCGGTCGCGGATATCGAGCGCGAGTATGACCTGTTGCTCGAGGAGATCGAGCGGGCGATTGCGATGCGCACGACGGTGAGCGCGGCGCAACGCCATGGCGCATTGGAGTTGCTCGCGCGCTTGGGGGCGCAGTCGGCGGCAGCCAGTGTACGGGGCTTTAGGGAGGCTCAATGAGCCTGAGTTTAGCGCTCGCTTGCGCTCGCTGTTCAGTGCTCGCGGAAGCTCGCTGTTCAGCGCGACGCTTTCGCGTCGCTGTTCAGCGCTTTCGCTGTAAAACCGGTCCCGCCCTTCAGCGGCGAAGCCGCGTTTAACAGCGAAGCGCTAAACAGGAGCGAAGCGACGCTCCACAGCGAGCGCAAGCGAGCGCTCAACACAGCGAGCGAGCGACAGCGAGCCTCAAGAAACCCGAATCTCCCTCCTCCGAGCCGCCGCGGTGTTTCTCGGCGCTGCGAGCGAGACTTCCAGCACTCCGTCGCGGAACGTGGCATTGATGTCATCCGCGTTCGCTCCCTCCGGCAGCGGGATCGCGCGATAGAAGCGGCCGTAGTTGCGTTCGCTGCGATAATAGTCGTCGCGACTGTCTTCGCGTTCGCTCCGACGCTCGCCCGAGATCGCGAGCAGATCACCATCGACCTCGACCTTGACGTCTTCGCGCTTGAGGCCCGGAAGATCGGCGCGAATGATGAGCCGGTCGGCACGACGGAACGTCTCGATCTGCGGCGCCCACCCCTGCGCGATGTTCCGCGCCTGACGCCACGGATCGCGCGCGGCGGCGCTGCTGATCCCCGGTAACGCATTCGCGAAACCAAAATCCTGAAAGAGACGATCCATGTCTTCCGCCATGCGGCGCATCAACGTGAATGGATTCGCGCCGGGGTTCGCGGCGTACTGGTAGATGGGCGGAATACGTTCGCTGCGATCGATGTTCGCGGAGCGCCCCGCCTCGCGCCCCGTTTGGATGGAGCGCTCGCGATCGCTGGCGTTGCTCGCCGACCCCCGCGCGTTCGACGAACCCCGAGAGTTCTGGTTCGAACGAGGGTTCGATCGCGAAATGTCCACTGCTGCTGATGAAGCCTGGCGCACGCGGTCGGACGACGCACGCGATGACGACGACCTGATGTTTTCCCGAGCCATTGTCGGTTTCCTCCAATCGGCGACGAGGGTGATCGAGCTCGCGGATGGTTGCTCCGCGGAGCGCGTTCCTGCCGCAACCGACATGCCGCAGATTTTTTTCGCGCGGTGCGGGGTCACGCGCTGTGCGACGATCGTCGCGCGACGATAGCCGGGAGTCCTCATGATTCATCGTTCGATCCCGCGCTTCGCACGCCTCGCCATGAGCGTGACCCTCGTCTTCATGGCGTCTTGCCTTCGTGGCAAATCACACGAGCGCGCGGCGGCCGGAACCGTCGACACCGCGAGCCCAGCCGCGAGCGCGACCACACCGGCGACGGGGCCGGGCGTCCAAGTCACCCGCAGCGACGCGGAAAGCGTTCGCCTCGCGACGCAGTACAAGCACACGAAAGAAGACTTCGCGACGTTCCTCGCCGCGGCCGAGAGTATCTCCCTCCTCGCGATGCGTGATTCGAGTGTGCGCAATCATCTCCGACAGCCGGTTGCCGGCGCCGGAGCCAACGAGCTCGACGCCGGATTGAAATGGCTCGAATCGAATCCTGCGGTGAGCAGCGCGATCGCGGCGAATGAGCTGTCCCCGCGCGACTACTTCGTCATGGCGATCGCCATCGCGGTGGAGCGGTGGAGCGGTAGAGCGGTGGAGCGGTAGAAGCGGCAGAACCGGTGAAGTCGTGGATTGCCGTTCCACCGTTCCACCGTTGCATTTGCGGTTGCGCTCGCACACCCTTCGCGGGATGACAAAAAGACTGCGCTCCCTCGTAACGACAACGGCCGCCGTGGCGACCGCATTGGCCACCACGGCATTGCCCGCCCAGCGCCCCGACGCGCCATCTGCCGTCAAACGCTACTTCGACCTCACCCGCGCCGAGTTCTCCGGGCAGCGCGCGTTCGACCAGGTCGCGTTCATGGATCAGTATTTCCGCTGGCCCGGGAACGAGGGCTTCAACGCCAGCATCCATCGCGTTGAGCAAACACTTAAGGCTGCTGGATACGTCGACGAGAAGACGGCGCCGCGCGGCGCGACGCTGACCTATCGCATCGAGCATCGTCCGCGCAAGGAGCCGGCGTGGGATCCCGTCGACGCCAGCGTCACGATCGCCAGCGAGTCCGAGCCCCTGCTGAAGTTCGCGACGAACCGCAACATGCTCGCAATCGGATCGTACTCGACACCGGATACAGTGCTGCGCACCGTCGGCGGCGGGCTCATGCCGACATACGAGGTTTGGGGAGCGCTCGTCGACGTCGGAAAAGGAACACCCGCCGACTACGACAAGGCGAACGTCGCCGGCAAGATCGTGCTCGCCGACGGCAACGTCGGACGTGTTTTCGCCGAAGCCGTCCAGAAACGGGGCGCACTCGGCGTGCTGACGTACAGCTTGCCCGCGTACACGAAGCCGGACGTCCACCGCAACTCGATCCAGTTCGGCTCCATCCCGTTCGATTCGGCGAAGCGAAGCTGGGGCATTCTCCTCTCGAAAAACGCCGAATCGCGGTTGCGCGCAGCGCTGGCAAAAGGGTCGACCGTGGTGCGCGTGATGACCAAGACGAAGATGTACCCGTCGGACGAGCTCACGCTCGTCGCGGAGGTTCGCGGTAGCGCTGCGCCCAACGAGCGGTTTGTGCTCAGCGCACACGTGCAGGAGCCCGGCGCGAATGACAACGCCAGCGGCGTCGGCGACCTGAGCGAGATGGCCCGCGTCCTCGCCACATTAGTAAAGTCGAAAGCGGTTGTGCCGAAGCGGACCATCACCATGATCTTCGGCCTCGAGATCGCCCAGACGCGGAACTTCCTCGCCGACGACGCGAATCGGGCGCGCGGCGTGCACTGGGGATTGAGTCTCGACATGACGGGCGAGGACACCAAGAAGACGGGCGGTACATTTCTCATCGAGAAGATGCCCGATCCGTCAGCGGTATGGACGCGCGGCGATGAGAAACACAGTGAATGGGGCGGCGAGCCACTGCCGAAAGACCGCATCGTGCCGCACTACTTCAACGACTTCCTGCTCGCGCGGACGCTCGACCAAGCCGCGAAGACCGGCTGGGTCGTGAAGACGAATCCGTTCGAGGGCGGCAGCGATCACACGCCGTTCCTGACCGCGAAAAAGCCGGGCGTGTTGTTCTGGCATTTCACCGACGAGTTTTACCACACCGACGGCGATCGCATCGACAAAGTCTCGAAGGACGAGTTGACCAACGTCGGGCTCGCGGCACTCGTGTCGGCGCTCACGGTGACGTCGGCCGACGGACCAACCGCGCGTGCGCTCGTCGCGGAGGTCGAACGAGCCGCTATCGCACGCCTCGACACGGAGCTGAAGTTGAGTCAAGCCGCCATCGTCGCCGGCGGTTCGCGCGCAACCGAAGAGGATATTCTGAAGACCTGGACGGACTACTACGCGGCCTCGATTCGAACCATGTCGGACATCGAGGTCGGTGGCTCGTCGCGCGAAACGCTCGCGGCGATCGACGCGGCAGCCAATCGCGTGAAGCAAGCCGGCGAGAAGCGGCTCGCATCGCTCCCGCGCTGACATGGAAGTATTTTGCGCGTGGCTTGCGGCCCACGGCACGAGCTGCCTCGAGTTCGTCGCCGCGGTCTTCGGCATGTTCGGCGTCGCTCTGGGAATTCGCCAGAACGTCTGGAGCTGGCCCGTCGGCATCGTGAACGTCTCGTTGACGTTCGTCCTCTTCTATCGCACGGGGTTCTACCTGAACATGGGACTTCAGGCCGTGTACTTCCTGTTGTCCGCCTATGGTTGGCATCAGTGGTTGCACGGCGGGGAGGGGCAGACCGCCCTGTCCGTGTCGCGAACGCCGAGGAATGTCTGGACAGTCCTCGGCGTCGCTGGAGTCATCTTCTGGGCCGCGCTGGGCACCTTTACTGCGCGTGTCCCCGGCGCGGCGGTTCCGTACCTCGACGCGGCGACAACTTCCGCCAGCCTAGTCGCGCAGTACATGACGACACGCAAGCTTCTCGAGAACTGGATCGTGTGGATCGTCGTCGATGCGGTCTACGTTGCGCTCTTCATTTGGCGCGGGCTGTATCTGCTGGCCGTGCTGTACGCCGTCTATCTCGTGCTCGCTTTCTTTGGTCACTTCGCTTGGAAGCGGACGCTCGCACCGGCGACGTGATTCGCGTCGTTCTCACCGGTTCCGAATCGACCGGCAAGACGACGCTCGGGAACGAGTTGGCGCGACACTATGGTGCGGAGCTCGCCCCCGAGTTCGTGCGGTCATTCGCCGAGCAACATGGCGGGACGATTCGTTTCGAGGATCACGGACCCATCGCGCGCGGCCAGATGCAGCTCGAGGACGACTACGTCGAGCGTGCACGCGGCGTTCGGCCGCTCGTGCTGTTCGATACCGATTTGCTCAGCACCGTGGTGTACTGCGGCCACTACTTCGGGCAGTGCCCGCGTTGGATCGAAGACGCGGCTCGCGAGCGACGTCCGGATCTCTATCTCCTCTGCGAGATCGACGCGCCGTGGGTTGCGGACGGCGTTCGCGATCGCGGCGAGCAGCGCGAAGAGATGCAAGCGTTGTTTCGCGATGCGGTGGGTGCGTCGGGTGCGTCGTATCTCTCGCTAGACGGCGACATCGCCACACGAATGGCCCAGGCGACCACCGCCATCGATCGCTTGATTACGACCTAGGACCGTGTCATCCCGAGCGCAGCGAGGGATCTGCTCTTCCGACCAGCTACGCGCGAAGACTGTCGTCGACGGCGAGGCGCTGTACGCCCCGCGCGAAGACGATACGAATTCTCAAATAGAGCAGCACGGCCACCGTCCCGAGCGAGATCACGAATCCCCACCACAGCCCAGCGGCGCGAAGGCTGGTCTTGAATCCGAGATAGGCGCTGACCGGAACACCAACCAGCCAGTAGGCTCCCAGCATCACGACCAGCGGCGCCGTCGTATCGCCGGCGCCACGGAGCACGCCTGCGCCGACGGCCTGTCCCCCGTCGAAGATCTGGAACACGCCGGCGATGGGAATGAGCAGGACGGCGAGCGCGATGACGCGCGTGTCGGACGAGAATGCGCTCGCGAGCAGCTTGGGCGCCGCGAGAAAGCCGGCTGCGGTCAGCACCATGAATCCGACACCGCACAGATATGCGGCACGAATCGCCTCGCGCGCCCGCGTTCTGTCACCGGCACCGATCGCATGACCGACGCGAACTGCCGCCGCCGAACCGACGCCGAGTGGGACCATGAACGTCAGGGCGGCGAGGGTGATCGCGATTTGGTGCGCCGCCATCTCGATCGTTCCCAACACGCCCATCAGCAGCCCGATAGCGCCGAACGCCGCGGCCTCGAGCAGCTGTTGCGAACCGATGGGCAGACCAACCGTGAGCATGCGACGCAACGGCGGCCACTCGAACGCATCGCGGCGAAAGGGAACGATGTTGGGCTCGAGCTCGCGCCACGCGAACGCCAATAAAAGAATCATCATCACCCACCGGCTGATGGCCGTGGCGATCGCGCTGCCGGCCACCCCGAGGGCGGGGCTGCCGACGTGGCCGTAGACGAAGACCCAGTTGAGCACCGCGTTCGAGACGTTCGCGATCACGACAGTCCAGACGATCGGGGCCACGCGGTGCATCGCCTGAAGGCTTTGGCGGAGCACCACGAAGGCGAGAAACGGCAACACGCCCACGATCGAGATGTGGAGATACGCGGCCGCGTCGGGGACGATCTCCGGCGGCTGATGCAACGCGCGCAGGAACGGCACGGCTGGTGCCAAGAGCAACGCCGTGAGCAGTGACAGCCCGAGCGCGAGCACGAGTCCCCGTTGGACGGCGCGCGATACGGAGCCAGCGTCTTTCGCGCCGATCGCTTGCGCCACGAGCGGATCGAGCGCCATGAGCGTCCCGGCGCTGAAGATCGAGACGTTAAAAAAGTACAAATTCCCGAGCGCTACCGCGGCCAGCATCGTCGCCGATTTGCGACCGACCATGAGCGTGTCCACCGCGCCCATCGCCATGAATCCCAACTGCACGGCCACGACGGGAATCGCGAGCGACACGGTCGCCCGCAGCTCCGAAGGGCCATCGCTACCTTTGGGTGAATGCGTTTCCGTCATCTTGTCACTGTAGCGGCGCTCACGTTCGCGCGCGACTCCGTTCGCGCGCAGGAAGCGTCGCTGATGATTCAAGCCGTTCCAATGACGACGCGTGCCGATCCAACGGCGACGCGCAGTGCGCTCAACGAAGGGTATCTCACGCAACCGTTGTTCATGGGTCACGGTGCCTGGGGACCAGGCCGTGTGGTGGCGACGCTCAACCTCGAGGGCTGGACCCTCCAACGCGGCGAGCTGACGACGGGCGCGTTCGGCGAAGGCTACGTCGACCGACGACACCCGCACTCGTACATCCACGAGCTCCTCGGCGGCATCGAGGGCGCGCGGAGCGGCGTGTCAGCGTCCTTCTTCGCAGGACGCGGGTTCGTGCCGTTCGGCAGTGACGATCCGATGGCGCGGCCGTTCGAGAAGTATCCTGTGAATCACCATCTCGCGCAGGTTCTCGAGCGCATTGTCGCGATCGGCGCGGTCCGTCGAGGTCCCGTGATCCTCGAGCTGTCGACGTTCAACGGCGACGAACCCGTCTCGCCATCGACCTGGCCGGCGTGGGGTCGCTTCGGCGACTCGTGGTCGGCGCGACTGACCGCGCTTCCGTTTCGCGGCGGAGAGCTCTCCGCGAGCGTCGCTGACGTTGCGTCTCCCGAGGTGCGTCACGGGGGCGGACTCGACCAGTGGAAGCGCAGCGTCGTCGCGCGCTTCGATCGTATGACCACCGACACCTGGCGGTATGCGTTGGCGGAGTGGGCGCACACCGACGAGCGCATTCAAGGACAGACTGTAACGTCGCTCACGTCGCTGCTCGCTGAGGGCGCGTATTGTCGCGCGGGCGCCGTCGTCGGTGCACGCATCGAGCAGACGGATCGCCCGGAGGAAGAGCAAACCCTCGACCCCTTTCGCACACCACGACCGCCGATCGATCTCTCGAATCTCGGTATCTCACGCTGGACGACGGCGACCTTCATGGTGTCTGCTCCGCCGATCATGTATCGCGTGTTCTCGGGACGCGCATTCGTCGAAGTGGCGCGCATCAGTGTTGCGCCCGGCGATCCGCCGGGTCTCTTCAACGCCCAGCTTCGCTACGGCTCGTCTCACATGTGGATGCTCTCGGCGGGCGTGAGGCTTCGCGCGGGATCGATGCACGGTCGAATGGGCCGCTATGGCGTTGCGAATCCGGCAGACAGCTTGCCGTCCACGGGAACTCACATGCACGACATGGAGTCTCATCAAATGGCGTCTTCGCAACGCATGACGTCCTCTCCGCCGCTGTTCACACCAGGGAATCGATGCAGTCTCTAACCCGCGCGTGCCTCGGATCGGCCGCGCTGTTCCTCAACGTCGCGCTCGCTGCATGTACGCGTGACGGCCCGACGCCGCCGATCGGGATTCTTCCCACGTCGTGCCCCGGGCTCAACCTTGGCCCGCTGCCCGCGGCGGTGACGATGTCTCCGACGACGCCCGCCGCGGTGAGAATTCTCGGGAACGGGCGCGACACCGTGCGATATCAGGCCGAGGTCGCCGTGCACGGAAATCTCGCGTACACGACGAGCTGGGGTGTTCGTCAAGTTGCCGGCAACAAAGTCAGCATTTGGGACGTGAGCGGTGACGCTCCCGTACTCGTCGACTCCCTGATCGTGATTGGCGCGACGACCACTGGCGACGTTGCCGTCAGCGACGACGGGTCGCTACTCGTGGTGGCGACCGAACGCTCCGGCGGCTCGATCGCGATCTACGATCTCGCCGATCCACGAAAGCCCCAATTGCTCTCGCGCTTCAACAATGAGGACACGGACCCCGGCGTGCACACGGCCGAGATCGGTCGAGTCAACGGGAAGCTCTACGGGTTTCTTTCGATCGATCCTGGAGGGACCGGCGGCGCGCGGCTCGTGATCGTGGATCTCAGCACCCCATCAGCGCCGCGCGAGGTCTACAACAAGCTCGCCGGAAACCCATACGTGCACGACACTTTCGTGCGCGATGGTCTCTTGTTCGTCGCGCTTTGGAACGACGGCATGCAGATCTGGGACATCGGCGCTTGCGGTCAAGGCGCGAGCCCTGAGGCGCCACGTGTTCTCGGTACGGTGCAAACGGTTGGTGGCCAGGTCCACAATGTTTGGTGGTACCACGACCCGAACGGCTCGAAGCGCTACGCGTTCGTTGGCCAAGAGGGCCCGGGCACCGTTCCGACATCATCGACCGGTGACATTCACGTGGTCGACATCAGCGACCCGCTGGCTCCGAAGGAGGTCGCGTTTTATCACGTGAACGGCGCAGGGACGCACAACTTCTCCGTGGACGAAGCCCACGGAGTGCTCTATGCGGCATACTACAACGCCGGCGTACGTGCGTTGGACATCCGCGGCGACCTCGGCAAATGCGATGCGAGCCAGCGGGATTCTGTCGCCGGTTCGAACCTTTTTCGGTGCGATTTGCGTCTAACGGGAAGGGAATTGGCGACAGGTCTGACCGATGCGGGCCGCCAAGTCTATGTGTGGGGCGTGGATTACTTGAACGGCAACGTCTACGCGTCCGACATGCTCAACGGCATCTGGAAGCTGGGTGCAGCAAAATAGGGTCGAGGGTTTGTACGCATTTCGTAAAATTCAGCGTCGCAATACGTTAGTGTGCGTTCGCGGCTTTTCGGTTCGTTGACAAGCCGAGCGCGAAATCTTAGTCTGGACTACAGCGGCAGCTCTCTCGAGGAGTGTAGGCATGATCGGGTCTGTCGAGCGCGTCTGGCGGCACATGAGGGTCCGTCCCCTCGTGCCGATTTTCATGCTCGTAATGGTGACGCGGAATCCCTCGCCCACCGATCCGAGCCGGCGTGCCACTGGTTACGGCGGCGTCATTCCTGTACCGGTCTCGGCTGGGCAAACAAATATGCCAACCCGGTCGGACCCCATTCCCGAGCAACAGCACCGCGATCAACGGTCCGCGCGTGGACGGATACTTTACGCGACGGGCCGTGCGCCGGCGACGCCGACGGCTCCCCGCTCGGTCGCCAAGCCACAATGCGAGCGCCGAGTGGTCGAGGGCAGGTCGTCCAACTCGTCGCCGAATTCGTGATCGATCGCTGGTCGTAGCTTCTCTTTCGACAATCCGATGCCTCGCTTTCGCACAACAGCGGCGGCAACGCTGCTTCTTGTCCCGATGGTCGCGGGCGGATTCCTCCTCCAGGAACCGCCCGTTCGCACCAATGCGCTTCTCTTCGATCAAGTCCGCGCGATCATCGAGAAGAAATTCGTCGACACGCTTCCGCGAGCGGCGACCTACGAGAAGGCGGCGCGTGGCCTCGTCCGCGAATTGAATGATCCGTACAGCGAGCTGCTGTCGCCAAAACAGTCGGAGGACTTCAACCGCTCTACCGGCGGCCGCTACGGTGGCACCGGCATGGTACTCGGCGAAGCCGTGGCGGGCGGCATCGTCGTCCAGAGCGTCTTCCCAAACACGCCGGCCGAGGAAGCAGGTGTGCGGACAGGCGATCGCATTCTCGTCGTCGACGCCACACCAATCGACAAGCTGAAGATCACCGAGGTGTCGGAGCTGCTTCGCGGCACACCCGGCTCCCAGGTGACAGTGACGTACGCGCGGCCCGGCGTCGCGGAGCATATCAAGCTCAAGTTCACGCGGAGAGTCGTCCACATTCCCGCGGTTGCCTATTCCGCGATTTTCGGCGGCAACGTCGGCTACATCCCGCTACAGACCTTCAACGAAAACGCCGCGGACGAAGTCCGCACTGCGATCGAGAGCCTGACCCGCCAGGGGGCAAAGGGCATCGTGCTCGACATGCGCGACAATGGCGGCGGCATGGTCGACCAGGCTCTCCGGACCGCAAGTCTGTTCCTCCACGACGGACAAGAGATCGCGAGTGTTCGCTCGCGGAATCGCCCGACGGAGGTGCTGCAGTCGAGCGGCCGCCACTTCGCTGACAGCATTCCGCTGATCGTCCTCCTCGACGGAGGCTCGGCCTCTGCGACCGAGATCGTCGCGGGTGCACTCCAGGACCACGACCGCGCGCTCGTGATTGGATCGAACTCGTTCGGGAAGGGCCTCGTGCAGTCGATCTTCAAGCTATCCGACGGCTACCAGCTCAAGATCACGACGGGGAAATGGTTCACGCCGAGCGGACGGTCGATCCATCGAGAGCGGAAGCTGATGGCGAACGGCGCGTTCGTCGAAGTGCATCCAGACTCGATCAAGGGGGACGGCGCGCGACGTCCAACGTTCAAGTCCGACGCGGGACGCACCGTCTATGGCGGCGGCGGCATTCGTCCGGATCTGCTCGTGTCCGACGACACGATCGTGACGTCGGAGCGCGACTTCATTCGCGCCACGGCGCCGCAGTTTCAGGCCGTCAACGCCGTGCTTCAGGAATACGCGCTCGAGCTCAAGGGATCGGTCGCGAAGGGGTTCGCAGTTCCACCGACGTGGACGCCCGAGCTCATGCTCCGCCTGCAGGCTGCGAAGGTGAAGATCGATCCGAAACACGACGCTGCGGCGCGCACCTTCCTGGTGCGCGACTTGGCCAACCGTGTGGCTCGCCTCAGCTTCGGCGACGCGGCGGCGAAAGAGCGGACGCTTTCCACGGACCACCAGCTGACGCGGGCCATCGAGTTGCTCAAGACCGCCACGACTCAAACGCAGTTGCTGGCGGCGACGGCCCGGCGGTAATCCCGCGAGCCTGTCTGCGCAGGGTTACAGTGCGGCTCTCTGCGTGCGGCGACGGGTTGTCGTATCTTACCGACGTGACTGCTGACCGTCGCGCCACGCCCCACGCGCACCATCTCCGCGTGCAGCGGACGGCACGCTATTACACACTCGGCGAAGGATTCACGCCGCGGACCGTGTGGCTCGTTCTTCACGGGTACGGACAGCTCGCGGGCAGCGTCATCCAATTCTTCTCCGATCTCGCGGACGACGAGTCGCTCGTCGTCGCGCCGGAGGCGCTGAACCGTTTCTACCTCATCGCGCCAGAGTCGGCGCCGGCGCGAGACCGCCCGGTCGGTGCCACGTGGATGACCCGCGAAGACCGCGCCTCGGAGATCTCCGACTACGTCGAGTACCTCGATGCGGTCTACGATGAGGTCGCAGCCGGGCCTGCTCTCGACGGCGCGCAAGTGAACGTCATCGGCTTCTCGCAGGGTGCAGCGACGGCGACGCGATGGGTCACACATGGCCGCTCGCATCTGGGCCGGCTGATTCTCTGGGGTGGATTGATGCCGCCCGAGACGGATCTCTCTCGCGGATCGGCGACTCTGCGCGGGTCTCGACTGACGCTCGTCGCGGGGACGCACGATCAATATGTGACTGACGCGGCCCTATTGGCCGAGCAGGCGCGGTTGGACGCGGCGCGGATTGGCTATGACGTGATTCGTTTCGACGGCGGTCACGTCGTGAGCCGTTCTGCGTTCCCTCAGCTCCGTAGCCAACACACAAACTTGCCGGGCGCGCGTCCTACCGGCGCTTCCGATCGATGAAGTCGGCGAGATCGCGACGGTCTTTCTTGGTGGGACGTCCTTTCTCCTCGTAGACGAACATCGCCGGCGCCAGCTTGTGTTGTGCGGCGAGACGTTCTCGCTCGAGGCGGCTGGCTTCCGTTTCCTCGTAGAGGCGTTGCGCGACCGACGCTGGTCCCCGCCGTTCGCCCAGCTCCCGAACGATCAGAATATGCTCATAGGCCCCGGCGCGGAGGCGAACTTCGTCGCCGGGTTTGATCGTTTTGGCTGGTTTGGCGCGTTCTCCGTTGACTTCGACTTTGCCGCCCGCGACGGCTTCCGTCGCGAGCGACCGCGTCTTGAAGAAGCGGGCGGCCCAGAGCCACTTGTCGATGCGGACGGCGTCCATGAAAGAGAGGGTCGAGGATTGAGGGCCGAGGCTTGAGGATTGAGTGAAATGGTCGCCGTTTCCCTCGACCCTCCACCCTTGACCCTCGACCCTCCTACATTAATCGAGTCCACTACCCGACTAAGTGTATCTCGTGTCCACCGCCCTGGAGACGTACGTCCACCGCTATCTTCCGCCGCAGGGAGACGATCGTCGCACGCTGCTGCTCTTGCACGGGACCGGCGGCGACGAAAACGATCTCATCCAGCTCGGACAAATGCTCGCGCCCGACGCTGGTCTGCTCAGTCCTCGAGGCACGGTGCTCGAGAGTGGGGCGCCGCGGTTCTTCAGGCGGCTCGCCGAGGGAGTGTTCGATCAGGAAGATCTCAAGGCGCGCACGAAAGACCTGATCGCGTTCGTGGGCGCGGCGGCGGAAAAGTACCAGTTCGACCGGCAACACGTGACCGCCGTCGGATTCTCGAATGGGGCGAACATCGCGGGCAGTGTTCTGCTGACGGAGCCCGACACGTTCGATGGCGCTGTGCTCTTCCGTCCGATGGTGCCTTTCGTTCCGGAAGAACCGCTTTCGCTCTCGGACAAGGCAGTGTTCATCGGCGCAGGTACCAACGACCCGATCGTTCCGCGCGACCAACCGGAGCGACTTGCCGATCTCCTGCGGGTGTTCGGTGCTGAAGTGACGTTGGCTTGGCAGCCTGGCGGTCACGCGCTGACGCGCGGCGACGTGTCTGCGGCGTACGACTGGTTGGAGAACGGTCGGCCCGAGGCTGAGTAGCGCCGCTCGGAGCACCTTGAACGGTGGGAGCAGCCTGTGTATCTTACTGACGCGTCAGTAAGATATGCTAAGATTCCTTAGTACAAATGGCTGAGCCACTTACAGAGCCGCGTTGGCGCCGACTTCCAGAGGAACGGCCCCGGCAAATCATAGAAGCAGCCCTCGCGATCTTCGGTGAACGGGGGCTCGCTGCTGCGCGGCTGGACGACATCGCCAAGCGAGCTGGGCTGTCGAAGGGGACCATCTACCTCTATTTCCCCAACAAAGAAGAGCTGTTCCGCGAAGTGATTCGGTCGACCGTCGTGTCGCGAATCGCCGAGCGCGAGCAGGCTTTTCTCAACGCGCCGGGCTCGGCGATCGAAGTCCTCACCGATTATACGCGGGCCTACTGGAAGTTCATTCGGTCATCGGAGTTCGCGCCGATCTTCCGGCTCGTCCACGCCGAGATTCACAACTTCCCGGACCTTGCAGCTTTCTACGTCGAGGAAGTGGTGGCGCGCAATCATCGCCTCGTCGAAGCGCTCGTCAAACGCGGCATCGACACCGGCGAGTTCCGTGACATCGATCCGCGCGTCGCGGCGCGGCTCCTGGCCTCGACGTTCGTCATGCACGGCCTGTGGTGCACGCACCGCGATTTCTTCTTCACGGTCGCGGCCAAGACCGACGACGAAGTGTTCGACGAACTGATCGACTTCTTTCTTCACGCGTTACGTCCTCGTGATCCAAATAATCGCGTGGCGAGATCCATTGAATCATGAATACCACTCTTCCTAAAGTCATTCGCCTCGGCGGAGCGCTCGCGCTTGTTGCCGCGTTGGTCGCGTTTCTCGTTCGCTCGGCCGAAGCGCAGACCCCTGCGCCGCGCCGACTCTCGCTCGGTGACGCCGCGCGTCTTGCCGCCTCGCAGACTGCTGGTGTGCAGAGCGCACAGCTGCACGTCGAGCAGGCGCAGTCGCGCGTGAAGCAGTCCAAGTCGGCACTGCTTCCACAAGTCGAGCTCACGCCGGGCTGGGCGAACCACACCGTCAACAGCGCGAGCTTCGGCTTCAACTTTCCCCCGCCAGCAGCCGGCGAAAAGCCGCTGCTCGATCCTGCAGGTCAGATCATCGGGCCGGTCGGGCAGTGGGACGTCCGCGGTGGAGTGTCACAGACGTTGTTTGATCCTGCCGCGACGCAGCGCGTTCGCGCGGCGCGCGCCGGTGTGACCGCTGCCTCCGCCGACGTCGCAACGGCGGCGGAAGCAGCAGCAACGAACGCCGCGGCCATTTATGTCCGCGCGCTTCGCAGCGACGCCGTGCTTCAAGCCCGGACCGCTGACTCCACGCTGGCGGCCGACCTGCTCGAGATCGCGCGCGATCAGGTCGAAGCGGGCGTCGGCGTGGCGCTCGACGTCACCCGCGCACAGTCGCAGCTGGCGAACGCCCACGCGCAGCTTCTCGTCGCGCGCAACGATCGGGATCGCACACGTCTCGAGTTGCGCCGCGCGCTCAATGTCGCGCTCGACACGCCACTCGAGCTGACGGATTCGCTCAATTCGCTCCCGACGGTCGAGGCAGTCGCCGAAGAGAGCGCCGTCGATCTGGCGATGCGCAGCCGTCCGGACCTCAAGGCGGCAGGGGCGCAGCTGGAAGCGGCAAAGCAGCAGGTTGCCGTCACGCGTGCCACGCGCCTGCCGAAGGTTGGCGTGTTCGGCAACGACGGGCAGACCGGCTTTG
>Ga0126377_10000670_pt1 | contig 21178 bp, 15 predicted proteins | sample PanSoiMetPlot_22_FD_92647 | JGI IMG/M metagenome (GOLD analysis project Ga0126377, IMG submission 92647) | Tropical forest soil microbial communities from Panama - MetaG Plot_22 | ecosystem: Environmental > Terrestrial > Soil > Tropical forest > Bulk soil | place: Panama | collected 2016-02-17 | reverse complement strand
GCGCAGCTCCGGCTCGAGCGCCGACTCTCCTCCGATCGCGAGGAAGTCGTCGACGGCATCGAGCGTGATGAATTGGGGATCGATGGCCATCACGCTCAGGGCTGAATAGGGCGACGTCTCGCCCGGCGGCATCTCGCTGAGCGGGAGCATCACCACCACGCGCTGGCCGGCGCGCTCGAGCCACGCGCCGAAACGAGGAACGTCGGTGAACTCGCCGATCCCCCAGCTTCGCGACGAGGGTACCGAGAACAGCGGCACGAGAATGCCGGCGCGGCGCGATTCCGTGGAGCAGCTCATGACGGGGTCGGGTCGCTACGACGAAGCGACGCGGAGCACGCGGTCGAGGGCGTCGGCGAACACGTCCTCGGGCGGCAGGAGGCTGACCACCAGGAAGGCTTCGTGCGGAAAGTCGAAGAAGTAACCGGGATGCACCAGCACGTGCTCGCGCTGCACCAGGTCGATGACGAGCGTCTCTTCTCCACGCACTGCCGGTATTCGTATCACGGCGGACCACCCGCCTTCCACGCCAAGAACATCACACGACGGGTATCGTCGTGCCAGCTCGTGTGCGCGTGCTGCGTTTCGCGCGACACGTTCCTGAATCGCGCGTCGTACGACACCTCCACGAGCGAACAAATCAGGCAACGCGATCTGCACGGGAGTACTGACCGAGAGGAAGGTATCGGCGATGAGCTCCAAGCGCGCCAGCGCCTCGTCTCTCATCGGCCGAGGTCCGCCGACCAGCATCCACGCGATCTTGATCTGCGGCAGCCCCAGCGACTTCGAGGCTCCTCCCAGCGTAAACGACAACACAGAATTGTCGTGCACGATTTCGGTCGCCGGCGCCGTCGTTTCGACGGCGTACTCGGCGAAGACCTCATCGGCAACGAGCGCCCATCCCCGTTCGCGGCACAGCGCGACAATTGCGTCGGCTTCGGATCGCGAGACGTACGATCCGGTTGGATTGTTCGGAGAGACGAGGAGCACCGCCTTCGTCTCCGCGGGCGCCGCGGCTAATGAATCGACATCGATTTCCCATCGTCCGTGATACCGAAGCGCATAGGGCACAGCCTGGACCGAATCGAGCCTGGTCAGATGTTCGAACAGCGGATAGCTCGGCTGCGGCACCAGCACGCTCGTTCCGGGATCACACAGCAGTTTGAACACCCAGCTGTAGGCTTCGCTCGTGCTCGACGAGAGCACGATGCACCCAGGGTCGATGCCGACGCCGCGACGTGCGAAATCATCCGCAACCGCCTGCCGTGCCGTCATGACACCGAGCGGCTGCGGCTCGTACCGCAGCGCGCGCCGCTCACTGAGGGCGTTCAGCAGATCATCCGGATACGGGATCCCTGCGCGGGTGGGATTCGACTCCGTGAGATCGACGATCGCAGCGCCAGTGGCGCGCAGCGATTCGACCGCGCGGCTGATCGCGTTGATCTCGGCGTGCGCCGGCAGACGATTCGAGAACATCGTCGATGGAACAGGAGCTTCGCGTCCTACGAACCCTGACGCGCGAACGCCGCGTACTCGAGCATCTGCGATTCGAGATCACACGGGTACGTGATCTCGATCTCGATGATCGCGCCAGCGTGATCGCGCCGGGCGTCCAGTCTCGGCATCACGAATCCCGTATACGAGGGCAGCTGCAGACGATCGACGCGGGCGACGACCTCGTCACGGAGCGCGGTATCGACGCGGATACCGTAGGTCTCGAAGAGCGCGCGGGCGGCGGCGTAGTCGCCCTCGCTCTTGATCCGCTGAACCTCGGCGAGCAGTCGCGCCACGCCATCGCGAAACGCGCGCGCGTCGGTCATGACGAAGTAGGTCTTGCCTGCTCGGCGCCGTACCTCGATGGCGGTCGTGTGTGCGCGAAGCCACTCGACAATCATCTGGCGGCCTCGCATGTGGTCCTCCTCGAGCTGCGCGCCCTCGCGGACCCGCCGCAACTGGACGAGGACCGTGCGGGCGTAGTGCTCGTACTCGCACCGGACGATCTCATCGTGATGCTCCGATGAGACCAGTCCAAGGTCGACGAGCCTGGGATCGGGCAGAAAGTACAGCGCGACGAGATCGGCTCGTGCCTCTTCGATCGCGGAGTACTGTTCCGCGAGCAGTCGGTGCGGCGGCATCGCCACCCCCTCGGCCATCCGGCCTGATCCGTGGCCGATGACCTCGTGCATATTCGTGGTGAGCTCCTGTGCCAGCGCTCCCCACGTCCTGGCACGCTCGGCTTCATCCACATCCCACGCGAACTCGCTCCGCAACTCCTCCGGCGTGGCGTGCTCGTAGGCGTCGGCGACGTTCGTCAATGAGACCGACTTGCTTCCATACTGCTCGCGTATCGCCTGGTCGTTGGGCAGGTTGATGCCGACCGGCGTGAGCGGGCCTGAATCGCCGGTTTCGACGACCACCTCGATGGCTCTGGCGGTCACACCAGTGACCTGCGGCTTTCGATAGCGGTGATCCCACGGCATGTGGTTCTCGAACCACTGCGCGCTTGCAGCGAGCGCCTCGATCTTCTTCGTCTTCTCCTCGTTGACGTACCAGACGAGTCCTTCCCAAGCGCCCTTGGCGCCTCGAGGATCCATGTAGACCTCGACGAAACCGTTGATCGTGTCGACCGGCGACTCCTGATCCCGAACCCAGGCGATGTCGTAGGCGACGCGGTCGGCGTCTTCGCCCGATGTATAGAAGCCGATCAGCGCACGCAGCGCGTCGGCCATGAGAGGAGGCGCACAAGAAAGCGCGTCCGTCAGATGGCCGACGATGCGCCGGATCTGCCGATCGTACCGGCCGCCGACCCGATAGACCTCTTCGACCAGCTGGCCATTCTGCGCGACGAGTCGCGAGTTGAGGGCATATCGCTCGTCGAAATCATCGAGGTCTCGAGCGGTCACTCCGCGGTACAGGTTGTTGGCACTCGACTGCAACATGTCACGGCCCGGACCGGGCGTCTTGTTGGTCAGGACGGGGTCGATCGTGGCATCGAAGAAGAGCGGGGCGAGCCGGTCGACGAAGGCATCGAGCGTCTCCTCGTGTCGCCGCGCGAACGACGCTCCGTCGCTCGCGGCAGCGGCGACCGCGTCCCGCAGTTCGTCGCGCGTGATCCCGAGCAGAAATTTGCGCGCGGTCAGATTGTTGTAGGGACCGCTGTTGATCCAGAACAGTTTGGTGTAGGCGCGGATCTCGCGCAGCACCCGAAGATCGACGTGCGCGGCGTGCGTGAGGATCGTCTCGAGCAGCCCGCGCATGTCGAGGTTGTGCGCGTAGCGCTGGTCGTAGTAGATGTCGCGCCCGGCGAGCGCTGCGAGATACAAGTGCCAGGCCAGCGTCTTCTCGCGCAGAGACAGCGACGAGAACCCGTCCGCATAGAGCTGTACCACTGCGGCCTCGCCGATCTGCTCCAGGAAGTGCGGGCGGGCGGCAACCGTCGGCGACTCGGAAGCAGTCCGATTGGGGATCACAGCTCGATCGTCTCCCCATGTTGTGGCGTGTATGCGTCCCATCCGAGTCGTTCCTTGATTCGGAGCTTGAGCGCGTCCATCGGTCCGGGCTCGCCGTGCACGAGGCACAGACGTCCTGGTGGTGTGGGAAGTGCGCCAAGCCAGCGGAGGATTTCGTTGCGATCGGCGTGCGCCGACATCGAATCGATTTTCACGATCTGGGCATTGACGGCGATGTCGCGCCCATGGATTCTCACCGTCTTCGCTCCTTCGACCAGTGCCCGGCCCCGCGTGCCTTCGGACTGATAGCCGACGAACAGCACCGTGTTCTTCTCGTCGGGCAGCGCCGCGGCGAGGTGGTGCAGCACGCGACCCCCGGTCGCCATGCCGCTCGACGAAATCACGATCGCGCTCCGGCGGCTCGCGGTCAGCTCCTTCGATTGCTGCGGGGACGCAATCGTCTGAAAACGGCCGGTTGCAAACTGCGACACCTGCTTGTGCTCCGATCGCATGTCGGGATCCAACTCCGCGACGCGTGCGGAGTAGAACTTCAGGCCGTCCGTGGCCATCGGGCTGTCGACGTACACGGGAAGGATCGGAATGCGATGGTCCTGCTCGAGGCGACGCATCCAGTAGAGAAGCTCTTCGACGCGACCGATCGCAAACGACGGCACGATCAGCTTGCCGCCTCGCCTGACGGTGTCGCGAATCACGTTGCCCAGTGCCTCTTGAGTACCGTCACTGGGATGGTCGCGGTCTCCATACGTCGACTCGACGAGCATCACATCGGCGCTCCGAGGGGGCAGCGGATCGGGCAGCACAGGACGGTCATATCGTCCGAGGTCCCCACCGAAGAGAATCGATGGGCCGCCCTTCAACCGCACGAGGATGAACGCCGATCCGAGCAGGTGCCCAGCTGAGAACATCTCGATCGAAATGCCCGGGCCGATTTCGATCTCACGCTCATAGCCGATGGGCTGCAGATGTGTCAGCGCCGCGAACGCATCGCTCTCGGTGTAGAGCGGAAGCGCGGGTGTGTGCTTGGTGTAGCCGTGTCGGTTCGCCTGCCGCGCATCTTCTTCCTGAATCCGTCCCGCGTCAGGCAGGACGAGCTGACATAGATCCTTCGTTCCTGCCGTGCAGAACACGCGCCCTTTGAATCCCTGCGCGGTCAGCCGCGGAAGATAGCCCACGTGATCCAGATGCGCGTGCGTCAAGACCACGGCGTGAATCGAGTCGGACGGCACGGAAAAGTCCGCCCAGTTGCGCATGCGCAGTTCCTTCAACCCCTGGAAGAGGCCGCAGTCGAAAAGAACGCGCGAGCCGTCGTGTTCGAGCAGGTACTTGGACCCGGTGACGGTGCGGGCCGCGCCGAGAAAGGTCAGATGTGCCACGCCGAGGAAGACGACGATATCAGGCTTTCGTGAGATTGTTCACAGAGAGTAGGTGCTACTCTGTCGCTCTTGCATGTTTCATGACGTGTTGCGCCGCCAGCCCGCGATCGTCGCCGCGGAATTGCGGCCGCCTCGTGCAGACCTCGATGCGAGCCGTGGCATCGATGCCTGGATCGATACATACCACGGCATCCGCCGGCTCACACGTCAGGCCATCCCAGTCTTTCTCACCGACAGTGCCGTCGGCACGCAGGAGGAAAACAACCTCCGACACCTGAATGCGAATCTCGGGCGCGACTTGCCTCGGGAGCTGGTGGTCCCATTTCTCACGAGCAAACACTCGCTCGACTTCTGTCTCTCGTACGCACAGCAGGCCTGGCAGCTTGGCTTCACGTCGCTCGTCATCCTTGGCGGCGACAAAACGGTCGGACACCCGCGATGCGTGGAGCATGCGTGGACATTGCGACAGAAAGTGCGAGCGCGAGAGCCTCGGCTCTCACTGGGCGGCTGGGCCAATCCGCATGCGAACCCGGTTCAGCAGGTCGATTTTCTCGTCGACGAGCGCTTCTGCGCCGAGTTCTTTCTGACGCAGATCGTGACGCACTTCGACCTGGATCCAGTGAAACGGTTCGTTGAGGAGACCGATAAGCGCAATGTCAGCCTGCCGGGCATGTTTGGTGTCTTCTATTATCGCAGCGCGAGCCCGAAGACCTTGGAGGCGCTCGGTGCGTTCATGCCGGTCCCTGTGCGGGCGCTCACGGCGGAATTTGCGTCCGGTGTATCGCCGGTCGATGTGTGTGCGCGGACCATCCGCGCGGTCAGAGCGCTCGGCATACGTCACATCTACATCAGCAACCTGCCCACGGACGATGCGGCCGCAACCCTTGCCGCGATCCGTGAGCGAGTCTAATCCCGGACGCTATTTCAGATGCCTGCCGCCGTCCACGCGAATCGTTTCACCGGTGATGAAGTCGCTCTCCACGAGGGCCAGGACCACTTTGGCGATTTCGTTCTCTCCGCCCCAATGGCCGAGCGGCGTGGCTCGTTCGACGGCAGCGAACTCTTCGTCCGATGTGCCTTCGGGCGCGACGATCGGCCCGGGAGCGATCGCGTTGACGAGGATTTGATCTGACGCGAGCTCGAGAGCCAGGCCTTCGGTGAGCGCGATGACACCGGCTTTCGCGACGTAGTAGGGCAGGTAACCGTGATAGCGCGGACGCCCGCTGCGCGGCAACCAATCGGCGAAATTGATGATCCGGCCGCCGCGCAAACGGCGCATGTGAGGGGCCGCGGCCCGTGCACAAAGCCACGCGGCTCGAAGGTCTACGTTCAGCTGTGCATCCCAATCCTCGACGGTCAGCTCGTCGATCGGTTTGCGTTCATACAGCGACGCCATGTTGATCAGGACATCCAGTCGACCCAGCGCATCGACCGTTGCTTCGACCGCGCGATCACCACTGTCTGGATCACGCAGATCACTCTGGATGACCGTGGCTCGCCGCCCGAGGGCTCTTACGGCACCCGACGTCTCGTCTGCTTCGGCCCTGGACCGGTGGTAAACCAGGGCAATGTCGGCTCCAGCGCGAGCGAGCTCGGTCGCCACGACCGCGCCGATCCTCTTCCCACCGGTGATGAGCGCTACTCTGCCGGTCGGATCCATGCGCCCAATAGTAGCTGCTGCGCTTGAGTGCCACGGCTCGAAAGCGGTTTTCAACGTCCGTAAGCCGTTCGTGCGAGGACTGCCCTTAAGTCATTGAAAGGCAATGGTTGCCGGGTGGTCCGGTTTCTGCTCGTCGTGTAAGTTCGTGGTCCGCTGACATCCGTCGGTTGGCCTCGGATCGTGTGCGTCGCGTCCCCGCCGCGGCGCACACGTTTTCTTTTTTCCCCTTCTTCGGCCTCATCCCTTGAGCCGTGACGGTGCGATGTTCCCATCGAAGGCGGGAACGGTTGGAGCCTATGGAGTGGAGATTGCCGAGGCGGAGAAGGAGTTGGTGCGGGTGCCGATGGACCTGGCCAAGCTGAGATAGCTGATCTGAGAAGCAGGGGCGGACCGGGTTGGTCCGCCCCACTTCCCCCGCCAGATCGAGCGCTTACGAAAGGACCTTGACGACGACGCGACGGTTCATCGCGCGGCCGTCCTTGTTGGTGTTCGGTGCAACCGGCTTCTGCTCGCCGTAGGAGATCACGTTGATCTTGTGGAGCGGAATCTGGTGCTGCTCGTAAAGATACCGCTTCACCGCTTCGGCGCGCTCCATACCGAGCTTCTCGTTGTATTGCGGGTTTCCGACGTTGTCGGTGTGACCTTCGACCTCGAAGTAGATGTTCTTCGGGTCAGCCTTGATCTGACGAATCACCTCATCGAGACGGGCCTTGGCCTGATCGGGCAGCTCGGCCTTGCCGAATTTGAAGTTCCCCTGATCTTCGCTGAGGGTCACTTCGAACACGAGCTTGCGTGACGCCGCTTCAACGGTGTTGATGCGGCCACCGAGTCTGTTGTCAACATCCTTGGCCACGCCGGCGGCGGCGTCAGCGGCCGCGCGCGCCTCAGTCGCCGACCGACCGGCCGCTTCGGCCTTCGAGTCGACGGCGCCGATGCGCTCCTCGTTCTTCCGAGTGCGCTCTTGCGTCTCTTCAACCGTGCCGGCCAACGTGTCGACCTTTCCGTTGACGTTGCCGACTTCGGTCCGCACGAATTTCTTAGTGGCGCAGGCTGGAGCCACGGCCACCGCGAGGGTGAGCATTGACGCTGCAAAAAGGCTCTTCCGCATGATGTTTTTTCTCTCCTGTAACCGACGTGACTAACTTCCGCTACGTGACGGGCCGGAAACGTACCCGCCTCGCGAATGAACGACCAAGTTCTTCTTGCGCGTGCGAACCTCGAGCGGATGCCATCCCTGGCGCGCTCCCGGTTCGATTGAGATCAAGTACTGGTACCGAATTTCCTCGAACAGATCCTGAATCGCGATCGAGGTGTGTGCGGGAACGCTGGTCACCCGCATGTCACCCCCGGTCCATCGCGCCAGGTCGGCGAGGGTCGCAGTCTGGACCTTGCGACCGTCTGTTTCGATCACCTCGAGCTCGCCTCCCGGATGATCGAGTGGGTTCACAACCCTGAGCAAGTACACCGGAACGTCAATCGAACTAGCGATGCCGGACACCTGGGGCGCCGTCAATTTGCTGCCGGTGTCGATGCCATCGCTGATGACGAGCACCGCGCGATGACGTGTCTTGCGTTCTGCCACTGCCTGAGCTGCCTGAGCAACGGCGTCATAGAGCGACGTCTTCCCCCACGGCTTTCCCTTCAGGCTGACCTTGTGAATGTTCTTCACTTCGGTCGTGAACCCGACGATCTGTATCAACTGCGAGTCGAAGGTGAAAAGCGATGCCTCGTCACGTCCGTCGTGCAGGTTCATCGCCGCGACCGCAACCGCTTCGCGGGCGCGATCCATGTTGCCTCCGACCGCCATACTGCCGCTGATATCGAGCAGAATTGCCAGGCTGACGGGAGCGTCGCCGACGTAGAAATCCTTCATTTCCTTCCGGAGACCCGAATCGTAGATCTCGAAGTCGGTCTGCTTGAGACCCTTGACGACCTTGCCCGATTCGTCCCGGACGGCCACAGACACAGTGACGGCCTCAACCCCGGATTTGAAAATGGCCTGCCCCCCCGGTCGGACCGGAGTGGACGGGGCACCCTGGGCGATCAACGTGGCACCGGAAACCGCCACAGTGAGGCCCAGGATGGCGGGGGTGACCATCTTGTGCATGTGCATGAGGTCCTTTATCAATGCGCTTGCCAGAGCCCTGATCGTGACGGCTCAATCACTTAGAGTAACCGAGACCGACCTGAAGGGCGTAATTTCTATCGCCCATGTGTAGTAATTGCACTCTGACGGACTGATCGTGAGTGCGCACAGTGTCGCCAGTTGCCAGCTCGCGATGGAATTTCTGTGCAGTTCTGAACCCTTCCGAAAGGTGACCACGCGTTCGGTCGTCAAAGTACGAGCGACATTCGGACTTTCCGATCAAACCCCTTAAGATGAGCGCATGCCCACGAAGAGCTCACGACCCGTCCCTGTCGCCGGGCGCGTCAATCGATTCTCCTACGCCATCCGCAACATCGTTGCGGCAGCCAAGGAAGTCGAAGCTCGGGGGCAGCGGGTGCGCTATCTGAACATCGGCGACCCGGTCGCCTTTGGTTTCAAGACGCCGCAGCACCTGATTGAAGCGGCCGCGCGGGCCATGCGCGATGGTCACAATGGGTATGTACCCTCGGTCGGAATCCCTGCCGCGCGCGAAGCGGTCGCCGCTGAGTACGCGGCGCGCGGTATTACCGTCTCCCCCGATCGGGTGCTGATCACGACCGGAACGTCTGAGGGGATCGAGCTGGCCCTGAACGCCCTGGTCGATGAGGGCGACGACGTGCTGGTACCCTCACCGACGTACCCGCTGTATACAGCGGTGCTCGCGAAGATTGGAGCACAGCCTCGCTACTACCGCACGGATCCGAGCCGTGAATGGCTGCCGGATCTCGATCATCTGCGCAGTCTCATCACGCCTCGCACCCGCGTGCTGGTCGTCATCGATCCGAATAACCCGACCGGCGCGGTGTATCCCGTATCGGTTCGTCGTTCACTGATCGCGTTCGCCGAACAACACGACCTGACGATCCTCGCCGACGAGGTGTATAGCGATCTCGGGTTCGACGGCCCTGTGCCCCTGCTGGGCACCCTCGATCTCGACGCTCCGATCATCTCGTTCTCGAGCCTGTCGAAGGCCTACCTTGCGCCTGGCTGGCGCGCCGGCTGGCTGGTGGTGGGCACGACGCCGAGACTCGATACGACGCTCGCGGCGATCAAGAAGCTGGCAGACGGCCGCCTGTGCAGTCCCGGTCCGATGCAATACGCCGTCGCCGCCGCACTGACCGGCGACCGCTCCCATCAGATCGGATTTCGTGCCGCGCTGGCCGAACGGGGTCGCGTGACGACCGAGAGCCTGAATGCGATTCCGGGCCTGCGATGCGTCGCGCCGAAGGCCGCGTTCTACGTGCTTCCCTCAGTGTCGCTGCCGGCCGGTCGCACTGATGAAGATTTCGTTCTGGACCTGCTCCGCGAAACGGGCATTCTGTGTGTCAACGGCTCCGGATTTGGGGTGAACGCGAACGATGGCTTCTTCCGGATCGTGTGCCTGGCGCACCCGACGGAGCTCGCCTCGATTTACGCGGACCTCGGAGCGTTTACACGCGATTACCTCGCTCGCGGCTGAACAAGCGAGATGCGAGTGACGGCACGGACTGACAACCCTCGAGCACTCATCCGCTACGCGCTGATAGGTGCCGCGCTCACGACGGGGATCGTCTGGACGCTGTACCTGATTCGCAACACGCTGCTGCTCGTGTACGTGGCGATCCTGATCGCGATCGGGCTCTCGCCGCTCGTTGAGGCGATCGAACGACATCGGCTCGCGATTCGCCTTCGGTTGCCGCGGTGGGGCGCCATTCTCACCATCTATCTGCTCTTCCTGGCAGCGATCATTTCGATCGCCGCGCTCATCCTCCCGCCCCTGGCGTCGCAGGCTCAAGACTTCTGGGTGACTGCACCGGACCTGTTACACCGGGCACAGTTGTGGCTCATTCAGCGCGGAATCCTGTCCCGCGAGTTCACGGTGATCGAAGCGGTGAGGCAGGCGCCCGTCGGCGGCACCGATGCGGTGGGGACCCTGCTCGGGGCACTCTGGGGCATCGTCGGCGGCGTGTTCGGCGTGGTGACGATCCTCATCGTCGCCTTCTACATGCTGGTCGACAGCTCCAACATCGTCAGCACGTTTGTGCGGGCGTTCCCACGTGTCGAACGCGCACGCGTAGCCGCCGCCTGTGCCGACGTCTCGGCGAAGGTCAGCGCGTGGCTCGCGGGCCAGCTCTTTCTTGGATTGATCATCGGATCGACGGCGGCAATCGGCCTCGGGCTGATGGGTGTGCCGTATTTCTACGTGCTCGCGTTGATCGCCGGAGTCGGTGAGTTGATCCCGATTGTCGGCCCGGTGCTGTCGGCGATTCCCGCCATCGCGGTCGCCTTTTCCGTGTCGCCGGCACTCGCGCTCGGCGTCACGGTGTTCTTCGTCGCCCAACAACAATTCGAAAACCACCTGCTCGTTCCTCGCGTGATGTCGAGGCAGGTGGGCGTCAGCCCCGTGATCGTCATCATCGCGCTTCTCATCGGCGGCTCGATTCTCGGGATCATCGGTGCGATTCTCGCGGTGCCAACCGCGGCGATCCTTCACGTTGTCTACCAGAAGGTGACCGACGCGTTGGGCGACTGATGGGCCGCGCCCGGCACGTCGTGCTCGTATACAGCGCCGTCGCGATCCTCGCGACGTGGCCGCTCGTGCGGGGCCTGAATCGCAACGTCGCCGGGGATCTCGGCGATCCGGTCTTCACGATGTGGGTGCTGGCGTGGGACAGCGATCAGCTGCTCGGGCTGCTGCATGGCGACGGTACGCGACTCGGGACATTCTTCGACGCCAACATCTTTCATCCCGCGGAGATGACGCTCGCATACTCGGAGCATTTCATTCCGCAGGCGATTCAGGCTCTTCCCGTCTACGCGGTCACCAATAACCCGATCCTCGTTTACAACCTCCTGTTTCTTTCGACATTCATCCTCTCGGGTCTCGGTGCGTATCTCTTCGTGCGCGAGCTGACCGGCGACGCGCGTGCCGGATTCATCGGCGGACTGCTGTTCGCGTTCGCACCCTATCGCTTTCCACAGACTCCGCATCTGCAGGTCCTCTCCTCGCAGTGGATGCCGTTCGTTCTGTACGGATTCCGACGCTACTTCGCATCCGTCGACCAACCTGATTCGGCTCGGGGCGGACGATGGCGGCCGCTGGCGGGCGCGGTTGCGGCGCTCGTCGTGCTCAATCTCTCGTGCGGCTACTACCTCATGTACTTTTCGCTGGTCGTCGCAGCGTACGTCCTGTGGGAGATCTGGCAGCGTCGCGCCTCGCGAAACCTCGCCATGTGGACGCGTCTGTCCATCGGCGCACTTGTCGTCTCCGTCTTCACGCTGCCGCTCCTGGTGCCGTATCTCCTGGTGCAGCAGGTGCTTCATCTCGAGCGCGGCAGTGCGGAGCTCGTGCGCTATTCGGCGGACGTGTACTCCTACCTGACCGCATTCAGCCTCCAACCGATCTGGGGGAACGTCGCGAGGGTCTTTCCCAAGCCAGAGGGAGATCTGTTCCCGGGTGTCGTGACGATCGTGCTCGCGCTGGTCGGCGTGATTTTCTGGCGCGCGACGACGGAACCTGCGGTACCGGCGCTGCGTCTTCGTGCGCTGCATTGGGTGCTCATCGGCCTCTCGCTTGTACACGTGGCCGCCGCCGTGATTACCGTATTCAACCGCCGTCTCACGATTGACCTCGGGCTCGTGACGATTCGGATGAGCAACGTCAATCAGCTGCTCTTGCGCGCGGCGATCCCGGCCATTCTGCTTCTCGTGCTGTCGCCGGAGTTGCGCGCACGGAGTGCGGCGTTCATGCGGACGCGAGGCTTCTTCGTTGTGACATTGCTCGCTGCAATCTGGCTTTCGCTTGGGCCTGCTCCCGAGGCGCTGGGGCGCCCAGTCAATCTGTTTGGTCCCTACCGCGTGTTGTACGAATCCGTACCCGGGTTCGACGGTCTGCGCGTGCCGGCCCGCTTCGGGATGATCGTCGTGTTGATGCTCTCGGTACTCGGCGGATTCGGCGCTGCATTCATCGCACGATGGCGCGGCTCGACGACCATCCTCACGCTGCTCGCCGTGCTCTTTCTCGCCGAGAGCGTGGCGATGCCCTTCACCGTGAATGGCGTCTCACAGCTGGTTGACTATTCGACACCCGAAGCGCGGGTGTACCCGCCATCGCGTGCGCCGGCGGTGTACCGCGCGGTTCCCCATGAGCCACGCGTCGTCCTCGCCGAACTGCCACTGGGACAGCCGGACTATGACCTGCGCGCCATGTTCTATTCCGTCGGCCATCACGCCCGACTGTTGAACGGGTACAGTGGGTTCTTTCCGCCCCATTATGCTCGACTCGCGCTGGCGCTTTCCGACGTGCCTCATCACCCCGAGCTTGCATGGAACGCCCTGCAGAACAGCGGCGCCACGCATGTGCTCGTGCATGAACGCGCCTGGCTCGATGACCAGGGTCCGAACACGTCGGCAATGCTCGAGAGGCTCGGCGCTCGCGAAGTCTTTCGCGATGGCTCCGACGTGCTGCTGAAGCTGCCGTGACCATGGAGCGCTGACATGCGACCCGATCCGCTTGCGTATCTCGATATCGAGTTGAACGACCTCCGAGCGCAGGGACTCTATCGCCCCTTACGCGTGCTCGACGGGGAACAGAAGGCACACGCCTCAATCGATCACCGCTCAGTCATCAATCTCTCCTCGAACAACTATCTCGGCCTGACGACGCATCCGCGTCTCCGCGAGCGGGCGCTCGAGGCGCTTCAGGCGCTGGGGGTCGGGACCGGATCAGTGCGGACGATCGCGGGGACGATGGCGATTCACATGGAGCTCGAACGCCGGCTCGCGGAATTCAAGAAGACCGAAGCCGCGGTCGTCTTCCAGAGCGGGTTCACCGCGAACGCCGGCACAGTGTCGTCGCTGCTCGGGCGTGAAGACATCATCGTGTCGGACGAGCTGAATCATGCCAGCATCATCGATGGTGCACGATTGAGCCGCGCCACGATCAAGGTCTTTCCTCATCGCAACGTCGCCGCGGCGCGGACGATCCTCGCCGGGCTGCCCCGCTCGCAGCGGACACTGCTCATCACCGACGGCGTCTTCAGCATGGACGGCGATCTCGGACCACTGCCGGAGCTCTGCGATCTCGCCGATGAATTCGGCTGCGTGATGATGGTCGACGATGCGCATGCAAGCGGCGTGTTCGGCCGGCAGGGACGAGGCACCGTCGATCACTTCGACATGCATGGACGCGTCGACGTGCAGGTGGGCACGTTGTCGAAGGCGCTCGGCGCGCTGGGCGGCTACGTCGCCGGCTCGAGGTCGTTGATCGAATTCCTCCATCGGCGGGCGCGCCCGTTTCTCTTCTCGACGTCACATCCGCCGTCCGTCGCTGCGACATGCCTCGCGGCGCTGGACGTGCTCGAGCAGGAGCCGCAGTGGATGGAGCAGCTGTGGGAGAACGCGCGATTCTTCAAGTCCGGTCTTCAGGCGCTCGGCTTCGATACCGGCATCAGCGAGAGTCCCATTACGCCGGTGATCGTGGGGGATGGTGCGCTGGCGATGACACTGTCCGATCAGTTGTTCGACAGCGGTGTATTTGCCCAAGGAATTGCGTTCCCGACGGTGGCCAAGGGCAAGGCCCGCGTACGCACGATTGTGACGGCGACGCATACGCGCGAGGAGCTCGAGTGTGCCCTCGAGGCCTTCGCGCGGGTCGGGCGCAAGCTCGGCATCGTCGGCTAGCCTCGTGAATCAAGTTTGCTATCGGAACGTCATTCAGGGATCAATAATCCTGATCAGTAATGAACGTCCCCCCGCTTCCCCGCCCGACCGGCGGTCGCTTTTTCGAAGTCTACACACGGGGACTGACGACCGCGGATCTCGAGCGGCTGTTCACCCGCGACGCACCGGAGGCATATCGCTTCTTCTCGCGGAACATCGACTTCGGCGAGCTGAGGGATCAGCCGTGGCATTGGCGCGTCCTCGGCCAGGCCCGTCTGCTGTTCCTCGCCTTCGCGCTGAAACTGACTCCAGCGCGCCGGGTGTTGTACGGCACCTCCTTGATTGCGTGCCTCGTCGGGCTCGTGGAGTTGTTTCGGGAAGTTCACCTGTTCCTCGTCCCACACCCGACCTTTGCACCAGGAACGGTCTGGCTGCTGACCGGATTCCTGCTCGTGAATCTTCTGATGCTGCTGGAGGTCGCTGACCGCCTCTCGCTCAAGAACGATCTCGAGATCGCACGCGAAATCCAGCAGGCGATGCTGCCGCGAGGTGAGTTCCGCGCGCCCGGCATCGAAGCCTTCGGCATGACTCGGCCGGCGAACACAGTGGGCGGAGACTTCTACGACATCCTGCCGCTGCCGAACGGACACGTGCTGCTCGCGCTTGGCGACGTCGCCGGCAAAGGAAGTCCCGCCGCCCTTCTGATGGCGCTCCTGCTCGCCATGCTGCGCACGCTCGTGGACGAGGGACTTCAAGGGGCCGAGCTCGTCGCCCGGCTCAACATTCAGATCGTCAAACACGCCCCGCGTTCGCGATTCGTCACGCTGTTTCTGGCGGAGCTCGATCCCGCCAACGGCACGCTCACGTACGTCAATGCGGGACAGAATCCGCCGCTGCTGCGCCGCAGGAGCGGGACTTACGAACGTCTCCGTGCCGGAGGGATGGCGTTGGGCATGTTCGAGAACGCGTCATACACTGCCGGCCGCGTCGATCTCGATGCAGGCGACGTGCTCGTGATGTACAGCGACGGGATCACCGAGGCAGAGGACCCCCTCGAGCAGCCATTCGACGAGGCCGGCGTGCAGTACGTCGCCGACGGCTCCGACTGGGCCTCGGCCAAGGAATTGGGATGGGCGACCTTCGCAGCCGTTGACGCGCATCGGCAGGATCGCAAGCTGTTGGACGACCTGACGGTCCTCGTGGCGCGTCGGCTCCCCCCGCTTCCGTCGAGCTGAAACGCCCCCGGGACGTTCGTCACACGTCGTCGACGGCCCATCTGTTCGGCGGACGTGAATTGGCGTCTAATTACTTCGACCGGCGACTACTACGCTACTCGTGGCCAGAGCCCTGCTCGCTCTCACGTGCACCCTGCTGTGTGCGGCGCCATTGCGCGCCCAGGAGGCCGACCCGGTCGATCTCCTCGTGCGGAAGTTCGACCGCGCGTTGAACGCGGCGGATCGGCCCGCACTCGAAAGCCTCTTCGGTCCAACGGTCACACCACCTCAGATTCAGCAGCTCGAGCACGATCTGCTCGTCCCGAATGCGGTGCGTATCACGGTTCGAATTCGCGATAAGGCGCCGCTCGAGGGCGCTCCGCCGGGGGACGGGTACAGCCTGATTGTCGAATTCTTCGTCGAGACCGCCGGAAAGGCTCGCATTCTCACGACCGGGATGGACGTGAGGCGTCCGCCTGGAGGTGTCACCGACTCGTGGCGTTTCGTAGCGACCGAGAGCCTCACCTCGGTCGAGGGCCTGTATAAGTTGCGCTTGAACACGGCGCGCCCGCTCGCCGCAAAAAATCTCGAAGTCAGCTCCGAGGATTTCGTTCTGACCCTCCGCGAGGGCACCGTCTTCCACGTGGACGCCGACGACGGCATCACGGGTCTTGTCCTGGTGGGCCGCGGGGAGATGCGATTCAGTCCGTCTATCGCTGCGGAGCGCGGGCAGCTGCACCTGTTCTCTGGCGAAGACGTGTTGACCACACCATTCGAAGAGGCGTTCGTACGCTTCAGTCCGACGGACTATTCCGACCGCGTGTCGACGTCGAGCCTCACACCGACACCGCCGCAGGAGCGCATCGTTCGGCGCGCGCAGGACGTGTTCAGCCGGGAGTCGCCCAAGTCCTTCAACGTCGATCTGCAGGACTTGTCGAAGGACACCTGGCATCTGCTGCCACCGCCACAGGATTTTCTCGCCGAAGTCGACACGCGTCGATTCGACACGCTGACCTTCTCGCGATCGTCCGTGCAGGCCGAGGACGTCAGTCTGTTCCGTCGCAAAGACCGCCGCACGATTGCGCTCTACCCGTCGGTCGCCAAACTCGCTGCACGCGGCCGCTTTTACAGCGACGACGCCCTTCGCGAATACGACGTACTCGACTACAACATCGAGGCCTCAATCGATCCTGCCAGACAGACGATCGAGGGACGCGCACGACTTGCGATTCGCGTGCGCGCGACCACGCTCTCGACGGTGCTGCTGCGCCTCAACGAGGGATTGACCGTCACCGGCATCACCAGCCTCGAGTACGGACGTCTGCTCTTTCTGCGGATGCGGAGTCAGAACACCGTGCTGGTGAATCTGCCGCGCCTGCTCCAGCAGGATTCCGACATCACGCTGGTCATCAACTACCTGGGGAGAATACCGTCAGAGGATCTCGACGTCGAAGCGGTGCAGACGCGGTCCGACAACCAGGAGACGAGCACGCTCTCTGCGTCGTACGAACCAGCGTTTCTGCTCAGCAACCGCGCGCTCTGGTATCCGCAGAATCCGGTTCCCGACTATGCGACGGGAACGCTCCGCATCAACGTGCCCGAGGGATATGGCTGCGTGGCGAGCGGGCTGCCGACGACTCCGTCCGGCAAAGGAGCCGTGTCCCTGCGAGACATCGTCGCCGCTCGCAGCGGAAAAACCTTCGAGTTTCGCGCCAACCAGCCGCTCCGATATCTGGCCATCGTCGTCAGCCGATTCAGCCGCGTGGTCGAAAGCCAGGTCGATGTCTCCAAGACCGTAGCCCCGGGTTCTGCCGTCGATCACATCGCGCTGGCGGTGGAAGCGCAGCCAAGCGTGCGACAGCGCGCGCGCCCGTCGGCGCAGCAGGCCGAGGACATCCTCAAGTTCTACACCTCGCTCGTCGGCGATGCGCCATATCCATCGATGACGCTGGCGCTCGTCGAGAGTGATCTCCCCGGCGGCCATAGTCCCGGCTACTTCGCCGTCATTCGGAATCCCGCCCTGGCGACGACGCAGTCCTACCGCGGCGACCCGGCAGCGTTCGATACGTTTCCAGAGTTCTTCATCGCTCACGAACTGGCTCACCAGTGGTGGGGGCAGGCAGTGGGTTGGAAGAACTACCACGAACAGTGGCTCAGTGAAGGGTTCGCGCAGTACTTCGCCGCGCTCTACGCGCAAAAAGCCCGCGGCGACCGGACGTTCGTCGACATGCTTCGTCAATTTCGACGCTGGGCGATTTCGGAGTCGGACCAGGGTCCCATCAGCCTTGGTTACAGGCTCGGCGTCGTGAAGAGCGACGTTCGAGTCTTCCGCGCCGTCGTCTACAACAAGGGCGCGGCGGTGCTGCACATGCTGCGCCGGCTGCTCGGCGATACCGTGTTCTTCAATGGCCTGAAGCGCTTCTATACCGACCGCCGCTATCAGAAGGCGGGCACCGAGGATCTCGAACGCGCGTTCGAAAGCGAATCGGGCCGCGTCCTGGATCGCTTCTTCGAGCGCTGGATTTACGGTACTCAGATCCCCCGCATCCGGTACAGCTCCGCCATCGCCCCCGGCAGCGTGAAGATGAAGTTCGAGCAGCTCGGCGATCTCGTGTTCGATCTGCCGGTCACCGTGACCGTGACATACGCGAGTGGGCGCACCATGGATGTCATGGTTCCGCTCACGGAGGCGGTTGTCGAGAAAGCCATCCCCACCACAGAAGCCGTTCGGCAGGTACAGGTCAACCGGGATTCGGCGGCGGTCGCGGAGTTCGAAGAGCGATAGCAGGCCGTTTCCGTCGGAGTTTTGAGTTTTCGATTTTTGAGTTATACGATCGTCAGGATATGGACACGGTCACCCTGACGATCGATGGCAAACAGGTGACGGTCGCCAAGGGCAAGACCGTCCTTCAGGCCGCCATCGAATCCGGCATCTCCGTCCCCTACTACTGCTATCACCCCGGTCTTGCGGTTGACGGATCGTGTCGGGTCTGCATCGTCAAGATCGAGAAGATGCCCAAGCTGCAGACATCGTGCTCGACGCTCTGCACGGATGGGATGGTCGTCTCGACCCGGGACCCCGAGACGACGCAGGCGCGCGCGGGAGTGCTGGAGTTCCTCCTCGTCAATCACCCGCTTGACTGCCCCGTTTGCGACAAGGGCGGTGAGTGCCCGCTTCAGGACTTCTCGTACTCGTTCGGGCCCTCCTCGAGCCGGATGGATTTTCCGCGACGCGTGTTCGATGGTGAAGGGGTCAAGGCCGACGTCGACTTCGGACCGACGCTGATGTTGAATCGCAACCGCTGCATCCTGTGCACGCGGTGCGTCCGCTTCATGCGCGAGATCGATGGCGATGCGCAGATCGGCATCGTCGATCGCGGTAACGGCAGTGAGATCGCCACGTTCCGGGAGGAAGGCGTGCACTCGCTGCTGTCGGGCAACTTGATGGACGTGTGCCCGGTGGGAGCGATTACGACGAGGGAGTATCGCTTCAAGAGCCGGCCGTGGGACAACCCGGGGGTCGTCGACACGATTTGCACGCGCTGCTCGAAGGGATGCAACACCAGCGCGTGGCTCAAAGCCAAGCCGGAATGGGCACGCGGTTCGCGGTTGGTTCGGATGACACCTCGGCTGAACCCCGCGATCAACAGCTACTGGATGTGCGACATCGGACGCTTCGACTACCACTGGGTGGAAGGGGATGCGCGCCTGCGTCGTCCGATGATTCGAAGCGGGGCTGCTCTCGAACCCGCTGCGTGGCACGACGTTGAGCCACGACTGCGCGAACGCATCCAGGCCGCAGGGTCCGCCGATCCCTCGTCGGTCCGATTCCTCGTGTCCGCGCATGCATCCACCGAGGATCTCTTCGTGCTGAAGGGGCTCGCCGAAGGGCTGCTGGGCGCGGATGGGCTCGCATCCGTCAGCGTCACGTGGTCTCGGAGTGACAAACCTCAGCCTGCGGACGTGAAATTCAAGATACCGGCCACCGACGCACCGAATGTGAACGGTGCCCGCGATCTGGGCTATTCCGTGGGTCAAGGCAATGCGGGTTCGCCCGACCTCTCGGCGCTTCGCACCGAGGTGGAGGCTGGACGCGTCAAAGCGTTATACGTCATCGATCCGGGGCCCTCGGGTTCAGCTGGGGATCTGTCGTGGATCGTCGCCGCGCGGCAGAACGGTCGCTTGCCACTGCTGATTGTGCAAGGCGTGGTGACGTCCACCCTCTCGACAGCGGCCGACATCGTACTGCCTGGGGCTACCTCGAGCGAGAAGGACGCGATTTACACGAACGATCAGGGACACGTGCAGGCGGCCTCACGCGCCATCGCACCTCCCGGCGAGGCTTTGGAAGATTGGCAGATTCTGGTCAACGTCGCGCGATCGTTGGGATTGACGCTGGCCTATCGCAGCTCGGACGACGTGCGCCGCGCGATTGCTGCCTCGATGCCGGGCACGGCCTACGGGGGCGCCAGCACGGTCGCGTTCACCCGGCCCGTGCCGGCGAGGAACTGGCTGCAGGCATCGAACCCCTCAGAGCGTTGGAAGTGGGATTTCCTGTTTCAGGATCTTCCGCCCGTCAAGGGGCACAACGTTCAGATGGAACGCGAGGCGGTCGCGTCGTTCATTCCGCTCAAACCCGTCGAGTAGTCATGCGCACGCTGGCTGCGGCGATTGTTCTCCTGATCGTCGCGCCGTCGATCGCCGGGGCGCAGCTGCGTGGTATTCACGCCGAGCTGAACCCGGTCGTGGAGTCGGAAGGGCGGCCAGGCACGAAGGCCCGCGCCGCTCTGCTGGTCACGCTGCCAGAGCGGTTTCATGTGCAGTCCAATGCCCCGCGTGATCCGGCATTCATACCCACCGTTCTGACGATTGAGCCACCTGCAGGTGTGAAGGTCGAGGAGATCGTGTTTCCTCCGGCCACGGATCTCAAGCAAGCGGGTCAGTCGCAACCGCTGGCCGTGTTCGAACACGAATTTGCGATCGGTGTGCAATTCGATCTGGCGACGACGATCCCGTCCGGCGCGATCGAGATACCGGCGCGCATCCGCTATCAGGCGTGCGACGACAAGCTGTGCTACGCCCCGGTGACTGCGGACGTTCGCTGGTCACTCGTCGTCAGCTCGGGCAGGAGTGCAGCCAGGCAACACACGGATATCTTCGATCGCATCGCGTTTGGCACTGGTGGTAAACCGATCGCCCCTGTCGAAGCTCGCCGCGCCTCCGCCGGTCGTCCGGATGGTGGCATCGCCCAGTTGAAGGACTTCACGGTGGTTGCGACCAGTGCTGGTTATCAACCGACCAATGACTTCCTGACGTTCATCCGCAACGCCGAAAACGGCGTCACGGAAAAGGGGTGGTTCGACGGTCGAGGCCCGTTCGCGATTTTCCTGTTGGTATTTCTGGGAGGACTCGCGCTCAATCTGACGCCGTGTGTCCTGCCGATGATACCGATCAATCTGGCGATCATCGGCGCCGGCGCACATGCGGGGTCACGCGGGCGCGGCTTCCTGCTTGGCGGCGTGTACGGAGCCGCAATGGCGCTCGTCTACGGCGTCCTCGGGGTCATCGTCGTGACGACCGCGAGCACGTTCGGAACGATCAACGCGTCACCATGGTTCAACGTGGCGATCGCGATCGTCTTCGCGCTGCTCGCGCTCGCGATGTTCGATGTCATCACG
>Ga0126377_10000669_pt1 | contig 21216 bp, 17 predicted proteins | sample PanSoiMetPlot_22_FD_92647 | JGI IMG/M metagenome (GOLD analysis project Ga0126377, IMG submission 92647) | Tropical forest soil microbial communities from Panama - MetaG Plot_22 | ecosystem: Environmental > Terrestrial > Soil > Tropical forest > Bulk soil | place: Panama | collected 2016-02-17 | reverse complement strand
TCGTGATCCAGCAGGACGCCACCACGGTCATCGAGCCGGGCTACGGTGCCAAGGTCGACGGCTACGGCAATCTCATCATCCGCGGGCTGGAGGGCAGCCGATGACCAGCATCGAGACCGGGCGCCAGCTGCCGGACTTCGTGCGCGAGCACGACATCGACCCGATCACGCTCGACATCATCGAGAACACGCTCTCGAACACGCGCTACGAGATGGACCGCGTCCTCGAGACCACCGCGGTCAGCCCGGTCATCCGCGAGCAGTCCGACCAGTTTCCGCTCATCGCCGACCGGCAGGGCCGCATGGTCATCGGCCAGTTCGGCAGCGCGATCCAGACGATCCTCGACCACTCGCCGTACACCGTCGACGACCTCCGCGACGGTGACGTCATCGCGCTGAACGACCCCTATATGTGCGAGGGGTCGATCTCGCACACGCCCGACTTCATGATCCTGCGGCCGATCTTCCACGAGGACGTGATGGTCGGCTACGCATCGCAGTGGGGGAACCTCATGGACGTGGGCGGCACCGCCGCCGGCTCCATGCCCATCAGCGCGCGCAGCATCTACTACGAGGGCGTGCGGATGCCGCCGCTGAAGCTCTACGACCAGGGGCGGCTCAACGAGGAGGTCCTGCAGCTTTTCTGCCACAACACGCGGCTGCCCAAGGAGGTCGAGGCCGACATCAAGGCGATCGCGGCGGGCACGGCCGCGGGCGCCGCGCGGGTGCTCGAGCTGTGCGACCGCTTCGGCCGCGACACCTACCTCGAGGCCTGCGACGCGATCCTCGATCGCACGCGGGGCGGGCTCATCGAGCTCATCCGCACCCACCTGCCGGACGGCGAGCGCTTCGAGTTCGAGGACCACGCCGACGACGACGGGCTCGGCCACGGCCCGATCAAGCTCAAGCTCGCCATGTGGCGCGAGGGCGACCGCCTACATCTCGACTGGACCGGGACAGACCCGGCGGTGCCGGGCTCGGTGAACTTCCTGCTCAACCACGAGATGTTCAAGATGTTCGCCGGGGTCTTCCTCATCATGGCCTTCGCTCCGGACCTCGTGTTCAACGACGGCTACTACGACCTGATCGAGGTGACGATCCCCGACGGGTGCGCGCTGCGGCCGCAGTTCCCGGCGCCGCTGGGCAACCGCCTGAGCCTGATGGCGCGCCAGTTCGACGTCGTCGACGCCGTCTTCTCCAAGGCGCTGGAGGACTTCGCCGTCTCGGGCAGCTACGGCACCAGCCCGAATTTCGTGTACTCGGGCACCGACGCGGCCGGCAACCCGTACCAGATCCTGGAGATCCTCTATGGCGGCATCCCCGCGCGGCCGTTCGCCGACGGCCTCGACGGGCACTCGTGGTGGCCGCTGTTCAAGGCAGTGCCGACCGAGTACCTCGAGAAGTACTACCCCCTGCGTGTGGAGGCCTACAGGGCGCGCGCCGATTCCGGCGGCGCGGGCTACCACCGCGGCGGCCACGGCGTCGACAAGGTCTACCGCTTCCTCGAGGACGGCTTCATCTCCTACCAGGACGACCGCAGCCAGACCTTCCCGTGGGGCCTGCAGGGCGCGCGCCACGGCGAGCCCTCGGAGAAGCGCCTGATTCGCGCCGCGGACGGCGAGGAGCTGCGCCTGCCCTCGAAGGTCGAGAACGTCCCGGTCCACAAGGGCGACCAGCTGATCTTCTCGACCGCGGGCGCCGGCGGCCTCGGCGATCCCCTCACCCGCGAGCCCGAGCGCGTCGCGGCCGATGTGCGGGCCGGGCTCGTGACCGTCGACGCGGCCCGGGACCAGTACGGCGTGGTTGTCTCCGCGCGCGGCGAGATCGACGAGAGCGCCACGACGGCGCTGCGCGAGAAGGCGATGGCCGAGCGCGCCGAGCCGTCCGAGTTCGACTTCGGGCCGCTGCCCGAGAAGGAGCAGCTCGCCGCCCGCATCGCCCAGGAGCGGCGCGACTTCGACGCCTGGATGAACAAGGAGACCCGCGCGGGAGGCTGAGGCATGGAGATCGTCATCTGCGACGTCGGGCCGCGCGACGGCCTGCAGAACGACGTCACGACCCTCGCGCCGCAGGTGCGCGCCGAGTTGTGCGTGCGCCTCGCCGACGCGGGGCTGCGGCGCGTCGAGGCCGGCAGCTTCGTCAACCCCAAGCGCGTGCCTCAGATGGCCGGGGTCGAGGAGGTCTTCGACGCGATCGAGGCTCGCGACGACGTGAGCTTCGCGGCGCTCGCGCTCAACCGGCGCGGCGTCGATCGCGCGCTGGCCGCCGGCGTGAAGGAGATCCACCTCGCCTACCCGGTGACCGACACCTTCGCCGAGCGCAACCAGGGCATGACGCTCGAGGAGGCGGCCAGCGGGACCGAGGAGCTCATCGCCGAGGGGCGCGAGGCCGGCGCGAAGGTGACCGCGACGCTGGGCGCCTCGTTCGGCTGCCCCTTCGAGGGGCCGGTCGACCCCGGCGTGGTCATCGAGCACGTCAGGCGCATGGCCGGGGCCGGCGTGGACGAGATCATGCTCGCCGACACGATCGGCGTGGCCGTGCCCGCGCAGGTGCGCCGTCTCGTGCCCGCCGCGCTGGAGGCCGCCGGCGGCGCGCCGGTCGGGCTGCATCTGCACAACACCCGCAACACGGGCTACGCCAACGCGATCACCGGCCTCGAGCACGGCGCCACGCTGCTCGACGCGTCGATCGGCGGGATCGGCGGGTGCCCGTTCGCGCCGCGCGCGACCGGAAACATCGCCACCGAGGACCTCGTCTACCTCCTCGACGGCGAGGGCGTGGACAGTGGCCTGGACCTCGACGCGCTCATCGCGATCGCCGACTGGCTGGCCGGCGAGTTGCGCCACGACGTGCCCGGGCTGCTGCACCGCGCCGGCCCGTTCGTCGCCGCCGGCACCGAGGGTTGAGCGCCGCGCCCGGGACCCACCTCGTGGCGGTGGTCGACTGCCTCGAGCCCGACGAGCCACGGCTGGCACGTCTCGCCGCATCGCTGCCGACGCGGATCGCACGCGGGCCCGCGAGCGCCGACGACGTGGTCGAGCGGGCGCAGGGCGCGACCGTGCTGGCCGCGCTCTACACCTACACGCCGATCACCGAGGACGTGATCGCGCGGCTGCCGGGTCTCGAGCTGGTCGCCACGCGCACGGCCGGCTACTCGCACATCGCCGTCGAAGCGGCTGCGCGCCGCGGCGTGGGAGTCGTCACGGTCCCGACGGCACCCATCGCCTCGGTTGCCGAGTACACGCTCGGCATGCTGATGATGGGGCGCCGGCGGCTGGCCGAAGCGGCCGCGTCGACCGCCGCGGGGCGCTGGGAGTTCACCGGCTTCATCGGCGCCGACCTCGCCGGCCACACGCTCGGGGTGATCGGGCTGGGCTCGATCGGCCGGCGCGTGGCGGCGCTCGCGCGCGCGGTGGGCATGCAGGTCCTCGGCTGGTCGCGCAGCGACGTGCGCCCGGAGGGCGTCGAGCGCGTCGACCTCGACGAGCTGCTGCGCCGCAGCGATGCCGTATCGGTCAACGTCGCGCTCACTCCCGAGACGCACCGGCTGCTGGACCGCGACCGCCTCGAGTCGATGCGCCCCGGCGCCTGGCTGGTCAACACCGCGCGCGGCGAGATCGTCGACACCGAGGCGCTCTGCGACCTGCTCGCGGCCGGCCACCTCGGGGGCGCCTGCCTCGACGTGGTCGAGGGCGAGCCGCTGGAAGCCGAGCGCGCGCGCAGCCTCGCCGCAGTGCCCAACCTCATCATCACGCCACACATCGCCTGGCTGACCCAGGAAACGCTCGAGCGCCAGTTCTCGGGCATGACCGACGCGATCCTCGCCTTCTGCGAGGGGCGCCCGGTCGACCTCGTGCTGCCGCCGGCGACGACATCCGGGAGGACGACGTGACGCATCTCGACCTGGCGATCCTCAATGGCGACGTCGTCCTGGGCGACGACGTGGTCAAGGTCAACATCGGCGTCAGCGACGGACGCGTCGCGCTGATCTCCGACGCCGCCATCGACGCCGACGAGACGATCGACGCCACGGGGCTGACGGTGATGCCCGGAGTCATCGACGAGCACTTCCACTGCTTCCGCGGCTACGGCTGGGAGACGTACGAGGGCGCGACGCGGGCGGCGGCCAAGGGCGGGGTGACGACGGTGGTCGACATGCCGCTCGACAAGCCGCCGACGCTCACGGCGGACACGCTGCGCGACAAGCTCGACGCGATCCGCGACAGCTGCCACGTCGACTACGCCTGCTTCGGCGGCTACCTCGCCGAGGACCCCGACCAGATGACTGCGATGGCCGACCTCGGCGCCGCCGCCTTCAAGCTCTTCACCGGCGGCGTGGCGCCGCCCGGGATGTACCCCGGCGTCGACGAGGGCCAGACGCTCGACGCGCTCCGCCGGGCCGCGGCGCTCGGGCGCGTCACGACGGTGCACTGCGAGAACGCCCAGATCGTCGACTGGGAGACCGAGCGCCTGATGGCCGCGGGCCGCAAGGACCTCGCCGCGTGGGACGACGCGCGCCCGTGGTACAGCGAGGTCGCGGCCGCCCAGAACGTCGCCCTGCTCGCCGAGGTCACCGGCGCCCGCGTCGTGGTGGCGCACGCCAGCTCGCCGCAGACGGTCGAGGCGATCGCCGCCGCCCGGGCCCGCGGCGCCGACGCGTGGGCCGAGACCTGCCACCACTACCTGTGCACCACCAAGGAGGACTCGGTCTCCGACATCCGGCTGAAGTGGAACCCGCCCACGCGCGAGCGCGCGTCGGTGGACTGGCTGTGGCGGCTGGTGGCGGGCGGCAAGGTGCACTCCGTCGGCTCCGACCACGCGCCGCTGCCCAAGACAGTGGCCGAGGACATCTGGGCGCAGGCGCCCGGGTCGGGCAACGGGGTCGAGGTCTTCTTCCCGGTGTTCGCCACCGAGGCGCTGCACCGCCGCGACATCCCCATCACGCGCATCGCCCGCCTCGTGTCGTCCAACCCGGCGCACATCTTCGGGCTCGGCCCGCGCAAGGGCGACATCGCGCTGGGCGCCGACGCCGACTTCGCCGTCGTCGAGACCAACGGCCGGCGCACGCTCGACGCACGCGACCTCGAGTACCACGACCAGGAGAAGTGGTCGCCGTTCGACGGCTACGAGCTGCGCGTCTACGCGATGTACACGGTCCTGCGCGGCCGGATCATCTACGCCGAGGGCGAGGTCACCGGGCAGCCGGGCGACGGGGAGTACCTCTCCGCGGTGGCGCCGGTCGCCGCGTGATGCAGCTCTCGCCTCGCGAGACCGAGCGCCTGCTGATCTTCACCGCGGCCGAGCTCGCGCGGCGCCGGCTGCGCGAGGGGATCCGGCTCAGCCACCCCGACTGCGTGGCGATGGCGTGCGACGTCGCGCTCGAGCGCGCGCGGGCCGGCGCCGGATTCGACGAGGTGCGCGGCTGCGTGCGCGGCCTGTTCGCCCGCGAGCAGCTCGAGCCCGGCGTCGCCGAGCTGCTCGACGCGCCGCTGCAGGTCGAGGCGACGTTCGGCGACGGCAGCCGGCTGGTGCCGCTCGAAGGGCTCGTGGCGCGATGAGGCCGGGGGAGGTGATCCCGGGCGACGGGCCGGTGCCACAGGCGGCGGCCCGGTGCGGGCAGATCACGGTGACCAACACCGGCCGCTTCGACGCCTACCTGACCTCCCACTTCCCCCTGGCCCGGGCCAGCGCGGCGCTGCGCTTCGAGCGCGAGGGCCTCGAGGGGGCCAGGCTCGCCCTGCCCGCCGGCGCGAGTGTCGCGATCCCCGCGGGGGCGACGCGGGAGCTCGAGATCACGTGGGACTGACCCGCGCCGAGTACGCCTCGCTGTACGGGCCGACCACCGGCGACCGCGTCCGCCTCGGCGACACCGACCTGTTCGTGACGGTCGAGGCCGATGACGGGCGGCCCGGGCACGAGCCCGTGGTGGGCTTCGGTAAGACGGTGCGCGACGGGCTAATGGCGACCGGCGAGCGGCCGCTCGACCAGGCGCTCGACGTCGTGGTCACCAACGTCGTGCTCGTCGATCCGGTGCTCGGCGTGCGCAAGACGTCGATCGGGGTGCGCGAGGGGCGCGTGGCCGCGGTCGGCCGCGCCGGGGATCCCGACCGCGACGACGGGGTCACCGTCCCGATCAGCGCCGCCACCGGCGTCGTCGCCGGCGAGGGCCTCATCGCCACGCCCGGGACGATCGACTCGCACGTGCACCTCATCGGCCCGCAGCTCGTGCCCGCCGCCCTCGCGGGCGCGACGACCACGATGGCGGCGATGAGCTACTCGGGCGCGTTCGACCTGGGCATCAACCCGCGCGCGAACCTCGACAACATCCTGCGCGCGTGGCGCGCGGTGCCGATCAACCTGCTGCCCATCGTGCGCGGCAGCACCGCCAACGCCGACTTCCTCGACGACCTCGCCGCGCTCGGCGCCGGCGCCTACAAGGTCCACGAGGACGTCGGTGCCTACCCCTGGGTCGTCGATGCCGTCCTGGCCGCCGCCGAGCGCCACGACATGCAGGTGGCGCTGCACGCCGACGGGCTGGGGGAGTCCGCGACGCTCGAGGAGACGCTCGCCGCGATCGGCGGCCGGGCCGTGCACGCCTACCACGTGGAGGGATGCGGCGGCGGTCCGGTCAACCTCCTCGAGGCGGTCTCGCACGACAATGTCCTGCCCTCGTCGACCTCGCCGACTGTGCCCTTCGGCGTCAACGCCGTGGCCGAGCACGAGGAGATGATCCGCACGGTCCACCGGCTCAACCCGCTGCTGCCGTTCGACACCGCCGCCGCGCGCGGGCGCATCCGCGCGTGGACGATGGCCGCGGAATCGGTCCTGCACGACCTCGGCGCGATCAGCATGATGAGCTCTGATTCCATGGGCATGGGGCGCGTCGGCGAGGTGACGCGGCGAACCTGGCAGCTTGCGCACGTGATGGCGCGCGCCGCGGGCGACGACGGCACCAACGAGCGCGTCCTGCGCTACCTCGCCAAGCTGACGATCAACCCCGCGCTCGTGCACGGCATCGCCCACGAGGTCGGCTCGCTCGAGCCCGGCAAGCTCGCCGACATCGTCCTGTGGCGCCCGGCGTTCTTCGGCGCCAAGCCTCAGCTCATCCTGAAAAGCGGCTTCCCCGTGTGGGGGCCGCTCGCGTCGGGCAGCGGCTCCACCCGCCTTGGCGAGCCGCTCGTGCAGGGCGCGCTCTGGGGTGGCACCGGCGCCGGCCCCGCGCACCTGGCCACGGTGTTCAGCGCGGCGACCGGGATCGAGCGGGCGCGCGGCGCGTGGGGTGGACCGGTCGCCCTCGTCCGCGGGACGCGGACCGTCCGCAAGGCCGACCTGCCGCGCAACGGCGCCACGCCGGCAGTCGAGGTCGACGGCGAGCGGCGCGAGGTGCGCATCGACGGCGAGCCCGTGCGCCTGGAGCCCGCAGGCGAGCTGCCCCTCAATCGCGCCTACTTCCTGGCATGAGCAGCAGGGCACGGCAGTGAGGATCGCGATCGTCGGCACCGGGGCGATGGGCTCGGTCTACGCCGCGCTGCTCGCGGACGCGGGCAACGAGGTCTGGGCCGTCGACACGTGGGCCGAGCACATCGACGCCATTCGCGAACGCGGCCTGCGCGTCAGCGGGGCAAGCGGCGACCGCGTCGTGCGCATGCCGGCCGCCACCGACCCGCGCGACGCGGGGCAGGTCGACCTGGTCGTCATCGCCACGAAGGCGGGCGACGTCGAGGACGCCGCGCGCTCGGCCGCGCCGCTGCTCGGGCCCGAGACGGTCGTCCTGCCGATCCAGAACGGTCTCGGCAGCGTCGAGCGCGTGGTGGCGGCGCTCGGCGAGGAGCCCGTGGCGGTCGGCGTGGCGGGCGGCTTCGGCGCCTCGATCGAGGCTCCCGGCCACGTGCACCACAACGGCATGGAGCTGCTGCGCCTCGGCGAGCGCGCCGGGCCGGTGAGCGAGCGCATCGAGCGCGTGGCCGACGTCTGGCGCGGCGCGGGGTTCACCGTCGCCACCTTCGACGACGTCAACAAGCTCGTCTGGGAGAAGCTCATCTGCAACGTCGCCTTCAGCGCCGTCTGCGCGCTCACCGGGATGTCGATCGGCGACGTGCTCGACGATCCCGCGGCGTGGTCGGTCGCCGCCGGCTGCGCGCAGGAGGCCTACGACGTCGGCTGGGCGCACGGCGTGCGCCCCGGGTTCGACGACCCGGTCGCCTACGTCCACGCCTTCGGCACGCGCATCCCCGGCGCGCGCCCCTCGATGCTGCAGGACGTCGTGGCCCGCCGGCGCACCGAGGTCGCGGTCATCAGCGGCGCCATCGGGCCGCGCGCGCGGGCGGTTGGGCTGCGCGCCCCGGTCTGCGAGACCGTGACGGCCCTCGTCCAGGCCCTGGAGGCCGGCTACGACAGGTAGCTCTTGTCGATCCCGGCCACCAGCGAGTAGTTCGTGTCCACCATGTTGCCGACGTACATCTCGCCGGCCTGGGTGAGCAGCTGGTAGGCGTCGAGTCGTTCGAAGCCGTGATCGGCCGCCAGCCAGTCGACGAGCTCGGCGTAGGCGATCCGAGCGGCGTCCTCCATGGGGCGCGCGCTGCCCACCGTCATGAGCTTCTTGGGCGACTCGATGCGCGGCCAGTCGATCGCCTGGCCCTTGATCAGGTCGAACTTCAGGACCGACCGCGCCGAGATCTCAAGCGCCACGCCGCACAGCTCGCCGTCGCCCTGGCTGCCGTGGGCGTCGCCGGTGTAGAAGAGCGCGCCGGGCACGCGCACCGGGAGGTAGACGGTGTTGCCCGGGCAGGTGTCGCGCACGTCCATGTTGCCGCCGTGGTTGTGGGGCGTCAGGGCGGACACCGCCTCGAGCTGGGGCGCCGTGCCGATCGTGCCGAGGAACGGGCGCCACGGGATGGCGAGCCGGTCGCCGTGGCGGAAGACGCCGTCGCGTAGCTCGTAGAAGTAGAGGCGCTCGGGCAGCGGGTCGTGCAGCAACCGCGTGGCCTGCGTCGCCGTCAGGCCGCCGAAGTACGGGACGAAGACGCTCACGGCCCAGTCGCGCGCCGGCTCGATCGACTCGATCGTGACCGCAAGCGTGTCGCCCGGCTCGGCGCCGTTGACGTAGATCGGCCCGGTCTGCGGGTTGAGGTAGGAGCCGAGCACCTTGCTGGGGAGGTCCTGCTCGGTCGTGATGCGGCCCTCGAAGGCGTCCTCGGTGTGGATCGCCACGGTCTGGCCGGGATCAACCGTCGCCACCGGCTCCGGATAGGGCGAGAACACGTAGCTGTAGCTGCCCGGCTGCCGGATCTCGGTGATGTCCGCCATGGTCTGCCTCCTCGTGGTCGGGTCAGGCGTCGGGGCGCCGGCCGTAGAGCACGGCGAAGCGACCGGAGCGCCATGGGCAGTCGACGTCGACGAAGCCCGCGTCGCGCATCCAGTCAAGCTGCGTCTCGACCGGCGCCGATAGGTCGAGGCGCATGCGCTCGATGGTCGCCTCCCACTCGGCATCGTCGCTGCCGAGCGCACGGGCGTCCTCCTCATGCCAGCGGCGGTACAGCGCGTCGAGCCGGGGCGTTGGGCCGGCGACCTGCTCGCCGTTGACGAGTGGCGCGCCGGGGGCGAGCACCTCGAAGGCGCGCGCGTAGAGGTCGGCCTTCGCCGGGTCCTCGAGGTGGTGGATGGCGAACGCCGAGACCACGGCGTCGAACGGCCCGTCCGGAAGCGGGTCGGCGAGGTCCTGCACGTGGGTGGCCTCGATGCGGTCGCCGAGGGCGCGTTCGGCGTGCTCGAGCATCTCGGCGGCGCCGTCGACGAGGACCAGGCGCGCCCCGGGGTGGGCGTCGGCGACCATGCGGCTCAGCAGCCCGGTGCCGGCGCCGAGGTCGAGCACCCGCCGCGGCTCGCCGAGCAGCATGCGCAGGACGTGGCCGTAGAACGGGTCGAAGCACGGGACGACGCGGCGGCGGACGGCGTCGTATCCGCCGGCCGCCTCGCGGAAGATCCCCACGGCGGTGTCGGCGTTGTCGCTCATGCGCGCATGCTGTCAGTAGGACCGCGGCAGACCCAGCACGTTCTGCGCGAGGAACGCGAGCACCATGTTCGTGCTCACCGGCGCCACCTGGTACAGACGCGTCTCGCGGAACTTGCGCTCGACGTCGAACTCGCGCGCGAAGCCCGCGCCCCCGTACGTGTCGAGGCACGCGTTGGCGGCCTGCCACGAGGCGTCCGCGCACAGCAGCTTGGCCATGTTGGCCTCTGCCGCGCACTTCTCGCCGCGCTCGTACAGCTCCGATGCGCGCCGCCGCATGAGATCGGCGGCTTCGATCCGCACGTGCGCCCAGGCGATCGGAAAGGCGACGCCCTGGTTCTGCCCGATGGGCCGGCCGAAGACCGAGCGCTCGCGGGCATGGTTCGACGCCCGCTCGACGAACCAGCGGCCGTCGCCCACGCACTCCGCTGCGATGAGGATGCGCTCGGCGTTCATGCCGTCGAGGATGTAGCGAAAGCCGAAGCCCTCCTCGCCGATGAGGTTCTCGGCCGGCACCTGCAGCCCGTCGATGAAGACCTCGGTGGTGTTGTGGTTGAGCATCGTCTCGATGGGGACGATGCGCACCGCGTCACCGGCCTCGCGCAGGTCGACGAGGAACGTCGACAGGCCAAACCAGCGCCGCTCGGGATCGGGCGGCGACGTGCGCGCGAGCAGCAGCATCAGGTCGCTCTGAAGCGCGCGCGAGGTCCAGATCTTCTGGCCGTCGATCGTGTACGTGTTGCCGTCGCGGCGCGCGCGCGTCCTGATCGACGTCGTGTCGAGGCCCGCGTCGGGCTCGGTGACGCCGAAGGCCTGCAATCGCAGCTCGCCGGCGGCGATCGGCGGCAGCCAGCGGTCCTTCTGCTCGTCGCTGCCGTGGCGCAGCAGCGTGCCCATGACGTACATCTGCGCGTGGCAGGCGCCGGCGTTGGCGCCCGAGAGGTTGACCTCCTCGAGGATCACCGCGCCCTGCGAGATCCCGAGTCCGGCGCCGCCGTACCGCTCGGGGATCAGCGCGGCGAGCCACCCCGCCTCGGTCAGTGCGCGCACGAACTCCTCGGGGTAGGCCTCGCTGCGGTCGATGTCGCGCCAGTAGCTGTCCGGATAGCGCGCGCAGAGCTCGCGCACGGCGCTGCGGATCTCGCCTTCGCTGACTGCTTCCTCGGAGGCTACCGTGATGTCCGACATACTATTCCGCGGCGCGGGACGACGCCCTGATGGGCCCCAATGAGCCGGACGTAACCGCCGATCGCGTCCCAATGTCGGACTTCTAGATCGTCGGCTCGCCGAACCCATAGTCTTCCGCCATGCTGAGGATGGGGATCGACGTCGGGGGCACGTTCACCGACCTGCTGCTGCACGACACGGAGTCCGAGGAGGTGTGGCTGGCCAAGACGCCGAGCACGCCCCAGAACCAGTCCGTTGGCGTGCTCGAGGGCATCGCCGTGATCGGCCGGCTGGCCGACGTGGGGCCCGAGCGACTGGACGCGATCCTGCACGGCACCACGGTGGCGACGAACGCGGTGCTCGAGAAGCGCGGTGCTCGCGTCGGGCTCATCGTCAGCGAGGGCTGGCGCTCGATGCTGCACCTCGCCGAGGCGTGGACCCCGGGGCCGCTGTTCGGCTGGATGATCTACGAGAAGCCCGAGCCGATCGCTGACTACGAGGACACGCGCGAGGTGCCCGGGCGGATGGCGGCCGACGGCACCGTCGTGCGCGCGCTCGACCGCGACGCGGCGCGCGCCGCGGTCGCCGACCTGCGCGATCGCGGGGTCGAGGCGCTCACCGTGTCGCTGATGAACGCGTTCGCGAGCCCCGAGCACGAGCGCGAGGTGGCCGAGATCGCGCGCGCGGAGGCGCCCGGCCTGTCGGTGTCGATCTCGTGCGACGTCATGCCCGAGTTCCGCGAGTACGAGCGCACGGTCACCACGGTGATGAACGCCTACGTGTCGCCCGTGCTCGACCGCTACCTCTCGAGCCTGCGTACGGGCCTCGACGAGGTGCGCGCCGGTGCCGACCTGCAGGTCGTCCGGTCCGATGGCGGCCTCATGAGCCTCGAGTCCGCGCGCTCGATCCCGGTCCACACGATGCTCTCCGGCCCGGCCGGCGGCGTGAAGGGCGCATCGTTCGTGGCCGCCGCCGCGGGCTTCGATCGCATCCTCACCTTCGACATGGGCGGCACGTCGACCGACGTCGCCACCTGCTCGGGCGGCCAGCCGATCATCACGCGCGAGACGACGGTCGGCGAGTTCCCGGTGCGCGCGCCATCCGTCGAGGTCGAGAGCATCGGCGCCGGCGGCGGCTCGATCGCCTACATCGCCGACATGACCGGCGCGCTGCGGGTCGGACCCCAGAGCGCCGGCGCCGATCCCGGGCCCGCGTGCTACGGGCGCGGGGGCACCCAGGCCACCGTGACCGACGCCAACGTGGTGCTGGGGCATCTGCCGCCCCGGCTGCTGGGCGGCGAGATCGGCCTCGACGTCGACGCCGCCCACGCGTCGGTGGACGCGATCGCGTCGCGGCTGGGCCTCGATGTGCACGCGGCGGCCGCCGGGATCGTGGACATCGTCAACGAGAACATGCTCGGCGCGCTGCGCGTGGTCACCGTGCAGAAGGGCCTACCGCCCAGCGAGTTTGCGCTCGTGTCGTTCGGCGGCGCGGGCGGGCTGCACGCCAACGCGCTGGCCGCGCTGCTGGGCTGCTTCCCGGTCCTCGTGCCGCCCGAGTCGGGCGTGCTCTCGGCGCTGGGCTTCGTGGCCGCCGAGATCAAGAACGAGTTCAGCGAGACCTTCATCCGCGACGCCGAGGACACCGACGCCGACGAGCTGCGTGCGCGTCTGGGCGCACTGGCCGGGCTGGCCGACGAATGGCTCGCCGGCGAGCGGGTGGCGGACGCCGACCGCCGCGTCGACTACGTCGTCGACACGCGCTACCAGCGCCAGGGCTTCGAGATCCCGATCGACGTCGGCGCCGGGGAGCTCCCCGACCTGACACTCGAGGCACTCACCGAGCGGTTCAACGTCGTGCACGAGCGCCTCTATGGCTTCCGGCTGCCCAGCGGCGCCGAGATCGTGAGCCTGCGGGCGGTCGCGCAGGGCGGCACGCGCTCGCCGCAGATCCCGCGCCACGATCCCGGGCCGGCTGACCCGTCGGCGGCGCAGTCGGGCACGCACACCGTGTGGGCGGGCGGAGTGGCGCAGGAGGTCCCCACCTATTCGCGCGCGCAGCTGCACGCGGGCGCTCGCATCGAGGGCTACGCGATCGTCGAGCAGTACGACGCCACGACGATCGTCTTGCCGGGGCACGTAGCCACCGTCGACCCCTACCTCAATCTGCTCATCGCACCGGAGGCCACATGACGCAGACCGCCGTGGATCCCATCACGCTCGACCTCATCGAGAACGCGCTCATCAACGCGCGTTTCGAGATGGATGAGGTGGTGCGCCGCGCCGCGATGTCGCCCACCATCCGGGTGCAGCACGACGAGTTCCCGATGATCTGCAACGAGCGCGGGCAGATGATCGTCGGGCAGTTCGGCTCCTACATCCCCGAGGTGATCGAGCGCTTCGAGGGGCGCATCGAGGAGGGCGACGTCGTCCTGCTCAACGACCCCTACCTGTGCAAGGGGTCGATCTCGCACTGCAACGACTGGCTGGTGATCCTGCCGATCTTCCACGAGGGCGTGCACGTCGGCTTCGCCTCGATGTTCGGCCACATGATGGACGTCGGCGGCAAGGTCGCCGGCAGCCAGGTCAACGAGGCGCTGTCGATCTGGGAGGAGGGCCTGCGGATCCCGCCGGTGAAGATCTTCGAGGGCGGCGTGCTCAACGAGACCGCGCTGCAGATCATCCTCAACAACACGCGCACGCCGATCGTCAACCGCTCCGACCTCATGGCGCTCATCGGCGGCTGCCGCGCGGCCGAGCGCCGCGTGGTGGAGATCTGCGAGCGCTTCGGGCGCGCGACCTTCTCGGCCGCCTGCGACGCGCTGCTCACGCGCACGCGCGACGCGATGGTGCGCCTCATCCACCAGTACATCCCCGAGGAGCGCGTCAGCTTCACCGACTGGGTCGACGACGACGGCCTGGGCAACGGCCCGTTCAAGATGGTGCTGACGATCTGGCGCGACGGCGACGTCTGCCACGTCGACTGGACGGGGACGTCCGACCAGGCTCCCGGATCGATCAACTTCCACATCAATGAGGGCCTCTGCAAGCTGTTCTTCGGGATCTACATGATCATGGCCTTCGATCCGCAGATCCTGTTCAACGACGGGCTCTACGACGTCTTCGAGGTCACCCTGCCGGAGGGCTCGCTGCTGAACCCGCGCTTCCCGGCGCCGCTCTCCAACCGCGTCAACACGCACACGCGCTTCTTCGACTGCCAGAGCGGGGCGCTGGGGCAGAAGGCCCCGGACCTGGCGATGGCCGCCGGCTACGGCACGAGCCCCGCGTTCGTGTTCTCGGGCACCGACGAGCATGGGCGCTACTTCCAGTTCGTCGAGTTGCTCTTCGGCGGGATCCCCGGCCGCCCGATCGCCGACGGCCTGGACGGCCACTCGTGGTGGCCGATGTTCCGCACCACGCCCTCCGAGTACACCGAGTCCTACTACCCCGTCCGCATCGACCACTACATCCCCGTCCGTGACTCCGGTGGCGCCGGGCTGCACCGCGGCGGAACGGGCATCGAGAAGCTCTACGTCTTCACGGGGCCGGGCGAGTTCACCGTCCACGACGATCGCGCGCTGATCAGTCCATGGGGGATCGGCGGTGGCCGTGCCGGCGGGCGCAGCCACAAGCTGCTGATCAAGGCCGACGGCACCGAGATCGAGCTGCCCTCAAAGGTCGACGCCCACCCCGTGCAGGCCGGCGACCGCCTCGTCTTCCGCACCGCCGGGGCCGGGGGGTGGGGCGACCCCCTCGAGCGGCCGGCGGAGGAGGTCCTGCGCGACGTCAACCGCGGGTTGGTCTCGCGCGAGTCGTCCGAGCGCGACTACGGCGTCGTGCTCGACGGCAACGGCGTGGACGAACGGGCGACCGGCGAGCTGCGCGCGCGCATGGCGCAGGACCGTGGCGAGGTGCCGCAGTTCGACTACGGGGTGCTGCCGGAGGGCGTCACAGTGGGCTGACGCGCCGCGGCCCTTGCGCGATCGGTCGCCTCGCGGTCGAGCGCCAGCGTCCGCGGGTCCAGGACGACGCCGTAGTCGGCGCGCGCGCCCTCGACGGTCACGAGCTTGTCGCGCGCGTCGCGGGCGACGGCCTCGGGGTCGCGCTCGAGGGGATCGCCGTAGCCGCCGCCGCAGGCGGTGCGGAACTCGATCACGTCGCCGGGCATGAGCTTGAACGAGGTGAACTTCGACGGCAGCTCGAGCACGCTGCCGTCCGCGCGGCGCACCTCGGTCTTCGCGGTGCGACCGTTGTGCCCGCCGAAGAGACCCTTGGGCGGATCGAACTGGCGCTCAGCCTCGGAGGTCACCCAGCCCTCGCCGAGTGAGCGCGTCGCGCGGATGACCCCTAGCCCGCCGCGCCAGCGGCCGGGCGCGGGGCCTTCGTCTCGCAGCTCGTAGCGTTCGACCCGGACCGGGAAGGAGAGCTCCTCCTCCTCGATCGGGTTGTTGCGGATGTTCTCCATCAGGCAGCCGATCGAGTCCATGCCGTCCTTGCCGTATCGGCCGCCCCAGCTGGACTCGTTGACCTGCACGTAGACCCAGTACGCGCGCGACCCGGGCGCGATGCCGCTGAAGGCGATCACGTGGACCTCGGCGCCGGTGCCCGCGCAGACCTGCTGCGGCAGCGCGTCCGCCAGCGCGAGCAGCACGCTGTCGGCCGCGATCTGGCAGGCGCAGAAGCGCGCGTAGGTCGCGCGCGGGAAGCGCGGGTTGAAGAGGCTGCCCTCGGGCGCCTCGACATGGACGGGGCGGAACATCCCCTCGTTGTTGGGGATGTAGGCGGCGTGGGTGGCCTGGTCGAGGAAGATCGTGCGCACGATGAAGTAGGCGGCGATCTTCGTGGAGCCCTCGAGCGGGGCGTTGACCGCCGTCTCGACCTCCGCGTGGCTGCCGGTGAGATCGATGGTCACGTCGCTGCCGCGCTTGACCACCTTCACATTGATGTTGAGCGGGTGGTCGCGGTTGCGCGCGTCGTCGTCCATCCACTGGACGGGCGCCTCGTAGTCGCCGTCGGGGACCTTCTCGATCTCGCGCCGCAGGAGCTGCTCGCAGTGGTCCATCCACGCATGCGCGGCGGCCATCACGACGTCGGCCCCGTACTTGTCCAGCAGGGCGCCGAAGCGGCGCGCGCCGAGCTGCGAGGCGGTGTAGAGCGCTTCGATGTCGCCGCGGTTGACGTCGGGCGTGCGGACGTTGTCGAAGATGTGGCGCACCAGCTCCTGGTTGCGCTGCCCGCCGGTCTCGATCTTCAGCGCACGGTAGTTGCGCCCGTCGGCGAAGTAGTCGAAGGCGTCGGTGCACAGGCCTGCGGAGGCGGCGCCAAGGTCGGCGAGGTGGGCGGTGTCGGCGGCCCAGGCGATCAGCCGGCCCTCCCAGAAGATCGGCACCGCGATGCACACGTCGGCGATGTGCGAGGCGCCATGGAGCGGGTCGTTATGCAGGAAGACGTCGCCGTCCTCGATGTCACCTCCCCAGACCTCGACGATGCCGCGCAGGTAGGCGCCGATCGAGCCGCAGTGCATGGCGGTCGTCTCGCTCTCGGCGATCTCCTGGCCGTCGTGGGTGTACAGGCCGGCGCCGAGGTCCTCGGCCTCGCGAATGATCTGGAAGAAGGCGGTGCGGAAGATGACCTGCGCCATCTCCTTGGCGATCGCGCCGAACGCGCCGCCCAGCACGCGCAGCGTCATCGGGTCGAGGGTCGGCCGGACGGTCTCTGTCTCGCTCATCGCGCCTCGAGGATCAGGTTGCCGCGCGGGTCCACCCGCGCGCCCATGCCGGGGCTGACCACCGTGGTCGAGTCGAACTGCTCGATGACGGCCGGCCCGGGTACATCGTCGCCGGCGCGCAGGGCCGCGCGCTCGTAGAAGCGGGTGGAATGCGCCTCGCGGCGCCCGTCGACGACGAAGACCACGTCCTGCTCGTGGCGCAGGGCGCGCCCCGGGTCGCCGTCGCCCGCCGGCAGCTCGGGCCAGCGCAGCGGCGGCCGGCGCCCCACCGCCAGCGTGCGCAGGTTGACGAGGTGCACCGCGCCGTCGAAGCGCCGCGAGTACTGGCGCTCGTGGGCGACGTGGAAACCCTCGGCGAGCTGCTCGGCCCACGCCTGCGCGCCCACCGCGAGGTCGGGGGCGGCAACCATCAGCTCGTAGCCCTGGTTGGCGTAGCGGCAGTCGGCGAAGTGGCGCAGCTCGATCGCGTCGTCGGCGACGCCGTCACGGCGCAGCTGCTCGCGCCCGCGCTCGTCCAGGCGGGCAAACTGGTCGCGCACCCTGTCCCAGTCGAGCTCGTCCAGGGGCGCCATCTCGGTGGTGGAGTGCTCGTAGAGGGTGTCGGTCGCCAGCAGGCCCAGCGCCGAGGTGATGCCGGGGTTGGGCGGGACGAGGACGCGCGGGATCCCCATCTCCAGCGCGATGTCCGCGGCGAACAGCCCGCCGGCCCCGCCCAGCGCCACGAGCGTGAACTCGCGCGGGTCGTAGCCCTTCTGGACCGAGTTGAGCTCGATCGCCTGGATCATCGAGTGGGTGATGACGCCGACGGTGCTCGCCGCCGCCTCGGTGAGATCGACGCCCAGCGGCTCGCAGACGTGCTCGCGCAGGGCGCGCTCGGCCAGCGCCGGATCGACGCTCATCGCGCCGGCCAGGAACGACTCGGGCCGCAGCTTGCCGACCACGAGCATCGCGTCGGTCACCGTCGGGCGATCGCCGCCGCGCTGGTAGCAGGCGGGACCGGGCTCGGCGCCCGCCGACTGCGGCCCGACGTGGAACATGCCCGCCTCGTCGACCGAGGCCAGCGAGCCGCCGCCGGCGCCGATCGTGTCGAGCTCGGCCATAGGGATCATCGCGTGGTAGCCGGCGATCTGGGTGTCGAGCAGGTGCTTGAGGCGCAGCTCGCCGCCGGGCGCCACGCCGATGTCGGCCGACGTGCCGCCGACGTCGAGCGTGATCACGTCCTCGAAGCCCGACAGCCGCGCCGCCCAGAGCCCGCCGATCAGGCCGGCGACCGGGCCGGACATGAGCAGGTTCGCCGGCTGGCGCGTCGCCCCGGCGGCGGTGGCCACGCCGCCCGCGGAGGTCATGACGCGAAGCTCGGCGCGCACGCCGGCCGATTGGAGGGCCTGCGAGAGGCGCTCGATGTAGCGGTTGGTCTTGGGGCCGACGTAGGCGCACAGCGCGGTCGTGGAGAACGCCTCGTACTCGCGGTAGCGCGGCGCGACGTCGCTGCGCAGGAACACGTAGACGCCCGGGAGCTCCTCCTCGAGGATCGCCCGCACGCGCTGCTCGTGCTCGGCGTTGAGGAACGAGAACAGGAAGCAGACCGCGACGGCCTCGACGTCGCGCGCAGCGAGCTGGCGGGCCGCGGCGCGGGTCGCCTGCTCGTCCAGCGGGCGCTCGATCGCGCCGTCGGGCGCGGTGACGCGCTCGGGCACGGTCAGGCGCAGCTCGCGCGGGATGAGTGGATGGTCCTGCCAGGGGACCTCCTGGTAGATCGAGAACGTCAGCGGCCGGCGATGGCGGGCGGTGTGCAGGATGTCGCGGAAGCCCTCGGTGGTGATCAGCCCGCCGCGGGCTCCGTCGCGCTCGAGCACGATGTTGGTCGCAATCGTCGTGCCGTGCAGAAAGTCGTCGACGTCGTCGGGCCGCAGGCCGGCCGCCTCGATGACGCGCATGGTCCCGGCCAGCACCCCGTCGGCGGGGTCGGCGGTGGTGGCCACCTTCTCTACGGACACCGTCCCGGCGTCCTCGTCGACGATGAGCAGGTCGGTGAAGGTGCCACCGACGTCGACTCCGAGCCTTCGCATCGCGCGCCCCGGTCAGCCTGCCCAGATGCCGCTGGTCAGGCCGCCGTCCACGACGAGCGCGGTGCCGGTCACCCAGTTGGCCTGCGGCGAGCCGAGGTAGACGAAGGCCTCCGCGATGTCCTCGGGGTCGCCCAGGCGCCCCAGCGGATGGATGCCCGTCGCGAAGCGGCGGGCCTCGGCGGGGTCGGGCTGGTCGTCGAAGTAGCCCTGGATCATCGGCGTGTCGATGTAGCCCGGGCAGACGCAGGCCGCGCGGATGCCATCGCGCGCGCCGTCGAGCGCCATGCACTTGGTCAGCATGATCACCCCCGCCTTCGAGGCGCAGTACGCGGCATCGGCGGGGATCGCCCACAGCCCGGCGATCGACGCGGTGCTGAGGATGGCGCCGCCGCCGCGCTGTTTGAGATGCGGCCACGCCGCGCGCGACACGAGGTAGACCGATTTGAGGTTGATGGCGAGCTCGCGGTCCCACTCGTCCTCCTCGAGGGTGTGCGCCGCGCCGACGATCGTGATCCCGGCGTTGTTGATGACGACGTCGAGGCCGCCGTGCTCGGCGACGACGCGGTCGACGCCGGCCTTCACGCCGGCGGCGTCGGTGACGTCCATCTCCAGCGACGTTGCACGCCCGCCTCCCGCCTCGATGGCCGCCGCCGTCTCGGCGGCGGTGTCGCCCTTGAGGTCGGCGGCCACAACGACCGCGCCTTCGGCCCCGTAGCGCGACGCGGTCTCGCGACCGATGCCCGATCCGGCGCCGGTGACCAGTGCGACGATCCCATCAAGTCGGCCCATGCGGCTTGACTCCCTCCTCTGCTCGCGGACGGCGTACGATTGCATACCATCGCGTTCGAGCGCGAAGAAGCCCCGGAGAGAGGAGAATCCGCACCATGGACGACGCTACGCGCAAGCTCTACGAGGAGCGCGGCCTCGGCCGCCGGCAGGGCGCCGGAAAGCGCCCCGCGGTCGTCGTGGTCGATCTCAACTACGGCTTCACCGACCCGGCCTCGCCGCTGTACTGCGACGCCGACACCGCCGTACCCGCGAACGTGCGCGTGCTCGAGGCCGCGCGCCAGGCCGGCTGCCCGATCGCGTTCACCACGCTCGAGTACGACGAGGCCGGCCAGCGGGTGGCCAAGGCGTTCATCGACAAGGTCCCGACGCTGCTCACGCTCGAGGCGGGCAGCCGCTGGGCGAAGGTCGACGAGCGGCTCGGGCCGCGGCCCGACGAGCCGGTCCTCATGAAGCTGTTCGCCTCGGCCTTCTTCGGCACGGCGCTGTCGGCCTACCTGGCCGCCGCGCACGTCGACACGGTGGTCGTGACGGGCGCCTCGACCTCGGGCTGCGTGCGGGCGACCGCGGTCGACGCGTTGCAGCACGGCTACCGCGTGGTCGTCCCGCGCGAGGCGGTGACCGATCGCGCGCAGGGCCCGCACGAGGCTTCGCTGTTCGACATCGACCAGAAGTACGGCGACGTGGTGTCGGTCGACGAGGCGGTCGAGATGCTGCGCGCGGCCGAGTACCGCGTCGCGGTCGAGGCCTAGCTCACCGTCATCCCGCCGTCCACGCACAGCTCCGCTCCGGTGAGGAACGCGGGCGCCTCGGCGAGCACCCAGGCGGCGAACGTGCCGATCTCCTCGGGCTCGCCATAGCGCCCGGCGGGGATCGCCTGGACGAACCCGCTCGGGTCGCCGCCCTGGTCGCGGATGGTCTGCTCGATGTCGCGCATCATGCGCGTCGAGGTCGGGCCCGGGCACAGGCAGTTGACGCGGATGTCCGGCGCGCACTCCAGCGCGGCACCGCGCGAGAGGCCGACGACCCCGTGCTTGGAGGCGACGTAGCCCGCGAGGTTCGGCACGCCGCGCACGCCGGCCTGCGACGCGGTGTTGAGGATCGAGCCGCCGCCGCCCCGGCGCATGGCGGGGATCACGTGGCGCAGCCCGAGGAAGACGCCGCGCAGGTTGATGGCCAGCGTGCGGTCGAACTCGTCGAGCGGATACTCGTCGAGCGCCGCGATCGCGCCCTCGTAGGCGGCGTTGTTGAAGAACGCTCCCGGAGCGCCGAAGCGCTCGACGCACGCGTCGACGTAGGCCTTGACCGCCGCGTCGTCGCTGACGTCGCTGACGTGCACGGCGGCGGTCCCCCCGTCGCCCTCGATCGCGTCGGCGGTCGCCTGCGCAGCGTCGCAGTTGACGTCGACGACGAGGACCGAGAAGCCGCGGCGCGCGAGCTCGCGCGCGGCCACGCTGCC
>Ga0126377_10000668_pt1 | contig 21221 bp, 26 predicted proteins | sample PanSoiMetPlot_22_FD_92647 | JGI IMG/M metagenome (GOLD analysis project Ga0126377, IMG submission 92647) | Tropical forest soil microbial communities from Panama - MetaG Plot_22 | ecosystem: Environmental > Terrestrial > Soil > Tropical forest > Bulk soil | place: Panama | collected 2016-02-17 | reverse complement strand
CTCATCAGTTCCCCCTCGTACTACTACGTGTGGGATCTGAACGTGGTCCTCTACCCCAAGCCCAACAACGCCATCACTGTGATCGTGGACTTCAACAAGCGGAAGGATGCCTTCGAGAGCGACAGTGCAGTCTCAGGCCTGCCTGAGCGATTCGACAAGATCGTCATTGCGTGGGCTGAGGTGTTCTGCCACAGGCGTGCGCGTGAGACACAGGAAATGGCCACCATGCAGGCCAGCGCGCGGGACATGATGCTGCGCGAATTGGGGCAGGAGGAAATGGTGGCGGCGGAGGGCACGGGGAGGTCGATTCCATGGGGGACGTGACCACCGAGGAGATGAACGCCATCGTTGCGGAGGGGCGGAATCAGCGGCTGAAGGACGAGGCCCTCGAGGACTACGTTCGGAACGAATTGCTCAAGGCCCATGACCACCTTGCCTCTGAGATGGTAGTCCGCAATGGCCACCGATACAACGCGCTTGACTACCTAGTACTGGACCTGAACTCGTATGGCCAAAGCTAAGACCAGCGGCGGAGTGATGCAGATTGAAATCCCCGCTCCGTTGGAGGGAGTCAATCTCACGTCCTCTGTGGACAAACTCAAGGGCACTGAGGCAGCTCAACTCAGGGGCTTCGAGTTCGATGAGTACGGCGTCATTGGCGTCCCTCGAGCGCCTCGTGACCTGGGAGTAATCGCTGCAGGCACTAAGGTGTTGTCCGCCGGCGTGTTCGACCGAGGCACCCTCGATCCCATTCTGTACGTCCACCTGAGCGATGGCAGTATTCGATACTCTCAGGACTGGATCAACACTACAGGTACGGCTACATGGGCCACGTTGGTGACGGGGCAGGGCACTGCGCCTGCGGCCTTCGTACAGTTCCTCAGCGCAATGTGGATCTCGGTCTACAACGTCAACCTCCACAAGGTAACCTCGTCGTTGGTACTCACGTCCTACCCTGGCTCGCCCAAGGGTTACTCCATGGCTGTGTGGAAGGACACGATGTGGCAGGCCAACATACCGGGAGCGCCTGACAAGGTCATGTCGTGTGCCCCTGGTGACCCCACCAACTGGCCTGCGCTCAACTACACAGAAATCGGCAAGGGTGAGGAGGGTACGGGCATCATCGGCATCTGGCCCACAGAGACGGCCCTCGCGGTGTTCAAGCGCAACCGCACTCATATCCTGCACGACCCCGTGGAATTCACGAATCGTCTGCTTGATCCCGACAAGGGCCTGCTGAAGCGTGACTCCATGGTGGTGCACAATGGCCGCATGTACTTCACCAGCGAGCAGGGTGTCTGTCGATACCTCGGTGATGGCCCCTCAGCTATCATCTCACAGAAGTTGGGGCCTCTCTTCAACGATGCTGCCGGCACGAAGTACGGTACCAGCCTCGCTACGCGAGTGTATTCTGCGCACGCGGGAGGAGGCTCTGCATACAGCTTCAACGACCACATCGGCTTCCACATTCCCACGACCATCAGTTCGCCCTACACCAAGTACTGGCCTGACCTGCCCGAGACACCGTGGATGTTTGGCGTGCCTGCGTCAGAACCCACTGGTGGTCCTAACCAGCGGTTCGTGCGGTTCGTCGTGTTCCGCCACCTGCGTGATGCAGGGGACGGCAGCCTCACGTATGACCCTGAGGAGCTGTACGAAATCTCTGGGGATCCGGCCAAGCTCTACCGTCATTACGACGCGCCCGCATCCACAGCTGCAGTCACCAGTGAGTGGGATACATCGTGGCAGGATTTCGATGATCCCCTGAGCGAGAAGTGGCTGAGCATGCTGCAGGTCCTACATCGCGGACCCATCGACGTGTTCGTTCGTTCGGATTACGACCGTGACCTCTCAATCCCTGTGGCCACGGCTTTGAATCATGGGGAGCCTGAGCTGCAGGAAAGCACGATCTACTGTGATGTCTACGGTCGCTCGTTCCAGATCTCCATCCGTGGCGCTACCGCTGGCGAGCTCAAGCAGCAGTTGCCGTCAGGCTCGTCGGCTATCGGTGAGATTTCTCGATTCCAGGCGGGCGTGGCAAGCATCGCTTGCACTGCTCAGAAGCTTTCGGCCTACAGACGTTGAGTGATATCTCCCTCCCATATCGCCCTCGCACTACGGAGGATCCACAAGCCGCTGGCGTGGTGCAGTCCAACCTGGAGTACCTGGTCGGCTTGTTTCAGAAAGGCAGCGCTGATGGTGAGACGCTGCAATGGGACGCAGTTCTTGGTAAGTGGGTCGCTGCGCCGCCTAAGCCAGGCATACCCACGGGTGCACTGTGTCCATGGCCGACAGGCACTGCTCCATTGGACTGGGTCATCTGCAACGGAGCTACATACAACGGTGTCGGCACTATCTACTCGGCGCTGTACGCAGTGATTGGCTTGACGTTCGGAGGCACAGGTGCAACTGCCTTCAAGGTACCCGACTGCCAAGGTCGGGCCGTCTATGGTGTGGGGTCGGGCACTCCGGGCGTGGCTTCGATTGGTGCTACTGAAGGCCAACCGACAATCTCGCTTCGCGGCCCCCACCATGGACATTCATACAGCGACCCAGGGCACCGTCACGTCACACGTGGCCAAGCGCGTACGTCAGCTGCTGGTGGCGGTGATGAGACTCGCGACGTGTATACCGACTACACCGACTACTCCGGCGTCAACATCAGCATCGGGGCCCAGGGCTACAGCATTCAGAACGCACCATCCCACATTGGGCTACATTGGATCATCAAATTGTGAGGAGGTGAATAATGTCCAACATGTTTGCGGGGACCCTCAGGGAGGCTATCTCGGGTATGTCACCGGATAGCCAAGATGAGGTCAACATCAAACTCAAGCCCATCCAGCAGGCTGCGCAGGAGCCGACTCAGGCACTAGGCAGCAACCCCCAACTTCCGTCGCAGACCAGCCCGGGTACTGCTAGCCTGGGAGGGGGTACAGGGGGTGTGGGCGGCATCAGTTCTCTGCAGACTGCTGCACCCTCGTCCATGGGCGCCCCGCCTCCATGGACCAGCACGAATCCCTCGGGCCTTACCAAGAGCCCGCTACAGCTCGACACGTCCGCACCGCTCGGCTCACAGACCGACGCAATCTACGAGTCAGGTGCTGCACAGCTAGCACAGGCCGCTCAGCAGAAGCATCTCGATCTTCTTCAGCAGCTTGGGTACATGGATCCGTCCACAGGGCAGATCATTCCGGGTACGCTCGAGACGGAGGCTGTCCGCCAGCGATACGAGCTCAATCGTCAGCTGCAGGAAGAGCAGCGCAACGTGGACGAGGCTGCGATGCGTGGTGGCACTGTGTTCTCAGGCCGTCGCGCACAGTTGCAGGGACTCCGCACAGAGCCGTACTATCAGCGGCTCGCGAACGTCGAGACAGACCTTGCACGTCAGATGGCCGAGGGTCTGCAGGGTATTGGGAACATTCAGAGTCAGTTCACTGTGGACCGCAACGTGCTCATCGCAGAGGCCGCCGAACGTGCTCGCCAGCGGGCCATCGAGCAGCAGCAACTCGCAGCTCAGGCTGCAGCCTCAGCGTACGGTGGAGATCCACGAAGTGCAGGTGAGATTCAGCAGCATGCAACAGCGGCGGCTACAGCTGCTGCTAATAACATTCCTGCCGAACCCCCGCCGATCCCGTACTACATGTCAGCTGCAGGTCCGTCTCCGTACATGCCCGTGTACCCGAACGGCACGTATACTGGTGGCGCTCGCTACGCTACCAAGACCGAGAATCCCGACATTCATCCCATCTTCTGGTTCAAGTAAGCCATGCCCAGCCGCTACGGAATGGTCACCGATATCCGGAACATGCCGGCGCTCAGCCAGTTGCAGTCTGCTGGGATTACGCCTCTGTTCGGTGGCAACGATCCGGGTGGTATCCAAGCAATTCAAGCAGCCATGGCTGCAGCTCAGGGCAATGCAGGTTTGTGGATTCCCGCGGATTCACGAAGCCCACAGGAATACGTGGACTGGGTCCGACAGCTCATGGCGGCCGCTCCGCAGGCCAAGCACATCGACCTCAACATGGAAGCCATCGCAACAGGAGCACCAGGTACGCCGGGATGGAACTACAGCGAGGACGTGCTGAGCCAACTCGCGCCCGACCTCGCAGGTAGAGAATGGTCCGTGTCACCCATGGCCAACCAAGACTGGTACAACTACCAGGCAGCTACGTCCAGAGGCGGTCAGATCTGGCCACAGGCCTATCAGGGGGACATGTCAGGCATTGATCCACAGGGCGTGATCGACTGGGTCAAGCGGAACAACGTGCCAGCCAACATGATTACCCCGTTGCTGGGCAATGCTAGTCAGGCAGGCCTGGGCAACTTGTACGGCATCGACCTGCCTGGCTTCCGCAATCCTGGTGGGCAGTTCATGGTCAATCCCGATGCTCACCCCTACGACTACGTCACACCTCCCCCATTCACAGAGGGGGCTGCGGACAACGGTCTGGGCATCACTCAGTACGCTCCCGTCAGGCGGGGTGTATTGCCTTCCAGGCCTACTGGCAAGCCACTCAGTCAAGTGTATCTGTCGTCAACTGGTCGTGGGCCTAGGATTCTGCCTGCGATCAAGCCCAAGGTGTGGCCGACGGTCGTCAAGAAGGGCTACCAGACCTACGCGCCTGAGGGTGTGCCATTCAATCCGGAGCGTCAGATCAAGATCGGGGCCCCGCTACCTGCGGCGTTCAGGCCTATCGCCAATCCCTACAAGTCTACAGTCTGAGAGGAGGTTAAATGGCTACTCCTGGTACAGGGTTGCCCGCGATGGGGCAGACTGAGGAGGAAATCAAGCGGGCAGTGCAGCAGGAAATCGAGGCCGAAATCACCGGCAAGGTCTCCCCTGTGGAGGACATGATCCGCCAGCAGCAGGAGGCGCAGCAGATCGCGCTTCAGCGAGGCGAGCAGCTGTATGGCAGCATTCAGCCCTCGGTGGAGAATGCCGCGAGGAACCTCCAGACTAACTTCGATCAGTCCATCGGGTTCGAGAAGGGGATCTTCGATGCAAGCCAGGCACGCATCCAGGGCATTCGCCAGCAGGCTGGTGCGTCGGCGCAGGCCCTCGCACAGCAACTGGGGGTGCCAATCCCTGTCTCCCTATTTGACATGGGAGCCCTCACTGAGCAGGGCATTGGTGCCGCTCAGGGGGCTGGCTCCGTCCTGACACATCAGGGCCTGAGGGACGCAGCTCTTGCTGAGGCTGAGGCATTTTCTGGGCGTGTGTTTCCGCTCATGCGTAAGGAAGCTGCGGAGGCAACCACTCGACACTACACCTCGGAGATCACAAGCCTCCAGAAGGAAATCAAGACGATCAAGCAGATGAAGCCTGGCCTCATCAATGAGCGCGTAAGGACTCGCCTGCTCGAGGAAAGGAACTATCAGCTCGAGCGTGCGAAGGCCCAGCGTGACTGGGACATGGCGAAGAAGGGCCTGGGTCTCGAGAACAAGAAGTACGCTGAGGCTGTGGCAGCACGCAAGGCATCGGACAAGCTCACGAAGCGGGCGCAGGATCTGCAGGCGAAGGCTGCTGCAGCGGGCGAGACGACCACACGTCGTGGTCAGACCCTCGACAAGCAGGCCAAGGATGCGGCACTCGCGGCGGACAAGGCAGACAAGGCTGCGTCGAACAAGCTGTACGAGGCCAAGCGCGCTGATGCTATCCAGGCCAATGTCATGTCGGTGATTCAGTCCGCGTTGAACGGTACTCCTGTCAAGCTCAAGCGAGTGAGTAAGCAACCTGACGGCAGTTACAGCGAAACTACGGAGAGTTGGACGCCGCCGGGTACGGTCAAGATGACCAGCCCTAACCAGATTCTGAACGCCGTCCGTGCTCAGGTGCCTGGTGCTCGTGAGATGCCTGACTTCGTTCGTAAGACCCTCATCTCTGCGTTCGCCAACACTGGCACTCCGCTGCCGAAGGACTGGGTCGAGGGGCAGGCTGCAGGCAAGCCGACTGAGAAGTTCTTCAGTAGCCCCATCCCACAGGGGCGTGCTGGTCTGCAGGCCATGTCGCTCAAGAAGTTGGACGCGTTCGCTCACCGCAGCATGGGCTTTGCTGGTGGCTATCCTAAGTCACTGCAGGGCGAGTCTCCCAGCGCGCAGCGCAAGAGGAAGGCGTGGCTCATCAATTGGCTCATGGCCAAGGAAGTGGACATGGGCGGTACTGCTACTTACGGGCCACACTAAATGCCGGTCCCTCGCTTCGCACCGCAAGGCGCTCGCGCTGCTCCCGGCGTCAGACCTGTGGGCAACATTCCACCCCCACGGGTGGTCCCTCCGAGCGGGGGCCCTGTCCCTGGCTTCGCACCTAGCAGCAGTGGACCTCCACCCATGCCTCCTACGCAGACGTATCCTACGCGTCCGCGAGCGGGCTTCGCCCCTGCCCCCTCTGCACTGCCCCCTCCGGGCGGTGGGTCACACGCAGCGGTGCCTAAGGAGATGGGATTCGAGGAGCTTGTCGACTTCCTCGGTAAGAATCCCAATGCTGCTAAGGATCCTGGGGTCATGGCGCAGATCGCGCAGAACTATCATCGACCCTGGACACCGCTCAACGCTATCTTCCGTGGTCTTCGCGTAGGCGAGAACGTCGGCGCTGGCTTCATTCGTGGAGCCATTGGTGCTGCGAGTGATGCCATTCACTTCGAGAAGCCTGGGTTCGGCAACACCAGCAAGGACCTGCTCGAGTTACTACCGCCGTGGGCATTCATGGCTGGTGGCGGTAAGGCTGTCATTGGTGCAGCCAAGGGCGTCAGAGATGACCTGACCTACGAGGAGTGGCTCAAAGAATCCAACGACCCTGACTCCTTCCTGTTCAAGCACAGCATGATTATTGGCCTGGGGTTGTCCATCGTCGGTGATCCTACCACATACCTCACCTTCGGTGCTGGTGGCGTAGCGAAGGCAGCGGCCACAGAAACCTTCACCAAGGTCTGGATGCGAAACATGGACGAGGCCATGAAGCTGTCTCGTACCCCAGGCTACGCAGGCCAGGACGTAAGCCATATCATGTACGACATTGGACGAAAGAGGGGCGACCCAGAAACCATCGAGCAGGCGTTGGATCAATTGAAGGCTAAGAGTCGCGCTGGTGAACTCGGCCTCTACCGTCGCCTTCGTCCTTTGGGCAAGCAAGGCATGAATGTGGCAGGCTTCGAGGTGCCTGGCACACGAGCCCTGGGCAAGGCGATTGGTGCTCGAGGGCGTGAGCCTGGGCTCAAGGCGATGCAACACTTCATTCCCGATTCCAAAGTCCACGCAATCTCCGAGGATATCCAGCGTACGACCTTCCTGTATGAGATACAGCGCGTTTTGCAGGCGGGTGCGCAGGTGCATGGGAAGGCACAGCAGGATGCCCTCATGCAGTTCGCCACGAATAGACCGTTGGCGAAGCAGTTGCTCGCGTCGCCTAGCTTCATCAAGCGAGGGGCCTTGGTAAAGGACATGATCCTGGGCAAGGTAGATGCTCCCTTCGTGCCATTCGACGTGAGACGTAACTTGCTCAAGCCTGAGTGGACCCCCAACGTAGCTGACCCTTATGGCCAGCGACTTGCGCGCCTGAGGAAGGGCACGCTCATGGCGAAGGGTAAGGTGCTCAAGGCAGCTGAGAGGGCGGGCTTCGATGAGGCACAGCTTGGGGATATGAATGACCACTGGGATCGCCTCGTTGCTGTGCATTCCGACCCCATCGACGTGATCTCTCGATTCCAGGGCAGCGTGAATGCCAAGATCCACAATGCGCAGGCCTTGGACGAGCTGCTCAAGAATCCAATGTTCGCTCGTATCTCCTCGAGTGATGCGGCTGAAGAGGTGGCCAAGCAGCTCGACGAGGTCAAGGAAACGGGCCGACGACTATCCGACGCGAAGCGAGCGCTGCGAGCAGCCAAAACCTCACAGCAGAAGGCTGCGTGGACGAGTGCAGTCAATCGTCATAGGGCTGCTAACCTTGCTGCGCGAGGAGCCTACGAGACGGCCAAGGAGACGCTCAAACTGGAGGAGAAGGGGGCTGGCCCGCGCTTGCTCAAGGCTGGCGTCAAGCCGATGGGGTTTGATTGGGAATCGGGCATGCCGCTGAAGTGGCGCGGGGTCACATACACTGTGCCTGAGCCCATTCATCATGCCATCGACCAGATGAGGAATCCTGCGTTCATAGACAAGGAACTCGAACGGTGGTATAGGATGGTGAACTGGACGCAGAATAAGTGGAAGCTCTTGGCCACTGCGCCTAACCCACAGTTCCACATGATGAATGCTGTTGGTGGCATGTGGAACAATCTACTGGCCATGGTGTATAACCCCTTCGACCACCTCGCTACATATGCTGACATTCTACGCTCGAGGGCTGAGCGATCAGGTCGCACGGGCGTGATGCAGCGAGCCGATATCTCGAGGGTCCCCGTGCTAGGTCCAGCGACATCCTTCTTACGACCGCGGCAGGGTCGTTTCCTTGGGCCTCTGCGCGACGCTAGGGGGATGGAAGCAGATATCGCGGCAGGCGAACTCAGGAATGTAGGCGGTGGCTTCCAGCGACAGGAGATGGACGTCGCAGGAAAAGAATGGAAGCGACTTGCTGGAGCGAGACGCAGCAAAAAGCGCATAGGCTTCACGGCAGCCCGTCGGGCCTACGGCACAGCCTCTCTCGCTGCTGCCATCGCGCCCGATGAGTGGGTGCCTGACGATATCGAGGCCGCTACGTTCGGAGGGCTCGGCGCTGCTTTCCTCGCCCCCGAGATTATGAGGGTCGGCGGTGGGTTGGCACGGGACGTCGAGGAAGTGAATCGCTACACGCCGTTCCGCAAGTACGCTCACGACCGCGGCATCAGACAATTCATTGATAGCTACAGCATCAGTCCGCCCACAGAGTTCGGGCAATGGATTGGGAAGACTGACCTCAAGGGTGTAGACCTCGTGCAGGAAACCATGTACGATATCGGAGCGTCCATCGCCCTGCGCTATCAGTTCGACTACAGTAAACTGACGACGGTCGAGCGCAACTGGGCCAAGTCACTCTTCCCCTTCTACGTGTTCTACAAGAACAACTTCATTCTGCAGGCCCAGGAGTTCGCACACAAGCCAGCGACTTTGTCCATCTTCAACAAGACCCGCGAGGCAATCAACAACTATGCAGAATCTCAGCTCTACGGCGAGGACGACCCCGCCAACAATCCGTGGTTCAAGGATCTGCTGCCGGAGTACTTCGACAAGCTGACGATGTTTCAGGTGCCTGTGCCTAACACCGTGCGTGAGGTGCTTGGCCTGCCACGTGACCAGCCTCTGTACCTCAATCCGAAGCTGCCGTTCGCTACGCTCAACATGTTCCCACCTGTGTGGGAGCTGATGAATGATAAGTCAGTTACCCCCACACCACAGAAGTGGATGCAGGTGTTTGCCCCCATCTTCGGCAGTGTCGGTCCTCACTCTGTCTTCCCCGGTGCCAAGCTCATTCTCGAATCCATGACCGGTCAGCAGCTAGGCCTCGCTCGTCCCATCGACTATCAGCGCCTGCAGTCTGGTGGTTGGCGTAACAGTCAGACCGAAGCCCCGTCGTGGGCGCGTATCCTGCCTGAGCCCCTGCGTGGATGGCTCGGCATTTATCGCAGCCCCGAGACAGGCGTCCTCAAACAGTCGGCCACCATGCGCTACGTGCTGGATCAGTTGGCCACTCCATTTCTCGGTGGTCTCGGCGAGCCTCTATCGCTCGCGGGGGGCGAGGCCACTGAGAAAACCTCAGCCAACACAGTAGCATGGATGACAGGCATCAGACTCACCCCTGTGGACCCCATCAGGGTCGAACGTGGCTGGCTGTATCGCATGGAAAACTTCCTCGAGGGCCGACGCGCTGAGCTGAAGGAACGGGGACTCGAGCCCCCACCCGACGACGCTGCATTTCTCAGAGAGATCCGCGCACAGCTGAAGGTGGTCGAGTCAGCATGGGACGCGAAGCAGGAGAGTCTGTATGGCAACCCGTGAAGGTAAGGCTTACGGCCTGCCGGTAGGTCAGTACGTTGTGTCTCAGCTCGGAGGCAAGTGGACGCCTGAGAAGGCGAAGTTCTTCGGTGCGTGGGCACAGGCTGAAGGCACGTCAGCAGAATACAATCCCTTCGCTACCACACGACAGGGCTACCCCTCGACTCAGTTCAACGAGGTCGGCGTCAAGAACTTTCCTAACCTCGCAGTAGGCCAACGCGCCACGCTCGACACGATCAAGAACGGTCACTACAACGACATTGTGGAACTGCTCAAAGATCCCAGCAGCACCGCAGAGCAACTAGCAAGCGCAGTGTCAGCGTCACCCTGGGGTACAGGCACCGGCGTCCTCAGAGTGCTTGGGGTCAAGGGCGCGACAGCGTATGAGCAGACGAGCAGCCGTCAGAAGTGGGCCGCGAAGAAAGCAGCAGTCAATGCGCCGGCAGAACTGAGTCCCCTCGCTCAGTCCATCGTGCAGTACAACACCAACATTCAGGCGCAGCAGGATATCGCTAGCCGCCTCAAGGAAAACACAGCCCCGCTGCTCACGCCTTCGTCAGGATGGCTGGAGACGTTAGAGCGCATGGGCGGTGGCGGGTCACGTTTGGCGCAGGCTGCCTCCTCGCCAATGCCCCAGCGTGCACCCGCTCCCGCATTCATGGAGATGCCCGACGAAGCTACGAGTGCGATACCAGCAGGTGCCGGCAAAGATGGTGGCGCCGCTCCCGCGTTCAATCCCGGCGGCTTCGTCGGCAAGACCTACGTACTGCCCACTCAGTGGAAGGGCACGCACATCACCGACGGCCTCGACTGGAACAAGGGCGATCAGACAGCAGTCGACCTCTTCCCCGGCAAGCCTGGCACCCCTGTGGGTGCACCAGAAGCTGGCACCATCACACGTCATGGCTCGGCTCAGGGAGGCGACTCGCTGTACTTCACGGGTAAGTCTGGTAGGCGTTATTGGCTGGGGCATATCGCAAACGCCGTGCCTGTGGGCACGAAGGTAGCGAGGGGACAACCCATCGCTGTCGTGTCCGCCGATCACCCCACGCCTCACGTCCACTGGGACTTCAAAGAGTAGCTCGCGCTGCCCATACGGCGGGACCATGCGCCACCGCAGCGTGGGAGGGGGACCCCTAGATAGGCCTCCTGTCCGGGGGTCCCCGCTACCCAATCAGCCCGAAGGGCCTAGTAACAGGCCAAACACCAAGGCTGGGTATACTTACCCCCTTGGCTCAGTCGCACGAACGCGCGTACCGCGTAAGCGGGATCCCTCTTCATCCTGTCGTAATCGTAGGACGGGTGAGAGGGCGGGTCGAATTGCGCCAGGCCTGTAGTACCCGAGCTAGAATTGACTGCGCCGGGGCAGAATCCGGACTCTCGGTTCACGATGTAGAGAGCCCACTCGTGAGTTCCGTAGGGGCGGAACGCACGTTCTACAAGTTCTTGCGATAGCCGCTGCAGGTAGGTCGAGCAGTCACCCCAGCGTGTGGAGTAAGTGCCTCCGTTACGTACTACCTTGCGGGCCTCGCTTGCTACCTTACCAGTCGGGAGTTGATCGACTCGATCTGCACTCGCGCTTGAAGCGATGTACAGATTGAGACTTATCATCGTGAGAAATATTACACAAACTCGTTTCACTCATCCTCACTTTTCCGGCATTCGCTCAAGGATACGTTCTACATCGTCAATCGACGACGCGACGTGCGCGACGCCACCAGCCTCACGTATGAGACCCATGATGTAGACCTGCTTGGGGGAAGGTTTCTCCCCAGGCATCTTCAACTCGAGCCCAATGAAATGCCCGCGATAGCAACAGAGGAGGTCAGGTGTGCCCGGCTCTTGAAACTCGGAGCCATGTACCTTGAATACATAAGCTCCTCGTCCACGGAGGTAGGCCTGAATGCGCTTCGAGAGCTTACCTTCTGGCTGTCGTGGCATAACGTATACTAACATGGGATTAGGCCAATAAGGTGGGGCGGGTAGCGGCTACCGGTGGGGGTAAGGCACCGATATGGACACGCAGCAGAGAGGGGGAGTCTGCCGCTGCGGCCTGCGCGCTACACCGCCCCATGAGGCGGACTAGAGGTCGTCGTCATCCACGTCGTCTAGGTCGTCCTCATCGTCTTCTTCCGCATCCTCCTCTTCCTCATCTTCGTCTTCCTCTTCGTCTTCCTCTTCCGCATCCTCTTCCTCTTCGTCGTCGTCAGCAGCGTCGAGCTGCGAGGGCGGGAACACGTCCGCTGCCTTCGAGCGAACGCGTCCCTCGTACTCGTCATCCTCCACCGAGACGCCGATCTGCTTGCCGTAGTAGAGGTCGGGCTGGATACTACGAACTGCACCCGCCACGTTCTTGCTACCATCAGTGGCAGCGTAGATGAGGTTGCGGATGTTGAACAGGGCCTCGTACTTCAGAGACGTGATGTACCACAGGGGGGTCCCAGCGTGCTTCGTGTTGCCCCTCGAGTCGGACACGACCTGGAACTTCCAGCTGAGATACTTCGCGTTCGACTTCTCTGACGTGCGCTCCTCTGCGCTGACGATCTTGCAGAGGTAGTCCCCCTCGGGGATCCGCTTCGCGCGCTGGCGAATGGTCTTGTCGACCCCCGTGAAGTCGAGCCTGTACTTCTTGCCACCAGTCGTCTTTCTCCTACGTGGCACTTAGCCTCCTTCGTTGTTGCCGTAGATGTTGTTGATAAGGGCCTGCAGATTCGGCGTCTCTACGTAGTCGACGCCGATGTGGTACCTATCCTTGGTGAGGTAAGTTTCGCTGGGCCCAACGTACATGCGAGTTCTCACCACTCTCCTTCGCTTCCCTCCTTTCTCCTGTGGTTTGAGATACACAGCGCGGTGTTGCATGTAGCCGATCATGCCGACTGCACGCTCGGCTGTGCCAGAGATAGATGGTGACAGGGCGGGGGACGTGAAGATCTCGACGTCTTCATCTTCCTCGTCACCTGTGATCTTCTTGCGCTCGAGGGCTGTGTAGATGACGTGCATGGGTAAGTTTCTGAAGTTGACGATCTGAGTCTTCATCAGCTCCCCCACCTTGCCCCACACACCTCTACTGGGCATGTCAGGGTCGCGCGACGCATCGCGTGCAGCCTCGTCACCGAGGACGAACTTCATGCACAGCTCCTGCATACCCGTCAAGCCGTCGAGTGCTACTGCTTTGTATGGATGGTCGCCTGATTGTAGGTACCAGTACACATCTGTCAGGTCTGACCAGTAGTAGACTCGATAGACGTTGGGGTCGTAGTCGTTGCGGACGCTGTCCGTGCCTTCCTCGTTCACGTCGATGAGCAGCATGTCGTCGAGGGTCGATACGGTCCTCGTCTTGAGCGTGTTGCTCTTGCCATACACCAACGCTCGGAACCGCTTGGGTAGCTTAGACGCAGGCCTGACCTTCCGCTCGACCCTGGTCTTGATATCTCCAATGTCGGTGCTGCGCCTAGGCTGCCGCCGATTCCTCATCGAATGGGTACCTTTCATCCTCGATGGTGTACTGAGTCTGCATCAGGCGGGCGATATCGAGGCCCTGAAACTGTGCGGTGCAGGGCTCAAGAAACTCACAGTCCCACTGACACGAGCGCATGAACGAGCGGAAGGGCATCCCGCGATTCTCAATCTCGCGGCAGGCGTAGACGAACTCGCGGAACCCCTGCTTCATACGCGGGCCCTCCACAGGGATACGCTCACGATCGAACCACGTCACCTCCCTCTCCTTCAGTTCCTGTAGCTTGTACTTGTAGATAGGGAGCCACTCCTTCCACCTCTTGCCATGCGCCTTCTTGATAGCCTGCAAATATGTCCATCGGTCCGAGTCGATAGACTTCGCTGTGGACACGGATCCGTTCTTTAAGATCCTCGGTTGTGAGGGGGCCTTCGTCCGCCCGTAGTCGTATATGAATCCGCGTAAGTCGTACCCCATCTTCCGTCCGGTCCACGCATACATAATGTTTTGTGGACTCATCATCCTTTCGTTCGGTCCAGGTATAGACTTGACCCACTTGCCGTCGCGGATCCATAATCCCCCATACTCTAGGTCTTCTACCATGATGTCCACGCGTCCCTTGAAGGGTGCCGCTACCCCATATTTCTTAAGGGACCACTCAAGGAGGAACTCGACGGCTGGACTTCCATCATGAAGTCGAGCCAGGCGAAACCGATCCACATCTCCTGCCCATCTGCGAAGGTAGCCACGAAACATTCGCTCGCAATCGTCGGGTAGTGGACCGTACTGTTCCTTCTCTTCGTCGAAGAGGCGGTCGAATTCTGAGGTAAGGACCTCATGTACCCCTTCCCATCCAACAACTTCAGCCTCCCTTACCTTTCTGCCGCGTTTGATTGTGACGATGGATGGCATGTTTGCCTGCGAGAGGAAGTAGGCCTCCTGCAGTTTATGCATCCAGTTCCCACGCTTGAGGGGGAGACTCAGCTGGTTGGGTCGTAGCTCCTTGCCTTCGTCGGTACCCATGACCAGCACGGGGTAATCGTATCGGTAGTAGAACTGGCGTCTACACCGCACGTAGCTCTTGACCCGCGACTGGTTGTGGGCTGTGATGCGCGGACGTTTACGGGCTGACTCGTCGGCTTGCAATGAATCGCTCAAGCTCCGCCTCCTCTACCCTCCAGTTCTTCGATGGATACATCTTCACACCCTTCAGTTCCCCATCCCTGATCCACTTCGCTACAGTCCTGGGGCTGACCTCCAGAATCTCGGCGACTCTGTTGGTAGAAAGCAACTTCATTCTACGCCCCCGCCCCGTTCTGCGTGTTGACATTGTATCACGCACCGCCTTTCTCACGGTGTGGGTCTTACGATGACAGGACTGACACAACCACTGCACCTCCAGGGGCTTAGTGTAGTCCTCGTGATGGGCCTCGAGGAACCGCTTCTTGTTACACTTCTCGCATCGCTCAGGCACAGTGAGCTTGCCTTTCGCAACGGCCTTAGCGACACGGTCGTGGGCAGCCAGCGTCCTAGTCATTGGGCTGCCCCCAGTGCTGACCCCATTCGACATCCGCCACCACAGGTATGGATAGATCAGTGCCGAACGTACGCTTGAGTGGCAGGTTTTCGAGTGTCTCCTTGATGATGGGTGTCCACTTCTCCACCTTGTCCTCCCGGACTTCGAAGAAGATGCCGTCATGTAGCGTGCCTACCATGAATGCTTCACGTGGGTCAAGTATTCCCTGCAACTGCACCATCCCGAACAGCATCAGATCAGATGCAGTGCCTTGAACAGGACTGTTGATTGCTTGTCGTATCGCCTCCCGAGCCACTGCACCATCAGAAGAGTACACGTCTGGCAAATGTCGCACTCGTCCAAGGGGACTCTGCACGTATCCGCGTGACCTAACAGTTCTTTCCACTCTGTCATGCCACTCCGGGAGGTCAGGAAACAACCGGAAGTAACGAGCACGTGCCTCCTCCGCTTCTGCTTGTGTGACCCTCAAGTCGTAGGACTCGAAGGCATAGGCCTGGAACTTCTTGGGATACATTCCGTAAAGGAAGCCGAAGTTGACGGCCTTCGCCTTCTTTCTTTCCTCCTTCGTGATGAGCCGCGCAGGCTTGCCGGTCAGTGTCTCCGCCGTCGCCATGTGTAGGTCCTCGCCTACGTTGAAGGCCCTTGCCATCCTTCGTTCGTGGGCAATGTGGGCAGCAATTCGCAGCTCAATCTGAGAATAGTCGGCTTGGACAAATCGCCAGCCTGCGGGGGCGCCAATGACAGATCTGATAAAAGGATCTCGAGGAACTTGCTGAAGGTCCCCGCTGAGTCGTCCGGTAACTGTACCATAAAGTTTATATGTAGTGTGTAGACGGCTGCGGGCATCTAGCCTCACGCTCCACGGTAGCAGGTATGTGTTCATCCACTTCAGCTGCAACGTGCGGTACCTCAACAGTGCTGCCACAGCTGGGTGTTCCCTGTAGTGGAGCAACACTGCTTCCCTCGTCGAGAAGTTCCCTGTGGCCGTCGTCTCGATGGGGTCTAGCCCCAATCCCCCCTTCCTCTCCGCCGAGAATAGCCACTGTGCTAACTGCATCGGCGAGTTGTAGTTCATGTCAGGGAAGGCCTCGTGATACTCGGCGATGGTGGCCTTCTGCTCGTTGATTGCGTCCTGCAGCTTGCCCATTCTACGGAACAGCCTCGGTCTGTTGACGTACATGCCACGGTACTCGACCTGCTGAATCATGTGAGAGGCAGGCATCATCAGCTTCACCATCAGTCGCTTCAGCCTGGGGTGCTTCAACAACTCTGTGCGTAGGGGTTCGTACAGCTGACGCGTCATCCCAGCATCGTAGCCGTTGGCTCTGCACAGATCCTTGAGTGGGTTGAGCATGATCTTGTCAGGCTTGAGTTCGAGCGACCCTTTCCACAAGTCAGCCCCGAGTATCGACTGCGACAAGTAGCCCAGATTCTTAGGCCTATTCTCGTCCAGCAGGTGGGCCGCGAGCATGATATCAAATGAGTGCTCCACGAATACACCTGCCCCTGCGAGTTGGACGTTGTCGTGCTTGCCGTTCTGCGCTATCAGCTTACGGCCGGACAGCACCTGCGGTATGTATGCGCGCAACAGCCTCCGCCACTCCTTGCGGAACGGGGAGTCAGGATGATAGAGGGGTACCACATACGCTGTCTCACCGTCAGCTGACATGCCAAGGCACACGATCTTCCACTCTTTCTTGCCCATCCACGGGACGTACCGATTCTCCACGTCGTACGAGACCACAGGCTGACGACTCAAATATTGGGCCACGGTGCGTAACTGGGACTCGGACATTATGTATCGGACTCGGACGTCTTTGGCGGATAGTGTACCAGCAAGGTATCTCCCGAATCGCTTAAAGTCCTCACTGAGTGTGGAGCTATGAGACGGAACCCTAAGGACGTAAGCAGGATGGAACGTAGCCATAAGCTTACAGGAGCCCAGTCCAAGTTCTTGCGAAAGCCGAGTCTGCGGGAGAGGGATGCCTCGATGCTTTGTAATACCGCTTCGTCCCCAGACAGCACGTAGAGCAACATTCCCCAGGAGGAGAACTCCATCTGGATCCACCTTCTTGATCTCCCGTCGAAGATATTTACGACAGGCCTCCCACTCGGGTTGCGTAGGTGTACGATTGTCTTGTGGCCTGCACTTAACAACGTTGCTGATGTAAGCGCCGCGTCCGGCGAGGGGTGATTCCGCAAGACACTGATCGAGCAGCTGTCCTGCAGCACCTGAGAAGACGAGTCCCGTCGTCTCCTCCCGATACCCCGGCGCTTCTCCAAGAATGATAATCTTGCTCTTAGGACTACCTTTCCCGCCAACGCACACCCTCCCTGTGCCCTCATGCAGACTACAACGGGTACAGTCATGGTCCATGTATTTGTCGAGCGGACTGGTGTATGTGTTAGGCAGGAAGGATCACCCCCGTCTCAATGTCAGCGCGGGTGAGTGCTTCAGCACCGGCGGAGTCACGATACGGTGTGGTCCAAAGAACTCGCGTAATGCCTGCCGCTATGATTAGGTGGGCACATACGATGCAGGGTGATATCGTGACGAATAGTGTCCCACCCTCTGTACTGATCCCCTGACGCGCTGCTGCAGCAAGGGTGTTAGCTTCAGCGTGAATCGCATTGCGACAGCCATAGGTCTCGAGTAGTTCCTTGTTCATGTACCACCCATGGTAGTTCTTGTCGCAGTGTGGCATGCCGGGCGCTGCACCGTTGTAGCCCCACGAAATGCACCGGCCCTCGAGTGTGAGCACCGCGCCTGCGCGGGCCCTATCACACGTGCCCAACTCGCTGATCGTGTGGGCCACCGCCATGAAGACACGGTCCTTACGGTCTGACATGATGAGCATCCCCCATGTGGTAGTGCATGGAATAGGCAGAGAAGTGAAGCATGCCCAGTTCGAGGTTGTCCCACCTACTCTGTGGGTCTCGAGCTGAACACTCACCCATGACCCAGTCCATCAAACGCACCGCCATGTAGAGGTCGTCACGGAAGTGCCGAACATAATCACATGAGCGGATGGGGTACCACATGTGTAGCCTGTTGTTGCGGACCATGAAGTGGTAGTGCAGGGTGCATGGGATACGACCCCTGTGGACAGCACCAGTATCCTCGGGGAAGAAGATGGGAAAGGTAGCTTGCCGCGTCGCAGGTTCGTCGATGAGTAGGCTGACCACATCATCGAGGTTCCCATAGTGATAGCGGATACCCTCGTAACCGCCGGGCCAGAAGCGTTCGCTGTATGTGTGGCTGAACTGCTCGCCGTCGATCACCATGGACGCGAGCTTCTGCGATCCTCCCTCCCACCAGGGCCAGTGATCGAGCGAATGATGCGGGTTGCGAGGTTCTCGCGCGACTCTCTCCTCGAACTCGAGGTTGGCCCAGGGTAGGTTGGGTTCGATTTCTTCTGCGACCTGTCTGAGCGGCCGCCCCACGGGTACATCGAGGACAAGATTCATTACCTCCTTCGTTATCAGGTCTGGCTTGCCTTCTGTGTGGTACCCCTGCCAGCGTCCGGGGTCCACCTCCTGACCGTACTCGAGCAACGTACGCCGAGTGTATTGAATGGCCTCTACGAACGTCGGGAAGTACACTAACCCTCCTTGCGGACGTGTCTGTCTAGTTCAGCCATCAGTGCGCGGACCTCGGGTGGTGGTAGACTGACTGTGTGAGTTTCCTTGATGAGTCTCTGCAGCCAACGGACTGCGTCGTCGTAGTCGTCCCACTCTATCTCGAGGGTGATTTCCGCGTCCGACATTACCCCTCCTGAGGCGGACCTACTGTATCGAGTAGCCACTCAAGGGTTTCACTCTGCGTGACACGACGGTCCCACTTCTTCTCGAGGAACCGCTGCCAGTGATCGAACTTCCAACGGACCTCGTCCTCCACGTTGATGACGGAGAACTGTTTCTGCTTACTCCTCACCCTCGTCCTCCTCGGCGAGTTCGTCCTCGCCTTCGATCAGTGACCAACCATCGTCCGTGCGGTCGTACGTGTGGTTCTTGTGCCTGTTCAGATGCGAGCGGACCGACGCACCCGGCACGTTGTAGTGCTTGGCGATGTCCTCGGGGGAGACAGGTCCGTCCTGCTCACGCATGAAGTTGATGACCATCTCCTGCGTAAGCTGGGCGTTGCCGCCACCGCGACCGCCAGTGAGCTTCTTCTCCGACAGCAGCACGCGGCGCGTCTGCTTCAGATCGTTGAGCTCGTTGATGAGAGGCTGGAACTTCTCGAGCTTCTTCTCCAGCTCCTCGATCTGCTTGTCGAGGATATCCAAGACAGCAGACTTGCGATTGCTGAGCTTCTCCATCTGCTTTCACCTCCTTTCTATTTGTCGTAGAACTCGCCGAACCCCTGTACATCGGTGACCCAGTTGTTGAGCTGATCGGTCACCATCTGACGGAACTCCTCCCATCCCTGCTGTGCGTCGGGGGGCATCTGGGAAACGACCATGTCCATGAGCCCCATGTTCATCATGAGGTCCATCGCAGCATTCGTCATCTCCCTGAACGGAGTGCTACCCTCTTCTGTCATCTCTTCACCTCCCTTCTCTGTCGTTGTTCGTTCATGCACACATGATACATGCCAAATGCCAGCTCGTCAACTCACTAACGTCGCGTGAGCGGGGAGAAATCGAGCGTGTCCACAGGGATTGATGGTAGGAAGTCCTCGTTGATGTACTCTCGGTAGCGTCGGGTCACTCGTCGGAGGGGTCCGTACTTAATCTCCTCGAGCGGCACGCCCTCCTCTGTGGATTTAACGATGCCGTCCCACCATCTACCGATGATCTTCAGGCTGGGGTACACTTCCCTCAGCTCACGGTCCTCGAAGTATGGTATGTATCCTCGCGCGTACAGCATGGGCAGGGACTTGAATGCGTGGAGCTGGAGTGCGTCGATGGCCCACTCAAAACGGAACTCCTCAACAGGGACTCTAATGCGTCGGCCGATGTATCTAGCCAGAGTGTGCGCAACTGCAAGATCCGCTCCACCGATGTAGGCAATGTAAGTAACTCTCGAGTGGAGAGTAAGTGTAGGGACAAGTCCGTTTCTCCCATCTCTCAGGCCACGATAGGTGAAGTTGTTCATGCACGGGCCCCACCTGTGCTGCTTCACCCCTCGTGCCACGTTTCGAGTCTGCATCGAAGTAATAACTCCCCGCTTGCCCTCCCCCAGACCGATACGTGCAGCGTTGTCCAGGAATCGTCGGAGTTCAGAGAGATCAAGGTAATCTCGCACAAGCTTCGTCCATCTCGCACGATGTAGCCAGAGATCTCGGCCAAGGTCGAACTCGTATCCCATCGACTCAGCCACCAGGCGGTTGCCGTATCGGATGCAATCAATGCCCGCCACGTAATCAATCCCACCCCCTTCCACCGTGCCGAAGATCATGGACTTCACCGTGTCGTGCCACAGGGAGGTCATGTCCTTGAACTCCGAGGGCCGGAACACTGTGGGTGGCTTCATGTCAGACTCCGAACTGTCGGGTGATCCACTGTCGGAAGGGCAGGTGGTTGTTATTCAGCCACTCGTCGAGGGACATGACACCGTAGACTACGGGGCAGACGATCAGCATCCACGGGTAATAGCCCAGCACCCAGAACGACCACCACCCACGGTCCCAGATCGAATGCCAGATGAGATTAACTAGGTGACTCACGCTTCTTCTTCTCCTCCTCCCATATCAGTCGCCGTACCTGCGACAGGAAGACAGGGTCTGTGTGGTACTTGTGCATGAACGCCTTCCGCTTTGCTACTCGCTGCTCCTCCGTGAGGGACCACCACCACGCTGCCAACTCACTTGTTGAGCCCGTCGGTGGGGTACTGCTGCCAGTCACGCTTTCTCACCTGCTCCCATGTGCGGGCGATGGCATCACACAGGTCGATGTTCATGGTGTGACAGAATCCGTCGAGGAAGATGACCAGATCCCCGACGCCATCAATGATAGCAAGCTTCGCATCCTGTGGGTCCTTGAACTCACGGATGCCCTGCTGATGCTTGAGTAGGACGTGTGCAATCTCACCCACCTCCTCGATCACGCCCATCAGTCCCTGCTCGACGGTCTGATCAGGAAAGTTATATGTTAGCCACCGTCTGTGCTCGCGTGAGAATGAGGCTAGGTCATACATCACTGGGCCTCGCGAATCAGGTGGTACACGTTAGCGTAGCCTGCGATGTCTGTCAGGTTGTCGTCGTGGTGCCGTGACTGCTCGCGGAACACCTTGAGAATGAGCTGCATCATGGCGACGTCGGAGGTG
>Ga0126377_10000667_pt1 | contig 21228 bp, 20 predicted proteins | sample PanSoiMetPlot_22_FD_92647 | JGI IMG/M metagenome (GOLD analysis project Ga0126377, IMG submission 92647) | Tropical forest soil microbial communities from Panama - MetaG Plot_22 | ecosystem: Environmental > Terrestrial > Soil > Tropical forest > Bulk soil | place: Panama | collected 2016-02-17 | reverse complement strand
CGGATCGGGAACGATGAGTGCGATGTGGCGAAGCTTGGCCATGACGTCTGTCCTTCTTGGGAACTAGGGTGGGCTGAGAATAGCGAGGAACCGCGGCTCACGACAAGTCGCGGGGCCTGATATCGTGCGAGGCAGCGGTGAACGGGCGAGGAAGAGCGGATGTACAAGGACTTGCGTGAATTCATCGAGCTGGTCGACAAGCTCCACGCGCTGCGGCGCGTCGAGGGCGCCGACGTCAGTTTCGAGATCGGTGGCATCACCGAGGTTGCCGCCGGGCAGCCGGATTGCCCGGCGCTCTTGTTCGACGACATCAAGGGCGTTCCGCGCGGCTTCCGCATCTTCACCAACGCGGTCAGCAACCCGCAGCGGGCGGCGCTCGCGCTCGGCATCGATCCTGTGTTGCGGCCGCTCGATGCCCTAAAGGCCTGGATGGAGAAGCGCAAGACGCTGAAGCCGCAGCAGCCGGTTGCGGCCAAGGGCGCGGCCTTCCTGCAGAACACCATGAAAGGTGCCGACGTCGACCTCGGCAAGTTTCCCGCGCCGGTCTGGCACCGCCACGACGGCGGGCCCTTCATCGGCTCCGGCTCGATCGTGATCATGCGCGACCCGGATGGCGGCTGGATCAACGCCTCGATCTACCGCATCCAGGTGCACGGCAGGAACCGTGTGACGGTGCAGTTCGATCACGCCGGCCGGCACGGCGCCATCATCGCGCGGAAATATTGGGAGCAGGGTAAGCCGTGCCCGCTCGCGGTGGTCAACGGCGAGGATCCCGCGCTGTTCATCGCGGGCTTCGAATACCTGCCGGCGGGCCAGTCGGAATACGAGTTCGCCGGCGCCATCAAAGGCGCACCGATCGAGGTTTGTCCCGGACCGGTGACCGGCCTGCCGCTCCCCGCGCACGCGGAATTCGTATTCGAAGGCCATATGCTGCCGGATAGCACGCTGCCGGAAGGGCCGTTCGGCGAGTTCACCGGCTATTACGCGTCAAAGGCGCGGCCGGCGCCGGTCATGGAGGTGACCGCGGTGCATTACCGCAACGATCCAATCCTGCTCGGCTCGCCGCCGATGAAACCGCCGCGCTTTCACTTCGGGCTGCCGTTCCGCGCCGCCACCATCTGGCAGAACCTCGACGCCGCCGGGGTCACGGATGTGGTGGGCGCTTGGCAGCACGTCTCGCAGCTCATGACCGTGGTCGCGATCAAGCAGCGCTATGATGGCCACGCCAAGCGCGCCGCACTCGTTGCTGCCGCCCACAGCTACATGGCACGGCTGGTCGTGGTGGTGGACGAGGACGTCGATCCCTCAAATCTCAACGACGTGATGTGGGCGGTGGTGACGCGTTGCGAGCCGTCCGAGCAGCTCGACATCCTGCGCAATGCCTGGAGCTCGGCGCTCGACCCCCGCATTCCGGCGGAGGCCAAGCTCGCCGGCATCACCTCGCATTCGAAGATGATCATCGAGGCCTGCCGGCCATTTCCATGGGCGCACAAATTCCCGCCGACCTCGGCGCTGTCACTCGAGGAGGCCCGGGCGATCGAGGAGAAGTGGGGCGCCGTGCTGCGAGGCTAGTCACGCCACCGCGTTCGCCGACCGGAGGCTGTCGAACAGCGATGAGCGATAGAGGAACTGCTTGTGCAGCTTCACGTCCTCGGAGATGCGCCGCAGGTCGTCGAGGTGCTGGCGGCGGATCACCGGGTCCTTCTCCTCGAGCGACTTCTTGTTCTGGATGGTCTGCGCCTGCACGAAATCGGTCTGTGCCTTGCGCCGCTGCCGCGTGTAGCGGTCGAGCACATCCGCCTCGGCGCGGCCGTACCAGACGTCGGAGAGCTTCTCCGCCAGATTGACCGCGTCGTGGATGCCGCCGTTCATGCCCATGCCGCCGATCGGATTGTTGACGTGGGAGGCGTCGCCGGCGAGCAGCACGCGCCCTTTGTTGAAGGTCGCGGCGACGCGCTGATGTACGGCATAGAGCGCGTGATAGGGGATGTCGTAGTCGCCGCTCTTGGGGTGGATGCCTTGCAGGCGGCGCTGCACGCCTTCCGGGCTCATCGCGGCTTCGTCGGACTCGCCGGCCGGCACCGGAAATACGCCGCGCCAGATACCGGGCGGGCCTTTGCCCTTGACCTTGAACAGGTTGAGCCACTCGTCCGGGTCGGAGAAGTAGTTGCGGGTGCAGAACGTCTTGTTCGCCGCCAGCAGATCGAACGTCGTACCGATCTTGATGAAGCGCTCGGGATAGGTGAAGCCCTCGAACTCGATCTGCGCGAGCCGGCGCACGGTGCTGCTTGCGCCGTCGGTGCCGATGATGTACTTGGCCTTGAGCGTCTCGGATTCTCCGGCCTCGTTGGTGATGGTCACGTCGACATGATCGGCGTGCTGCGCGAGGGCGGTCAGCTTGCTGGAGAAACGCACCTCGCCGATCCCGCTCGCTTTGATGTGCGGCAATGCCGCGTGCACCAGCTTGTATTGCTCCCACTGCAGCACGAACGGATACGGCACCTCGCCCTCGAGCAGGCTGATGTCGAAAACCGCGAACAGCTCGCCCGTGGCGCGGTCGCGGAAGTGGAACAGCGGCGCCGACATGCCGCCGCTCGGCTCCTCCGAGAAAGCCTCGTCCTTGAGCCCGAGCTCGACCAGCATTTCCACGGTCGGGGGATGTACAGTGGCGGCGCGTTGATCCTCGGCCGCGTCCGGCAGCTGCTCAAGCAGCGTTACCGGTATGCCCTTCTTGACCAGCGCGAGCGTCATGATCGCTCCCACCGGCCCGGCGCCCACCACGATGACCCGATCCTGCTGCTGCATTATCCGCTCCAGTCGAAGCGATTATACACACCAATTGGCTCGCGCCTGACAAGCCGGCGCGCGGCAAGTCAGGCATGTGAACCGGTCAGACTTTCGAAATCTCGAACATCGAGGGGTGAAACAGCTCCTCGACCGCGACCTTGCGATCGATCAGCCCCTGCTCGTGGGCATATTGCGTGAGCGCCGTGATCTCGCGCATGTTCTCGTGGATGCCGTAGGCCCAGAAATCCTTGCCCATGACCGCCATGGTCTCCTGCGTCTCCGGAATCAGCCACGGCAGCGTCACCATCAGCGCGTTGACGTCGAGCAGGTCGATCATCGCCAGCGCCTTGGCCTCGCAGAACGCCTTGTAGACGCTCGACGGCAGCCACGGATATTTCTGCACCAGCTCCTTGCGGATGCCGACGAGATGCATGAGCGGGAACATGCGAGCCTTCTTGTAATAGGCCTGCTCCGCCGCGCGGGTGTCGGGGAACAGTCGCTGGATGTGCGGCTCGCCGAGCAGGAACGACGAGGGTGCGCGCGCCGTGAACAGGGCGTCGAGTTCGCCGTCGCGCAGCATGTTGACCAGCGTCTGCTCCTTGCCGATCGGTTGCAGGTCGAGCCCCGGGATCGGCTTGAGCGGCGTGCGCTCGTCGCGCCCCGCCTCCTCCTGGCCGCCGCTGCGCCAATGGATCTCCGTCGGCTTGACGCCGTATTCGTGCTGCATCAGGCCGCGCATCCAGACCACTGCCGTGATCTGGTATTCGGGCAGGCCGATGCGCTTGCCGCGCAGGTCCTCCGGCGTGCGGATGCCGGCATCGGCGCGGACATAGATGCCGGAATGCCGGAACAGCCGCGACACAAAGGCGGGGATGCCGACATAGGCCGAGTTCCCCGCGGCGATAGTGCGGATATAGCTCGAGAACGACAGCTCCGAGACGTCGAATTCCTGATAGCGGAACGCGCGAAAGAAAATTTCCTCCGGATAGAGCGGCAGGTAGGTGACCTCGCAACCCTCCACCTTGACGCGGCCGTCGCGGATCGCGCGGGTGCGGTCGTAGTTGCCGCATGCAATCGTTATCGGCACCTCAACCATGGCGGCTCCTTGATCGGTTCTGTTGTCGGGGTGGATCGGCGTGCAAGCGTACTTGCTTCTGTTTTGGCTGGGAAGCCGCGGATATACCGGCTCCTATGCATCCGCATCGCCTTGTTGTGCCGTGCTTTGCGGGATATTTTTGAGGTCCTACGGCCGGCGCCGAGCCTGCTCGCGCGCGCCAGGGAGTAAGGACCATGATGTCTACCGTGCTCGGCGGGGCGATGCTGCCCCATGCGCCGCAATTCTTCACCATGCCGGAGACCGAGGACAAGAAGAACGTCGAGCACGTACGCGAGGTGGCCGCCGACATCGGCAACAAGCTGCGGTCGCTCAAGCCCGATCTCTGGATCATCTTCTCCAACGACCACGCCGAACAGTTCTTCCACAACGCCGCGCCGCCGTTCACCGTGCATGTCGGCGGCGAGGCATCAGGCGAGTTCGCGGGCCGGAAATTCCACTGGAAGATCCCGAGCGAGATCGGCTTCGAGATCGTGCGCCAGCTCTATCGGCAGAACTTCGACCCCGCCTTCACCAGCACGGCGAAGATCGACTATGCGATCGGCATCCCGCTGACCCATATCGGCCACACCGGTCCGGTGCTGCCGATCTACGTGAATGCCTATCTGCCGCCGCAGCCGACGATGGAGCGCTGCTACTCGTTCGGCCAGGCGGTGGCGCGCACGGTGACCACGCTCGGGCTCAAGACGGTCGTGCTGTCGAGCGGCGGCATGTCGCATTTCCCCGGCACTGATCGCTACTCCAATCCGGAATTGAGCTGGGACAACCGCGTTCTCGAAAAGCTCAAGGCCGGAAACCTAAAATCGCTGATCGGCTACGACGAGACCGAGCTCGATGAGACCGGCAATATCGAGCTGCGCTGCTGGGCCTGCGCGGCGGGTGCGCTCGGCGAGCGCAAGCCCGACGTCGTTTCGATGGATCCGAGCTGGCATCACAACTACGCATCGTTGGCCTGGACCAGCGGCCATGGCGAGGCCGAGCACGCAGCGCATTATCCGTCCATCAAGCCCGAGTTGGTGGAGCTGACCTCGGCGCTGCACGGGCTCGCCCATGACGCCGACTTGCGCGCGCAATACATGGCCGATGCGCCGGCCTTCGCCGACAAGTTTCAGCTGCCGCCGGAGCAGCGCGAGGCGCTGATCAAACTCGACCTGCCGTCGATCGTGAAGATGGGCGCGCATCCGCTGGTGCCGTTCCTGGCGCAACTGCAGATTCAACGGCTGCGCCCGCGGGCGTAGCGAAGACGTTCGAGCGAACGCGCTGCAAACTCGTGCGAACTTCGGAATCGGGACACTAGGAGCAAGTCCGATGAAAAAGCTGGTCTTGGAAACCACCGCGCCGTTCCAAGGATTGCCGGAGCTCGTCGCCTACGACGAGGGGCTGTTCGCGAAGGAGGGCCTGGCCATCGAATGGGCCGACCGCGAGCAGGGCGTGGAGAAGAAGGTCGAGGTCGATGTCACCAGCCCGAAAGGCGTCGATCCCTTCGCCAGCCACGGCAAGCTGTTCGAGCAGGGCAAGGCCGACATGTACAACGCCTGCGAATGGGGGAATTACTGCCGGGTGCAGGACACCAGCGCTGGCAGCCGCCAGCTCGGCCGCCGCGCCATCGTCACCTACGCGGCGCTGGTCGTGGCGCCGGATTCGCCGGTCTTCACGCCGCAACAGCTCGCCGGTCGCACCATCGGCGTGCCGTTCTATTTCGGTACTCACTACATCGCGCTGCATATGCTGGAAGGTTTCCTGCCGCGGGAGATGATCAAGCTGTGCCGTGCGCCCAACGGCTCACGCTATCGGCTCGCCGCACTGATGAAGGGCGAGCTCGAGGCCACCACGCTCACCGAGCCGCACATCACGCTCGCCGAGAAGAAAGGCTGCCGGATCATCTGCTCGGCGTTCTTCCACGGCACCGAGGTGGCCTCCGACCGGGTCGACGCCGAGACCTATTCCGCATTCAACCGTGCGGTGCGCGAGGCAGTGCGGCGCATCAACGCGAACAAGCGCGCCTACCTGCACTATTTCATCGACTACCACGGCAAGAACGATCCGGAAGTTGCCGCGCTAAAGGTGGAGGACCTGCGTGAAGGTCGCCTAGTCGTCTGCGATCCCGCGCCGATCCCGCGTGACGAGATGCAGCGCACCTACGACTGGCTCAAGAGCTGGGGCATGCTGGAAGAGACGGCGTCGCCGCTGCAGCTCGTCAACATGGACGTGCAACGCGCCGCCCATCAAGCGGCGGAATGAGTCGCGTCGATCGTCGTGCTCGCGGCACGGCACTTCGACGTCCATAGCGAACGCCTATGCCGCAAGCTGTGTGAACTACGTCACAAACAGAAGACGGACGACACCTTAGAAGGAGGCGCTTTCGATCCATGACGCCTGCTGAGGGAGATCGTCGTGACATTGCAGTCTCTTTCGTCTTCGCCTCTCCTTGCTCGGACATGGGAAGGAACCGATCGCTCCCTTTGGCGGCGTTTGGTGGATGCTATCGTGAGGCGGCGGGAACGCGCGGCCAATCGCGAAATCGCGCGACACCTGCGAAACCATCAGGGTGGCCATCGAGACGAGTTCAGGCTCGAGCTCGAACGACGCTTTCTCGGTCAATAGTGGACCGCTAGTCCTCGTCGTCCATCGTAAGCTCTTCAACCAGGCGCACGATGCCGCGCCTGACCTTTGCGCGCCTGATTCGCGTGAAGGCCTTGGCAAGCGCGATCCCGTCCTGGGTGCTGAGAAAATCCGTCAGGAGCTCCGGCGACGTTGCTTCATTGCTCTCCCGGGACGACGCCCGCGGCAGGCCCGGCGCGCCGTCGAAAAAGTAGGTCACGGGAACGCCCAGCACATCGGCGATCTGCTGCAGGCGGCTGGCGCTGATCCGATTCGCGCCTTTTTCGTACTTCTGCACCTGCTGGAACGTCAGGCCGATCGCGTCGCCGAGCTTCTCCTGGCTCATTCCGAGTACCATCCGCTGCATGCGCACCCGCCCGCCCACGTGCTTGTCGATCGGGTTCGGAGATTTTTTCGGCACGGTGGGCGTCCCCTTGGTGGTGCGCGAAGCTAACGCGTCCTTCGGCGAAAGCTGATCGACGAAATCGCGACCATGATACCGCAACCTCATCGCAGGATGGTCTGGCATGCAGCGATATCTGTGGATTTGCCTGTCAGGATTTTCCCGTTTCTCATTTCGAAACGAAAATGACGGGATGAATTCGCGGGGCAATGCATACCACCGCAGAGATACTCGTGTGCCGTGCGTACGGCTTCCCCTTGTGCATGGCGAAAGCCGATTTGTGTAGGTGGAGTACAGCCGGTGCCAAGCTCCGTTAGTTTGCTCTTGGAGTCGGTTTGCTCGCGAGAGTAGATAGCTCCGCCGGATGCAACACGATGTCTTTCCGCCCTTGTACAAGGCGCGCGGCGGCGAGGATTCGGCCTCAAGACGCGCGTGGAGCGCCGTTACGGGTCGGCGCAGGGATGGCTGGCGGAACATTTGAGCCCGATCTCGGGCGCGCTTGCGTGCTGCGACCGGGCACGAGGATGACGCTGAGGTAAACCGGCCGTTAAACAGCAGCGAAACACTGCGAGCGTTTTTGCGGCAATTTTTCAACAGCTTGGTCGCAAAATAAGCGTATCGGTTCCGCGCTGAAAAGAATTGAAAATCCGGCCCGGGACGACGCCCGCGAAGCCAAGCGACGAGGAGCGCGCATGGCACGAGAAAAACGCAAGCAGCGGCGGCGCTATCTCGAGTATCGTGCCCACATCGATTTCGGCGACGGAACGCCCGCGCGTGCATGTCTGTTGGCAGACGTATCGGAGACCGGAGCACGGCTCACGCTCGACGCCCGCAGCATGCCGAACATCATGCCGACCCAGTTCATGCTCCTGCTCGCGGGTGGCGGGAACGCGCGGCGCCATTGCCGCGTGGTCTGGAGCACCGGCCGGCAGCTCGGAGTCCGGTTCATGTCGCCGGTGGACGCGACGCCGCTCTGCCTCTCGGTGACGGTCGACGCTTAGCTCGTTTGAGCTGCAGCGAGGTGCTGCTCATCAGCGCGAGCAGCGCGCGGGCGGCCGCGCTCAGATAGCCCTTGCGACGATGGATCAGCATGACCGGCACGGCCGTGCGCAGCGCCGGCGCGTCCAGCGTCTTCACCGCGCCGAGCCTGAGCTCATCGCGCACGCTACTGGCGGGCACCAGCGCAATGCCGAAACCGGCTTCGACCAGACGCTTCTGCGCGGTCAGGCTGTCGATCAGGGTCACCGCCGCGCCGTCGAGGCCGGCCACGACGAGCTGGCGCTCCAATACGCCGCCGAACGATTCGCGGCCACGTGCGGCGGGAAAGGCGACCCACCGCTCGCCGCGTAGCTGGCGCGCCGCAGTGACGCGCCTCCCGGCAAGGGGATGATCCGCGGCGCAGATCACCAGCAGATCCTCCCGGCCGACCGTCTGTGAGACCAGGTCGGGATGAGGGCTGTCGAAATAGCGCAGCCCCAGGGTGGCCTCCCCGCGCCGCACGAGGTCGCTGACCTCCTGGCTCGACGCGGTCCGCAGGTCGAGATTGATGCTTTTGCCGCCGCCCCTGGAGCGTCGCGCGAACTGCCGCAGCACCTCGACGATATGCGTGTCCGCGAGCGTGCCGACCAGCGCGAGCGAGACGTCGCCGCGCCCCTCGCCGATGGTGGCACGCACCGCTTCCCGTCCGTCCTCGATGGCGGCCAGCACCGCCTCGGCGAAGGGCAGGAAGGCGCGGCCGGCTTCGGTGAGCTTCGCGCCGCCTCGCACGCGTTCGACCAGCGGCGCGCCCAGATCCTGCTCGATGAGACCAATGCGGCGGCTGATCGTCGGCTGCGACCGGTTGAGCCGGCCGGCTGCACGGGTGAAGCCGCCGAGCTGGGCGATCGAGACGAAGGTGCGGATCTCGTCGATGTCCATTGCGGCCCTTTCATCAGGAAAACTGATGGATTGAGATTATATTATGCATTGGACAAATCAACGCAGCGGAGCGATCCATGCTCCCCGCAACGGGACCGTGAGGATATTCCATGCGCGAGCAGGCGGAGAAGGCGGCGACCTTTCGGGCATTGCACGAGCGCTCGGGCGCCTTCGTGATTCCAAATCCGTGGGACGCCGGAACGGCGCGGCTGCTCGCCGCGCTCGGCTTCGAGGCGCTCGCCACCACGAGCCTCGGGCTGGCCAACATGCTCGGCAGCGGCCAAGTGAGCCTTGACGACATGATCGAGAATTGCCGGGTCATTGCGGCGGCGACCGGCCTGCCGGTGAACGTGGACCTCGAGAATTGCGGCGCCGACGAGCCCGCGCCTGCGGCCGAGGCCATCCGGCGCGCGTCGGAGGCCGGCGCGGTCGGCGGCTCGATCGAGGACGCCACCGGCGATCCCAGCCGTCCGATCTACGACTTCACTCTGGCGGTCGAGCGCGTGCAGGCGGCGGCCGAGGTCGCGCACGCGCTGCCGGTCCCGTTCCTGCTCACCGCGCGGGCCGAAAACTACGTGGTCGGCCGCGCCGACCTCGACGACACGATCCGGCGGCTGCAGGCGTTCGAGGCCGTAGGGGCGGACGTGCTCTACGCGCCGGGCCTCAAGGACCTCGCGACCGTCCGCACCGTGGTGGCGTCGGTGACGAAGCCCGTGAATGTCGTGATGACCCATCTCGATCCAACGGTCACCGCGGCGCAATTATCCGACGCCGGCGTCAAGCGCATCAGCGTCGGCGGAAGCCTGTCGCGCTTCGCGCTCGCGGCGTTTTTGAGGGCTGCGCGCGAGATGAAGGAGCAGGGCGCCTTCACCTTCGTCCGCGACGCCGCTCCCAGCAAGGACCTCAAGGCGGCATTCGCGCGCGGCGCGGCCGCGACCGGCGCCAAGGCGCCGACCGGTGCCTAAAGCTTTATGAGTTTGCTCTAGGACTCGCAGGCCGCGATGTAGCGGTCCGGCATGTGGTCGCGCACGCGCGGTGGCAAAAGCTCGATTGCAATTCCTCCGAGGTCGGTCCGCGCGCCCGCGGGACCGACGCCTGCGACCAGAGCCGCGGCGAGCTTCATCCTGGCCGCAAACGACAGCACGCCCGACAGCGGTCCCTGCACCAGCTCAGTGAGCTCCTTGGAAACGCCCTTGACGAACGAGGGCTCGTCCGACGCGGTGTTCGGTGCCAGGTTGGCCGAGCTGAACTTGCCGAGCCGATCGCAACGCAGATGGCGGCCGACGTGGCGGAAACCAAGAAACGACGGGGCCACCGTCGGGACCAGATCCTCGCCGTGGACCAGCCGGTAGGTGCATGGTCCGAGACGCTGATTGTAGGCGGCTGCGAATGTCGCATCGCCCGGACGCGACATGCCGAACGTGTAGACCGCGTTCACCTTCGCCAATGACGGCTCGGTGCTGATGCGGTCCGCGATGACGGTTGCGAGCGCACCGCCGAGACTGTGCCCGGTCACGAAAATCGAGCCATCTGCCGGCACGGCCCCGGCGATCAGCGGCTTCAGCCTCGGCCAGACCGAATTGGCAGCGACCTGGTGTCCCTTGGTGGTGCCGGTCGCGCCGGGATGGACGTCGAAATTGGTGATCCAGTTTGCGAGCACCACGGGATCGGTCCCGGCGATTGCCACGACGGCAAATTTCGGTCCGGCGGCGACGATGCAGTGCGTGCTCGCCTGCGGCAGCACGGTCGCGACTTCCTCGACCACGACTCCGCCTTGGACCAATCCCAACCCCCACATCGCCAGGATATCGGCGATTTTCTTCGGGTCATCGGTTTCGTAGGCAAGCTGCGACATCCAGGCCAACGCCAAGGCATTCTGCGGCACGAACGCCGTGCTGACCGTGAAACCCTCGAATGCCTTGCGGCTGTATCGATCCGTCGGAAGCTGAGTGAATGCGCTCATTAGAAATGCCCCCGCACGGCTGATCTTCACCGATCCTTACGAGGGCGGCAACGCCCAAGAAACGCCCAAGAGATGCTGGAGCGCGCCGCCGCGCTGGTGGCGCCTTGGTCTGTGCGTAGCGCGCCACAACAAGTTGTCGTTGTAGGCCTTCAGGTGGCGGGGGCTTCCCGGGCGTGATACACGAAATGCCAGTGCCGGATGTCGCACGGGTCCGCTACCGCGGTGCGGGGAACGCCGCGCGGATCGCGACAGCGCACAAGAAACGGGAGGAAACGCATGAGATCGACGACGCTTGCCGTGGGGGTGCTCGCCTGCACTTTGGCGTTGCCTGCCGCGACTGCGAATTCGCAGACCGTCCTGAACGTGAACGCCTGGGTCCCGCCATCCCACCTGCTGGTGGCCGACGTGACCATGCCGCTCTGCAAGGACATCGAGCAGGCCACGGCGGGCCGGGTGAAGTGCAACCTGCTGCCGAAGGCGGTGGTGGGCGCGCCGCAGACGCTCGATGCCGTCAAGGATGGCCTCGCCGATCTGTCGTTCATCGTGCACGGCTATACGCCCGGCCGCTTCACGCTCACGGACGTGGCCGAGTTCCCGTTCCTGGGCGACACCTCCGAAACGATCTCGGTCGCCTATCAGAAGATTCACGAAAAGGTGCTGGCCAAGCAGGATGAGCACAAGGGCGTGCACGTGCTCGCCGTGTTCACCCATGGCCCGGGCCAGATCTTCAACACCAAGCGCCCGATCACGTCGCTCAAGGATCTCGAGGGCCTCAAGATTCGCGTCGGCGGCGGAGTGGTGAACGACGTCGCCAAGGTGCTCGGCACCGTGCCGATGCTCAAGCCCGCGCCGGAAAGCTACGAGCTGCTGAGCCAGGGCGTCGCCGACGGCCTGTTCTTCCCCAAGGAATCGGCGCTTTCGTTCAAGCTGATTCCACTGATCAAGCACGTCACGTTCGTGCCGGGCGGGCTCTACAATGTCAGCTTCGCGCTGATCATGAACGAGGCGAAGTGGAATCAGATCTCGGACGCGGACCGCGCCGCGATCAACAAGCTGTCCGGAGAGGCTCTGGCCTTGCGCGCGGGCAAGGCCTGGGACGCCACCGACGCCAAGGCCGAGAAGGCGGTGCGCGATGCCAACATCCCGGTCGTCACCGCGGACGCGGCATTCATCGCCGAGATCAAGTCCAAGACAGCCGGTCTCGAGCAGGCCTGGATCGACAAGGCCAAGGCCAAAGGCATCGACGGGGCCGCGACCTTGGCTGCCTTGCGCGCCGATATCGCGGCGGCCGGCAAGAAGTAACTCGCAGCCCGACCGTCGCGGCACCCGGAAGGTTCGGGCTTGCCGCTGCGGCGTGGCGCGCGCGCCGGGAGGGGTGGCGATCGTGGATTCTGAAAATCAGCCGCTTGGTTTCATCGACCGCATCATCGTGCCGGTGCTCGGTTATTTCGCCGCGCTGGTGCTGTTCGGTCTGATGGTCCTGACCTGCGTCGACGTCATCGGGCGATATTTTTTCGACATGCCGGTCCGCGGCGGTTTCGAGATGACGGAGATGCTGCTCGCCGCTCTCATCTTCGCGGGCCTGCCGCTGGTCACGCTGCGGGACGAGCACATCACGGTCGACCTGCTCGACCCGGTGATGCCGGACTGGCTGTTTCGCATCCAGCACATCGTCGCTTGCCTGATCGGCTTCGCTGCGACTGCCTATCTCGGATATCGGCTGTGGCTGCGCGCCCTCGGGATGGACAGCGCCGGCGAGACGACGGCGCAACTGAAGTTCAAACTGGCCTACCTGACCTACGGGATGAGCATCCTGATGCTGCTGACCGCGCTGGCCATGCTCATTCTCGTGTTCCGGCAGCCGACGCGCCACAGCGTCGGGCAGGTCTGACGCCATGGTCGAGGCGCTGATCGGGTTTGCGGCCTTTCTGGCGCTCGCCTTTCTGCGCGTCCCAATGGCATTCGCCATGGGCATCGTCGGCTTCGCGGGCGTGGCCTACAAGCTCAATTTCAACGTCGCGGCCGCGATGATCGCGCAGGTGACCTACGAGACCGGCCTCTCCTATTCGCTGTCGGTGATTCCGCTCTTCATCCTGATGGGCAATTTCGTGGCGCATGCGAAGATGTCGGAGGAGCTCTACCACGCCGCCTACTGCTTCCTCGGTCACCGGCGCGGCGGGCTCGCCATGTCCACGGTGGTGGCCTGCGCCGGCTTCGGCGCCATTTGCGGCTCCTCGATCGCGACTGCGGCCACCTTCACCAAGGTGGCGTATCCGTCGATGCGCAAGTATCGCTACAAGGACACGCTCGCCGCCGGCTCGATCGCGGCCGGCGGCACGCTCGGCATCCTCATCCCGCCATCGGTCATCATGGTGATCTACGGCATCATGACCGAGACCAGCATCGGCAAGCTGTTCGCCGCCGGCATCATTCCGGGGCTGGTCGCCACGGCCCTGCTGTGCGCCGCCGTCGCGTGGATCACCTGGCGCGATCCGGAAGCCGGGCCACCGGCGGAGCCGTACTCCTGGCCGCAGCGGCTCGAGGCGCTCAAGCACGTCTGGGGCGTCATCGTGCTGTTCGTGCTGGTCATCGGCGGCATCTATGTCGGCGCGTTCACCGCCACCGAAGGGGCCGGCATCGGCGCCGGCGGTGCGTTCCTATTCGCGCTGGCGCGCCGGGCGCTGACCTGGAAGATGCTGATCGATGTTCTGATCGAGAGCGCGCGCACGACCTCGATGCTGTTCATGATCCTGATCGGCGCGCTGCTGTTCGCCAACTTCGTCAATTACACGACCATGCCGGCGGACCTGAAGAGTTTCGTCACCCAGTTCAACGTCCATCCGACGCTGGTGATCGCCGCCATCTGCCTGATCTACGTCGTGCTCGGAACGGCCATGGAGGAGCTCTCCATGATCCTGCTGACCGTGCCGCTGTTCTTCCCCGTCGTCATCGGTCTCGGTTATGACCCGATCTGGTTCGGCATCCTGGTGGTGATCGTGGTGCAGATCGGCATGATCAGCCCGCCAGTCGGAATGAACATCTTCGTCGTGAAGAATCTCATTCGCCATGTCTCCATCGCCGACGTTTTTCGCGGGGTAACGCCCTTCACGTTCGCCCTCATCGCGTTGCTGGTGGTGATCGTCGCGGTTCCCGGCCTCGCGACGTGGCTTCCGAGCTTCATGAAGTGACGGCGGCAGCGACCAACAAGGCGAGTGCGGGGCTCCGGCAGGCCGCGCTCGACTTCGACTTGAAGCGGCTCGATGCCGCCTTTCTCGCCGATCCTTTCCCGGTCTATCGGGCGCTGCGCGAGCATGATCCCGTCCACCGGATGCCGGATGGATCATATTTCCTGAGCCGCTACGACGACTGCGCCGCCGTCTATCGGGATCCCGAGACCTGGAGCTCGGACAAGAAGATCGACTTCCGGCCCAACTTCGGCGAAAGCTCCCTCTACGAACACCACACCACCAGCCTGGTGTTCAACGACCCGCCCTACCACAGCCGGGTGCGGAAGCTCTTGGCGCCGGCATTCACGCCGCGCGCGCTGAAGGCCTTGCAGCCGCGCATCGAGGCACTGGTGAACCGATTGCTCGATCGCGCCGCCGCGGAAGGCGGCATGGACCTGATCGCGGATTTCGCCGCGGCCATTCCGCTGCAGCTGATCGGCGACATGCTGGGTGTGCCCGCCGACGAGCGCACGCCGTTGCGCGACTGGTCGCTGGCGATCCTCGGTGCGCTCGAGCCGGTGCTCAGCGCCGAGCAGTTCGCGCGCGGCACTGAGGCGGTGGACGACTTCAAGCGCTATCTGCGCGATCTCGTCGCGCGGCGCTTGCGCGAGGCCAGCCACGACGAAGGGGAAATACTATCCAAGCTGATTGCCGCCACCGACTTGGCGAACGGTGGCCGCTCGGAGGATCAGCTCACCGAGCTCGAGCTGTTGCACAACTGCATCTTCATTCTCAACGCCGGACACGAGACCACGACCAATCTGATCGGCAATGGCGTCGATCTCCTGATCCGCAATTCCGCCACCATGCGCGATCTGCGCGCGAACCCTGAATTGATCGAGACCGCGGTGGAGGAGTTCCTGCGGCTGGAAAGCTCGAACCAGCTCGGCAACCGCCGCGCCGCGACGGACACGGCGCTCGCCGGCGTCGCCATGCCGCGGGGCACCTTCATTCACATCGGCATCGGCGCCGCCAACCGCGATCCCGCGCAGTTCCCCGACCCGGACCGTCTCGATATCCGCCGGCATCCCAACCGGCACCTGGCGTTCGGCACCGGCATTCACGCTTGCGCCGGCATGTCGCTCGCCCGCATGGAAGCGCAGGTGGGGATCGGCGCGCTGGTGCGGCGCTTCGCGACCATCGAGCGTGCCGGCGAATTCGTTCGCGGCGGCCGCGCGCGCTTCCGCGGCTTTCTCCGCTATCCGCTGAGTCTATCCTGACCCCTGGCTGGGATCGCCGCGCAGCCGGGACCTTGCGCTGGCGAGCTACCGGTCTCTCAGGTAGGCCTCGACCTTCTTCGCGGAGTGCCCGACAGCGCGCACGGCGCCCGCCAGTGCCTGGCCCGAGACACGGAATTTCTTCTTCCAGTATTCCTTTTCGTAGGGCTCTTTGAGGCTGATGCGGCTTCGATCGGCTGCGCCACGCTTCGCCTTGTTGTCTGCCATGTGATCCTCCTCGGTGATCAGCAATAGAATGCGCTGGCGGGCGCAGCAGTTCCGCGAGCAGCGAGATTGCGAGGGTCGGGGCCGGTACCCTAAGATGTTCGATGCTCCGCCGTCCGGTGCAAGGAGAGCAATGCATTTGCTGCCTCGCCATCTGAAACAGCTCGAGGCCGAATCCATCGCCATCGTGCGCGAAGTGGTGGCCGAGTTCCGCAATCCGGTGCTGCTCTACTCGATCGGCAAGGATTCAAGCGTGCTTTTGCACATCGCGCGCAAGGCGCTTTATCCGGCAAAGCTGCCATTCCCCCTCCTGCACATCGATACGACCTGGAAATTCCGCGAAATGATCGCGTTCCGCGACCGCACCGCGCGCGAGCTCGGCCTCGAGCTGATCGTGCATGTCAATGAGGAGGGACTGAAGGCCGGCGTCGATCCGGTACACTCCGGGTCGGCGACGCATACCCGGGTCATGAAGACGGAGGCCCTCAAGCAGGCGCTGGAACGTCACGGTTTCGACGCCGCGCTGGGAGGTGCGCGCCGCGACGAGGAGAAATCGCGCGCCAAGGAGCGCGTATTCTCGTTTCGCAATGCGAACCATGGCTGGGACCCGCGCAACCAGCGTCCGGAGCTCTGGCAGCTCTACAACACGCGGCTCAAGCCCGGCGAATCCATGCGGGTGTTTCCGCTCTCCAATTGGACCGAGCTCGATGTGTGGCACTACATCCGGGCGGAGGGCATCCCGGTCGTCCCGCTCTATTTCTCGGCCGAACGCCCGGTGGTGGAGCGTGACGGCGTGCTGATCGCCGTCGACGATGATCGCCTGCCGATGGCCGCGGGCGAGGTGGCGCGGCTGCGCCGGGTGCGCTTTCGCACGCTCGGCTGCTATCCGCTGTCCGGTGCAATCGAATCGAGCGCCGCCACACTCGACGACGTCATCGCCGAGATGGAGGCCGCCCGCAGCTCCGAGCGCCAGGGCCGCCTGATCGACGCCGACGATACCGCGTCGATGGAACGCAAGAAGCGGGAAGGCTATTTCTGATGGCCATCGATCTTGCGGGGCTGCCTGCTCCATCGTCTGCCTCCGCCGCCGACCGCGGCCGCCTGCGCTTTCTCGCCTGCGGCTCGGTCGATGACGGAAAGTCGACCCTGGTCGGCCGGCTGCTCTACGAAACCCAGCAGGTCTTCGACGACCAGATGGCGGCGCTGATGCGCGACACGCGGCGCTATGGCAGCTCCGCCGAGGTGGATTTCGCATTGCTGCTCGACGGGCTCGAGGCGGAACGGCAGCAGGGCGTCACCATCGACGTTGCCTACCGCTTCTTCGCCACCGGGCGGCGCTCCTTCCTGGTCGCCGATGCGCCCGGACATGAGCAATACACCCGCAACATGGCGACCGGCGCCTCGAACGTGGATCTTGCGGTCATTCTCGTCGATGCCCGCAAAGGCCTGCTGCCGCAAACCAGACGCCACCTGCACATCTGTGCGCTCTTCGGCATCCGCCATTTCGTGTTGGCGGTGAACAAGATGGACTTGGTGGCCTACGGCCAGACGATCTTCCAACGGATCTCCGGTGAATTCGCCGGCTTCGCTGCCCGCTTCGAGCCCCGCTCGATTGCGGTGATCCCGATCTCCGCGCGCGATGGCGACAACGTGACGGCGAAAAGTGGCAACACGCCATGGTTTCAGGGGCCGACGCTGATTGCGTATCTTGAAACGGTCGACGTGGAGGCTGACACGAGCGCGAGACCATTGCGTTTTCCGGTCCAGGGCGTGAGCCGCAACGGCGCGGACTTCCGCGGCATCGCCGGCACGATCGTGTCAGGCCGCATTCGCCCCGGCGCGGACATCGTGGTACTTCCCGCCGGCACGCCGGGGCGCATTGCGCGCATCGTCACCCCCGACGGGGACCGGGACGAGGCCGGTGTGGGCGAGGCGGTGACGCTCACGCTGGCCGCGGAGATCGACGTCGCGCGCGGCGACCTCATCGCGGCGAGCGACGATCGGCCGGAGGTCAGCGACCAATTCGCGGCGCACCTGTTGTGCATGGCGGATACGCCGCTGCTCCCGGGACGCACCTATCTCATGCGGATCGGAACGCGATGGACTCCGGCTTCGGTCACCGCGATCAAGCACAAGCTCGACGTCAACACGCTCGATCATCTGGCCGGGCGCACGCTTTCGGTCAATGAGATCGCGTTCTGCAACCTGACCACCGCGGTGCCGGTCGTCTTCGATCCCCATGCTGCAAACCGCGGGACGGGCGCCTTCATCCTGGTCGACCGGGACAGCAACCAGACCGTGGCAGCCGGCATGATCCAGTTCGCGCTGCGGCGGGCGGCGAACCTCCCTTGGGCGAGGCTCGCGGTCGACAAGGCGGCGCGCGCGCGGGCGAAGGGACAGCGGCCGTGCGTGCTGTGGTTCACCGGCCTCTCGGGCTCGGGCAAATCGACCATTGCCCGCATGGTGGAGCAGAAGCTGCACGCGCGGGGCTATCACACCTACATGCTGGACGGCGACAACGTGCGCCATGGTCTCAACCGCGATCTCGGCTTTACCGACCCGGACCGTGTGGAGAACATTCGCCGCAGCGGCGAGGTGGCAAAGCTCATGCTCGACGCCGGCCTGATCGTGCTGTGTGCCTTCATCTCGCCGTTCCGCGCCGAGCGACAGAGCGTGCGCGATCTCCTGCCGGACGGCGAATTCATCGAAATCTTCGTGGATGCTCCGCTCGACGAATGCGTCCGGCGCGACCCGAAGGGGCTGTACGCCAAGGCCAAGGCGGGGCAGCTCAAGAACTTCACCGGGTTCGATTCGCCGTACGAGCCGCCGGACGCGCCCGAGCTTCATCTCCACACGACCGCCCACTCTGCCGAAGAGCTCGCGGATGCGGTCTTGGAGCGGCTGCTGCGCCCCTGATGGCTCGCGGATTTCGGCGAGCGATTCATTTTTTTCGGATAATTGGCGGAGAGGGAGGGATTCGAACCCCCGATACGGTTGCCCGTATGCCGCATTTCGAGTGCGGTGCGATCGACCACTCTGCCACCTCTCCGTGGCCGCAAGGGCATCTCCGCCCCGGTCGGTGCGCGCTATGTATCCAACCCGGGTCAGCGAGACAAGGGTCGCCGTGCAGACTTATTTACCTGAACGCGCGTTTACGGTTGCCGTTAGGAATCAAGAAAGCGGCCCTGCGCCAATGTCAGCGCGGGACCAATCTGGCACTCACAGGCGCGACCAATGAGCAACGTCAGGCTTCAGCAATTTGTAACCGATACGGATGCCCGCGGTCGGATCACGTTCGGCGATGTCCGGCGCCTGCATCGGGACTATCTGCCGGATGGGGTCTCGTCTCGCGAGGAAGCGGAATTGCTGCTCGACCTCGATAGCAAGATCGAGCGTGCCGACATTGCTTGGACCGATTGGCTCGTTGCGGCCATCGTCGAGTTCGCCGTCGGGAACGACTCGCCCATCGATGGGGCTGTGGACGGCACTGGCGAGTGGCTGAAAGGTGTCCTCGCCGGAACGAGCAAAACCACCAAGGCCGGGCGGAGGATCGCGCGCGAGGTCCGGCGCACTGCGGACTGCGCCGAGCGAATCGATTGCATGGCCGTGCCGGCTGCCCTTCCGGCCGTCGCCGAGTTCAATGTGAACGAGTTCCGATTGGCCGCATAGGCGGGCGACGCAATGCGGCCGATCAGTTAATGGGCGGCTGCAGTTGGATCAGCGTCTTGACCTGATCGGCGCCGAGCGGCGCCGGGATGAACTTGTAGGTCACCGCGTCGGCCATGATGGTCTCAAGACCGGAAATCTGGTCCGGCAGCGCGTTCGGCTTGCGGATGAAATCGTCGCGGGTGCGGCGCGCCACGCTCTCCGACACGCCTGCCCACTTCGCATAGGCCGAGATCGCCTGCGGATCGGACGAGAACATCCAATCCACCATCTCGCGATAGCCCTGCATGTAGCGGCGGAACGCATCCGGCCGCTTCGCCAGCGCATCAGCGTTGACCACGATGAAGCGCACGGTCTGTCTGGCGAGCGCGGGCAGGTCGTCACCGCGCCCGACGATGCGGATCCTGCCCTCACCCAGCTCGGCGACGCCGAACGGCGGCACGCTGTAGCCGACGTCCACCTGGCCGCTCATGACCTGCGTCAGCGTCGCCACTGGGTTTCCCGTCGCGACCGGTTTCATTTTGATGCCGTAGAGCTCCTGGAAACCGAGCACCATCAGGTTGGTGGAGGCGCCCGTGGTGGAATAGGCGACGGTCTTGCCGGTCGCCTCCTTCAGGCTCCTGATCGGCGAATTCACCGGCACGTACCAGAACTCGTAGGCGCCGATCATGGAACCGCCGATCACCCGGATCGGCGCACCCTTCGCATAAGCGCCGAGCGCGCCGAGCGTGCCGATCGAAATGCCGATATCGACCGCGCCGGAGATCACGGTCTGCAAGGTCTCGCCGCCGCCCTGAGTGTAGAGCACCTCGAGCGTGAGACCGTGCTTCTTGAAGAAGCCCTGCTGCTGGCCGACCTCGGAGACCTGATTGTCGAATGCGCCGCGCGCGCCCACCGAGACTTTGAGCGTGTCCTGCGCACACACCGCCGTCGGCGCGAGCACAAGCGCAGCCATGGCCGCCACGCCGCGCAGCGTTGTCATCAGGAACATGCAAGTCTCCGCAACTACCTCGTGGCCACGCTCTCGCCGAGCCAGCCGATGATCAGGTCGGCGATCTGCAGGTTGTTCTTGTCCATCATCAGCATGTGGCTGTTGCCCTTCTGCCCGACCTCCGGCAGCAGCAGGAACTTGGCGGAGCCGCCGACCGCCTTGATCGCATCGACGGTGGCGGCGCAGCCGTCGCGCCGCTGATCGCCGTTCGGCCCGGGTGCGCCCTTGCTGTTGTCGCCCCACACCGAGAGCAGCGGAACCCTGGAGAAGATCTTCGTCACCTCCTCCGGAGTCACCGGCGCGCAGTTGCCCTCGACGTTGATAAACCCGAGCATCTTGATCGCGCGCGCCCGCACCAGATCTAGGCCATAGGCGCCGGACTGCGAATGCACCATCACCACCGCCGGCCCGATCTTGTCGAGCAGAGCGCCGAGCGCCTGCACAGTGTTGGCGCCGGCGCCAGGCAGCGTCGCCTCCGCATTGGGCACGAGCTGCGCGGTGTATTGATCGAACGCCTCGACCGGAAACTGCGAGTTGGGGAATGGCGTCGGGTAGGTCGCGCCGATGCGGAAGAAGTACCAGGCGCGCTCCCGCGCCGCGATCTGCAGGTCGGGCAGCGACTTGGTATCGCCGTCGACCCGTGTTCGGTTGATGGCGGTCGGGTCGAAGCCGGAGCGTCCGCGGCCGGCATGGTCGACCACATAGACCGGGTAGCCCTTGCGCGCGAAATAGGTGGCCCAGCCCTCGCGGCCGTCGGGTGTGGTCTCATAGGTTGCGCCGGTATGGCCGGAGCCGTGCACCATCACGATCGGCGGTCCGCTGATCGTCTTCGGGATGCGGTACTGCACGTACATCTGCTTGACGGTGATCGTGCCGGGGGCAGGGGCGCTGAACGCCGACGTGCCGGGATGGCTCGACGTCGTGGTCTGGCCGTTGACGAAGAAGCTGCCTTCGTCCTGCAGCTCCAGCGGTCCGCCGAGCGATCCCGCCATGGCTATGCCTCCCGATGTCAGCGCCAGCGACAAGGCCGCGGTCGCGATACTCACGCTCCGGTCGATGCCGATCATGGTTAAGCCTCCCTGATTCGCTGCGGTGTCGTGCCGGGGCACCATGTGCG
>Ga0126377_10000666_pt1 | contig 21237 bp, 18 predicted proteins | sample PanSoiMetPlot_22_FD_92647 | JGI IMG/M metagenome (GOLD analysis project Ga0126377, IMG submission 92647) | Tropical forest soil microbial communities from Panama - MetaG Plot_22 | ecosystem: Environmental > Terrestrial > Soil > Tropical forest > Bulk soil | place: Panama | collected 2016-02-17 | reverse complement strand
TCGAACGCGCGGCCCCCGCGGGGCGAGGCAAGGCCAGGCGAGGCGAGGCGAGGCGAGATCGAGATCGAGGCCGACAGACAAGGGGAAATCGAGGCGACGACCGTGGCGCGGGATGGAACATGTAACAGGGGCCATGCAGGCAGTCACAACCCGTGCTTGGGGGCCCCCCATGCAGCCGGACGCCGCGAAATCACGTCGTGGGTGGCTGGAGAGAGGGGCGCCCGGAAGTGACCTGTGAGCACGCCATCGGGGCGATTGATATAAGATGATTCGCCCGGCGCCGGGCGTTACCACCTGCTCGCCCGGGCAGAACGTTACGTGACGATCCAAGTGCCCATCCCCGAGGGTCTCCTCGCCACCTCCGCGCTCGTGGCTGGACGATATCGCCTGGACAAGGTCCTCGGGATGGGTGGCATGGGGTACGTCGTCTCGGCCGTTCATGTCGGCCCCGATCGCCAGGTCGAACGCGTCGCGATCAAGTTCATGCTGCCCGACGCCCTGCACTCGTCGTCGCTTCACCGCCGCTTCGTGCGCGAGGCCGAGGCCATCGGGCGGCTGCGCAGCGAGCACGTCTGCCGCCTCCTCGATACCGGGCGCATGCCCGACGGCGCTCCCTACATGGTCATGGAGTACCTGTCGGGCCACGATCTCGAGCACCTGGTGGCGCGCCGCGGGCCGCTGCTCCTGTGGGAGGCCGCCGACTACGCCCTGCAGATCCTCGACGCCATGGCCGAGGCCCATAGCCAGGGCATCATCCATCGGGACCTCAAGCCGGCAAACGTCTTCAGGGCGTGGAACCGGGACGACATCCCCGTCATCAAGGTCCTCGACTTCGGCGTCGCCAAGGCCGCCGACGGGATGCACAGCACCGCGACCAACACGGTCATGGGATCGCCGTCGTTCATGGCGCCGGAGCAGCTCATCTCCTCCAAGTGCGTCGACGAGCGGGCCGACATCTACTCGATCGGCGCCGTCCTCTACTTCCTCCTGACCGGCAAGCCCCCGTTCGACGCCGAACAGCTGCCCGCGCTCTGCCTCAAGGTGATGAACGAGGACCCGGTGCCGCCGTCGCATCTCCGGCCCGAGCTGCCGCCCGCGGTCGACGACATCGTCCTCACCTGCATGGCGCGCGAGCCGGATCACCGCTTCCCCAACGTGGCCGAGCTGGCCCACGCGCTGGCGCCGTTCGCGCCCGAATCGACCCGGCCGCTGGCTGTGGCCGCAGCCCGCGCGCTCGGGTGGACGCCCGGCGGATGGGAGCGGCCCGCTGTGCTCGAGCCGGACCCGAGCGCCGCGACCATCAGCGAGCGGAGACGCGAGCCCACCGGCGACGGCTACGCCACGCAGCTGGTTCGCTTCACTCCGGCCGAGCCATCGAGCGAGCGCGTTCGCTCCAGGCGGCGGCGCATGTGGCTGATCGCCCTGGTCGCGTGCGCCAGCCTGGGCGCGGGCGCCGGCGCGGTGGCGATCGTCGCCGGCGGCAACGAGAGGGCAGTGGGGGCCGGCGCGCTGCCGGCTTCCCCGCGACCACGTGCTCGAGCCGCCAGCGCGCCGACAGGTCCGCTCGCGAGGAGCACTGCATCCGCGGCGGCCACGGCATCGCCCGCGCTTCCGAGCACCGGATCGGCCGGGTCACCGCCGAGCACCGGATCGCCCGCGTCACCGCCGAGCACCGGATCGGCCGGGTCACCGCCGAGCACCGGATCGGCCGCGTCGCCGAGCACGGCGCCGGCCGCCGCAACGCCGAGCGACGGTGTCGCGCCGCCCGAGCCAGCCGCGCCGTCCCGGAGGCGGAAGAAGGCACGGCGGCAGTCCGCGCGCAGCGTGCGGGTGCCGCCGCGATCGCGCGCTGCGGATGCGCCTTTGCCCGGCGTGCCGACGATCGCGTCCCCGGAGTCTCCCGCGCCGCCGAAGGACGTCGAGAAGCGGCCGTCCTGCGCCACCGACGATCCACTCTGCGCCTTCGGGACCGCGCGCTGACTGACTCGACGCCGTGATGGGGAGGACGCCGCAGCGGTTCGCACTGGCCATCGCCCTCGCGGCGGGCGCGCTCGGCGCGCGCGAGGCCCGGGCCGATGACCAGGCCTCCGCGAGCGCGCTCTTCGACGAGGGCAAGGCCCTCTTCGCGGCCGGCCACTACCCGGAGGCGCGCGCCAAGCTGGAGGCGAGCTACCAGCTCAGCCCGCTGTCCGGGACCGCGGGTCTGCTCGCCGCCTGTCACGAGCGCACCGGCCAGCTGGCCAGCGCGTGGGCCCGCTACCGCGAATCGGTCGTGCTGGCCGAGCGCTCGGGCAACGAGGAGCGCGCCGCCGTCGCCCGCGCCAAGGTCGCCGAGCTCGAGCCGCGCCTCGCGCGACTCACGATCGATCCGCCGCCCGGGGCCGCCCGGGGCAGGGGTGGCCTTGCGGTCACGCGGAACGGCGAGCCGATCCCCGACGCTGCGCTCGCGACGCCGATGCCGGTCGATGCGGGCCGCCAGGTCGTGGTCGCGACCGCGCCGGGGCGCCAGCGCTGGAGCCGGGTGATCGAGATCGCCGACGGCCAGCGGCGCACCGTCTCCATCCCGGAGCTCGGCCCGGCCGAGCTGATCTCGTCCCCGCGCCACCGACCGCGGCCCTCTCGCTCGCGGCCGGTCCAGGCATGGATCGGCCTCGCGCTGGCCGGCACCGGTGGGGCGGCCGTGCTGGCTGGTGGCGGCTTCGGCATCGCCGCCGCCAGCGGATGGAAGGACGCGAAGGACGCGGGCTGCACCGGCGGCGGCCAGTGCCCGGATGCGAGCAGCCGCGACAAGGGCAGGACGGCGTCGCGGCGAGCCGACGTGGCCACCGCCCTCGTCGGTGGAGGTCTCGCTCTGGCCGCGACCGGCATCATTCTCTTCTGGATCGCGCCCGACCCGAGCGACGAGCCGGAGCCGTCCGCCCGCGTGTCGGCGGCGGTCGACGGCGAGGGGCTGACCCTCGCCGTGGAGGGCCGATTCTGATCAGTCGTGACCGCGCCGCCCTCGACGAGCCCCGGCGCCGCGGTCTCGCCGGCTCAGCCCGGCGCTCGCTCGGCGCGCAGGCGCTCGACGGCGGCGTCGAAGTCCTCGCGGGTGACCTCGTCGACCTCGCCGTAGCCTGAGATCACCACGCTGAGATACGTGTTGTCGATGACGAAGTCCCCGGTGTTCCAGTCGAACACCTCGCAGGCCAGACCGCCGTCCTGCTCGCGGAGGCGGACCGGCCGGCGTCCGACGACGAAGTATCGGTCTGCCAGGGCGCTCATCCTCCAGCATGATAGTCCAGGAGCCCACTCGCGAGCGGCAGAACGGCTATCCTTCGCCCAGGTCATGAGGGTGATGACCTTCAACGTTCTGCTCGGGGGGCAGGACAGGTTCGACGCGATCCGCGCCATCATGGCGGCGGTGCGGCCGGATATCCTGGTCCTCGAGGAGTGCCTGGGCTGGGAGGACGGCGAGCGGCTGGCCGCGGTGGCGGAGGCGATCGGAGTACCGGCCGACGAGCACCATGCCGTCCTCGGCACCGCAAATCAGAGGCCGAGCGGGAGGCGTCACCACGTGGCGCTGGTCAGCCGCCCGCCGATCGCGCGCAGCCAGGTGCACGCGCCGAGTGAAGTGGCGCACTGCCTGCTGGAGGCGGAGGTCGACGTCGACGGGACCCCGCTCACCGTCATCGGGGCGCACCTGCACGCCAACGACGAGGACTCGCGACTCGTCGAGGTCGAGGCGCTCCTGGGCATCGCGCCGCCGGACGCGGTGCGCGCCGGCGAGTGGGTCCTGTGCGGCGACCTCAACTCGCTGACCCGGCACGACCCGTATCCGCCCGACCTCGATCAGCACCTCGCCCGCGCCGGGGTCCACAAGTACGGCCACCCGCCGCGCTTCGAGGTGATGGATCGTCTGTTCGCCGCCGGCTGGATCGACGCGCTGCGCGAGCGCCCGCGCGACGGGCGCTGGGTCACGGCCCGGCGGGCGCGGGGGGACGAGGGTGTCAGTGTGGACACGCGCACAGACTACGTCCTCCTGTCGCCCGCGCCGGCCGCGCGTCTGGTCGCCGCCGACGTGATCGAGGTGGGCGGCGCGTCCGACCACCACGCCGTGATGGCGGAGCTGCAGTAAGCCGCGTCGCGCCGGCGGGAATAGGGGCGGCCCCGGCGCAGGTTTGCCAGGTTGTCGATGACGCTCCCGAACAGCGAAGCCGGTCTGGGCGAGCCCATCCTCCAGCGCGAGGCGCGCAAGGCGCTGAGCGGGCGCGTGCCGATGCTGCTTTCGGTCGTTCTGGCGCTCCTGGTCGGGATGCTGGCGGGGTACGGCGTCCGGGCCTTCTCCGTCGAGACGACGGCCGGGGAAGGGGCGCGCGAGCTCCGGTGCCCGCGCTACTCGTGGCCGGCCGCGCCGATCACCCCGTCCCCCGGCGCGGGGCACGCGAGCCTGCACTACCTGCACGACGGCGAGCCCGCGCAGGAGCCCCCGCCGGGTGAGGTGCAGGGGCATGTGCAAGGGGGCGACGCCGTGCGGCTCGACGACACCGAGAGCGTGGCCGCCACCGATGCTCCGGCCGCGCCGCGCGCGACACCCGCGTCGCCCCTCGCCGCGTACTGATCGACCACCGACCACCGACCGACGGACCGAGCGGCCGCAGAGAGACGGGCCATCGATCCGCTGTGACGGGACCGGAGCCCATCGTACGCTTCGAGCCCCCGGGCCGACGAGCACCCCCATGCCGCGGAGCGGCATGCGCTCGACAGCTCGAACAGGACCGAGGGAGAAGCGAGAAGCAGTGACCTGGCTCCCACATCACGCAGTGGTCGCGCCGGACGGCGCGCCCCCGGCCGGCTGGCTCCTCTTCCTGCACGGCATCCTGGGCAGCGGCGCCAACTGGCGGACCATCGCGCGCCGGCTGGTCGCGGCGCGCCCCGACTGGGGGGCCGTGCTGGTCGATCTCAGGATGCACGGGCGCTCGCAGGGCGCGCCGCCGCCGCACACGCTCGAGGCGGTGGCCGCCGATCTCGAGCGCCTGGCCGCCGACCTGGCCGGGCGCGGGATGCGCGTGGCCGGCGTCATCGGCCACTCGTTCGGCGGCAAGGCGGCGCTCGCCCTTCGCGCACGCGCGCCCGAGGGCCTGATCGAGACCTGGGTGCTCGACGCGTCGCCGTCGGCGCGCACCGGCGCGCTCGCGCCGGCCGGCACGCCGCCGCCGCCGTCGCCGAGCGGCGACCCGGGCGACGTCCTGCTCATGCTGGAGGCGCTGCCGGGCCAGTTTTCGAGCCGGGACGATTTCCTGTCCGCAGTGACCGGGCGCGGCTTCTCGCGCCCTCTCGGCGAGTGGCTGGCCATGAACCTCGACCGCGGCGAGGGCGGGATGCACCTCCGCCTCGATCTCGGCGGCATCCGCGCGCTCATGACCGACTACTACGAGCAGGATCTGTGGCCCGCCGTCGAGTCGGGCGCGCTGCCAGGCGCGCTTCGCTTCGTCGTCGCCGGCCGCTCGCAGGCGGTGAGCGAGGCGGATCGCGCGCGCCTCGACGCGCTGGCGAGCGGCGACCGGATCGGGCTGCACCTCATCCGCGAGGCGGGCCACTGGCTGCACATGGAGGCGCCCGACGCGCTGCTCGCGCTGTTCAGCGATGAGCTGACGCGCCTGCCGCGCTGAGCGCGCCGGCGACGACGGCGAGGTCGCGCACGAAGTCGTCGCGGGCCGCGCGCCGCTCGTCGGCATCCGGAATGCGCAGCAGCGACGACGGGTGCACGGTGGCGAGGGTCTGCGGCGCCCACGGCGAGGCGAACAGCGCGCCGCGCGCGCGGGTGACGCGGAAGGCGCGCCCGAGCAGCGACTGCGCCGCGGTGGCGCCCAGGACCACGAGCACCGCCGGCTTCACCGCGGCCAGCTCGGCCTCGAGCCACGGGCGGCACGCCGTCACCTCGGAGACGCTCGGCTTCTGGTGCAGGCGCTTCTTGCCGCGCGGCGTCCACTTGAAGTGCTTGACCGCGTTGGTCACGTAGACCTGGTCGCGCGGCAGGCCGGCCGCCTCCATGAGCGCGTCGAGCAGGCGCCCCGCCGGCCCCACGAAGGGGCGACCGGCCACGTCCTCCTCGTCGCCGGGCTGCTCGCCGACCATCATGACGCGGGCCTGCGCGCGCCCCTCACCGAAGACCGCCTGGGTCGCCCGCAGGTGGAGCGCGCAACCCCGGCAGCCCTGCACCGCCTCGCGCAGGGACGGCAAGGTCACGCGCTCGGGCAGATGGTCGGCTGCGCTCACCGGGTCACCGTCGATGGGCCTCGTCTCTGTGTCGTGCCGGCGTGAACGGCGGACGGCAACCGGTCAGCCTGGGCGGCCGGTCGCATCGATGCGGACCAGGCTCGTGGGGCCTCGATCCGCGGCCAAGACCGCGATTCTCGGCGGAATCGCGGGCACCCGGTGCGCGTCCGTCGGGCGTCGGCTCGGGTCCGCGGCCCGGCCCTGTCCACGCCGCATCGTCCCACGCCCGCCCGCTGGCGTCCCCGCGTTTCCGGCGTCCGCCGCGTGCCACGGGCCACCCTCGGGCCCCAGGCATCCGCCGCGCGCGCAAGCTCTGCCGGCACGGGGCCGGGCCTCGTTGCTTCGCGCGTCGCCTCGATGTCGGTGCGCTATAGTCAGCGTCGAGAGCTCATCGTCTGCGAGCGGTCGCACCTGACGCTGGGGGAACGGGAGGATGGGAGGAGGTGCCGTGACTGCCTTGAAGATGGGCGTCGAGTCCACGACCTGGGAGATCGCCGGCGCCGACGGCGCCGCGCTCATGGTTCACAGCTGGCTGCCCCGCGGCGGCGCCGACTGGGCCATCGTCGCGATCCACGGGGCGACCTCGCACGCCGGCTGGTTCGCCCCGCTCGGCCGCGCCCTGGCGCGCCGCGGGATCGCCACGCACGCACCCGATCGGCGCGGATCCGGCCGGCTGCGCCAGCTCGAGCTTCCCGCCGCGCCCGAGGTGTGGATCGACGACCTGCGGCGCGTGGTCAAGGCGGTGCGCGCGCGCGGCAAGCGGGTCTGTCTCGCTCCCTGGTCTTTCGGGGTCAAGCTCGGCGTGCCGGCGATCAGGAGCGGCTGCGAGGTCGACCACCTGCTGCTGCTCGCGCCGGCGTTCGTCTTCAGCGCCAGGGTGGCCGACCAGCTCGCCGCCGGCGTGTCCGCGGCCGGCAGTCACGCGCCGCTGCCGGCCAGCGACGAGGACTTCGTCGAGGCCTCGGCCGCGCGCGCGTTCCTGGCCGCCGATGCGCTCCGCTGGCGGACCATGCCGAAGGCGTTCCGCATGCTATCCGACAGGCTCAACCTCATGATGCGCGACCAGCTGCCGCAGCTCGACACCCGCATCACCGGCGTGTTCGCGAGCCGCGATCGGATCACCGACAGCGAGAGCGGGCGCGAGATCCTGGCCGACCTGGGACACGAGGCGCTCTCGGTCGACGGGGGCCATAGCTTCTTTCTGGATGACCCGGAGGGAGCCGCGAAACTCATCCGCGAGCTCCTCGTCTGATCCGGGGGGCCGCGCCGGACGGCAGGCTGGAGGACTATCAGTCGAGCTGGACCGGGAAGGCCGTGGCGAAGCAGGCTTCGACCTTGTCGCCGCCTTCGGTGACCGGGCGGTAGCGCCACTGCGAGAGCGCGTGCTCGACCGTGTGGCGGACCTTGGCCGAGACACTCGACAGCACCGTGACCGACTTGACGGTGCCTCCCGTGTCGACGCACAGCTTGGCCGTGATCTTGGGCGGCAGCTGCTCGCCCGGCGGGAAGCGGATAGGGTGCTCGTTGCCGCTCTCGCGCTGGGCACGGCTGGCCGAGACGATGATCGGGCCGCTCGGGCGGGCCGGCGTGGTCGATGCCGTGCGGGTCGGCTCGGTGTCGGGCGGCTCGACGGAGACCGGCAGAGGATCGAGGTCTCGCTCGGCCGGCGTCTCGGTCCTGGCCGTCGTGGTCGGGGCCGCCGGCGCGGTCTCGCTGGCTGCCGGGTGCGACTCTGTCGCCGGGACATCTTTGTAGGGCTCGGTCGCGGGGCGCTCGTCGCTGGCCGCGGCCGCGAGCTCGCGGTCTTCCTCGTCTCGACGGCGATCGCGCTCGTCGCGCCCGCGCGCGGCCTTCTCGCGCTTGGCTCGCGCGCGGCGCGCGCGGCGATCGTCGCCCCGGTCGTCTTCCTTGTCGTCGGCGCGAGCCTCGACGCGGTTCTCGCCGTCCGCGGCGTGCGCGCTGGCCTTGCTCTCACCGGGCGCTGCCGGGGGAGCCGACGCCACCAGCCGGCTGGGCGCAGGCGCCGCCGTCGGCGCGCCCGCCGCCGCGGCCGGCGGGGCCGCCACGGCGCCCGCCGCCGCGGGCGATGAGGCCGGCGGAATGGGCTGGACCGTCGGCGCCGGCTGGACCGCCGTCGCCGGGAGCTGCGCGCCCTGTCCCGCTGTCGAGGCGACGACCAGCGGCTCGTGGTGACGCCCCTTGACGAGCCACGCCACCCCGCCGCCCGCCGCGACCACCGCGATCGCCGCCACGATGAACTGAGGCAGCGACGACCGGCGGCGGCCCTTCGACATCGCGGCCATCGCGAACGCCTCGGCGCGCTGCGCCGCCCACATCGCCTCCTCGAGCATGCCCTGCGGCTGCTGCTGGGAGACGGAGCCGGGCGCCGAGGTCCGCGCCGTCGGCGCGATCACCTGCCGCGGATTCGATGCCGCCCACCGCGGCCCGGGGGCCGCAGCGCTCTGCGCCGGACCCAGGCCCAGCGCGGTCCTCACGTCAGCGGGCCGCTCCGGACCGGGCGGCGTCCCGACCAGGATGATCGACTGGTCCGAGCGGTGGACGTTGACGTAGTCACTCCCGGTCGCCATCGCCGTGGGCGGCAACGTCTGCTTGCCGCTCACATCGGGCACGTCCTCGAGCACCACCGGCATCGAGCGCGGCGTGCTCATGCCCCACACGATGTCCATGATCTCGTCGTCGGTGTCGCCGCTCGACGCGCCCTGCCGCGGCTCGCCGGGGAGGCTGGGCGGCGGGGCGAGCGGGAAGCGCAGGCGCGACGGCGTGACCGGTGCCTGGCGCTGGAACGCCTCGTCGACCCAGCTGGTCACCTCGCGGTTGGTGGCGAGGAGCCGCTCGTCGACGGCGAACTGGGCGATCGCGGTGCGCATGTCGGCCGCCGATCGCCACCGCTTGTCGGGATCCTTGGCCAGCCCGTGCAGCACGATCTGATCGAGCTCGGCGGGGACGCTCGGGTTGCGCGTCGATGGCGCCGGCGCCTGCATGTTCTGCAGGCGATCGATGATCTGGAAGTCGTCCTTGGCGGCGAACAGCGGCGTCGCGGTCAGGAGCTCGTGCGCGATGATCGAGGCCGCGAACAGATCCGATCGACCGTCGAGCTGGCGCCCGGTCAGCGTCTCGGGCGCCATGTAGGCCAGCTTGCCCTTGATCCGACCCGACTGGGTCATGAGGTGGCCGAAGGTGGCCTTGGCGATCCCGAAGTCGATGACCTTGAGATGGCCGGTGTTGCTGATGATCAGGTTGGCCGGCGAGATGTCGCGATGGATGAGGCCGAGCGGGTTGCCATCGGCGTCGCACAGGCCGTGCGCGTAGTCGAGCGCGTCGAGCAGCTGCGTGATGATCGCGATCGAGACCTCGACCGGCGGCGGCCCGCACACGCGCCGGGCCTGGCGCAGGATCACCCGCAGATCGCGGCCGCGGATGTACTCCATCGAGATGAAGTAGCTCGCGCCCACGCGGCCCAGCTCGTAGAGCTGGACGATGTTCCCGTGGTGAAGCATCGAAGCCAGCTTCGCCTCGCGCACGAAGCCGCGCACGAACTCCACGTCCTCGGCCAGGTGAGGGAGCAGGCGCTTCAGCGCGACGACTCGCTCGAAGCCGTTGATGCCGCGCTCGATCCCGCGGTGCACCGTGGCCATGGCGCCGACACCGAGCGGTTCGAGGATCTCGAACGGCCCATACGACTCTGCTTTCCGCTCGCTCTCTGCCAAGGTGGCCCTCCCCGCGCTTTGACGCTCGGCAAAGCGAAAATCGTTATACCAGCAAGGTAACGGTCGCGGAAGAAAACGCTCGAGGCATCTCGTCGACGGTGAACTGGAACATCGTTCGCGTTGAGATCGATCGCGCTCCGCCGCGCACCGGGTAGTTGCTCGTCGCCGTCGAGATCAGACACGAGCACGTGTGATGACGTGTGTGACTCGACGAGGAGAGCGGAAGCAGCAAGAGGAGAGAGCGCGCGCGCCGCGACCTCGTTACCGTAGGGCGTGACGGTGCTGGTCTCTCGGTCCACGACTGGGATGCAGACTTACGATCCGCAAGACGATCGATCGCAACACGACTCGGATGCAGTGCCGTGACTCGACAGCAGTGCAGTTGCCGGGCGGCCGACTTTCAAACCTCGAACTGACCTCTGTAAGCTGGCACCGGCAGTAACGGGAGGGATGTCCATTGCGTACGAGATGCACCGGTTCGGCTCTCGCGATCATCGCGCTCCAGGCCTCGCTCGCGATGGCCGCACTCCTCGGTGACGCGCCCGCCGCGCTCGCCCAGGAGAGCGGCCTCATCAGGGGCAGGGTCGTCTCTCAGACCGGCGAGCCGATCGTCGGCGCGACCATCTCGGTCGAGCCGACCGGCGCCGGCGCGTTCACCGACGAAGAGGGCCACTTCCAGATAGAGGCGGCCCCCGGCAAGTACTCGCTCCAGGTCTCGTTTTCTGGCTACGCGCCCCAGGTGCGCAACGTCTCCATCGGGGACGCGCCGGTCCAGCTGATCTTCACCCTGCGCGACGATCCGCGCTACGCGGAGAAGATCACGATCGTCGGCGGCCGCACCCAGGTCAGCGTCGGGGCGCGCACGCCGCGCTCCGTCACCCGGTCGCCGGTCGCGATCGACGTCATCAGCTCCGAGCAGATCCAGGAGGCGGGCAACGTCGAGACCAACCAGGTGCTGCGCACCGTCGCGCCGTCCTACAACGCCTCGCATCAGATGATCGCGGACGGGACCGACCACATCGATCCGGCCAGCCTGCGCGGCCTCGGACCCGATCAGACGCTGGTGCTCATCAATGGCAAGCGCCGCCACTCCAGCTCGCTGGTGAACGTCAACGGCACCTTCGGCCGCGGCACGGTCGGCGTCGATCTCAACGCGATCCCGACCAGCGCGATCGAGTGGATCGAGGTGCTGCGCGACGGCGCGTCGGCGCAGTACGGCTCCGACGCCATCGCCGGCGTGGTCAACCTCGAGCTCAAGGAGGCGCCCGGCGTGGTCGAGGCCAACGCGCTCTCCGGCCTCACCGCCGAGGGCGACGGCTTCCAGCTCATGACCGGCCTCAACTACGGCATCCCGGTGGGCAAGCGGGGCGTGGTCAACCTGACCGGCGAGTTCGTGCAGCGCAACCGCACCGATCGGTCCGGCCCGTTCACCGGCCTCTTCTATCCGGACGACGATGGCGACAAGGACCCGTCGGACGACGACGCGCGGCTGGCGGACGCCGGGCTCACCCGCCAGGACGTCTCGATCGACCTCGGTCAGAGCCAGGCCACCGTCGGCATGTTCTTCCTGAACGCCAGGGTGCCGTTCGGCAGCAAGACCGAGTTCTACAGCACGGGGGGACTCACCTACCGGAGCAGCGAGGCGGCCGGGTTCTATCGCCTGCCCTTCCAGCAGACCCGCGTCGACCCGCAGCTCTACCCGCAGGGTTTCCTGCCCCGCATCCGGCCCACCATCTTCGACTGGTCGGCGGGCGCCGGCGTCCGCACCGACCGCGAGAGCGACGGCTTCCGCTGGGACGTGTCGGTCAACCACGGAGGCAACTGGCTCAACTACGAGATCGACAACAGCGTCAACGCGTCGCTGGGCCCCGACAGCCCCACCAGCTTCGACTCCGGCGGCTTCCTGTTCGACCAGAGCTCGGCCAACGTCGACCTCGTCTATCCAATCCCCACCGACGCGATCAAGCGGATCGCCGTGAACGGCGGCGCCGAGTACCGGCTCGAGAACTACAGCATCCACGCCGGCCAGGACGCGTCGTGGCAGCTCGGCACCGCGGTGGTGGGCGACGACCCGAACCAGCCCAAGGAGGCCGGCGCGCAGGTGTTCCCCGGCTTCCAGCCCGAGAACGAGGTGGACGAGTTCCGCAACAGCGTGGCCAGCTACCTCGGCGTCGAGACCGAGCTCAACGATCGGCTGATGGTGGACGTGGCCGGCCGCTTCGAGAACTACCAGGACTTCGGCAGCACCCTGAACGGCAAGATCGCGGGCCGGCTGGCCCTCATCGACGAGGTCGCGCTGCGGGCGGCGGCGAGCACCGGCTTCCGCGCGCCCTCTCTGCACCAGACCTACTTCAACAGCACCAGCACGCAGTTCGTGACCACCGAGACCGGCACCCAGGCCGTCCAGGTGGTCACCGCCAAGAACAACGGCGACATCGCCGCGGAGTTCGCCGTCCCGGCGCTCAAGGAGGAGACCTCGCTCAACGCCAGCGGCGGCTTCACCATCACGCCGGTCGAGAACTTCACGCTCACGGCGGATGGCTACTACATCCACATCGACAACCGCATCGTGCTGACCAGCCAGTTCAACGAGATGACGGTCCCGGGCACCGCCGAGATCCTGGCCGACCTGGGCGGCAACGTGTCGGCCGCGCAGTTCTTCTCCAACGCGGTCAACACCAGCACGACCGGGGCCGACGTGGTCCTCGACTTCTGGAGCGACATGGGCGCGGGCCGCTTCGAGATGACCGGAGCGGCCAACTTCACCCGCACCGAGGTGGTGAAGGTCAACGTCCCGCAATCGGTGGCCGACCGGTTCGGCGCCGGCAGCCAGGACGCCCTGCGCGAGGCCTACTTCAACCGCGAGGAGGAGAACCGCCTCGAGGACGCGCTCCCGCACCAGCGCGGCATGGTCCAGGGCCGCTACAACCAGGGACCGATCACCGGCCTCCTGCGCGCCAACTACTGGGGCAGCGTGGTCTACAAGCACCCCACCATGCCCGACGCCGACGAGAACTTCGGCGCCAAGGTCACCCTCGACGCCGACCTCGGCTACGAGCTGCCCGCCGGCCTCAAGATCGCCGTCGGCGCCAGCAACCTGCTCAACACGTTCCCCGACGAGCAGAAGAGCCCGATCAACATCGCCGACGGCCAGTTCATCTACAGCCGCCGCGTGACCCAGTTCGGGGTCAACGGCGGCTTCTACTACCTCCGGCTGCAGTACCTCTACTGATACCGGGACGGCGAATCGGGCGGATCCGGATCAGAAGCAGTCGAGCGGGGCCTCGGCGAACGAGGCCTCGCCCGATCGGATCCGCTCGAGCGTGACCGCGACGTGGGGCAGCTCGGTCGCGAACCAGTAGTCGCACGCGCGCGTCGCGCCCTGGTAGAGCGCGGCGGGGCGCCGGCCGCCGCGGCCGGCCGCGACCGCGTGGGCGAGGAGCTGCCAGGCGATCGCGATGATGGAGAACGCGTCCATGTAGTCGGCCGCGTGGCGCAGCATGGCGTCGGCGTCGCCGCTCATGCCCTTCATGCCGAGCGCCGTGGTGGTGCGGACGAGGTCGTCCAGCGCCGCGCCCAGGGCGGCGTGAGTGTCGTCGCCGAGCGCGCGCGCCGCGGCCAGGGTCTCGCCGACCGCGCGGGCGAACAGTCGCAGGGGCTCGCCGCCGCGCGCCACCGCCTTGCGGCCGAGGAGGTCCATGGCCTGGATGCCGGAGGTGCCCTCGTGGATCGAGTTGAGCTTCTGGTCGCGCCACCAGGCCTCGGCCAGGAACTCGCTGGTGTAGCCGTAGCCGCCGTGCACCTGGATGGCCAGCGTGTTGGCCTCGAAGCCGTACTCGGCCGGGAAGGTCTTGGCCACGGGGATGAGCAGATCGAGCAGCAGGGCCGCCTCCTCGCGCTCGCGCGGGTCGGTCGCGTGCTCGGCCATGTCGGTCAGCGTGGCGGCGCGCAGGAGCAGGCCGAGGCCGCCCTCGACGATCGCCTTCTGGCGCAGCAGCATGCGCCGCACGTCGGCGTGCTCGATGATCGGGATCTGCGGCGCGCTCGGATCGCGGGCCGACAGCGGGCGGCCCTGCGGGCGGTCGCGGGCGTAGCCGAGCGCCTCCTGATAGGCGACCGAGGCGCTGGCGATGCCGTTCAGGCCGACCATGAGGCGCGCGTCGTTCATCATCTGGAACATGTGCCGGATGCCCTGGTGGGGCTGTCCGACCAGCCAGCCGCGGCAGTCGCCGCGCTCGCCGAAGGCCAGCTGCACGCTGGGCAGCGCCTTCCAGCCGATCTTCTTGAACACGCTCGTGCAGGCGACGTCGTTGTCGACCAGGCGGTCCTGCTCCTCGCGCAGCTTGGGGATCGCGAACAGGGACACGCCCTTGATGCCGTCGGGCGCGCCGTCGATGCGCGCGAGGGTGAGGTGGACGATGTTGTCGGTGATGTCCTGCTCGCCGCCCGAGATGAAGATCTTGGTGCCGCGGATGCGATAGCTGCCGTCCGGCTGGGGCGCGGCGCGCGTCTGCACGTCGCTCAGGCTGCTGCCGGCCTGCGGCTCGGTCAGCGCCATGGTGCCGGACCACTCGCCGGCGTACATGCGGGTCATGAAGCGGTCGCGCAGATCGCGGTCGCCGAACGATTCGATGAGCCGGGCCGCCCCGGTGGTGAGCCCGGCGATGGCGACCACGCCGAGGTTGGCGGCCATGAGGTACGCGCTGCCCGCGGCCGTCACCGTCATCGGCAGCATCGCGCCTCCCACCTCCTCGGGCCGCGACGCCGACAGGATGCCGAGATCGACGATCTGCCGGTACAGCCCGCCCATGCGGGGGTGGAGGTGGACGCGCCCGTCCGCGAAGCGCGGCAGGTCGCGGTTCATCTCCTCGTACGCGGGGAACAGCACGCCGCGCGCGACCCGGCGGGCCGAGTCGAGGAAGAGGGCGCAGGTCTCGCGCGTGTGGGCCGCGAAGGCGGGCAGCGCCAGCACCCGGTCGAGGCCCAGCACGTCGTCGAGCAGGAAGTCGATCAGTTCATCCGGAATGAGTGGGTTGGCCATGGCGACGCCTCGCGGCGAACGACGTTACAGGGCCCGGGCCCGGATGTCAGCGGCGCGCGGGCGTGTGCCTTGACAGGCATATGCCTTGTAAGGCATATAGAGAGCGTGCTGTCGACGTTCGAGGTCGTGGCCGAGCCCAGCCGGCGACGCATCCTGGACCTCCTGCGCGAGGAGCGCCGGGCGGTGGGCGACCTGGCCACCGCGCTCGGCCTGGCCCAGCCGGCGGTGTCCAAGCACCTGCGCGTCCTGCGCGACGCCGGGCTGGTCACGGCGGAGGTGGACGCGCAGCGCCGGCTCTATCGCCTGAACGCCGAGCCCCTGCGCGAGCTCGACGCGTGGGTGGCGCCCTATCGCCGGCACTGGGCGCGGCACCTCGACGACCTCGAGCGCCATCTCGACGCGATGCCGGATGACCGGCCGGTGAAGCGCGGCGGCCGCCCGGCCGCGCGAAGGAGCAAGCGATGAGCTCGACCAGGAAGGGCGCGCCCGGAGACGCGGGCGCCGAGCACGGCGAGGTGCGCCGCTTCGAGCGGCGGCTCCGCCACAGGCCCGAGAAGGTGTGGCGCGCGCTGACCGAGTCCAGCGAGCTGGCCGGCTGGTTCCCCGCCCAGGTGGAGGGCAAGCGCGAGGCGGGGGCCGCCCTGCGCTTCGTCTTTCGTGACGGCGAGCCGAGCGAGGCCGGCACGGTCACCGAGTGGGATCCGCCGCGCCGGCTGGCCTACACGATGGGGCGCGAGACCCTGCGCTGGGAGCTCTCGCCGCTTCCCGGCGACGGATGCCTGCTCGTCTTCACCGCCGAGGTGGCGCTTCCGAGCGCACCCGCCAACGACAACGGCGACGGCGGCGCGATCACGATGCGGCTGGCCGCGTGATCGCCTGACCGCCTGACCCACAGCCACGGAGTCCGACCATGAAGCGCCCCGAGACGCGGGCCGAGGCCGTCCTGTGCCTCGAGCGCGCCAGCGAGATCCTCGTGCCCACGGTGGTGGAGTCGACCCACGGCGGCGAGCGCCGGTGGAGCATCTTCGATCGCCTGCTCAAGGACCGCATCGTGTTCCTCGGCAACGAGATCGACGATCTGGTCGCCAACGTCGTCATCGCCCAGCTGCTCTTCCTGGAGGCCGAGGATCCCGAGAAGGACATCGTCCTCTACATCAACTCGCCGGGCGGCGTGGTCTACAGCGCGCTCGCCATCTTCGACACCATGCAGTACATACGCAGCCGCGTGTCGACCGCGTGCGTCGGCATGGCGGCGTCGGCGGCGGCCATGGTGCTGGCGGCGGGGCACAAGGGCCTCCGCGTCGCGCTGCCGCACGCGCGCATCATGATCCACCAGCCGTCGGGCGGGGCGCGCGGCCAGGCCAGCGACATCGAGATCCAGGCGCGCGAGGTCCGCTACCTCAAGGACACCGTCACCCGCATCTTCGCCGAGGCCTGCGGCAAGCCCAGCGAGGTGCTCGCGCGCGACATGGATCGCGACTACTACATGAGCGCGGGCGTGGCCAAGGAGTACGGCCTCATCGACGACATCTTCGTGTCGCGCCGCAAGAGCGAGTGACGCGGAGCGGCCGATCAGCCCGGCGATCGGCCGGCCGATCGGCCGCCGCGGGTCAAGGCTCGGTCTCGGGCTCGTAGGGAAACTCGCGCTCGACCAGCTTCCACATGTCCTGCGCCATCGGCCGGCTCGACTCCTCGTGCAGGTGTCCGACCAGCCCGGCGCAGCGCGCGACCAGGACCACCCCGCGCATCACCTCGGCCGGGAGACCCGCCTCGAGCAGCGCGGCGGCGATGGCCGAGCTGACGTTGGCCGGCACCGGCCGCCCCACCACCTGCAGCATCGCCTGCTCGAGCAGGTGCACCGCCGCGATGAACTCGCCGCCCGCGCCGGCCGCCCGCGCGATCGCGAACAGGCGGGCCACCCGCGGATCGGCGGCCTTGTGGGTGGGATGGCCGAAGCCCGGCAGCGGGCGCCGCTCGCGGCGGTGCGCCTCCACCTCGCCGAGCGCGGCCTGCTGCCGCTCGGCGGCCGGCGCGCGCGCCACGCGATCGAGCAGGAGCGCGCACTCGCTGGCGGTGCCGGCGAAGCGATCGCCCACGCCGAGCAGGCCCGCGGCCACCGCCCCCTGGTACGACTCGGGCGCGCCAAGCAGCGTGAACCGCGACGCGAGCACCGACGGCACCAGGCCGTGCTCCATGATGGCGACCAGCACCGCGTCGGCGATGTTCACCTGCATCGCGGAGGGCGCGGCGCCGAGCAGCTGGAACAGGAACATCTCGGTGAAGGAGATCTGTCCCATGAGCTCGTCCACCAGGTCCTTCCCGCGCACTTCGATGCGGTCTTCCGTCGCGCCGCAGATCCGGGTCGACTTCTTGGGAGGTCGTTCCATGCCTGCCTCTCGCCGAGCGGTGATCGTTGTGGTGTGTTGGGTGCCGGCAGGATAGCCGACCGGCGCGCTCAGCCGCCCAGGAATCCGCCCAGAAACTCCTCCGCGCGCGCGATGATGAGCGGAATCGACGCCGCCAGCTCGTGCTCGTCGTCCACCTCGACGAGCCGCACGTGCCGCTTGCCCGCCACCCACGCTCGCGACAGCGCCGGGTCGACCACGTCGTCGCGCGCCCCGTGGATGACCAGCGTCGGCACCCGGACATCCGGCGTGCCGCCCGAGCGCCCCTCCACCTCGCGCGCGTCGCGGATGAAGTCGAAGTGCATGCGGGCCGGCGCATCGGTCACATGATCGTGCACCTCGATCCAGCCGCTCCGCTCCCAGGCCCGGAACGCGTCCTCACCGATGCGGGCCGGCCAGCGCTCGGCGATGCGAAAGGCGGGCGCCAGCAGCACGAGCGCGCAGATCCGCGCGTCCAGCTCGGCCGCGCGCGCGGCCGCCAGCCCGCCCAGGCTGGAGCCGAACACCACCGCCCGGTCGGTGCCGTCGCCGATCGCGCCGCGAATGACGTCGATCATGGCGCTCAGCCGCCAGCGCTCGAACGACGGCACCCGCCCGTCCAGCCGCGCCAGCTCGATGCCGCGCCCCGCGAAGTGCTCGGCGAGCGCCACCGCCTTGCGCGATCCGGGCCCCGACGCGAACCCGTGCATGTAGAGCCAGCGCGGCCCGGGCCGCGAGGGGGTCATGCCTGGAGACATGAAGAGAGACTACCGTGGCGCGTTCGCTGTGGCGCCCTCACGACGGTCAGGCACATCGTCGCGGCGGAGGACCCGGAGGTCGAGGCCTGCTCGACGACGAGGACCGCAACGCCCCGCGCAGCGGGCGGTAGGCGGGCCTGCCGCCCGCCGTGCCCTCAAGGCCGCTGGACCTCGCCGGACCCGCTAGACCTTGAGCTCGCGGGCCACGGCCACCGCCGCGTCCACGTTCTGCAGGTGGCTGAGCTGCGCGAGCATGTGCTCCTTCACGCGCGTCGTCATGAGCGCGAGGTCGGCGTCGGAGACGTCCATCGCCACCGCGTAGGCCTTGATGAGCGCGGCCTCGCCCTTGCCGTAGTCGCCGTCGCACAGGGCGAGCAGCAGCGCGGTCATCAGGAAGAGCTGGCGCGTCTCGCCGCGCGGGAGGGCGAGGGCCAGCGTGTCGGCGGCGATCGGCCCCTGGCGGTCCAGGGCGGCCAGGTCGGACGGGCGGTTGCTGATCGAGGCGAAGAACTCGCTGACCAGGGCGCGCTCGCGCTCGTGGATGTTGCCGTCGGCGCGGGCCACGGCGAACAGGCCGCGGCCGATCGCCTGGGCCTCGTCCTCGTTGATCTCGATCTCGGGCAGCAGGTCGTCGGTCATCTCGCTCTCCTCCTGGATCGTCCGCTCATCGCCTGTCGCGACACGAGATCTTGAGCTCGGCCAGGCGCCGCTGCAGCGCCTCCATCGACAGGTCGGCGTACTTCTGCGGCAGCATGCGCCGGCTGGAAGACTCGAAGACCGCCAGGAGCTCCATGTACTCGAGCATCTCGCGGTCGTGGGGCGGCAGGTAGTCGGCGATGGCCTGGGCGAAGTGGGCGGCGGTGATCTTCGCCTCGGCCGACGACCTCGCGCCCGAGCCCTCCGCCGGGCCCGAGCTCGCTGCCGGGCCCGCCTGGCCGGCCTGCTCGGCGGCCAGGTTCTGGGCCAGGAGCGCGATCGCCTCGATGTCGGCGTTGCTGTAGCCGATGATCGGCTGCGAGACCGCCTCGCGGTCGCGCGGGAACTCGATGGCCGCGTCGAGCCTGTGCTTGCGCACCTGGGCGGCCAGCACCAGCTCCACCTCCGCCGCGCTCTGCGCGTAGAGGAACGGGATCTTGCGGTCGAGCCGGCCGGCCCGCTTGATGTCGACGTCGAGCTTGTCGGGCCGGTTGGTCATGAGGATGAAGAGCACGCGGCCGCGGTTCGTGGTGTCGCTCATGAACTCCTTGAGCCGCGCCACCACCCGCGAACCGGTCCCGCCGTCGGTCTCGCCCCCCTCGCCGCCCGAGCCGAACGATCGGTCGCCCTCGTCGATGATGACGATGATGTTGCCGATCGCGCGCACGACGTCGAGGATCTTCTCCAGGTTCGACTCGGTGGAGCCCACCCGCTTGGAGCGGAAGTTCTTGAGCTTGAGGGCGGTGAGGCCGCTCTCGCGCACGAACGCCTCGGCCACGAACGTCTTGCCGGTCCCCATCGGCCCGGTGAACAGGAGGCCCATCGGCACGCGGCTGGTCCGCCCCTCGCGGATGTTGCGCGCGATGCCGCCCAGCTCGCGCTTGATCTCGTCCATGCCGCCGACCACCGAGAAGTCGTGCGCCGGCTCGACGAACTCGACCAGGCCGAAGCACTCGCGCTCGATGATCTCGCGCTTGCGCCGGGCCAGGAGCGCCAGCGCCTGCTCCATCTCCTCGCTGGTCTCTCCCCCCTTCGCCGGGGCGGGCGTCACGCCGACAAGCTCGTTCACGTCCTCGCGCGACATGCCCTGGGTGACGGCGGCCAGCTTGCGCGCGCGCTTCTGGTTCTCCGGCCCCGGGCCGATGAGCGACTCGATGTAGCGGGCGCGCGACTCCGCGTCCTCGGCCGAGGCCGGCGGCGCCTGCAAGATGGAGCTTATCTGCACGACCTTGAGCCCGGCGGTCAGGTCGGCCAGGCGATCGCACCACTCGCGGTCGAGCTCGCGGTTGCCCCACTCGATGACCTGCCGCCGCACCTCCCGCTCCGGCATCGGCACCTTGACCGCCGCCACGCGCGGGTTGGACATGATCTTGTGGTGCAGCTCGGCCGGCGCGTCGGTCAGGAGGATGACGACGTTGTCCGACGCCTCCAGCTCGGGCGCCATCGACCAGCGCTGCAGTGTCACCGCCGCCAGCCGGTCCTGCTCCGACGAGAAGCTGGCGTCACCGGCGGGGGCCACCATCTCGACGTAGTCGATCAGCAGCCCGACGTTGTCGCGCGTGAAGAGGAGCTGCTCGAGGATCGGCAGGACCCGGGCCGGCGCGCGCTGGACCAGGAGCTCCTCGAGCCCCTCGACCGGCCCGGCCTTCTTGATGAAGCGCACGCCGGTCGACACGTTGAACTGGATGATGACCTGCTTCTTCTCGAGCACCTCGCGCGCGACGAAGTCCGACACGGCCATGAGCTCGCCGTCGCGCAGCACCCGGTCGTGCACGTTGCCGTACAGCACGAACACCGAGGCCTCGCCGCGCAGGTAGCGTCGGCGCAGCTCCTCGGCCCACGACGGCAGCTCCGCGGCGGGACCCGCCACGGGTCACATCGTCTTCTTGGTCGTCGCCTGCTTGGCCGCCGAGGCGTTGCGCAGGCGCTCCCACTCGGCCTTGGCCGTCACGTCGCCGCTCTGCTGGCGCAGCTTCTTGAGCTTGGTGTCGAGGTCCGACTCGCCCAGCTCCTGGCCCAGGTTGGCCTGCGCGATGGTGTCCTTGATGTGCGTGCGCACGTTGTCGAGCGCCTTGACCTCGTTCTCGATCGACACGCCCTCGAGCTGCTCCTGCACCCGGATGCGCGCCTCGGCCGACGCCATCTTGGCCAGCATGTTGTCCTTCTCGGACTTGAGCTTCTGGATCTCCGACTGCACCTGGAGGAGCGAGGACTTGGCGGAGTCGGCGTCGGCCACGGCCTGCTCGAGCTCGGCGGTGAGCTCGGCGACCGTCGCCTGCAGCGATTTCTGCTTCTGCACCAGGATGAGGCCGAGCTCCTGCTGGTTGGTCTCGACCGCCGTGGCGAGATCGGTGTCGACCTGCTCCAGCTCC
>Ga0126377_10000665_pt1 | contig 21241 bp, 13 predicted proteins | sample PanSoiMetPlot_22_FD_92647 | JGI IMG/M metagenome (GOLD analysis project Ga0126377, IMG submission 92647) | Tropical forest soil microbial communities from Panama - MetaG Plot_22 | ecosystem: Environmental > Terrestrial > Soil > Tropical forest > Bulk soil | place: Panama | collected 2016-02-17 | reverse complement strand
GCGGCACCACCGACTTCACGCTCATCGAGGTAGGCGCCGACGGCGAGTCGTTCGCGCGCACCGCGGTCGGCGATCACCTGCTGCTCGGCGGCGACAACGTCGATCTGACCCTGGCCAGGCAGGTGGAGGGGCGCCTGGTGGCGGAGAGCGGGCGCAAGCTGGACGCGCTCGAGTGGCACGGGCTGGTCCACTCGTGCCGGCTGGCCAAGGAGAGCCTGCTGGGCGACGAGGCGATCGACGCCGTACCGATCGCGGTGGCGGGGCGGGGCTCGCGCCTGGTCGGCGGCACGCGCCGCGGACAGGTGGCCCGCGGCGAGCTCGACGCGATCCTGCTCGACGGCTTCTTCCCGCTGGTCGAGCGGGCGGCCGCGCCGTCGCGCGCGCGCGGCGGGCTTCAAGAACTGGGCGGCCTGCCCTACGCGGCCGACGCAGCCGTGACCCGTCACCTGGCCGGATTCCTGGCCCGGCACGAGGCGCCGCGCATCGACGCGGTCCTCTTCAACGGCGGCGCCATGACGCCGGCGGCGCTGCGACGGCGCGTGATCGATCAGATCGGGGCGTGGCAGCCCGGCTCGCCGGCCCCGCGCGAGCTGGCCAACCGCGCGCCCGAGCTGGCGGTGGCGCAGGGCGCGGCCTACTACGGGCTGGTGCGGCGCGGCCTGGGCGCGCGCATCCGCGGCGGCACCCCGCGCGCGTTCTACGTCGGCGCCGCCACCGGGCAGAGCGGCGGGCGCGGCGACACCGCGGTGTGCGTGGCGCCCAAGGGCCTCGAGGAGGGATCGTCGGTGGAGCTGGCGCGCGACTTCGAGCTGGTCACCAACCGGCCGGTCAGCTTCCGCCTGCTGTCGTCGACGTCGCGCGACGACCGGCCGGGCGCGCTGGTGCCGATCGGCGACGGCACGCCCGACACCGCCGATGATGGCAGCGATCTGCTCGAGCTGCCGCCGGTCGTGACGGTCCTGCGCGCGCCCGGGCGATCGCGCGCCACCGTGCGCCTCGAGGTGCGCATCACCGAACTCGGCGCGCTCGAGGTCTGGTGCCGCGAGCCCGCGAGCGACGCGGGCGGCGCGGGCGGCGCGGCCGGTGCGGGCGGCGCGGCCGGTGCGGGCGGCGCGGCCGGCGCGGCCGGGCAGCCGGGTCGCTGGCGGCTCAGCTTCGACATGCGCTCGGGAGGCGCGGCGCGCCCCGCCGACGGCGATGCGGCCGGCGCCGAGCCGGACCCGAAGCTCGCCGGGGCGCGCGAGCTGGTCAAGGCCTCGTTCGCCGGCGGCGGCGCGGTCGCGCCGGCCGGGCTGGTCAAGGCGATCGAGGAGCTGTTCGACGCGCGGCGCGACGAGTGGTCCGTGACCGTCTCGCGCGCCCTGTTCGACGCCGCTCTCGAGGTCGAGGAATCGCGCAGGAAGTCGCCCGACCACGAGGCGCGCTGGCTCAACCTGTGCGGCTTCTGCCTGCGCCCCGGGCACGGCGCGCCGCTCGACGAGTGGCGGTCGCGCCAGATGTGGCGCGTCTTCAACCTCGGCCTGGTCCACGAGAAGGCCGAGGCCTGCCGGCTTTCCTGGTGGATCCTGTGGCGCCGCATCGCAGGCGGGCTCACCCAGGGACAGCAGGAGCAGATCTACGACCGCCTGGCCCAGCTGTTCCTGCCCTCGGCGCGGCAGAAGAAGAAGCTGGCCGAGGTGAAGCCGACCCGGCAGGAGACCGCCGAGATGTGCCGCACGCTGGCCAACCTCGAGCGGCTGACCGTCGCGTCGAAGATCAAGCTGGGCGACGAGCTCGTGCGCCGCCTCGGCGAGGGGCGCAAGGCGCGCGAGGACGGCCTCTACGTGTGGGCGCTCGGCCGCATCGGCGCGCGCGCCCCGCTGTACGGCCCGGTCAACGCGACCGTGCCGCCCGCGCGGGCCGGAGAGTGGCTGGCCGCGGTGCTCGCCATGGAGTGGCCCGACATCGACAAGGCCGCCTTCCCGATGGCCCAGCTCGGCCGCCGCACGGGCGATCGCGCGCGCGACCTCGACGACGCGCACCGCGCCGGCCTGGCCGATCGCCTGCGCGGCGCCGCCGGCGGCGAGCGCCTGGCCCGCCTGGTCGAGGAGGTGGTCGCGCTCGAGGCGCGCGAGGAGCGGGTCGCGCTGGGCGACACGCTGCCGGCCGGCTTGCGCCTGCTGCACGACGAGTGATCGGCTACTCTAGTCGCCTGATGGCAGATCCTCGACCGCGCGTCTTCTCCGGCATCCAGCCGACCTCGGACTCCTTCCACCTGGGCAACTACCTGGGCGCGGTGCGCCAGTGGGTCGACATGCAGGACAACCACGACGCGATCTACTGCGTCGTCGATCTGCACGCCATCACCGTCGAGCACGAGCCCAAGCTGCTGGCGCAGCGCTCACGCGTGTCGGCCGCGCAGCTGCTGGCCGCCGGGCTCGATCCGGATCGCTGCACGCTCTTCGTGCAGAGCCACGTCAAGGAGCACGCCGAGCTGGCCTGGGTGCTCGGCTGCCTGACCGGCTTCGGCGAGGCCTCGCGCATGACGCAGTTCAAGGACAAGTCGCATCGCGAGGGAGCCTCCGCTACCACGGTCGGGCTGTTCACGTACCCGGTGCTGATGGCGGCCGACATCCTGCTGTACCGTACCAACTTCGTCCCGGTCGGCGAGGACCAGCGCCAGCACCTCGAGCTTACCCGCGACCTGGCGCAGCGCTTCAACAGCCGGCTTGGCGACACGCTGGTGGTCCCCGAGCCCTATATCCTCAAGGCGACGGCGAAGATCCTCGATCTCCAGAATCCGGCCAAGCAGATGAGCAAGAGCCTGGGCGGAGCCGGCTGCCTGTTCCTGCTCGACGAGCCGAACGTCAACGCGAAGAAGGTGCGCAGCGCCGTCACCGACACGGGGCGCGACATCGTGTTCGACCCCGAGAACCGACCGGGCCTGGCCAACCTGCTCACCATCCAGTCGGCGATGACCGACCGCGCCATCGACGAGGTGGTGGCTGCCTACGCCGGCCGCGGGTACGGCGATCTCAAGAAGGATGTGGCCGAGGCGGTGACCGAGTTCATGACGCCGTTCCGCGACCGGGCGAGGAAGTACCTGGACGATCCGGCGGAGCTCGACCGCATCCTGGCGCGCGGGGCCGACCAGGCGCGCGCCCTGGCCGGGCCGATGCTGGCCACGGTGTACGAGCGCGTCGGCTTCCTGGCACCGGCGCGCTGACCCGGCGCGGACAACGCGCGACCGGGCGCGACAAGAAATTACAGAACCGGGCGGCCGCCCGAGCGTCTCGGGCGGCATGCAACGCACTCTCCCCGTCCGCGTGGTGATGATCTGCCTCTCGCTCGGTCTCGCCCTGGCCGCCGCGAGCTGCAAGAAGGGCAAAGAAAGCGCGGAGACGGCCGGGCCGGCGGCGCGCGACCAGCTGGTCGACAAGCCGAACGAGGCGCCGGCGACCACCAAGGCCGCCGAGGCCGGGGGGGCCGCGGCCGGGGGAGCCGTGGCCGCGACTCCGGCCCCCGTCGACCAGGCCCGCGCGTTCAGCGCACGCGCCCACGGCCGGGCCGACACCGGCATCGCCCGCGAGGGGGGCACCGGCACCGAGTCCTACGAGCACCGCGAGGCCAGCGCCTGGGTCTCGGCCGGCGAGGACGCGCTGTCGACCTTCGCCGTCGATGTCGACACCGGCTCCTACACCATCTTCCGCAAGAAGGTCCTGGCCGGCGAACAGGTCCCGCCCGACGCCGTCCGGGTCGAGGAGTTCGTCAACTTCTTCCGCTACGCCGACGCGCCGCCGGCCGACGGCAGCCCGTTCGCGATCCACACCGAGCTGGCGCCCTCGCCGTGGAGGCGCGGCGCCCATCTCCTGCGCGTGGCGCTCAAGGGGCGCGAGGTCGCGCCCGAGGCCCGCAAGCCCGCCCACCTGGTCTTCCTGGTCGACGTGTCGGGCTCGATGGCGGACCCGGACAAGCTGCCGCTGGTCAAGCGCTCGCTGCGCATCCTGGTCGAGTCGCTCCAGCGCGTGGACACGGTGTCGCTGGTGACCTACGCCGGCTCGACCCGCGTGGTCCTCGAGCCGACCGGCCTCGACCGCCGCGCCGACATCCTGCGCGCGATCGACGAGCTCGACGCCGGCGGATCGACCGCCATGGCGTCCGGCCTCGACCTGGCCTACCAGCAGGCGACCCGCCACCTCGGCCGCGACTCCATCTCGCGCGTCATCGTGCTGACCGACGGCGATGCCAACGTCGGGCCGTCCTCGTTCGAGGACATGCTGGCGATCATCGCCGGCCGCGCCAGCGAGGGGGTCACCCTGTCGACCATCGGCTTCGGCATGGGCAACTACAAGGACTCGGTCCTCGAGCAGCTGGCCGACAAGGGCGACGGCAACTACTTCTACGTCGACAGCATCGACCAGGCCCGGCGTGTGTTCCACGAGCAGCTGGGCGGCACGCTCGAGGTCATCGCGCGCGACGCCAAGGTGCAGGTCGAGTTCGATCCGCACACGGTCTCGCGCTACCGCCTGATGGGATACGAGAACCGCGACGTCGCCGACCAGGACTTCCGCAACGACAAGGTCGACGGCGGCGAGATCGGCAGCGGCCACGCGGTCACCGCGCTCTACGAGCTGGAGCTGCGCCGCGCGCCGGCCGGCGACGGCGCCGGCGAGGGACGCGTCGCGGTCGTGCGCGTCCGGGCCAAGCAGCCGCGCGGCAACGAGTCGGGCGAGTGGAGCCAGCCGGTCGACGCGGCCGGCGCCCGCCGCTCCTTCGACGTGGCCAGCGCGGACCTGCGCTTCGCCGCGGCGGTGGCAGGGGCGGCCGAGATCCTGCGCGGCAGCCCGGCGGCCGAGGGATGGCGCATGGTCGACGCGCGAGCGATGGCGCGCGCCGCGGCCGGCGAGTCGCCCGAGCGGCAGGAGCTGGTCTCGCTGCTCGGCCGCCTGGCCGGGGAAGCCCCGCGCGCGGCCACCCTGGCCCGCTGACCGTCGGCCGCGCGGTCCGCGAGCGGCCCGGCGGGCTCGCCCGTCAGGGCCGCGGGTGGATCAGCTCGGCGCCGATCCCCATGGTGGCGAGCAGCTCGCGGTACCAGCGATACGCCGCCTCGGCCCGACCCGGCAGCGCGGTCGTGCCCCACAGGAGCACGAGGGTGGAGCGGGTCTCGCCGTCGGTCTTGCTGCGCTGCGCGTCCTTGACCGCGTTGGCGCACGGGCCGTCCGCGTCGAACAGACAGAGCAGCCCGGCCACGTCGATGACCTGGCCCGACGGATTGAAGACGTAGTTCGAGCCGGCCGGCGCGACGGCCACGCGCAGCGGCGGCCGCACGCGCTCGAGATCGACGACCGAGATGGGCACGCCGCTGTGCAGCGACACCGCGTTGCAGGTGTCGACCGCGGCGTTGATCGATCGAAGCGGCGCCTCGGTCGAGGCGGCAAGCAGGTACTCCGACGCCGGCTTGCTGCGCCCGGTCGGCTTGAAGCCGCCAGCGCGGAGGAGCGCGCGGATGCGCTGGCGCACCTGGTCGTCGGCGGCGAGCGGCGCCGGCTCGCCGTGATCGAGCATGGCCGAGACCTGGTGACTGGTGCCGAGCTGACCCAGAGGGGCCGGCAGCTGGCTGGCGAACACCCACAGGTCGAGCAGCTCGCCGCCATCGACGGCGAGCTCGGGCAAGGACGCGGCGCTCATGGGTCGAACCCTACCGCCGCAGCGCCGCGGCGGGGGTGGGAAACGCCCGCGAGCCGTGGTACACGACGTGCTGTGTCACGCCGGTCGCCGCGCATCCGGGCCCGTTTTGCCGCAACGGTGCACATCGCGGGCGTCGAGCACACGCTGGTCTGTCACACGCGCGACATCTCGGCCGAGGGATGCTTCCTCGATACGGCCGAGATGATCGCGCCCGGCGTCGGCCTCAGCCTCGCGCTCATGGACAACGAGCGCGGCGAGGTGGTGCAGGTGGACGGCGTCGTGGCGCGCTGCCTGCCCGGCGGGCCCAACGGCGTGGGCCGCGGGGTGGGGGTCCGCCTGACCTCGCCGCCGCCCGACTGGCAGCTCATGGTGCAGCGCTACCAGCAGTCGCGCACGACCGAGGAGATGGCGGTGCCGACGGTGCGGCTCACCATCCTGGTGGTCGGCGACGAGGAGCAGCGCCGCGGCGCGCTCGCGCTCTACGTCACCAGCGGATGGGACGTGCGCTTCGCGACCGACGTCGACACCGCGGAGGAGGCGATGGCCGCGGTCGACCTCGACGCGGTGATCGCCGAGTACGAGCTCGGCGACTCGCGCTGGCACCAGATCCTCCAGGTCGCGCGCCGCCTGCAGCCGGACGCGCACCGCTTCGTGCGCTGCAGCCTGCGCGGCCAGCGGCCGCCCCGCGGCGCCGAGGACCTGGTCCACCGCATCATCGATCGCCAGGCCGGCCTCGAGGCGCTGGTCGAGGCGCTGGGCGCCGAGCTCGGCCACGAGCGGGCGATGCGCTGAGCCGTGGTGCCGTGACCCGATACGTGACGTGAGTGCGGAGCCGTGACATGAGCGATGCGTCGTACCCGCCGAGCTGGTTCCCGGTCCTCGGCCCCGAGGAGAGCGCGGCGCTGCTCGCCCGCGTCGTCGATGCCGCGCGCGCGGCGGGGCCGGCCGCGCTGGTCGCGTTCGACCTCGACTCCACCTTGCTCGACAACCGACCGCGCCAGGCCCGCATCCTGCGCGAGTACGCGGCGCTGCATCACCTCGACGCGCTCGCCTCCCACCACGCGGACGACTGGCGGGGCTGGGACGCGCGCGTCGCCATGGCCAACGGCGGGCTCGCGCCCGACCTCATCGAGCTCCACTTCGCGCCGTTTCGATCGTTCTGGAGGGACCGCTTCTTCACCAGCGAGTACTGCGTCGAGGACCGCCCGATCGCCGGCGCCCCCGACTACGTGCGCGCCGTGCTGGCCAGCGGCGCCGGGGTCCTCTACGTCACCGGGCGGCACGAGGAGATGCGGGCCGGCACCGTGATCTGCTTCGAGCGGACCGGCTTCCCCTGCCCCGGCGACGGCGCGGCCGGCAGCGCGACCGGCGGCGCGACCGGAGGATCGATCGATCTCCTGATGAAGCCGTCGCTCGAGGAGCACGACGACCTCTACAAGGCGCGCACCTACGCGACCCTGCGCGAGCACGGCCAGGTGGTGGCCGCCTTCGACAACGAGCCGGCCCACATCAACGGCTACCGCGAGGCGTTCCCGGACGCGATCTGCGTCCACCTGGCGACCGACCACTCGATGCGCGACATCCCGCTCGCCGGCGGCATCTCGTCAATCGTCGACTTCAGCTCGGGCGCCGGCCTCGCGCCCGCCCCGCGCCGCTGAAAAAGCTGGCCGCCGCGCCGCGCCTGCTCCGTCCTCGTAGGCGTGACGGTTTCGCGGCGCGCCCTCCGGTGGCCGGCGATCGCGGTCGCCCTGGCGGCGGCGGTCGTCGTCCCGCTCGCGCGCTCGAACGCGCTCGCCGGCGGCTTCACCGGTGAGCTGGCCGCCGGCGTCAGCGGCACCGTCCTGATCGGGTCGCCGGACGATGCCGCCCTGCCCGGCCTCGCGCCGGTGGTCGCCGCGGCCGGGTGGCAGGTGAGCGCGCGCGTCGCGGTCGGACTGCGCTCCTCGAGCTATCTCGTCCCCGCCGCCGTGGCGGGGCGGCGCGAGCCGTTCGTGGCCAGCTCGCTCGGGCCGGCGGTCGCGGTGTGGCTGCAACCGAGCGTGGTGGTCGGGGCCGCGATCGGGCCGTGCCTGGTGTGGCCCGCTCCGGTCGGGGCGAGCCCGACGCTGCGGTCGAGCCGCGGGTGGGGCGCCTCGCTGCGCGCCGGTTGGTCGATCGGCCGCGCGGCCGGTGGCGATGTGCTGCTCGGCGGCGAGCTGCTCCCGGCGTTCTTCGCCCGCGACGACATGCTGGTCGGCGCGCTCTTCACGGTGGGCCTGCTCTGGCGATGACGGCGCCGCGCCCCGCCGCGCGCCCTCGCGCCGCCGCCGCCGCGCTCGCCCTCGCCCTCGCCGCGGCGGGGGGCGCCTGCACCGATCTCGACGCGCTGGGCGGCAGCGAGCCGCTCCTGCCCTGGAGCGAGTCGGCCCCGCGCGGGGCCGACTCGCCGCGCGCCGCCGGAACGCCGCCGTACCGCGCGACCGCCGCCATCGAGGACGGCGCGCTCGAGCTGCGGACCGATCTGCCGCGCGCCCCCGCCGGCTGCCTCGAGGACCAGGCGCCCGCGCTGTGCGGCGACGTCGACCGCGACGGCCTGGTCGACGAGTGGGAGGACCTGGCGCTCGACGCGCTGCGGCCATTCGTCCGGATCGACGAGGGCGACCCGCTGCGAGTCGACCGCGAGGGCCGGGTCGGTTCGATCGGGCGCGTCTGGCCGGCGGCGGGGGATGCCCGGGCCGGGCCGATCCGGCTCGTCCTGGTCCTCGCCTACTCGCGCGACTACGGCCGCTGCAGCTTCGGGGCTCACCTGGGCGACAGCGAGCGGGTCGCGCTCGACCTCGCGCCGGTGCCGGGCGAGCGCGGCGCCGTCCGCGTGGTCCGCGCCTACACGGCCGCGCACGAGTGGAGCGACAAGGACGTGAGCCGACTCTTCGCCGGCGATCTCTCCCGCCAGCTCGAGGTCGAGGAGGACCCGATCACGGGGCAGCCGCGCTGGGTGGTCCACGCCTCGCGCTCCAAGCACGCCACCTACGCGACCGCCGCGCTGTGCGAGGCCCAGGACAGCTGGATCTTCTGCGGCGACGAGGACTGCGACTCGGGCCCCGCCTCGCTCCAGAGCGAGCTCCTCATGCCGGTCGACAACGCGGGCGAACCGGACGCGCCGCGCGTCCTGCGCATGATGGATGAGCCGGTGTGGGACGACGTCCCGTTCTGCGGCGGGCTCGGCCACGGCGACGGCCCGTGCGCGTCGCCCCTGCGCGACAAGCTGCTCGACGACCCGTTCGCAGGGTCCGCCGGGCAGGACGGGTGAGCCGGTGAGCCGCCGCGGCAACCGCCGCGCCGGCCTCGCGTCACTCGGCGCCGGCGCCGGCGTCGCGCTGCGCTGCCTCGGCCTGATCCAGTCGATCGAGGACGTCGGACGGCACGCTCGGGCTGGCGCCGCCCGATCCGGACTTCGGCACGTCCGAGTCCTTCTTCTCCTCCTGCCGCCGCGCCGCCGCGTCGGGGTCGGCCAGCGTGGCGGCGCCGGCGATCGCCGCCGCGCCTGCCGCGACCACGACCGGATCGACGCGCGGCGCGTTCTGCAGCGCCGGCCCGCCGCACCCCAGGAGAGAAACGACCGCGAGCACTCTCAGCCGCATGTTCGAACGCTAGCACGCGGCCGTCGGCACGGCCTGGCAAACCCGGACCCTGCGCCGCGTCAGCGTCGCGCCGGCGCCGCGTCGATGCGCGCTGCGTCCCGCGGGATGTGATCGAACCCGACCGCCGACCACCCGCACCTGTTGCCGGCGCGCCACACGTCTCGCATGCCGCGCCGGCACCTGTTGCCGGCGCGCCACACCCCTCGCATGCCGCGCCTCGCGCGGCCCGTCCATGCGGCGGCGCCACCCTGCGCCGCGCGGCGCCGCCGAGCTCGGCCGGCTCGGGCCCGCCCATGTCATTCGCCGCTCACGCGTCCATCACATCCCGAGCACCTCGAACTCGTAGATGCGCGTGGCGCTGTCCGTGGTCTGGGTCGGCGTGATGATGTTGATCCGCGCGAAGCGGGCGCTGGTCGCCGCGCCGAGCGGGTGGGTCGACACGCTGGCGGTGTTGCCGCGCACCTGCGCCGCGGTGGTGAAGCTGGAGCCGTCGGTGGAGAGGAGGAGGTCGAAGTCGCGCGTGTTCCAGCTCGCGGTCTCCCCGCCGGCGCCGGCATGCCTCACGGTGAACGACTGGATCGACCTGACCGAGCCGAGGTCGACCTGGAGGAACTTGGTCGCCGCCAGCGAGCAGAACTTGTCGGTCGTGCCGCCCGACACGCTTCCGTTCACCGCCTTGGCCGGGCCCTCGTTGGCGTTGCACGCGGTCGAGCCGGTCGCGGCGCGGTTGAGCGCCAGGTTGGTCGGGCCGCCACCTCCACCGCCGTAGACCTCGAGCTCGTAGATGCGCGCCGCGCCGTTGCCGTTGTTGGTCGGCGTCGTGATGTCGAGGCGCACGAAGCGCGCCGACGCCGCGGCGAACTGATGCACGGTCCGGCTCGACCGCATCCCGCTGGCGCTGGCGACCGTGGCGAAGTTGGCCCCGTCGGTCGACACCCGCACGGTGTACGCCCCGGTGTTCCAGCCGGTGTTCTCGGCCCCGAGCCCGGCGTGCTTGATGACCACCGCCGAGACATTGACCGCCGCGCCCAGGTCGACCTGCAGGAAGCGCGGCGCGGTGGACGAGCAGAACTTGCTGTTGCCCGACAGGACGCCGTCCACCGCCTTGCCCGCCGACTCGGAAGCGGCGCACGCGGTCGACCCGGTGACCGCCTTGCCGAGGGCGAGGTTGGTGCCCAGGTCCGGCGCGGTCGGCGGCGGGGTGAAGCCGTCGTTGAACGAGGGCGGCACGTCGGCCGGGTTGGTGCCCCAGCTCGACGACGACGAGCCGCCCATCTGGAAGTCGAGGGTCGCCCCGTTCTGGATGTCGCCGTAGCGCAGCCAGGGGCGGTTGGTCGACGCGCCGTTCACGCGCAGGCTCTGCACGAACTGCGACGACGGCCCCGCGCCGGCGCCGTTGACCTGGAGGACGCGCCCCCCCGCCAGCTGGACGGTGATCGACGGGAACAGCGGGCCGTGGAGGACCAGCGTGTCGGCGCCCGGGGTGGCCGGGTACATGCCGAGCGCGGCCCACACGTACCAGGCCGAGGTCGCGCCCAGGTCGTCGTTGCCGGGCAGGCCGCCGGCGCCGGTGGTGAAGCTCTCGCTCATCACGCGCCGCACGGCCGCCGCCGTGCCCGACGGCCGGGCCGCGAAGGTGTAGGCCCACGGCACGCCGTGCTCCGGCTCGTTGCCGATGTAGAAGAAGGGGAGCGTCAGCCCGCCGTTCAGCTGGGTGAAGTGATGGTCGAGGCGCTGGATCGCGGTCGGCCGCCCCCCCATCAGGTTGATGAGGCCCTGGAAGTTGTAGGTCACCATCCACGTGTACGGGGTGGCGTTGCCCTCGGTGTAGCCGGAGTCGCTGGCCGGCTCGAGCGGCAGGGCGAAGGTGCCGTCGGCGTTGCGGCGAGTGATGTAGCTGCTCTCGGTGCTGAACACGTTGCGCCAGAACTGGGCGCGCGCGATGTACGTGTTGTACTTGCCGGTGTCGCCGAGCGCGCGGGCGAACTGCGCGACCGCGAAGTCGGAGGCCGAGTACTCGAGCGAGTCGGACGGGTCCTCGGTGATGTAGCTGCGCTGGATGTAGCCCGACTGGCGGCCGCGGATGGGCGAGCCCTGGGCCGTGCCGCCGTTCGAGCTGCGGTCCATGAGCGTGAGCGCGGCCGCGGTGTCGAAGCTCCGCACGCCGAACGCGTACATGCTGGCCACGATGATCGGGCCCGGGTCGCCGGTCATCACGAAGTTCTCGGTGTTCTGCTGCGACCACTTGGGGAGCAGGCCGCCCTGCTGCCCGTCGAGGACCATCGACTTCACGATGTCGACCGACTCGACCGGCGCGATGAGCGCGACCAGCGCCGCCCACGAGCGGTAGATGTCCCAGCCTGAGTAGTTCTGGTACACGACGTGGCTGGCGGTGTGGACCGCGTTGTCGAAGCCCATGTACTGGCCGTTGGTGTCGCTGGCGATGTTGGGGCTCTGCAGCACGTGATAGAGCGCGGTGTAGAACTTCTGCATGTCGGTCGCGCTGCCGCCGGTCGCCTGCACGCGGCCCAGGATCGCGTTCCAGGCCCCGCTCGCGGCGGACTGCACGGTCCCGAAGTTGAAGGTGGGCTGCTCGGCCGACAGGTTGCCCTGCGCGTTCGCGATGCTGACGAACGACAGGCCGACCTTGAGCTGCACGGTCTGGTTCGAGGTCGTGTCGAAGGTGACGAAGCCGCCCGAGTTGACGCCGCTCGTGCTCGTCGAGCCGTTCGAGATGGTGCCGCCCAGCCAGGTGCCGGTGCCGGTGGGGGCGCGGTCGAACTGGATCGCGAAGAAGATCTTGAAGGTCTTGGACGAGCCGCAGAAGCCTCCGGCGGTGACGCTGCCGGTCATCTGGCTGCCGCTGATGGTGATCGCACCGCTGCGGCTGCCGGTCGCGCTGCGGCTGGTGTTGACCAGCACGCGCGCGGCGGTGGTGGCCGGGAAGGTGAGCCGCGCGATGCCGGTCCGGCGGGTGGCGCTCAGCTCGACGGTGGTCGAGTAGCGGTCGAGCCGCGTGCGGTAGAAGCCCGGCGCCGCGCTCTCGTTGGCCTTCGTGATGGCGGAGGCGTAGCTGGTCCAGCTGGTCCCGGGCGAGGCGCCCAGGTTGCCGGTCACCGGCAGGATGCCGATGTCCTCGTTGTTGGGGCAGCCCGCCCCGTCGAAGTGGGTGAGGCTGAGCTCCTCGACGGTGGTGTCGCCGAAGCGGTACCCGGAGGGAGACGCGGTCGGGGTGTCGGGGCTGAACTGCACCATGCCGAAGGGCATCACCGCGCCCGGGTACGTGCTGCCGCCCGCGCCGCCGCCGACCGGGTTGGGCGAGTTGCTGTCGTCGGTGCCGATGAAGGGATTGACGAACTGGGTCAGGTCGGGCTGCGCGTGCGCGACCCGGGGCGCGGCGAGCGCGACCGCCAGCGCGCCGGCCAGCGGCAGGACGAGGGACGAGAACCTGACCGGGGAAGACGGCCGTCTTCGCGACATGGACCACCTCCTTGTGAGCCCTGGGCCGCGCGGGTTTCAGGGTCACTGACAACGTTGTCAGTGGATGGCGGACGAGCGACGCGGGACGAGGGCACCGCCGAGATTGCTCCTCTCGCGGCTCGGCCCGCAAGGCGCACCTCGAGGATCGTCTCCGCGCTCCCGCGTGACGAGCCGCGTCGGGAGCGGCCGATCGACCGAACCCTTCTGCAGGTGCGACGGCGGTGCATGACGGCTCCACCGGTGGCGGCCCGGCCCGCGCTGGCGTGCAGCACGACCCGCCGTGCGATGGCGAGCCCGCCGACAGCGTCATCGGCGCATGGAGCTTCGCGCTGCGCCGCAGCGGCGACCGGTGGGCCGTTCGAGGCTGGACGTCGCGCAGCGCCGACCGGCCGATGGCTGGGCCGCCCGCTGGTCCTCGGGGCCGCCGCAGATCGGGTAGCCACGAGCCGCCCGCTCCTCGCCCGCCGGCCACACCGCGCGGCCAGGATCTCGCGCGACGCGCGGACCTCGGTGCGTCATCCTTCCCGGCATGATCACCATCTTCGGATCCACCGGCCGGATCGGCGGCGCCGCGGCGGCCGAGCTCCGCCGGCGCGGGCTCGACGTGAGAGCCGCGATGCGCGACCCGGCCCGCGGCGACGCCCTCGCCGTCCTCGGCTGCGAGCTGGCCGCCGCCGATCTGCACGAGCCGGGCGACGTGACGCGCGCGCTCGACGGCGCCGACGGCGTCCTCGTCATCTGCCCGGTCCAGCCGGCCGCCGGCGACCTCGAGGCCGACGCCGCGCGCATCATCGACGCGGTCGGCGCGGCGCTGGCCAGCGCGCGCCCGCGCGCGGCCGTCGCCATCTCCGACTACGGCGCGCATCACGCGTCCGGCACCGGCATCACCATGATCTTCCATCGCCTCGAGGAGCGGCTGCGAGCCGCACCGACCGCGATGACGTTCCTCCGCTCGGCCGAGCACATGCAGAACTGGCGGCGCCATCTGACGGCCGCCCGCACGCGCGGCGAGCTGCCCAGCCTGCATCACCCGGTCAGCAGGGAGTTCCCGACGGTGTCGGCGCCCGACGTCGGCCTGATCGCGGCCGAGATCCTGGCCGAGAGCCTCGCGGCCTCACCAGCCGCGCTGCCCTCGTCCCCGCGCGTCATCCACGTCGAGGGTCCGCGCCGCTACTCGGCGCTCGACGTCGCGCAGGTCCTCGGCAGGCTGGCCGAGCGCCCGGTCGCGGCCCGCGAGCTGCCGCGCGAGAGCTGGATGGCCGCGCTCGCCGCCGGCGGCCTCGGCGAGAGCTACGCCCGGCTGGTCACCGAGCTGCAGGACGCGCACAACGCCGGCCGCATCGAGGTCGAGCCCGGCGGCGAGGTCCGCCGCGGCTCGACCGAGCTGGCCGACGCGCTGGCCATGGCCCTGGCCCGCTGACGCGTCGGCCCGCCGGCGGACGCGCCCTTCCGCGACGCCGCGGTCAGTCCTGACCCAGGAAGCCGCCGATCAGATCGCACAGAGGATCGTCCGGGCAGCAGAGATCGTGGCCGCCGAACTGCTCGGTGTGGAAGCAGAGCTGCGATCCCTGGCTCGGGTAGTAGTAGGCCCAGAAGAAGCACATCTCGTCGTCCACCGACTCGCCGAAGCCCACGTCCTGCTGGCTGGCGTTGTGCCACGTGCACTGGAAGCGGAAGCCGCCGCCATCCGGCAGGGTCAGCGCAGGATCGTGGTAGATGGTCTCCGGCTCGTTCCACTGGAAGTTCTCCGGATCGTAGATCGTCGTGCCCTCGTCGGCCTCGCCGGTCACCATGCTCGCGGTGACCCCGGTGCCCCACTGGTGCTCGTGGCCCGTGACCGCGAAGACCTGGATGCCGGCCAGCCGGTCCGGAAGCGGCAGGAACGGCGTGTCGAGCGTGAAGTCGCTGCCCGCCGGCACGTTGATGTCCGGGTTGCCGATGAACATGAAGTCCGCCTCCTGCTCGAACTCGTCCTCGGCGATCTCGACGAACGTCGACGATGCGGTCAGCTCCACTTGCTCGTCGGTCGCGTTGATGAAGTGGAGCTCGATGCGCACGAGCTGCCCCGGGTCGAGCGTGAACGCGACGCCGGGCGGCAGCGCGATGGTCTCCGACGACTTCTGGGTCACCGCCATCGGCGCGCCCTTCGACGGATCGAGCACGTCGACGAACGGCGTGCACTCCTCCGGCTCGGCGGTCTCGTCCCCGTCGGCCAGGCGGTAGACGATCATGTGGTGCGACGCCGGGCCGAGCTCGTTCACGATCTGGCCCACGCGGATCGGGCGGTCGGTCGGCAGCCGCTTGCGGATGCACATGGTCTTCTCGACCCCGGGATCGACCGTCACCGGCCCCCAGTCGACCTTGAAGCTGGTGTCGCCGCCGGCGCCGTCGCCGTCGTCCGCGCCGCTGCCGTCGTCGGCGGTCCCGTCGTCCTGCCCGCCCCCTCCGCCGTCGTCGCTCGCGGTGCCGTCGTCGCTGCCGGTGTCGCCGGCGCCGCTGTCGTCATCGGAGTCCGACGAACACCCTGTCGCCGCGGCCAGAAGCGCGGCGAGACCGACGGACCAGATGCGCGGCATGGGGACGGCCATTCTCTACCTCCTTGAGCGACACCCGGCGGCGCCCGCAGTATAGGCCGCACCCGGGCAAACCCCGCGACTTTCGCGCGCACGCGCGACACGGCGCGACACGGCGCGACACGGCGCGGCGCCCCGCCCTCACTGCGACCCTCACCACCGTCCCTGGCGCGCGTCTCGCCGCGTCTAGCTCCGGCGCAAGAGGGCGATCGATCGCGCCGCCACGGCGATCTCGCGCCCCATGTCCGGCCCCGGCTGCGCATCGAATGCGCGCTGCGTCGTGTCGAACACCCGCAGCCAGCGCTCTCCCGCCAGCCCCGGCGGCATGACGAACGACACCGACTCGGCGTGCGCGTTGAGCAGGAGGTAGAAGCTGTCGTCGCGCACCCGGTAGCCGTGGACGTCGCGGCTGTCGATCTCGTCGCCGTTCAGGAACACGCCCAGCCCGCGCGCGGTCGCCGCGCGCCAGTCGTGGTCGGTCATGTCGCTGCCGTCGGGCCGGAACCAGCCGATGTCGCGCAGGTCGCTGCCGCGGATCGACCGCCCCTCGAACCAGCGCGCCCGCCGCAGCACCGGGTGGTCGCTGCGCAGCGCGATGAGCTGGCGGGTGAAGGTCAGGAGCTCGTGGTCGGCGTCCAGCCAGTTGAACCAGGAGACCTCGTTGTCCTGGCAGTAGCCGTTGTTGTTGCCGCCCTGGCTGCGCCCCAGCTCGTCGCCGGCCAGCAGCATCGGCACGCCCTTCGACAGGAACAGCGTGGTGAGGAGGTTGCGCTGCTGCTGCGCGCGCTGCGCGAGCACCGCTGGATCGTCGGTGTCGCCCTCGGCGCCCATGTTCCACGACCGGTTGTGCGACTCCCCGTCCCGGTTGTCCTCGCCGTTGGCCTGGTTGTGCTTCTCGTTGTAGCTGACCAGGTCGCGCAGCGTGAACCCGTCGTGACAGGTGACGAAGTTGACGCTCGCGTGCGGCCGCCGGCCGGAGCTCGAGTAAAGGTCCGAGCTTCCGGTCATGCGATAGGCCAGCTCGGCCAGCGTCTGATCCTGCCCGCGCCAGAAGTCGCGGACGGTGTCGCGGTACTTCCCGTTCCACTCCGACCAGCCGGGCGGGAAGTTGCCGACCTGATAGCCGCCCTCGCCCAGGTCCCACGGCTCGGCGATCAGCTTGACTCGCTGCAGCACGGGGTCCTGCTGGATGAGATCGAAGAACGCCGAGAGTCGGTCCACCTCGTGCAGCTCGCGCGCCAGCGCCGACGCCAGGTCGAAGCGGAATCCGTCGACGTGCATCTCCTGCACCCAGTAGCGCAGCGAATCCATGATCAGCTGCAGCACGTTCGGGTGCCGCATGTTCATGCTGTTGCCGCACCCGGTGTAGTCCACGTAGCGGCTGGGATCGTCCGGCGCCAGCCGGTAGTAGGCGCGGTTGTCGATGCCGCGGAAGCAGAGGGTCGGCCCGCGCGCCCCGCCCTCGGCCGTGTGGTTGTAGACCACGTCGAGGATGACCTCGATGCCGGCCTGGTGAAGCACCTTGACCATCCGCCGGAAGTCCTGAACCTGCCCTCCCCGCGGCGGCGCGTTCGCGTACTCGTCGTGCGGCGCGAAGTAGCCGATCGAGTTATAGCCCCAGTAGTTGCGCAGCCCCCGCTGGACCAGGAACTTGTCGTGCACGAAGTGATGCACAGGCAGGAGCTCGACCGCGGTCACGCCGAGCGTCCTCAGGTACTTGATGCTGGCCGGATGCGCGAGACCGGCGTAGGTCCCGCGCAGCGGAAGCGGCACGTCCGGGTGCAGCTGGGTGAATCCCTTCACGTGCACTTCATAGATGACGGTCTCGTGCCACGGCGTGCGCGGCGGGTGGTCGTTGTCCCAGTCGAAGTACGGATTGACCACCACGCAGCGCGGCATGTACGGTGCGCTGTCGAGCTCGCACACGCGCGCCGGCTCATCGAGGTGGTGACTGAACATCGCCTCGTGCCAGCGCACCCGACCATCGATGGCGCGCGCATACGGGTCGAGCAGGAGCTTGCTGGGGTGGCACAGGTGACCGCGCGCCGGGTCGAACGGACCGTGCACGCGATAGCCGTAGTGGACGCCCGGGCCCACGCGCGGCAGGTATCCGTGCCACACGTAGCCGGTCCGCTCGGGCAGCTCGATACGCGTCTCACGTCCGTCGTCGTCGAACAGGCACAGCAGGGCGCTCTGCGCCACCTCGGAGAAGAGGGCGAAGTTCGTCCCCGCGCCGTCGTAGATGGCGCCGAGCGGCTGGGGATTGCCTGGCCACGTTTCCATGCGGAGTGCTTCCGTGCGAGACTCTGGCGCTGAAGTGCTGTTTTACCCGAGGTGAACGAGCTCATCGCAGGCTTCGGACCGTGAAAACAGACTCGCCGCGAGACGAAGGCATGAGGCGCGTCCTGGTGGAGGGCGTCTGGCCCGAGATCGACGCCGGCGCCTATCCGGTCAAGCGCATCCTGGGAGACGACTTCACCGCCGCGGCCGATCTCATCGCCGACGGCCACGACCTCCTGGCCGGCGCCCTGCTCTACCGCCACGAGCAGGACGACGCGTGGCGCGAGGTGCGCCTGACCGCGGCCGGCAACGACCGCTGGCAGGCGTCGTTCGCGCTCGACCGGCTGGGCCTGTGGCGCTACGCGATCGAGGGGTGGGTCGACCACGCCGCCACCTGGCTGCGCGTCCTGCGCATCAAGTCGGACGCCGGCGAGCAGTCGGCCGCCGACCTGCCGATCGAGCTCGTGGTCGGCAGCCGGCTGTGCGCGGCCGCCGCCTCGCGCGCCGCCGTCGCCAGCCCGTCCGATGCGGTGCGCCTGCGCGACGCCGCCCGCGACATGGCCCGCGCCGAGCTGCCGGTGCGCGAGCGGGTCGCGCTGGCCCTGGAGCCGGGCCTGGCCCAGATCCTATCGCGCTGGCCCGATCGCGCGCGCGCCGCCCGCTACCCGCGCGAGCTCGCGGTCTCCGTCGATCGCCCGCGCGCGCAGTACTCCACCTGGTACGAGCTCTTCCCCCGCTCGTGCGGCGCCGCGGGCCAGCACGGCACGTTTCGCGACGCCGAGGCCCGCCTGCCCCACGTGGCGGACATGGGCTTCGACGTCCTCTACCTGCCGCCCATCCACCCGATCGGCCGCACCTTCCGCAAGGGCAAGAACAACACCCTCGATCCCGGACCCGACGACGTCGGCAGCCCGTGGGCGATCGGCGCGGCCGAGGGCGGCCACACGGCCGTCCACCCGCAGCTCGGCACGCTCGCCGACTTCCGCCACTTCGTGGCCGCGGCGGCCGCGCTCGGCGTCGAGGTGGCGCTCGACATCGCGTTCCAGGCCTCGCCCGATCACCCGTGGGTGACCGAGCACCCGGCCTGGTTCAAGCACCGCCCCGACGGCACCATCCAGTACGCCGAGAACCCGCCCAAGAAGTACCAGGACATCTACCCCATCGACTTCGAGTCGAGCGACTGGCGCGCGCTGTGGGACGAGCTGCTCTCGGTGTTCACGTACTGGATCGATCAGGGCGTGAAGATCTTCCGGGTCGACAACCCGCACACCAAGTCGCTCCACTTCTGGGGCTGGTGCATCGGCGAGATCAAGGCGCGCCACCCCGACGTCATCTTCCTGGCCGAGGCCTTCACCGCGCCCAAGCGGATGTACGCGCTGGCCAAGCTCGGCTTCAGCCAGTCGTACACCTACTTCACCTGGCGCGAGAGCGCCTGGGACCTCGAGACGTACATGCGGGAGCTCACCACGCCGCCGGTGGTCGAGTTCTTCCGGCCCAATTTCTGGCCCAACACGCCCGACATCCTGCCCGACCACCTGGTCGACCGCGGGCGCGGCGCGTTCGCCGCCCGCCTGGTCCTGGCCGCCACCCTGACCGCCAGCTACGGCATGTACGGCCCCGCGTTCGAGCTCATGGACAACCGCCTGCGCCCGGGGTCCGGCGAGTACCTCGACAACGAGAAGTACGAGCTCAAGCAGTGGGACGTCGGCCGCGCCGGCAGCCTGCGCCCCCTCATCCGCCGCATCAACCGCATCCGCCGCGCCAACCCCGCCCTGCACGCCGACCGCCTGCTCCGCTTCCACCGCTCGGAGAACCCGTCCATCCTGTGCTACAGCAAGCGCACCGAGGACCGGTCCAACGTCATCCTGACCGCGGTCAACCTCGACTCCAGCCGCCAGGGCGGCTTCGTCCACCTCGATCTGGCCGAGCTCGGCCTGACCACCGACCAGCCGTTCCGCGTGCGCGACCTCATCGGCGGCGGCCGCTACGCCTGGCGCGGCTCGCGCAACTACGTCGAGCTCGACCCCTATTCGATGCCCGCCCACGTCTTCATCATCGAGCGCACCTGATCCACCGCCCACCTGCCCCCCACAGGTCCACTCACCATGTCCAACGACTTCGGCACTCTCGCGGGCGAAGACCCGCTCTGGTTCAGGGACGCCATCATCTATGAGCTGCACGTGCGGGCGTTCAGCGACTCCAACGCCGACGGCATCGGGGACTTCCCCGGCCTGGTGACGCGCCTCGACTACCTGCGCGACCTCGGCGTCACCGCGCTGTGGCTCCTGCCCTTCTATCCCTCGCCCCTGCGCGACGACGGCTACGACATCGCCGATTACACGACGGTCAACCCGATCTACGGCAGCCTCGACGACTTCCGCCGCCTGCTCGACGCGGCGCACGAGCGCGGCCTGAAGATCATCACCGAGCTGGTCATCAACCACACCTCGAACGAGCACCCCTGGTTCCAGCGCGCGCGCCGCGCCCCGGCCGGCAGCGTCGAGCGCGACTTCTACGTGTGGAGCGACAACGCGGAGCGCTACCGCGGCACCCGCATCATCTTCCAGGACTTCGAGACCTCGAACTGGACCTGGGATCCGCTGGCCAACGCCTACTACTGGCACCGCTTCTACCACCACCAGCCGGATCTCAACTTCGACAGCCCGGCGGTCAAGCAGGCGGTCTTCGACGCCCTCGACTTCTGGATGGACATGGGGGTCGACGGCCTCCGCCTCGACGCCGTGCCCTACCTCTACGAGCGCGAGGGCTCCAACTGCGAGAACCTGCCCGAGACCCACGAGTTCCTGCGCGAGCTGCGCCGCCACATCGACCGCAAGTACAAGAACCGCATGCTGCTGGCCGAGGCCAACCAGTGGCCGGAGGACGCGGCCTCCTACTTCGGGCGCGGCGACGAGTGCCACATGAACTTCCACTTCCCGCTCATGCCCCGGCTGTTCATGGGGCTGCAGCAGGAGCAGGCCTTCCCGATCCTCGACATCCTGGAGCAGACGCCGGCGATCCCCGACAACTGCCAGTGGGCGGTGTTCCTGCGCAACCACGACGAGCTCACCCTCGAGATGGTGACCGACCAGGACCGCGACTACATGTGGCGGGTCTATGCCGAGGACCCGCAGGCGCGCATCAACGTCGGCATCCGCCGCCGCCTGGCACCGCTGCTCAAGCAGCGGCGCAAGCTCGAGCTCATGAGCGCGCTGCTCATGTCGATGCCGGGCACGCCGGTCCTCTACTACGGCGACGAGATCGGCATGGGCGACAACTTCTACCTGGGCGACCGCAACGGCGTGCGCACGCCGATGCAGTGGACGGGAGACCGCAACTCCGGCTTCTCGCGCGCCAACCCGCAGAAGCTGTACCTGCCGGTCATCATCGACCCCGAGTACCACTACGAGTCGGTCAACGTGGAGGCGCAGGAGGCCAACCCTCAGTCGCTGCTCTGGTTCAACAAGCGGCTCATCGCGCTGCGCAAGAACCACCAGGTGTTCGGCCGCGGCAAGGTCGAGTTCCTGCACCCCGAGAACGCCAAGGTGCTGGCGTTCGTGCGCAGCTACCAGGACGAGCACGTGCTGGTGGTGGCCAACCTGTCGCGCTTCTGCCAGGCGG
>Ga0126377_10000664_pt1 | contig 21245 bp, 24 predicted proteins | sample PanSoiMetPlot_22_FD_92647 | JGI IMG/M metagenome (GOLD analysis project Ga0126377, IMG submission 92647) | Tropical forest soil microbial communities from Panama - MetaG Plot_22 | ecosystem: Environmental > Terrestrial > Soil > Tropical forest > Bulk soil | place: Panama | collected 2016-02-17 | reverse complement strand
CTACGGGCTCTGAGGCTCGCGGACGACCGCGACCGTGCGGTCCGCCTCGGCGGCGATCCGCCAGCCCGGCACCGCGCCCTCGCCGCGGAACAGCCCGTCCACGACCGCCGTCGGCCCCGGCAGCCCGCGCCCGCCCTCCTGCGTGAGCCGCGCGTCGTGGAAGACCACCGCCCCGCCCGGCGCCACGAACCCGTGCCAGCCGTCCCAGTCAGCGCGCACGCCGTCCTCGTTGTGGTCGCCGTCGATGAAGACGAGGTCGACGGCGCCCTCCCACCGCGCCGCCACCGCCGCGCTGTAGTCGACGTGCCAGACGACCCGCGGCCCCGCGTGCTGCCGGCGAGCGCGGGCGACGACCCGCTTGCTCGCGCCCTCGGTCGCGCCCCAGCCCGCCGGGAGCGCCCCGCCGTGGTGACCGAACGGGTCGATGAGGTGAAGCTCGGCGCCGGGGTCCAGTACCTCGCAGAGCACGACGGCCGAGGAGCCCTCGTAGACGCCGATCTCGACGACACGGCGGCGGCCCGCCGCAACCGTGCGCAGCACGCCCGCATCGGCGTCCGAGTGCATCGTCCGCGGCGGGATCAGCCCCGCGCCCACGAACATCGCGCGCAGCCGCACGTCGTCGCGCAGCCGGTCGGGCGCCAGGCGCCGGATCGCCTTGGGCAATGCCATCAGCGCGCGGGCTCGATCCGGCCTCTGACCTCGCCGAGCGCGATGTCGCCCGCGCCCCCGCGCAGCACGACCTCGTCGCCGTCCTCAAGGAAGCTGCGCGTCGAGCCGTCGTCGAGGGCAATCGGCTCGGCGCCGTTCCAGGACAGCTCGAGCAGCGAGCCGCGCTGCTCGCGCTCCGGGCCCGAGATCGTCCCCGAGCCGAAGAGGTCGCCGACGCTCAGCGACGCGCCGTTGACCGTCATGTGCGCGAGCTGCTGCGCCGCCGACCAGTACAGGTGGCGCGCGTTGGTCCGCGCGATCGTCGCGCCGTTGAGCTCGATCTCGAGGTCGAGGTCGAACGCCCACGGCTCCTCGCGCAGGTAGGCGAGCGGCGCGGGCTCCTGCGCGGGCGCGGGCACGCGGCGCTCGCGGATCGCGTCCAGCGGCGTGACCCACGCCGCCACCGAGGTCGCGAACGACTTGGCCAGGAACGGGCCGAGCGGCACCGACTCCCAAGCTTGGATGTCGCGCGCGCTCCAGTCGTTGAGAAGAAGGACGCCGAACACGTGGTCGAGCGCGCGGTCGACGGCCACCGGCTCGCCGATCGCGCTCGGGACGCCGACGACGAAACCGAGCTCGAGCTCGATGTCGAGCCTGGTGCTCGAGCCGAAGACCGGCGTGTCGTCGCCGGGATCGCGCCGCTGCCCGGACGGCCGGCGGATCGGCGTTCCGCTCACGACGACCGTGCTCGACCGGCCGTGGTAGCCCACCGGGAGATGGCGCCAGTTCGGCGGCAGCGGCTCGGCACCCGGGCGGAACAGGCGGCCGGCGTTCGTCGCGTGGTCGAGCGAGGAGTAGAAGTCGACGTAGTCGCGGACCGCGACCGGCAGCAGCAGGTCGACCTCGTCGAGCGCGACCGTCACCGGCTCGGCGTCCGGGCCGGCGGTGAGCGCGCGCAGCGCCGCGCGGACGCTCGCCCATGTCTCCGGCCCGGCCGCCAGGAACGCGTTGAGCGACGGCTGCTCGAACAGCGCGGGGTCCTCGTCGAGGAGCCCGTCGGCGGAGAGCGCCGCGAGATCGAGGATCCCGTCACCCAGCCGCGCGCCGACGCGCGGCGGCTCGCCCGCGCGCCGGAAGACCCCGTAAGGGAGGTGCTCGGGCCCGAAGCCGGTCACGCCGGGATCATGTCAGCGATGCTCACCCACGACCTGCTCGGCTACGTGCGCTCCGCCCTCCCCGCGCCGCCCGCCCGCGTGCTCGAGATCGGCGCCGGCGACGGCGCGCTCGCCGCCGCGTTGCGCGAGATCGGCTACGACGTCCTCGCGATCGACCCGGCGGGCGAGCAGCCCGGCGTGGTCGGCCTGCACCTGCATCGCGTCGACGCGCCCGCCGAATCGTTCGATGCCGCGGTCGCCGTGCTGTCGCTGCACCACGTCGAGCCGCTGGCGGACTCGTGCCGGCGGCTCGCCGAGGTCCTGCGCCCCGGCGGGCGGCTCGTGGTCGACGAGTTCGACGTGCAGCGCTTCGACGAGCGCGCCGCACGCTGGTGGCTGCAGCAGCGCGAGGCGCAGAGCGACCACGAGCACGCCGACCCGGCGACGCTCGTCAGCGAGCTGCGCGGGCACCTGCACTCGCTCGCACGCCTCCGCGAAGCGCTCGCGCCCTGGTTCGCGATCGGCGAGCCGACGCCGGGGCCCTACCTGCACCGCTGGGCGCTGCGGCCCGAGCTGCGCGCGCTCGAGGAGCGGCTCATCGCCGAGGGCGATCTGCCGGCGACGGGCGCACGCCTGGTTGCGGTCAGGCGCTGAGCGCGTTCCACAGGTGCTGGCTGGCGTATGAGCGCCACGGCGCCCACGCCTCGGCGAGCGCGCGCGCCGCGCGCGGGTCGTCGGGGCCGCCGAGACGCCGCAGCGCGTGGCGGACGCCGAGGTCCTCGACGAGGAAGACGTCGGGATCGCGCAGCGCGCGCATCGCGACGTAGCCCGCCGTCCACGGGCCGATGCCGGGCAGCGCGAGCAGCCCGTCGAGGTGCACGGCGCCGTCGTCGAGCGCCCCACACAGACCGACGAGCGAGCGGGCGCGTGAGCGCGGCATCGCGAGGCCAGCCGGGTCCAGCGCCGCAAGCGTGGCGGGCGACGGGAACAGCGCGGTCACGGCGCCACGAGGCCTCGCGAGGCGTTCGCCGTGCTCGGCCACGAGCCGGCCGGCAGCAGTGCGAGCAGCGGGCACGGAGATCTGCTGGCCGAGGATCGCGCGCACGGCCAACTCGGCGCCGTCGACCGCCCCGGGGACGCGTAGCCCGGGCGCGGCCTCGACGAGCGGCCGCAGGAGCGCGTCGGCGCGCAGGTGCGCGTCGATGACATCCGGCTCGGCGTCGAGGTCGAGCAGACGCCGGCAGCGGGCCACGGCCTCCGCGCGGTCGCGCGCGTCGTCGAGCCACAGCCCACAGCGCACGCGCGCGTCCTCGAAGCGCAGCTCGACGACGCCCGGCCCGTGCGGTAGCCGCATGCTGCGGCGATACGTGTCGCCCTCGACCTCCTCGACGCCGGGCACCGCGCGCGCGGCGAGCCATCCCAGGAGCGCATCGGCGGCGAGCGGCGGCCGGAAGGGCAGATGCTCGACCACGCGCCCACTGTGGCAGGCTCCGCGGCGATGAGCCTCCCCGACACGTTCCCCGCCTTCCTCGCGACGCGCCGCGACGACATGGTCGACCGCGGCCCGGCCACCCTCGCGGCCGCCGACCTGCCCGAAGGCGAGGTCACGATCCGCGTCCGCTGGTCGAGCCTCAACTACAAGGACGCGCTGGCCACGATCGCCAAGGGTCAGGTGGCACGGATCTCGCCGCTGGTGCCGGGCGTCGACCTGGCGGGCGAGGTCGTCGCATCGGACGACGGCACCCTCGCCGAGGGCACGGAGGTGCTCGTCACCGGCCACGACCTCGGCGTCGCCCACCACGGCGGCTGGGCGCAGTACGCGCGCGTCCCCGCGTCATGGATCGTCCCGCTCCCCGACGGGCTCACCGCGCGCCAGGCCATGGCGCTGGGCACCGCCGGCCTCACCGCGGGCATGTGCATCCAGGCCCTCGAGGACCACGGGCTGCGCCCGAGCGACGGCCCCGTGCTCGTCCTCGGCGCCAGCGGCGGCGTCGGCAGCACCGCGGTCGGAGCGCTCGCCAACGCGGGCTACGAGGTCCACGCCGCGACCGGCAAGGCCGACGAGCACGACTTCCTGCGCGGCCTCGGCGCCGCGGAGATCGTCGGCCGCGACGAGGTCACCGCGGCCTCGGACCGGCCGCTCGAGAAGCAGCGCTGGGCCGGGACCGTCGATCCCATCGGCGGTGCCGGCACCGCGTACGCGCTGCGCACGACGACCTACGGCGGCGCCGTCGCAGCCTGCGGCCTCACTGCGGGCGTCACGCTGAACACGACGGTCCTGCCGTTCATTCTGCGCGGCGTCAGCCTGCTGGGCATCGATTCCGTCGAAGCCGGCGCCGACATCCGCCGCAAGGTGTGGGCCCGCCTCGCCGGCGACTTGCGCCCCCGGGGCCTCGACGACGCCATCGCGCGCGAGGTCGGCCTCGACGACATCGAGCCGGTGCTCGACGCCCTCCTCGCCGGCGACGCGGTCGGGCGGACCGTCGTGCGCCTGGACTGATCGCCCGCATGGCCGCCGAGCCGCTCGTCTTCCAGCACGGCGCCGCGGCGACGGCATTCAAGGTCGCGGTCGGCGGATGGCTGGGCTTCGAGGCGGTGATGTCGATCCGCCAGCGCCTGCGCGTCGGCGCGCGCCTCCCGCGCGATCCCACCGCGCTCGTGGTCTCGGCCTGCATCGCGGGATCGCTCGTGGCGGCGGTCCGCATCGGCCGCAACGGCCCCGCGCCGTGGCCGGGCGGGCAGGTCTGGCCGGTCGTCGCGGGCATCGCTCTGATCGTTTTGGGCGTCGCGCTGCGCGCTTGGTCGATCGCCACGCTTGGCCGGTTCTTCCAGTACCACATCGAGGTACAGCCAGGACATCGCGTCGTAACCGAGGGTCCGTACCGCTACGTCCGCCACCCGTCCTACAGCGGGCTCGCGTTGATCCTCGTGGGGTTCGCTCTCGCGACGGGCGACGTGCTGAGCCTCGTGGCGGTCGCGGTGCTCGGAGGCATCGGGCTTGCGGTGCGCATTCGCGCCGAGGAACGGCAACTCACCGACGCACTCGGACCGGAATACGAGCGCTTCGCCGCGCGGCGCAAGCGGCTCGTGCCCGGCATCTGGTGAGCGCCGCTCAGACCTCCGACGGATCCCAGCGGCCGGCGCCGCCCGACGGGCGCAGCGTGTTCGTCGTGGTCGCGCCGCCGTCGATCGACACGACCTCGCCGGTCATGTAGCTCGCGTCGTCGCTGAGCAGGAAGGCGACGACGGCCGCGACCTCGTCGGGCTCGCCCGGGCGCCGCAGCGGGGTCGTCGTCGCCCGCTGCGCCATGTCGCTGCCGCCGCCGACCGCGTCGCCCGCGCCCGCGAACAGCGCGGTCGGGACGATGCCCGGCGCCACCGCGTTGACGCGGACGCCGAGCGGACCGCCGTAGACCGCCGCGCAGCGCATCAGCCCGATGACGGCGTGCTTCGACGCGTGGTACGCGAGCAGGTCGGCGCTGCCGCGCAGGCTGGCGATCGAGCCGGTGACCACGATCGCCCCGCCGCTCTCCTGGCGACCGAACTGCCGGAACGCCTCGCGCAGCCCGTAGAAGGTCCCGTGGACGTTGACGGCCATGACGCGGGCGAAGTCCTCGGCCGTGACCTCCGGCAGCGGGTCGAGCGGTCCCGGGATCCCGGCGTTGAGGTGGTGCAGGTCGAGGCGACCGAAGCGCTCGACGGCGGCGGTTACGTAGTGCTCGACGTCGCGCTCGACCGCGACGTCGCCCTGCATCCCCTCCGCATCGCCCGGCAGCGAGGCCGCGACCTCCTTCGCTCCGTCGCCGTCGACGTCGACGACGAGGACGCGCGCGCCCGCGGCCGACAGCCGCCGCGCCGTCGCCGAGCCGAGCCCGCCCGCGCCGCCGGTGACGACCGCGACCTTGTCCTTCACGCCTCGACCTTCGACTCGATCCAGCGCACGATCGGCTCGAGCGCCTCCGCGTTGTTGCGCTCGAGCATCATCGCGTGGCCGTTGCCCTCGACCCCCTGCTCCTCCAGGCGCAGGCTGTCGACCTCGCACCCTGCGTCGCGCAGGAACTCGACCATCGCATCGTGGTACGCCCCCAGGGGCGATGCCGGAGCCGAGACGTAGGCGATCGGGAAGCGCGCGAGGTTCGGCAGCGTACGCGCCTGGCCACGGAGTTCCTCGGGGCTCGCGGCCGGCGGGTCGTACGTCAGCGGTGCCTGCGTGAGCCCCCACTTGAGGTCGAGGCCGAGCGGCGGCATCTGCGCGAACGGCGGCCCGACCGCCTCGATCGAGACGAGCGCCTTGACGAGGTCCGGCCGCGCGTCGGCGACGAGGAATCCGGCCGGCCCGCCCATCGAGTGGCTCATGAGGACGGCGGGGCCGATGCGGTCGAGCAGCTCCGCCCCACGCGACTGGTCGAGCTCCTGGCTGACCGCCAGGTCGGCAGGCATCGGCCCGCTCGACGTGACGATCGCCGCGAGCGCCTCATCGTCGACGGGGTCGCCGCTGCCGGGCCACTGCGGGTGAATCTCGGGCCGGAAGATCCCCTCGCCGGCCTGGAAGGGGAACGGCGCGCCCATCGGCCCGACGACGTCGGGGTGATAGGCCGAGCGCCCGTGGCACGGGCGGTCGACGACGAAGACCGTGTAGCCGCGCTGGACGAGCAGCGGCGCCCACCCCGGGCGCCCGTCGTAGGTCTGCATCCAGTCGAGGCCCTGCCCGCCACCGCCATGGATCAGCACGAGCGGATACGGATGGGTGGCCTCGACGGGCGACTCCCACTGCACGAACATCGGGCCGCGCACGACGGTGCCGAACGGCCCGTCGACCTTCTCGGCGCCGGTCCAGAAGAACCCGCGGCGCGACGTGACCGGTTCGCCGGTCGGCTCAAATGAGGGCACGCACAACCTCCTCGTACTCGTCGTCGGAAACCTCGTCCAGCCACTCGGTCGGGCCGACCGAGACCGCCAGGTGCAGCAGCGTCGAGTCGGGCCCGCCGCCATGCCAATGGCGCTCGCCCGCGGGGATGTGCGCGACGTCGCCCGGCTCGAGCACCGAGCCGGAGCCCTCGTCGGACCACAGGAGCCCGCGTCCAGAGACCACGTGCAGGACCTGCGCGACCGAGTGGCGGTGCCAATAGGTCCGCGCCCGCGGCGCGAAGAACACGTTGTTGACCATGAGGCCCTCGTCGGCGAGGACCACGTCGCCCCAGACGTGGCCGGTGAACGTGTCGGTGCGGTACTCCGAGGGCCGGCCCTCCCGCCCACGCGTGACTTTCATGTCCCCTCCTGGATGCGCACGCCGCCGGCGATGTCGCCCAGCGCATCGACGACGCGGTTGGAGATCTGGTCGCCGTAGCCGAGCGCGCCCGCAAGATGGAACGCGGCCAGGCACGGCGGCCCGTTGAGGCTCGTGACCTCGAGCTCGCGGACGAGGTCGAGGTAGAGCATGAGGTCCTTCGCCATGAGGTCGGACGTGAGCCCGCCCTCGAGGTAGTCGCCCTCGACGATTCGCGGGAAGCGGTTGAGCGTGGCGAAGTTCACGCCGCTGCTCGCGTTGACCACCTCGAGCAGCTTGCGCAGGTCGAGTCCCGCCTTGCGGCCGGCGACCATCACCTCGGCCGTCGCGGCGAGGCTGATGCCGTTGAGGAAGTTGTTGAGGAGCTTCGTGACATGGCCGCTGCCGCTCGCGCCCATGTGGTGGACGTGCTTGGCGAAGTGCGCGAGCACCGGGCGAACCGTGTCGAGCGCCTCTTCGGAGCCGCCGACCATGACCGTCAGCGTGCCGGCCTCGGCCGCCGCGGCGCCGCCGGAGATGCCGGCGTCGAGGTAGGTGACGCGCGGGGCGAGGCGGTCGTGGATCGCCCGCGTCGAGCTCGGGGCGGCGGTGCTGAGATCGACCACGACCTGGCCCTCGCGCAGCTCGCCCTCGAGGTCGGCCATGACGGCCTCGATCACCGTGCTGTCAGGCAGCGAGAGCAGCACGACATCCGTCGCCGCCGCGAGCTCGGCCAGCGACCCGGCGGCCTCGGCGCCCGCCGCGGCGGGCCGCGCGGAGTCGGCGTCGTAGCCGACGACGCGTTCGCCGCCGTCGACGATCCGGCGCGCGATCCGCCCGCCCATGTTCCCCAGCCCGACGACGCCGACCGTCACGAGGCCAGCTCCTCGAGGAGGATCGGCACGCCCACCGCGCAGGAGTGGACCCCGATCAGGCTGGCCAGCTCGATCACCTCCATGATCTCCTCGCGCGTCGCGCCGTAGCCGAGCGCGTTGCGGATGTGCTGGCGCAGGCCTGGCTCGTAGAGGTGGGTCGCGGCCACATCGAAGGCCGTGTAGATGAACTCCTTGACCTTGGGCTCGAGCACGCCGCTCGTCCACGGGACCGACGAGAAGTGCGTGTAGGCCTCGAAGAAGTCGGGGTCGAGCGCGAGCACGTCGTCCCAGAACGCGTGCCAGTACCCGCGCTTCTCGGTGAACTCCGCCTTGAGCCCGCGCTGGCGCTCGCTGAGCTCGCGCGGCAGCGGCTGACCGGCGGCCTCGAGCTCCTCCACGAGGATCGGAACGCCGATGTTGCACGCGTGGATGCCGAGCGTGCTCGTCAGCTCGAGCACCTCCATGATCTCCTCTTGCGTCGCGCCCGCCTCGATCGCGTTGCGCATGTGCTGGCGGATGCCGGGCACGAACAGGTGCGTCGCCGCGGCGTCGACCGCGACGAGCACGAGCTCCTTGACCTTCGGCTCGAGCGCGGTGTGCTCGAACGGGACCGTCGAGAACTTCGTGTAGGCCTCGAAGAAGTCGGGGTCGAGCTCGAGCAGCCCGTCCCACAGCGGGGTCCAGAAGCCGCGCGCCTCGATGAAGGCCTCGCGCAGCTGACGGCGTCGGTCGTCGCCACCAGCGCGCCGCAACTCGTCGAAGCCGCCTTGGTCTCTGTCGTCGTCTGTTCTCGCAGTCATCGAATCTCCACAGCGAAGTCGTTGATGCGCGGGTAGCGCTCCATGACGTCAGGATCGTGGCCCGGCACGAGGTCGCCCGGCAGCGCGCGCAGCGTGTCGTAGGCCTCGTACATCTCGGCGAGGTCGGCGATGACCGCGAACGGGCGTTCGTGTTCGAGCTCGTCGTAGAAGTGCACGGCATCGGACGCGAGGGTCACGCCGGGGACCGATACGGCCATCTGACCGGGCGTGTGGCCGCCGACGTGGATCACGCGAACGCCGTCCGCGACCTCCTCCCCGCCTTCCAGCCGGCGCACGCGACCGTCGGCGACGGCGGCGCGGATCGCGTCGAGCTCGCGCTCCTCGACCGACTGCGCGAACTGGCCACGCAGCCCCATCGGGCTCAGCCAGAAGTCGACGTCGCGCGCCGGGACGAGCAGCTCGGCGTCCGGGAACGGATCGAGGTTGCCGGTGTGGTCCCAGTGCAGGTGCGTGAGCACGATGCGCGAGACGCTGTCGGCGGTCACGCCGAGCTGAGCCATCGCGTCGACCGGATCGATGCGGACGGTGCGCCCGCGCTTGCGGCCCGCGTCGCGATGAAAGCCGGTGTCGACGAGGATCGTCTCGCCGTCGCTGCGCAGCACCCAGAAGTAGTAGTCCAGGCGCGCGGGGCCATCGGGCTCGCCGTAGGCCGACCAGCGGTAGTACGCCTCGCTCAGCGTGGTGTCGAGCGTCCCGTAGCGCGCCGCGACGACGCTCCACTCAGCCATCGGCGACCTCGACGCCCGCCCATTCCTCGACGAGGCGCACGAACTCTGTGCAATCGGCGCCCTCGTCCGTTTTCGCGGCCGCGAGCGCCCAGAGCTGCGCGACCGCTCCGCCGAGCACCATCGGGAAGCCTTGACGCTGCGCCTCGGCGAGGCACAACTGGACGTCCTTGTTCATGAGCTCGAGCCGGAAACCCGAGTCGAACTGCCGCGTGAGGACCTGCTTCGGGAACTTGTCGGCACTCGCGGTATTGCGGCCGGTGCTCGAGTTGAGGACGTCGATCAGCGTGCCCGCCGACAGCCCGCCGCGGACCCCGAGCGCGACCGCCTCGGCAGTGATCGCGATCGCGGTCGCCGACAGCAGGTTGTTGACGAGCTTCGCGAGCTGCCCCTGCCCCGGCTCGGCGCCGACGAGGACGACGTTGCGGCCGAGGACCTCGAGGACTGGGCGGACCCGCTCGAACACGGCCTCGTCGCCCGCGGCCATGATGGTCAGCGTGCCGGCCTCGGCGCCCGCGACGCCGCCGCTGACCGGCGCATCGAGGCAGTCGATGCCGCCTGCGCGCATGCGCGCCGCGACCTCCGCGGCCACGACCGGGCCCGTTGTGGACAGGTCGACGTAGGTGCGCATCGTGGCGCCCTCGAGCAGCTCGCCGGCGACGGAGCCCACGATGGCGGGCGCCGGCAGGCTCACGAGCACGGTCGGCGCCGCGCCGGCCACCTCGGCCGCCGACGAACATGCGGTAGCACCCCTGCCGGCGTGCGGCGCGATCGCCCCCGGCCGCGTGTCGTACACGGCAAGCGTGTGGCCGGCGTCCAGCAAGCGCGAGGCCATGTGCGTCCCCATCGCGCCCAACCCGACGAGGCCGATCGTCATCTCGTCCGACATTCGGGCGGCAGCTTATCCCCAGACGATTCCCAGCCCCGGCTCGGCCGCATCCAAGGCCGTCCGCCCAGCCTCTTCCGATCATGTCGACCGCTGCCACCCCCCTCCCTGCCGCGCGCACTCGGCGCGCCGCCACCGATTCCGTCCGCCGGCTCGCGCTGCCGCTCCCCGAGCTCGGCGCGCTCGTCGTGCTCACCGCCGTGCTCAACCTCTGGGCGCTCGACCGCAACGGCTGGGCGAACGACTACTACAGCGCCGCCGTGCGCTCGATGAGCTCGAGCTGGCACAACTTCCTCTTTGCGTCCTTCGATCCGAGCGGCGTCATGACCGTGGACAAGCCGCCGCTCGCGCTGTGGGTGCAGGCGCTCTCGGTGAAGCTCTTCGGCTTTCATTCGATGAGCATCCTCGTGCCGCAGGCGCTCATGGGAGTCGCGTCGGTGGCGCTCGTCTACGACCTCACGCGCCGGCTGTGGGGACGGCCGGCCGGCTTCGTCGCGGGCCTCGTGCTCGCCCTGACCCCCATCACCGTCGCGATCTCGCGCCACAACAACCCGGACGCGCTGCTCGTGCTCTGCTGCGTCGGCGCGCTGTGGAGCCTGGTCCGCGGGCTGCAGGACGGCCGCACTCGCTGGATCGTCCTCTCGGGCGTCTGCATCGGTCTCGGCTTCGAGACGAAGATGGGCGCGGCGCTCCTCGTCGTCCCCGCGCTCGCGCTGGCGTGGCTGTGGTTCGCGCCCCGCGGTCTCGGGACTGCGGTGCGCCAACTCCTCGCCGGCGGCGCCGCGATGGTCGTCGTCGGCGGCGCCTGGCCGCTGCTCATGGCGCTGACGCCCGCGTCGAGCCGGCCCTGGATCTCCGGCACGACCGACAACAGCATCTTGAGCCTCATCCTCGACTACAACGGCCTTGGCCGGCTCGACGGACAGCTCGGCGGACCCGGCGGCGGCGGACCCGGCGGCGGCGGTCCGGGCGGCGGCACGACCTTCGGCGGCGCGAGCGGGCCGTTCAGGCTGCTCAACGAGGCGCTCGGCGGCCAGGCGAGCTGGCTGCTCGGCTTCGCCGTCGTCGCGCTCGTTGCGCTCGCGATCGCGACCCGCCTGCGGCGCTCCGACGCGCGCGCCGCCTGGCTCATCGCCACGGGCGGCACCTTCGCGATCACCGCAATCGCGTTCAGCGAGGCCAAGGGCATCTTCCACCCGTACTACGTCGCCCAGCTCGCGCCGTTCACGGCGGCGCTCGTCGGGGCCGGAACCGGCTGGTTCCTCGCACGGCGCGGCGCCGGCATCGCTGCCGCCTTCGCGCTGGCCGCCGGCGTGGTGACCGAGCTCGTGGTGCTGCACCAGTACCCCGGCCAGCTCACGTGGCTGCCCGGCGTGCTCATCGCCTTGGGCCTCGTCGTCGCGCTCGGCCTGATCGCCGTCCGCACGCGGGCGGTCCGCGCGGCGCTGCTGGCGGCGGCGCTCGGCCTGCTCCTGCTCGCCCCGGCGAGCTGGGCGGTCCAGACCCTCGGCCACGCGACCCAGGGCACCTTCCCGGCCGGCGGACCGGCGACGATCGGCTTCGGCGGAGGGCCGGGCGGGCGCGGCGGAGGGCCGGGCGGCGGACCCGGCGGCGGCGGAGGCTTCGCACCGCCCTCCGGCGGGAACGGCTTTGCCCCTCCGGGAGCCACGCAGGGGGGCGCGACGGGCGGCCAGAGCGGCGGCTTCGGCGGGCAGAGCGGCAGCCAGGGCGGCCAGAGCGGCGGCCTCGGCGGTCAGACCGGCGGCTTCGGCGGCGGCGGCCCCTTCGGCGACAGCGGCTCGCTGACCGCGGCGCTTCAGTACGTGCAGCAGCACGGCGGCGGCACGATCGCGGTGTCCAGTCAGACCGGCGCGTCGACGGCGATCATCCAGTCGGGAGCCGACGTCGCCGGCATCGGCGGCTTCTCCGGGCGCGAGAGCGAGGTCACCGCCCAATGGCTGGCCGCGATGGTCCGGGAGGGCCGCATCCGCTGGGTCATCGCGAGCGGCAACAGCGGCGGCTTCGGCGGCAACGACGGCCGCGTCGGCAGCTCGAAGGTGATGGCCGCCGTCGCCCAGGTCGGCAAGCAGGTCACGCTCTCGGACGGCACGACGCTCTACGACCTCAGCGGCCAGGCCGACGCCCTGGCCGCTGCCTCGTAGCGTCAGGCCGCGCGATCGCGCAGCTCGTCCGCGGTCTCCATCAGCGGTTCGACATGCCGGTGCGCCAGGAGCGCCGGCATCGCCGCGAGCAGGAAGTTGAACGCGCGATAGGTGACGACCGCAGCGAGCGCGGGCGCCAGCGGCGCGCCGACCCAGTACAGCGCGTAGGTCATGAGCACCTCGGTGACGCCGGCGCCGCCCAGCGGGAGCGAGCGCCGCGTCGCCGCGTAGCCGGTGCCGTAGGCGATGATCACCCTGCCGGCATCGAGGTGCAGCCCGAACGTGCGCAGCGCGGCGTAGAACGCGCCGATGTCGGCGACCCAGTACAGCGCGGTGCCGACCCACGCGCCCCAGTGCTTCACCGGCTGCGACAGCAGCGTGTGGAGCACGCCGATGCCGTCGAGCAGGTCGGCGAGCCAGGCGCGCCGGCGCCCGCCGATGTGCGCGAGACGCTCGCGGCGGCCCGGCGCACTGGCCCACATCGCGAGTGCGAAGCCGACTGGCACCCCGATCGCCCACGGCCACAACAGCGACCCCATGACGTCCTCGCCTTGCACGAGGAACACGATCGCGACGATGCACGTCGTCGGCGCGAGCAGCGCCCACTCGAGCACGCCGAGCCCCAGCACGCGCACCCGCGCGCTGCGCTCGTCCTCGTGGAGGGCATGCAAGGCCTGTTTGTCGACCCCGAATCCGCCCGCCACGTGGAACGGGCCGAACCCGGCGGCCACCACCCGCGTCGCGAGCGGCAGGGTGATCGGCGCGTGGCCGTGCACGCCGGCGACCGACCGGTAGGCCAGCGCGTACGCCGGGTACGTGATCGCCTCGGCCACCGCGATCAGGAGGATCCAGCCGGGCACGATGTGCTCGAACGCGCGCCCGACGGCGTCGGCGCCGGTCAGCTCGGCGATAAGGATCGCTCCGGCCGCCGCGATCGCGGTCGCCAGCGCGGAGACCGCTATCGGATGCCGCCGAAGCCAGCGCCGCACGCACCGACGTTACTGCGCGCGCCCGCGAACTCCCAGGCGCCTCCCAGGCGCATCCCACCGGCTTCCTACGTGACGAGACGACGCTGGGCGCATGACCCAGCAGACCCTCGCCGGCCGGAAGCCGGCGATCCTCGGCCGCGGGGCGCGATCGGCGAGCGTCGACGTCGTCGTGCCGGTGTTCAACGAGCAGGACGACCTCCAGCGCAGCGTCCGCGCGCTGCACCGCTACCTCTCGACGCAGTTCCCGTTCTCGTGGCGGATCGTCATCGCCGACAACGCGAGCACGGACGCGACGCCCGCGATCGCCTTGGCGCTCGCCGCGGAGCTGCAGGGCGTCGAGGTGCTGCGGCTCGGGCGCAAGGGCCGCGGCCACGCGCTGCGCGAGGCGTGGTTGCGCAGCGATGCGCAGGTGGTCTGCTACATGGACGTCGACCTCTCGACCGACCTGCGCGGCCTGCTCCCGCTCGTCGCTCCGCTGCTGTCGGGTCACAGCGACGTCGCGATCGGCAGCCGGCTCGCCCGCGGCGCCCGCGTCGTCCGCGGACCCAAGCGCGAGGTCATCTCGCGCTCCTACAACCGGCTGCTCCACACCGTGCTGCGCGCGCACTTCACCGACGCGCAGTGCGGGTTCAAGGCCGTGCGCACCGACGCGGCGCGCACCCTGCTGCCCGGCGTGCACGACGACGGCTGGTTCTTCGACACCGAGCTGCTGATGCTCGCTCAGCGCCGGGGCCTGCGCATCCACGAGGTGCCGGTCGACTGGGTCGACGACCCGGACTCCCGCGTCGACATCGTGCGCACCGCGATCGACGACCTGCGCGGCGTGGCGCGGCTGGCGTTCGCGGGCACGATCGCGCGCTTCGTGCTCATCGGCATCGTAAGCACCGTCGCGTTCGCGCTGCTCTACCTCCTCCTGCGCGGCCCGCTCGGCGCCGCCGGCGCGAACGCGCTCGCGCTGGCCATCACGGCGGTGGCCAACACCGCCGCCAACCGGCGGCTGACCTTCGGCGTGCGCGGGCGCGCCGGGCTCGCGCGCCACCACGCGCGCGGCGCGCTCGTCTACGTGCTGACGCTCGGGCTCACGACCCTCGCGCTCGCGACGCTGCACCACATCGACGCGACGCCGCCGCACGCCGTCGAGGTCGCCGTGCTCGTCGTCGCGGGCGCCGCGGCGACGGTGACCCGCTACCTCGCGCTGCGGCTCTGGGTCTTCGCGACCGGCGGCCGCCCGGCCTCGTCGGGCGCCGTGGCCACGATGTAGCTGCGCCTCGACGGTGCGACCATCTGGCACATGGGACACCAGCGCATCGAGCACCACGCCACGACGACCGCCGATCCCGCCACCGTCTATGCGCTGCTGCGCGACGGCGCGAGCTGGCCGACCTGGTCGCCGATCGAGTCCTTCCGGCTCGAGCGGCCGGGCACCGACGAGCCCGAGGGCGTCGGCGCGGTGCGCGAGCTGGTCAACGGGCGCATCACCGGCCACGACACGATCGTCGAGCTCGTACCGGACCGCCGCTTCTCGTACACGCACGTGTCGAGCCTGCCGGTCCGCAACTACTGCGGCGAGGTCGACCTCGAGCCGGCGGGCGAGGGGACCGCGATCCGGTGGGTCACGGAGTTCGACCCGAAGTACCCGGGCACCGGCTGGCTCGTGCGCAACCTGCTCGACCGCTTCATCGCGCAGTGCACCAGCGGGCTCGCCGAGCACGCCGCGGCGCTGAACGCTTCGGCCGCGGGCTGAGACCCGGCGCGTTTGTCACGCCGCTGCGCCCGCGGGTAAGGTCGCATGAGGCGGCGGCCCAGAAGATGAGCGCAGGGATCGAAGTCACGGAGTCGGACCCCCTCGAGGCGGGTCACGAAGCGCTGCGGCGCGGGGAATGGGAGCAGGCCCGGGCGCATTTCGAGGCGGCGCTCGCGGAAGGCGAGACCGCCGACGTGATCGAGGCGCTCGCGATGGCGGCCTGGTGGCTCGACGACGGCCAGGTCGTGATCGAGTCGCGCGAGCACGCCTACCGGCTCTTCCGCGAGCAGGGCGAGAACCTGGCCGCCGCGCGGATGGCGACCTGGCTGACCTGGGACTACCTCGCTTTCCGCGGCGAGGCGGCCGTCGCCAACGGCTGGCTGCAACGGGCGCACCGGCTGATCGACGGCCTCGACGTCGCGCCCGAACACGGCTGGCTGGCGATCCGCGAGGCCGAGATCGCCTACCTGCTCGAGAACGACCTCGTCGCCGCGCGGCGGCTCGCGCACCAGGCCCTGGAGGTCGGGCGCGCCATCGGCGACGCCGACGTCGAGCTGTCGGCGCTCGCGCTCGAGGGGATGGCGCTCACCAGCGACGGATCCGTCGCCGAGGGGATCCGAATGCTCGACGAGGCGTCGGCGGCCGCCGTGGCAGGCGAGATCTCCCAGCTGTGGGCCGTCGGGCGGGCGTGCTGCTACCTGGTCACCGCCTGCGAGCGCGTGCGGGACTTCGAGCGTGCGGCCCAATGGAGCACGCGCATGATCGAGTTCGGCGAGCGCTGGCGCATCCCGCACCTGTTCGCCGTCTGCCGCGCGCACTACGGCGCCGTCCTCGTCTCGCGTGGCACCTGGGCCGAGGCGGAGGTCGAGTTCGCGGCCGCGATGCGCACGTTCCAGGAGTGCCGTCCGGGGATGGGATTCGAGGCGGTCGTGCGGCTCGCCGAGCTGCGGCGCCGGCAGGGACGGCTCACGGAGGCGACCGAGCTCTTCCGCCAGGTCGAGTTCCACCCCATCGCCCGCCTCGGGCTCGCCGCGGTGGCCCTCGACGGCGGCGACGCCACGCTGGCGGCGGAGCTCGCCGAGCGCTTCCTGCGCCAGTTGGGCGACGAGAACCGGATCCAGCGCCTCGCGGGGCTCGAGCTGCTCGCGCGAGCGCTCGTCGAGCTGGACGAGGGCGACCGCGCCAAGGTCGCGGTCGGCGAGCTGCGCGAGCTCGCCGATGACCTTGGCACCGATTCGCTTCGCGCGTCGGCGCTGGCGGCTGAGGGTGCGGTCGCAGCCGCGACGGGCGAGCCCGAGGCGGCGTGTCGTTGCTACGAGGACGCGGTCGACCTGTTCCAGCGCAACGGCGCGCCGTTCGAGACGGCGCTCGCGCGGACGGAGCTCGCCCGGGTGCTGCGCGCGCTCGGTCGCACCGAGGCCGCGGAGCGCCAGGCCCGTGCGGCCGACGAGGCGATGCGCGCAATCCGCGCGGCGGCCGACAACGCGCCGGTCACGGAGCTGACCGCGCGCGAGGTCGAGGTCCTCCGGCTCGTGGCCGATGGCCTCACCAACCCCGCGATCGCCGAACGGCTCGTGATCAGCGAGCACACCGTCCATCGCCACCTCGCGAACATCCTCATGAAGCTCGGCCTCTCCTCCCGCGCGGCGGCCGCCGCTTGGGCCGCGCAGCGCGGCCTCGTCTGACCTGGCCCGATCGGGCCATATCGACGTGGCCCGTCAAGTTGGCCCTCCAGGGCGATGTCGGCGCGTCCTGTGCGAGTTAGACCTACGCACCATGATCTACGAGCGATTCTCACCCCCGGCGGAGCACCTCCCCGGCGACGAGGAAAGTGGCGAGACGGCGGTGGTGGATCCGCGCGCGCGGCCGCCGTACTTCGCCTACGTCGCGGCGCTCAACGCCATGGACCAGCCCGACGACGCCGAGGAAGAGCGTCATGTCGATTAGCTTCGGTCAGCAGATTCCCGGACTCACGCACGACGGCAAGGTCCTGCACGCGGCCGTCTTCAACGAGAACGAGGTCCGCGCGGCCGCCGGACTCACGATGGTCATCGGCGCCGTGGCCTTCTGCTTCGCCTACTTCAACAAGGACTACACGCCGCTGCAGGCGGTGACGACGTTCTTCTTCTTCGAGTTCCTCATCCGCGTCACGCTCGGCCTGCGCTTCAGCCCGGTGGGTCTCGTCGCACGCGTGCTGACCCTGCGCCCGGCGCCGGACTGGGTGTCCGCCAAGCCAAAGCGCTTCGCCTGGACGCTCGGGCTGGCCATGTCCTTCTCGATGATGGTCATCACCAACAGCGGGATCCGCGGGTATCTCCCGCGGACGATCTGCCTGATCTGCCTGACGCTCATGTGGCTCGAGTCGGTCCTCGGGCTCTGCGTCGGCTGCGAGCTGCACCGCTTCCTCGTGCGGCGCGGCTGGGCACGCAAGGACCCGGCCTTCGAGATCTGCAGCCAGGGCGCGTGCGAGCTGCCGGCGAGGGAGGCGTGATGGCTGCCACGCTGGCAACGACGCACCTCGACGAGCTCCTGCGCGACACCGCGATCATCGACGAGCTGCGCGCCACCGACTATGCGCGGCTGGATGCCGAGGGCGACGTCTACCTCGACTACACGGGCGGCAGCCTCTACGCGGAGTCGCAGATCGCCGAGCACCTGCGCTCGCTGGGCGGGGGCGTCTTCGGCAACCCGCACTCGATGAGCCCGACATCCTCGGCGTCGACGGCGCTTGTCGAGCGAGCGCGGGCGGCCGTGCTTCAGTACTTCAACGCGCCCGAGGGCGAGTACGAGTGCATCTTCACGCAGAACGCGACCGCCGCGCTGCGGCTCGTCGGCGAGGCCTACCCGTTCGAGCGCGGCGACCGGTTCCTCGCGACCTTCGACAACCACAACTCGGTCAACGGCATCCGCGAGTTCGCGCGCGCGAAGCGCGCGGAGACCGTCTACGTCCCGCTCGAGGCGCCCGACCTGCGCGTCGACGACGACGTGCTCGAGCGCTACCTCGACGACGCCCCCGGCGAGCACAACCTCTTCGCCTACCCAGCGCAGTCGAACTTCTCCGGCGTCAAGCACCCGCTCGAATGGATCGAAACGGCGCACGACCGCGGCTGGGACGTGCTCGTCGACTGCGCGGCCTTCGTGCCCACCAGCCCACTGGACCTGTCGGAGCACCAGCCGGACTTCGTCGCGATCTCGTTCTACAAGATGTTCGGCTACCCGACCGGGATCGGAGCGCTCATCGCGCGCCGCGACGCGCTCGCCCGTCTGGAGCGGCCCTGGTTCAGCGGCGGCACGGTCCTCGCGGCGAACGTGCAGGGCGAGCTCGCGGTGCCACTCACCGGGCACGCGCTATTCGAGGACGGCACCGTCAACTACCTCGGCATTCCGGCCGTGGAGATCGGGCTGCGCCACATCGAGCGGATCGGCATCGACACCATCGCGCGCCGTGTGGAGGCGCTCGGGACTCGGCTGCTCGAGCAGCTGCAGGACCTGCGGCACTCCGACGGCAGCCCGGCCGTCCGCATCTACGGCCCGACGACCTGGGACCGCCGCGGGGGCACGATCAGCTTCAACTTCCTGCACCCCGACGGGCGCGAGATCGACGAGCGCTACGTCGATCGTGTGGCCGCCGCGCACCGGATCTCGGTCCGCACCGGCTGCTTCTGCAACCCCGGCGCGGGCGAGACCGCGTTCTCGATCTCCCGCGACACACTCATCGGCGCCGAGTTCGCCGACGGGATGACCCTCGACGACTACATCGACGTCGTCGGCCTGCCGACCGGCGGCGCCGTGCGCGCGTCGGTCGGGCTCGTGTCGAACCTGGCGGACGTCGAGCGCTTCATGGAGTTCGCGACGGCGTTCTGCGACCTCATGTCGGTGCCGGCGGATCTGCCGCCCAGGCTCGCCTGCTAGCGAGGTGCGCCTGGGGGCGCAGCGCCTGTCGCAACGACGCCATGAGATCGCGCAGGATCACGTCGAGGAAGACGTGCGACCCGGCGGTCTCGCCGTGGTAGAGCGGCTCGAACGCGTCGCGCGGGACGACCAGCAGCAGCGCGCGCTCGCGTGTCGTCTCGGTCACCGGGGACGGCGCTCCGTCGATGAGGCTCTCGTGGCCGAACGCCCGCCCGGGCCCGGCAAGCCCCACGCGAATGCGACGCCCGCGGCGCACGATCACGCGTTCCACGGCGCCGTTCATCGTCACGTAGCACGCGGTCGCGGGCTCGCCCTCCGCGATGAGCGTCCGACCGGCTGCGCAGCGCATGTAGCGCCCGGCGGTGAGGAATCCCCAGAGCGCGAGCGGCTCGACGGCGCGGAAGTCGGCCAGGCGCCGCACGTACCGGCTGTCCGGCGCCCCGGACGGCTCGAGCTCCGCGCGTGGGTGCTCGAGCGGCTCGCCGCCCGCGCCGTCGCCGTCGCCAAGCGACGCCGCCAGCCTCGCCAGCTGCGTGCGCAGGCGCTGGCAGGCCACGTCGGCGAAGCGGCGCTTCAGCGCGAACGCCGTCGGGTGGCGCCGCGAGACGAGCGCGGCGAAGTCCGAGCGGCCGAGGAGGAGCACGCGCGTGGGCTCGGTCGCACGCGCGGTCCCCGAGCGCCGTCCGCCGTCCAGGAGCGCGATCTCGCCGAGCACCTCGCCGGGGCCCACGGTCGCCACCTGGGTTTCGCTGTCCCCCGGCAAGGACAGCGAGACGGCGACGTTCCCGTCGACCACGATGTGCATGGCGTCCGCCCGCTCGCCTTCGCGCCAGATGACCTCGCCCGCGCCCAGGACGCGCGGGCGCAGGAGCGCGGCCAGCTCTGCGAGGTCCCCATCCGCGATGCCCGCCAGAAGCGGAACCGATCCGAGGAAGGACGCGGTGTCAGACATCGAGGTCCAGCGTCTGGACGTCGACGCCGCCGGCGACCGTGCGCGCGGTGACCACCGAGTACTCGGGCACCTCCAGCCAGCCGGTGGTGTCGAGCGTGAGCGGCTCGGAGGCGATGAGCACCGAACGTCTCGTGTCGCCCGCGACCGTGTACCAGAGGCTCACGTACGGCAGGTCGGTCTCGAGCAGCGCGTCCTCGTCGGGATACCAGCCGTAGTCGAACGAGAACCGCGTCGCGACGAGGTCACGGCCGGTCGTGAGACAGAGGTTGGCCGGCGAGGAGGTGTCGATCCCGTGACGCGCGCGCACATCGCGCAGGATCCGCAGGGTGGACGCCGCGGCGTCCGCGAGCTCGTCGGCCTCCGGCGTCCCGTACGGGTCGGTGAGCCGCGAGAGCACGAGCGCGTAGATCCATTCGGAGTCCGTTGTGCCCTCGATCCGCCGCGCCAGCTCGGGGCCGATGTACTCGAGGAGGTCGTACCGCATGCGTCCGAAGTCGCGCAGATGGCCGTTGTGGGCGAGCACCACCCGTGAACCCGCGAAGCGGAACGGGTGCAGGTTCGTCTCGCCCACGAGCACGTCTTCGTCGTTGGTCACCCCGCGCACGTGTGCGACGAGGCAGGTCGGCGCGAGCTTGCGCGCGAGGCTGCGCAGGTTGCGGTCGAAGGCGGGCAACGTCGTCGACCGGTACGTCAACGGGTCCTCGGGCTCGATGGAGTGAGGCTCCCAGGCGGCCATGCCGAACCCCGCGAGGTTCAGGAACGTCGGCATCATCCGCGGGTTGTAGGTCTGGCGGACGAGCGAGCTGTCGCTGTCGAACAGCACCTGTGTCAGCGAGAGAGGCTCACCGAGGTAGCCAAGCACGCGACACATGGGACGCTGATCGTAGACGCGGCGGGTGCCGCACGGTTAGCCTCAGCCGCGTGAAGGCATTCAGATGCGGCGACGTGGTCACGGGCTGCACGGCCGAGTTCAAGGCCGAGTCCCAAGACGAGCTGTACGAGCAGATCCGGGCGCACGCGCGCGACGATCACGGGATGGACGAGGTCCCGCCCGAGGTCGTCGACGAGATCAACGCGGCGATCTCGGACCGCTGACCAGCACCACCGACGT
>Ga0126377_10000663_pt1 | contig 21252 bp, 21 predicted proteins | sample PanSoiMetPlot_22_FD_92647 | JGI IMG/M metagenome (GOLD analysis project Ga0126377, IMG submission 92647) | Tropical forest soil microbial communities from Panama - MetaG Plot_22 | ecosystem: Environmental > Terrestrial > Soil > Tropical forest > Bulk soil | place: Panama | collected 2016-02-17 | reverse complement strand
CTCGGGACATACGAAATCATCTTCTGCCTCGATCCGGCACCCGATCAGACTGAAGTCAACATCCTCCAGGAGGCCGAGCGCAATCCGCGCATCGGCCTCCTCGTTTTCAGCCGCCGCTTCGGACAACCGGCGGCCACGATGGCCGGCATCCTCAATTGCCGCGGTGATTGGTGCGTCGTCATCGACGTGGATCTGCAGGACCCTCCGGAAGTCATCGAGACCTTGTGGCGCAAGGCGAACGAAGGATATGACGTGGTCACCGCGCGCCGCACCACGCGTGAAGGCGAGACCTTGATCAAGCGCGCCATCTCGCGTGTCGGCTATGGGCTGATCAATGAGATCGCCGAGGTGCCAATTCCGCGCAACACCGGCGATTTCCGTTTGATGAGCCGACGCGTTGTCGAGGAGTTGCGCGGCTTGAGCGAAACGCACGGCTTCTTGCGAGGGCTCGTGGCGCTCGTTGGTTTCCCACAGGCCGAAGTGCTCTACGAACGCGATGCGCGGCACGCCGGCCAGGGCAATTACAATCGCTACCTGGGCTCGCTGAAAATCGGATTCAACGGCGTGTTCGGATTTTCCAGCGCCCCCCTGCAGATCATGATGTGGTCGGGGTTCCTGATCGCGTTCCTGAGCGCATGCGGGGTTTTGATCATGGTAACGCTCAAGATCATTTACGGCGACGAATACCCGTTGGGCATTCCAACCATTACGGTGCTCGTACTCTTCATCGGGGGCGTCCAGCTCGCAGCAATCGGTGTGCTCGGCGAGTATGTCGGAAGAATCTACAACGAGGTTCGTCGTCGCCCACCTTACATCGTCGATCGGGCGGTCAATGCCGCAGTTCGCGACCCTCGCGGACCGCGTTCGGGAAGTCCGACGTGATCGGGACATCCGGACAATCGGAAGCATCGGCTGCGGCGAACGCGGCTTACTTTCTGGAACACTTGCGTGAATATCATGATTCTGTGGCAACAATCGACACCTACAAGACCCTGCATGAATTCATTTCAAAAGAGGTGGAGGGAGTAAACCGGCTCCTCGACGTCGGTAATGGCGGTGTTTTCGCCTACGACACGACGCAGATCCGATCAATAACTGCGATTGACCTGTTTCTCGAGGACTTGCCGCCCGAGGTGATCGACAGATATTTTCCGAAGAACGCCCGGATACGACGTGGCAGCGCTTTGGCGCTACCCGAGAACGACGATACGTTCGATATGGTCCTGATGGTGATGCTGCTCCATCACCTGACCGGAACCGATTGGCAATCGAGTTGGCGAAATGCCTGCCAGGCCCTGCAGGAATCGTGGCGAGTGATCAAGCCTGGCGGGCGGCTGCTGGTGGTCGAGTCCTGCGTTCCAGCATGGTTCTTTCAACTGGAAAAGCCCTCACTCTATCTCTTGTCGCGTATCACAAGCACGATATTCACGCACCCGATTACATTGCAATTTCCGGCCGCCATGATCGCGGACGAGCTTCAAAAGCGATTTCGCACCGTGCAAGTGTCGCCCATTCCGAAGGGCAAGTTCGTGCTTCAGTTCGGCATCAGAGTGCCGTCATTCTTGACACCAGCGATGCCGTTCGCCTTTGACGCCAGGAAAGCACACAGCGACGCTGTTGGCGGGGAAGCAGGCTCCTCAGGGGCCCCCTAGCCTTTCGAGGAACCATTGTGAGGGCTTGGCTACGGAATTCGACGAGATGACAACCAACGGCGATATTCCGCTGGAAGCACAGGCTGCCGCACATCTGCTGCTGCCCCATCCAACCGACCGTTCTCGCCTAGTTCGCTGGACCGGAAATTCCTTCGACGTCGACGGCAAACCGGTGCGCGTCCTTGCATTTGCGGTCGCGCCGTCCGGTTGGACGGAGGAGTTGACTCGGCTTCACGAAAATGTAGGTGGTAGCGATCATTTCATCGATATCGCGTCTCGTGCCCACGCGGTCGCTGAAGCCGCGCGGGTCGCGGGGCCAGCCCCGTCCATGATCGTTGAAATCGGCTGCTCATCGGGCTTCCTGTTGCGCGAGTTGATGACTCGGCTGCCCGGCCATTTCTTTCTTGGCGCAGACTACACCTACGGGACTCTGGAAACGCTCGGCAACAATCTGCCCGCCGTACCACTCGTGCAATTCGACCTGACCCAGTGCCCGCTCCCGGACGCGTTCGCCGACGTTGTCGTCCTGCTAAACGTGCTCGAGCACATCGATGACGACGAGGTTGCGATCAAAGAAATATTCCGAATCGTGCGACCCGGCGGTTCCGTCATCATCGAGGTGCCGGCGGGCTCCTCGCTGTTCGACGTCTATGACCGGGCGCTGTTGCATTGCCGCCGGTACGACATGCCGATGCTGCTCGCCCGCTTGCGGAAGGCCGGCTTTCAAATCGAGCGGAAATCGCACCTTGGCTTTCTGCTTTATCCGGCATTCTACCTCTCGAAGCGCCTCAATCAGCTGCGCTATCCCGCGGACTCGGGCATCGATGAGCAGGCTGTGATATCGCGCATGATCAAAGCAACGCGGGAGTCGAGCCGGCTGTCGGGCTTGGTAATGGCGTGCGAGCGGATGATGCGTCGATACATGTATTTGCCGTTCGGAATCCGCTGCTTGGTTACTTGTCGTAAGGTCGCGGGATTGGGCGGCGCCGCACGCGGCGGCCAGCACGCCGCCGGTTGACATCGGGCTGCAACGAACGAAGCTTGTTGGGAGACTGATGAGTCAACCGTGGCACCACACGCCAGCGTGTATGCATCCGAGATTTTTGTTTCATGTCATTTGCATGGCGGCGACGCCAGCGGTCGCCGCATCGAAGGCATACGACTCCGAATTCGTTGCACGCCAGATTGGCAAAGAGGCCGGGACGATTGAAACGTGTTGGCGCTATCTGCGTAGCTTCGGTCTGAGTGGGCTTCCCCCCAACCGCGGCTTCGACCCGATCCGCTATGTCGAGCGCAATCATCCATTCGCTCCTCATGCGATCCATCCGCTGATCGCTCACGTCGCTTATGGGCAGCGGCTCGGCTACGACCCGGCAGGGGCCGTCTGGGGCTGCGCCGGCTTCGCCGGACCGAACGAAAGGATCGATGCCGCCTTGCCGCTGCGCCTCGGTGCTCATGCCCACGTTTATCATTCCGAGCTGGTGCCGGAGATCGCGGCGCGCCTTTCGCGACTGCCGCCGGACAGCGTCATTTTCGTGACAGCGCCCGACGACGCAGCGACCGGCGGCGGACATGTGCTTCAAGCGATTGAACGTCATATCCCGCGGGCAACGATCGTGCGCGTGCCCAATCGCGGGCGCGACATCTGGCCGTTCATGATGCTGCTGCGCGAAGGGGCGTTTCACGACCTCGACGTGGTGCTGAAGGTACACACCAAGACATCGGCCAACCTGCAGCCCGCCCCCATCGCCGGTGCCGCTTGGCGGCGTCGGATGCTGTTCGAGCTCATGGGCAGCGGGCCCGCGCTGCGGGCGATCATCGAGCGGTTCGCGCAAGCGCCTGACGTGGGGCTCATCGGTCCGGCGGGATTGCGTCTGCCATCGTATCTGCTGTCGGAGCGCGAGGCGCTGGGTGCAAACGCGTCCACTATGGACCTCTTGGCTCGCCGCGCCGGCATCAGTACTGTCGCCGCGGATTTTTTTGCCGGCTCGATGTTCTGGGTTCGCCCGCGCGCCTTCGAGCCGTTGCTCAAGCTCGACCTTTCTGCCGCCGATTTTCCCGCCGAGCAGGGCCAGACGGACGCTACGTTGCAACATGCCCTCGAACGTCTCTTCGTGGCCGCCGCCCGCTGTTGCGGATTCCGGGTGGAGGATACGCTGGATCGCGCGCCGACCGACGGCGCGTCCCTGGGCGAGGCCGCGGTCACATTGCCGGAATATCTAGTCTTCGGCGATCAGGCCGTTTTACAACGTGCCTGAGACCCGCCACGTCCGATCGTTACGAATTTGCGATACTTGATGTAAGAGCACCAACGGGCCGTCACGTTCGGCGGATGCACCTGCCAACCGAGTTGTCACCTTGCGCCGTCCCCTCGCCAACTTCATGCATAGGACCGCGGACAGATTTCCAGGGGCCGCATGGCTTGTCCGATCCGTTCTCAAGCTCGCATGGTGGACGATAACGCTTCAGCTCGGCTCGCGGCTTCGGCTTCGCGGGCATCGATGGTCCGACGTGGGGTTGATCACATCGTCAGGCCTCTTCGATCGGGAGTGGTACCTCAAGGAAAATCCGAGCATTCGCGGCACCGGCGTCCCCCCCGCGCTTCATTATCTCCTGTTCGGCGCGGCAGCCGGCCGGGACCCGAGCCCCCTGTTCGACGGCGAGTGGTACCTGAGCCAAAATCCCGATGCCCGGCAAGCAGGCGCCAATCCGCTAGTCCACTATTTGCGGCATGGCGCCCGCGTTGGCACGCCGCCCAATCCGATCTTTGACAGCGGTTCATCTCCCGCAATCAATCCAAGTCTGCGCGTGTCTGCAGGAATCGCTACACGCGATTCAACCACCCTCGACATCGTTTTCATCAACTATGGCTCCTTCAACAACAACAGCGCTGGCCACATCGTCGGGTTCGCCAATGCGCTCGCAGAACGCGGGCACAACGTGATCGTCTGCGCAAGCGGTGACCCTCGCAAGGCCGCCGACTATGGCGATGCACAATTCCGGTGCGTCAGCCGCGCCACGTTGACTGCCAAGCCGGAGACGTTGCATGACCTTGTCGGCGGAGGAACCGGCGGGGGCTCAACGCTGATTCATTGCTGGACGACGCGAGAGAACGTTCGACTCGCCGCAACCGCTGCCGTCGGCTGCCTCGGATGCCCATACTTCATCCACCTCGAAGACAACGAAGAACTGGTGACGCGTTCATTGCTCGGGGTTACGGCCGCCCAGGCCGATCGCATGTCGAGCGACGATTGGGACGGGCGCGTTCCCGCCGCCCTGTCCCATCCGTTTCGCGCACGGACGTTCATGTCGGGCGCGGCGGGCGTCACGATCATCATCGACGCCTTGCGTAAATCGGTTCCCGACGATCTTCCCACCCATCTATTGGAGCCAGGGTTGGGAGCGACCAACCTCAACCCGGAACTCAGCAGCGCCGATCGGATCCGGCTTTGCCGAGAGCTGGGTGTGCCGTCCGACGCCCGGATCGTCGTGTATACCGGCAATATCCACGCCGCCAATGCGCAAGAGATGCTTTGCCTCTACGAGGCCATCCACATGTTGAATCGGCATGGGACGAAGGTTCACTTGATCCGCACCGGCGCCGACTATCATCCCGCCCTCAACCATGAATTCGGCCGACTTTCGCGACAGCATGTCACTCATCTCGGCGTCGTCGAGCGCTCCCGTCTGCCGGACATCCTCAAGCTGGCCGACGTTTTCGTGCAGCCCGGCAGAGCCGACGAATTCAACAACTACCGCCTGCCCTCCAAGTTGCCGGACTTCCTGGCCGCAGGGCGTCCGTTGATTCTACCTGCCACGAATCTCGGCCTCCGCCTGCGGGACGGCACCGATGCCCTGCTGTTGCATCGCGGCGATGCGACCGAAATTGCCGAGAGGGTGACCCTGGTCCTTGCGGACCGCGATCTTGCCGACCGGCTGGGTAGAAACGCCCGTCGTTTTGCGACGGAGAATTTCGATTGGCGGCGGAGCGCGTCGCGCCTGGAACGCTTCTATCGTGACAGGCTGGCCGCCGGCGCCACGCTGAAATGATAAGGTGCCCCAATCGGAAAAGCTCTGCTCAGTGCTCCCGCGCGGGCCGAAGACTTTCGCCATCGAAGACATGATCCGTCGAAAGATGAACGAGCGGAACGTCGATCGCCGAGCAAGCTCCGGCAATATTTGCCGCTCCGACCGTATTGACCCCGTGGGCACCCTCCACGTCCGTTTCCGCGTGGTCAACCGACGTATAGGCCGCGCAATTGATCACAATGCGACTGGTCTGGACGGCACGCTCCACTGCACGAAGGTTGGTGATGTCGCATTCGGCGCGCCCCAGCGCGGCATGGGGAATGGCTGCTTGACGCGCCCGTGCGGCAAGCGCCCGGCCGACTTGCCCTTGTGCTCCAAGGATCAGCAACCGTGTCATCGTCCGCGCGGTGCGCGGTCGAGATCGCTGGACGCCACGGCGTCCTGCAGAATCTCGATCAACTTTGGAGCATTGCACTGCACGGAATAGACAGCCTCGGCACGCCGTCGGGCTGCGAGCCCGAGCATTCGCGTACGCTCCCGATCGGCCGCCAGCATTCCGAGCGCACCGATCCATTCTTCCACGCTATTGGCGAGAAATCCGGTCTCTCCGGGCACGATGATCGAGGTGCCCGCCCCGACGGCGGATGCCACGGCAGGCCGCGCGGCAGCCATGTATTGAATCACCTTGTAGCCGCACTTCCCTCGTTCCCAGGCCGCGTCACGCAACGGCATCACGCCCACGTGGCAGCGCGCGAGTTCCAGGGCTTCCGTGTCCTCGCTCCAAGGCACGTTATCGATCGCCACGCCCCTAATCGAAAACTGGCCGGTGCCGCCGATCAGTCGCAGCCGCGCGCCATAGGTCGCGTGAAGATGACGCAGCGGTTCGGAGATGAGGGCCAGATAGGCGTCGTTCATGGGCGTGCCGATCCAGCCGATCACAAACGGCCCCTCGGGAAGTGGCAGAACGGGATATCGGTCGATATTGACCGCGACGGGTATCTCGATCACGCGCCCCGCGCCTGATGACTTCGCCCAATCTGCCAGCATCGAATTGCCGGCGGTTACGACCTTCGCCTTGGCCGCAACGGTCTCAAGCTTGTGTCCCAACAAGGAGCGGACCGCCGGATTCCGATGGGTGGCATAGCGCAGATACCAGGCATCATCGAAATCAACTACAACTGGTCTCCCTTGGAGAAGCGCACACTCCATGATGGCGGGCAACCAGGGCAAAGCTTCTTTTTCGACCCAGATCAGATCAAATCTGCGCGCAGCAGCAATTTGGCGAAGACGGCGCCAGTAGGCCTTCAGAAAAGTCTGCGGACGGCGCGGTTTGCCGCCGAACAACCGCTCGATGTATTCGTCGTCAAGGAACGGCGCGCACGTCACCTCAAATCCGGCCTGCTCGAGCGCGGGCACATAGTCAAAATGTCGCACCCGACTGCTCGGCCCCTTCCGCGTATATCGACTCAACAAGAGGATAGAATAGGTCATCCCTGTACCTGCCGGAGACGGTTCAACAGGTTCGCCAGATTCCTCCAGAAGAGCGCCATCCCCCGGATAACCAGCCAGCCGTCTTTGGGGGAGCCCGTTATCGTTGCATGAAGCCAACGAACCGGCATTTCTACTCCCAGTAGCAGAACAACAAGCACGATTGCGCTCAGCCGTCCATGGTATTTGGCGCAGTACTCGACCCTGCTGCTCGCATGGTGGAATAGGCGGCGATCCTTGACTGCCGACGTCGTGCCCTGCCCCTCGTGGAATGCCTGTGCGCCCGCGTAATGCACGACGGACCACGCGGTTCGACGCGCCGCCATGCACAAATCGACGTCCTCGTAGTAGAGGAAGAAGCGCTCGTCGAACCCTCCGAGTTCTTCGAACAGCTCCCGCCGTATCAGGAGAAACGCTCCCATGACCTGATCAACCGGCCTCGTGTCGCAATGGTCCCATTCGGTGAGGAAGTGCGGCGGCACCCATGCGGGACAAAGCCGGTCCAGAAATAGGGTCTGCAACAGCAGCGTGGCGGCGGTCGGAGCGCGCGCACAACTACGTTGAACGCGCCCCTCCATGTCGAGCAGCTGGACCCCTAAAATGCCAACGCCGGAATGAGCGGGATCGCTCAGGTAGCGCGTGGCGCTTGCCACCGTGTCATGCCTGACTCGCACGTCCGGATTGAGGAACAGCAGGAACGGGGCAGCGCCCCTGCCGGCTCCCTGGTTGCACGCTGCGGCGAAGCCGCGGTTCTCTCGATTGAGCACCAGATCGAGAACGGCCCGCTGCCCTGACAGCCCTTCGGTTGAACCGTCGCTCGAAGCATTGTCGATAACAATGATATTCAGACGTTCCGCGGCGACGCCTTGATCGAGTGCGGCCACGCATTCTCGCAACAATGATCGCGAATTCCAATTGACGATAACGGCGTCGACGCTCGGGCCAAGCGCACGTTCCCTTGCCTCAGCACTGCCGGAGCTGCTTTCCATCAAGACCGACTACCCTGCGAGCCCGAGCCGTCGTGTCGTCACTGCGCGGAGCGGCTGCCACCAACTCTCGTTTGCAACGTACCATTCGACGGTCTGGCGCAACGCGGTGTCAAAAGCCGATTGCCGGGCGCCACGCGAGCTCTTCGTGAATCTTGCGCGCGTCGATCGCATAACGAGCATCGTGTCCGGGCCGGTCGGCAACGAAGGTTATCAGCTCTTGTCGCGACGCACGACCGGACAGCGGTTGCGCCGCCTCGTCGAGCAGATTGCAGATCATTCGCGCCGCATCGATGTTGCGAACTTCGTTGCCACCACCGACATTGTAGCACTCGCCGACCCGTCCACCGTGCAGAATCGCCGACAGTGCTCGTGCGTGATCCTCGACGAACAGCCAATCGCGGATTTGATCGCCTTGCCCATAAATGGGCATCGGCCTGCCCTCGATTCCATTGATGATCATCAATGGAATGAATTTGTCCGGGAATTGGTAAGGCCCGAAATTATTCGAGCAGTTGCTGATGACCGTCGGCAAGCCGTAGGTCCTGTGCCACGCCCGGACAAGATGGTCAGCGCCTGCCTTGCTGGCCGCATAGGGCGAGCTCGGTCGATAGCTTGCACTTTCGTCGAAAAAATCCGTTTCACCGAGCGAACCGTAGACCTCATCGGTGGACACATGCGCCCTTTGCCTGTTCAATTCCAGCCAGCGTTGCGGCTAAGATAGCCCGGCCGCGAGCGACGGAGAAAGCAGATGATGGAGGAGCGTAAGGGCCAATTCCTTCGCAATCAATGGTACACCGCCGCGACCTCGGCCGAGCTAGGCGAGAGCCCGCTGGCGCGCACGATCTGCAACGAGCCGATGGTGATCTTTCGCGGCAAGGACGGCAATGTCGCCGCGCTCACCGACCGCTGTCCCCACCGCAAGGCGCCGCTCTCCTCTGGCGAGGTCGTCGGCAACGACATCCAGTGCGGCTATCACGGCATCCGCTTCGCCGCCGACGGCGCCTGCACCCATGTGCCGGGCACCGCGCTGATCGGCCGCAGCTTTCGCGCCCGCAGCTTCCCCGTTCGCGAGGTCCATGGGCTGATCTTCGTCTGGCTCGGCGAGGCGCTCGCCGATCCGGCACTGATCCCCGACTTCAGCGAGAACGTGAAGGCGGGCTGGACCGGCGTGCATGGCCTGCTCCACGTCAAGGGCAACTACCAGCTGCTCATCGACAACATTCTCGACCTGACTCATGTCGTGTTCGTTCACAAAACTACGCTCGCGGGCGGCGGCGTCACGGAGACGCCGCTGGAAGTCACGGTCGACGGCGACGTGGTGCGGGCGCAGCGCCTGATGCGCAACGTGGACACCGCGCCGATCTACCGCGCCGCCCGCAATCTGCACGGCAAGATCGATCGCTGGCAGTTTCTGGAATTCCGACCCCCGATCTATGCGCGCATCACGCTCGGCGCGCGCGAAGCGGGGTCCGATCTGCCGTTCGGTACGCCGACCCATATCGTGCTCAACAGCTTCACGCCGGAGACCGAGCGCACCACGCACTATTTCTGGTCAACGGTGCGGTCATGGGGCCTCGAAGACGAGGACGTGTCGAAGATCTACAAGGACATGACCGACCTTGCCTTCGCCGAGGACGCGCGCATCGTCGAGGCGCAGCAGGCACTGATCGACAGCGACCCGACCGACGCACCGCTGGTGAGCCTCGCCTTCGATCGCGCCGGTGTCGGCGCCCGGCGCCTCATCGCGCGCAAGCTCGAGGAGGAGGCGAAGGCGCGGGCGCGGGTGGCGGAAATCCAAGCGCAGGCTCGCTCGGGAATGTGACGACCGAGGCTACCCCGCCTCCATCACCGGTTCGCGGCCGACCAGCCGCGCGAGCTGGCGCAGCCGCACGAATACGCGTTCGCCCGCCAGCGCCTTGAACCCATTCTCGAAACGTAACACCAGCCGGGCGCGCTCGACCACCATCGGCGTTTTCGGCAAGACGCCGGTGGTTGATGCGGACACGATATAGGCGACCCGCAGCGCAGCGCCCAGCACGCGTGCGCGATCGAGCACCCGCGTCGAGGCGAGCTCGCGCAGCCGCGGCGAGAGCTCCTCATCCACCAAGCCGACATGGCGGAAGAACACCGCCAGCGCGATGTAGGTGCGGCCCGGGTGATCGATGGCGACGAAGGCGCCGTTGGCGATGATGTTGAGCGACTGCTCGCCGCGATAGTCCGGATGTGCGCGCCAGCCGATGTCGGCGAGCAGGCATGCGGTATGGCGCAGCCGCCGCTCCTCTGTCGTCTCGTCGAGGCCAGACGACTCCATGAAGCGGTCGGTCCAGGCCATCAATTCCTCGCCATGCGCAGGCGAGCGCGAGCGCAGAACGTTGAGCTCGCTCGCTGCTGCGATCAGCGGATCCTTGTCGCGCTCCTTCGCGTCGAGCAGCGAATAGAGCATGCCCTCGCGGACGCCCAGCGCCGAAATGATGACATCTTTCGGCCGCGCGATCCGGACCAGGTTTTCCAGCACCAGCGCGGCATAGGCGAGCAGCGGGCGGCGGGCGTCGGTGACCACCTCGATCTGCGACAGCATTTCGGGATCGACCCGGTGCACCAAGCTGGAGAAATCGTACGCCTCTTTCGCCGGCAGCACATAGCCGTGCATGACATGGAGCGGATACCCGGTCTGCCACATGTGCAGCCGCGCCAGCGCGCGCCAAGTACCGCCGATGGCGTAGAAGGTGCGGCCCTTGCCGGCTTCCAGGAGGCGGGCGTCGGCGAGCGCGCTCCGGACAATCTTTTCGGCTTTCTTGATCGACTTCGACGAAATGTCCTGCAGCGCGAGGCCGCCGAGCGGCAGCGTCAGGCCGGGCTTGATCCGGTGCCCATGCACCTCGGTCAGTTCCAGCGATCCGCCGCCGAGGTCGCCGACGATGCCGTCGGGCTTGTGGAACCCCGAGACCACGCCGAGCGCGGACAGTTCCGCCTCGCGCTTGCCCGAAAGGATGTCGATCTTGCAGCCGCAGATGCTCTCCGCCTCGGTGACGAACGCCTTGCCGTTCTTGGCGTCGCGGCAGGCGGCCGTGGCGATCGCCCAGAGCTGCGCGACCTCCATGCGGTCGCACAAGGCGCGAAAGCGGCGCAACGCGCCGAGCGCCTTCTCGACCGCGTCAGCGGCGAGCAGGCCCGTCGTTTGCACCTCACGCCCCAGCCCCGCCAGGACCTTCTCGTTGAAGATCGGGGTCGGGCTGCGGGTGAGGCCCTCGTAGACCACGAGCCGCACGGAGTTCGAGCCGATGTCGATGACGGCGATCGGTGGCCCGTGATCGAGACGACCTTGCGCGATGTTCATAGACAAGCGTCGCCGCTTATGAGCGGTCGAGACGGCGTATAAGGCTACGCGGGGACGATTCCTTGAGCGATTTGCCACGACCCGACAGGCTCGGATTGGTCATAAAGTATTTATGGGCGTTGAAGGGTTCTTCGCCCTCGGCCGCTTTTAAGCGATTCGAGGTGCCATCGGGCAACAATTTCCAGCTCTGCTCATTGTCCTTGAGATTGGCCACCATGATCTGGTCGAGCACCTGCTCGTGCACGGTGGGATTGAGAATCGGGCACAGGACCTCGACGCGGCGGTCGAGATTGCGCGGCATCATGTCGGCGGACGAGATGTAGACCGCGGCCTTGTGATGCGGTAGCCCGTGGCCGCCGCCGAAGCAATAGATCCGGCTGTGCTCGAGGAAGCGGCCGACGATCGACTTCACCCGGATGTTCTCGGACAGCCCCGGCAGGCCCGGCCGCAGGCAGCAGATGCCGCGCACCACGAGATCGACTTGCACGCCGGCGCGCGAGGCACGGTAGAGCATGTCGATGATCTCGGGATCGACCAGCGCATTGTCCTTCATCCAGATCGCCGCCGGCCGGCCCGCCTCGGCATGCGCGATCTCCTGCTCGATGTGCTGGCAGACGCGCGCGCGCAGCGTCAGCGGCGACACCGCCATGCGCTCGAGTCCGGCCGGCTCGGCGTAGCCGGTCACGTAGTTGAAGATGTGCGCGACGTCGCGGGCGATGACCGGATCGGAGGTGAAGAAGGAGAGATCGGTATAGATGCGGGCGGTCACCGGATGATAGTTGCCGGTTCCGACATGGACGTAGGACGCGAGCGCGCCACCCTCCCTGCGCACGACCATCGACAGCTTGGCGTGGGTCTTGAGCTCGATGAAGCCGTACACGACCTGTGCACCGGCGCGCTCGAGCGCGCGCGACCAGCGGATGTTGGCCTCCTCGTCGAAGCGAGCCTTGAGCTCGATCAGCGCGGTGACCGACTTGCCCGCTTCCGCCGCCTCGATCAGCGCGCGCACGATGGGCGATTCCGCCGAGGTCCGGTAGAGCGTCTGCTTGATGGCGACGACATCCGGATCGCGGGCGGCCTGGTTGAGAAACTGCACCACCACGTCGAAGGATTCGTAGGGGTGATGGATCACCACGTCCTTCTGACGGATGGCTGCGAACGAGTCGCCGGCATGATCGCGAAAGCGCTCGGGGTAGCGTGGATTGTAGGGTACGAATTCGAGATCAGGTCGGTCGAGGCTCATGAGCTGCGACAGCTCGTTGAGCGCCAGCACGCCATCCACGAGAAAGACCTCGTCGTCGCCGCAACCAAGCGCGCGCTGCACGAATTTTCGCAGCTCCGCCGGCATGGCAGCTTCGAGCTCGAGCCGGATGACCGATCCGCGCCGGCGCCGCTTGAGCACCGTCTCGAACTCGCGCACGAGATCCTCAGCCTCTTCCTCGATCTCGATCTCGGAGTCGCGGATGACACGGAAGGCGCCCTGCCCCTTGACCGTATAGCCCGGAAACAGCCGGCCGATGAACAAGCTCGTCGCCTGCTCGAGCGTGATGACCCGCGCCGCGGCGGCGCCGTCCGGGCCCGGCAGCCGGATGAAGCGCTCGATCTTATTGGGAATGCGGATCAGCGCATTCATCGCCTTGCCGTCGCTCGTGCGCGCTAGCTGCAGCGCGATGGTGAAGCCGAGGTTGGGGATGAACGGGAACGGATGCGCGGGATCGATGGCGAGCGGCGTGAGCAACGGAAAGATCTGCCGCAGGAAGTGATCCTCGAGCCACGTCCTTTCCTTTTTCGTCACGTCGGGCCCGTCGACCAGCACGATGCCCGCGGCGGCGAGCATCTGCCGCAGCTCGTTCCAGCGCTTCTGCTGATCGCTCGCCAGCACCGTGACGGCCTCGCTGATGCGGGCGAGCTGCTCGGCCGGCGTGAGCCCGTCCGGCGACTTGACGGTGATGCCGGCGCGCTGCTGGCCCTTCAGGCCGGCCACGCGCACCATAAAGAACTCGTCGAGATTGTTGGCCGAGATCGACAGGAAGCGGACCCGTTCGAGCAGCGGATGGGCGTCGTTGGCCGCCTCCTCCAGCACCCGGCGATTGAAGTGCAGCCACGACAATTCGCGGTTGATAAACCGCTCCGGGCTCGCCATGAGGTCGAACGCCGCCGGCTCGGCCGCGGCGGCTGTTACCTCCGGGATTTCCTCTTTCAGAGCAGCAACTTGGCTGCGATCAGCCATGACCGGAATGCTTCGTTTGACGGGCCAACATCGCCGCCCTTGGTGACGGCTTCATGACATCATAAGGCGCCCCGGCTAACGGACCGTCAAGCTAGGGAATCCGCAGGAACTCGGCTGCCAAGGCCCTGGTTACAGGCCGTTTTTGCCGCATCGCCTCCCCGTCGAGCAGGCCGACGACCGCGCGCGCGGCGGCAAATGACCGCTCGATCCGCATCGCCACGTAATTGATCAGGCTTTCGTCCACGGCGATCTGGCGGTCGGCGAACAGCTTTACCAGCACGGCACGCAACAGCGCATCGTCGGGTGGCGCGAGCGCCACGACCGGCAGCGCCCTGAGGCGGGAGCCGAGGTCGCAGATAGCGACGCTCATGAGGGCGGTGCGGGCGGTGAGCAGCACGAATGCCCCGTCCTCGCGGGCGAGATTGATGAGGTGAAAGAGCGCCCGCTCGTCGAACGCGCCGGCGGCGACGTCCTCGACCACCAGCGCGCCGGTGGCGAGCGCGTTCGGCACCGCGGCCTCGTCGAGGGCGCGGGCCGCGATCCGCCGCGCGCCCGCGGTCTGCGCCCAGATGGCGGCGAGGTGGCTCTTGCCGGAACCTTCGGGGCCGGTGAGCATGACGGTGCGATGGGGCCAGGCCGGCCAGGAGTCGATGAGCGCGAGCGCCTGCGCATTCGACGGGCCGCTGAGGAAATCTTCACGCGCATGACTTTCCGCGTGATCGAGCGCGAGCGCGAGTTGGCGCGGACCGGTCGACATCAGGGCGGCTTTTCCCCCGTATAGAGCGGGCTCGCCAGATATTGCCGCAAGGCGAAGCGGAACAACACTGCGATCGCCGCCGCCAGCGGCACGGCGATCAGCAGGCCGACAAAACCGAACAGGTAGCCGAATGCAAACATGGCGAAGATCATCCAGAGCGGATGCAATCCCACGCGCTCGCCCACCAGCTTCGGCGAGATGATGTTGCCCTCGATGAACTGGCCGACCAGGAAAACGACGACCACAGCCACGATCCGCTTCCAGTCCGGCCAGAATTGGGCGATCGCCACGCTCGCCGCGATCATCAATCCGGTCATCGAGCCGATATAGGGCACGAAGGTGATCAGGCCGGCGACGAGCCCGATCAGCAGAGCGAAATCGAGCCCCACCAGCATCAAGCCGAGCGCGTAGTAGGCGCCCAGAATAAGGCACACGCCGAACTGTCCGCGCAGGAAGCCCCCGATCGCGTTGTCGATCTGGTGGGCGAGCTCACGCACGGTGTCGCGTTGGCGCACCGGCACCAGGCGGTCCATGGCATCGATCATCGGATGCCAATCACAGATCAGGTAGAAGGTGACGACCGGCATCACGATCAGGATCGAAGCGAACGAGACCAGCGCCTTGCCGCCGGTCCACAGCGAATAGGAGAAGCTCAGCAGCCAGGTGGCCGCCTGGCCGACGAGGTCGGAGACCGCCTTGTCGCTGTCGCCGGAGCGGAGCCCGGAGCCGAGCCAGTTCAACCAGGGGAAATTCGGGTCGACGAGGATCTCTTGCACACGCTTGAAGTAGCCGGGAATGTGGGAGATCAATGCCGATCCCTGCTGCAACAGGAGCGGAACGAGTAGCACTATCGCAGTGACCAGCAGCATCATGATGACGCCCACGATCAGCAGCGCCGCGACCGTGCGGTTGAGGCCGCGACGCTGCATGCGATCGGCCAGCGGCGACAGCACGTAGGCGAGCGCCATGCCGGCCACGAACGGCAGCAGAATCTCGTGCAGCAGCCACAGCAGCAGAACGAGGCCGAGCAATGCCACGAGCCAGAACCTGAGAGGGCGCCCGTAAATCATCACTCATCGTCTCCGCGCCGTCAGGGGCCCATCTCCGCCGCGTTCATGTGACGAACCCACTCGGCGACGTAGCAGGCAATGGAAATCAAGGTCAAAGCCGCGACCAGCGCGGTGAGCGCCAGCACGGCGATGTGGGCATTGAAGCTGAACCCGAGCGATGCCAGGACCACGAGGGCGAGCACGATCTGCGCCACGGTGTTGAGCTTGGAGACGAGCAGCGGCTTGAGCGGCACCGGCTTGTCCACCAGCCAGGACAGGATCACCGCGCTCACGATCATGATGTCGCGGGACACGACCAGAATGACCAGCCAACGCGGCACCGCCTCGGTAATGCCGAGCGCGATATAGATCGAGACCAGCATCGCCTTGTCGGCGAGCGGATCGAGGTAGGCGCCGAGCTCGGTCGCCATGCCGAAGCGCTTGGCCAGGAAGCCGTCGACGGCATCGCTGATGCCGGCGGCGAGGAACAGGACAAACGCGATCCGCATCTCGCCCGCGGTGATGGCCCAGACCACGACCGGCACCAGCAGGATGCGGCCAAGCGTAATTAGGTTCGGAATACTCAAAGTTCAGCGCCCCGGGGCCAGTGCGGCGGATTTGACGTTCCCACCAGCATTGCTGCGAGTCCACGTGGGAACGTCAAATCCTAAGCCACACTGGAATCTATGATTGCTAGTCCCTCGCGCTTCGCGCAAGTCGGCTACAGCCGACCTGCGCCGGATCGTGGCGGTCTCGGCCAAACCCGAGATCGGCGCCCAGCGCACGTGGCCTATGGGCCGCAGTATACCCGTGATCAAGCCATTGCACAGTCGCGGATTCCCAAGTACCGAAACGCGCGCGGCGGAGGGTCGCCGGCGCGATCTCGCCCCGGTGATCAGATGCCCAAGAAGCGCGTCGCCATCCTGATTTCCGGTCGCGGCTCCAACATGGTGGCGCTGATCGCGGCGGCCAAGGCGCAAGACTATCCCGCCGAGATCGCACTCGTGCTCTCCAACCGCCCGGACGCCGCCGGGCTTGCCCGGGCGACCGCCGAAGGGATCGCGACCGCGGTCGTCGACCATACCGCATTCGGCAAGGACCGCGAAGGCTTCGAGCGGGCACTTCAGACGGCGCTTGAAGAGCGCGCAATCGATCTCGTGTGCCTCGCCGGGTTCATGCGGCTGTTGACGCCATGGTTCGTGCGCCGCTGGGAGGGGCGGCTCATCAACATTCATCCGGCGCTGCTCCCGGCCTTCAAGGGCCTCGATACCCACGCGCGCGCGCTGGCGCAGCGCGCCACCTTCCACGGTGCCACCGTGCACTTCGTGGTGCCGGAAATGGACTCCGGCCCGATCATTGTCCAGGAGCGGCTGCAAATCCGCCCCACCGACACCGCAGACACGCTGGCAGCGCGCGTGCTCGAGATCGAGCACCGGATCTATCCGCTGGCGCTGGCGCTCGTCGCCTCGGGTCGCGTCGAGATGGTCGAAGGCGTCTGCCGCCGCAGGGAGGTACCATGATCACGCTGTACACGTTCGGGCCGAACTTCGGGCTGCCGGATCCGAGCCCGTTCGTCACCAAGGCCGAGACCCTGCTGAAGATGTCCGGCCTGCCCTTCCGCACCGACACCGGCGGCTTCGGCAAGGCGCCGAAGGGTAAGTTGCCCTACATCGATGACGAGGGCGAACGCATCGCCGACTCAACGCTGATTCGCTGGCACATCGAGAGAAAGTACCGGATCGATTTCGATCGCGGGCTCGACGCCGATGGCCGAGCGACCGCCTGGGCGTTCGAGAAGATGGCGGAGGACAATCTCTATTGGACCCTGCTCGATTCCCGATGGACCGACGACGCCAACTTCCGGAAAGGTGCGGTGCAATTCTTCGCCAAGATCCCCTGGCCGATGCGGCCGATCGTGGTCGCGATGGTTCGCCGCCAGATTCGCAAGATGCTGCACGCCCACGGCATCGGCCGCCATTCCAATGCCGATCTCGTCGCCATCGGGAGCCGCTCGATCGACGCCATCGCGGACCATCTCGGGCAGCAGCGCTATTTCATGGGCGCCGAGCCGAGCGGGGTGGACGCCACCATGTTCGCATTCGCGGCCGGCATGCTGTGCCCGACCTTCGACACGCCGCTGCGCACGGCGGCCGAGCGTCATGCCAATCTGCGAGCCTATGTCGGGCGGATGACCGCGCGGTTCTATCCGGAGTTCGGGGAGATCGCCGGCATCAAGGCCGCGGCGTGATCGGACCCGCGGCCGGATCGGCGGTCCGGAAAGCAAAACCCCCGGCAAGCGGGCCGGGGGCTACGGGAAAAACTCGTTGGCCGAACGACCGGCCTTCCCGCCACGTCAGGACACCTTGAGATTTTCCGCTGATGTCTTGCCGCGATTGGTCACGAGCTCGTACTCGACGGTCTGACCTTCATTGAGGGTGCCGAGGCCCGCACGCTCCACCGCCGAGATATGGACGAACACGTCCTTGTCGCCGCTGGAAGGCCGAATGAACCCGTAGCCCTTGGTTGGATTGAACCATTTGACGGTGCCCTTTTGCATCGTCTGTCTCCTGAGCAAGTTAAGCATCGAGTGGAGTGACGCGAACAGCATCGCTGCGAGCCGCGCCACAACCCGGGTTTTGGAGGGATCCGAAGCGAATGCTGCCTCTCGGCACGCAACGGCCGGAGCGGCCAAAATCCGAATTATGGCAAAACAAATCTGTAAAATACGGCCTTTGGATGGCTGTCGCGTCACGCCCCGTGTTCTCTGCACGAGTATCGCCGCGAGCACGAACGAGCGGGCCGCATCCATCGATGCTATGTTCGTGCTTGGCTCGCCGAGCCGCACCGGGAGCGACGTTACAGGGGAAACGAATGAGCACGACATCTTCGCCATCGTACGTGACGCCGGCCGAGCCGAGGCCGATCATTCCGGCGCTCGCCTCGCTCTATTCACGCAGCCGTGATCTCTCGTGGCTGGTCGTCCGTCTCACCGCGGGCGGAATGCTGCTGGTCCACGGCATCCAGAAGGTCATGCCGATGGCCGAGAAGGGCTTCGCCGCCACCATCGAGGCGTTCGCGGCCGGCAGCATGGCCCGGCGTGGGATCGAGCCCGCGCTGCCCGCCGCCTACGCGGTGTTCTTCATCGAGACCATCGGCGCGGTCCTGATCATGCTCGGGCTGTTCACGCGCTTCGTCGCGGCGGCGGCGGCCATTCAGTTCGCCGTCATCACCTTCGTGGCGCATTGGCCGCAGGGCTTCGTCTGGAGCCGGGGCGGATGGGAATACCCGCTGTTCTGGGGCCTGATCCTGTTCGCGATCGCCCTGCGGGGCGGCGGCCCCTACTCGCTCGACCGCAAGCTCGGGTGGGAGCTGTAACCGCTCCCCGCCCTGCCCCCGATCGGCTAGGCCTTCTCGGCCTCCACCTGGCGGCGGCTACGCGACAAGGCGTAGCCGACGGTGAGCACGACGGCGATGACGCCGCGTGCCGCCCAGATCTTGAGCGGCGCACTCTCCGGGATCGTGGCTTCGATCACGATGTCGCCGATGATCCAGACCGCAAGGCCGATGGCGGCCATGACCTCGTCCAGGTGGAACGGGCGATGGCGGCGCACGAGGATCATCCCCAAGCCGACGACAATGATGGCGCCGACGCGGCCGGCCCAGGAATGCAGGTGATGCGCCGCCGCATCTCCCACCCAGCCGACCACCGCAGGATCGGTCGCCATGATATCGCCGGCGACCCAGCCCAGCAGAGCGCCGCCGGCCCAGACCAGGACCCGGAAGCGCTCGAGCAGTGCCATCAGGATGGCGCTGCCCGCGATGATGAGCGGGACGCTGGTGGCGAGGCCGAAGATGATGAGCGTGGCCTTGATGGCGGCCGCGTGCGCAAGGTCCACCTTCGCCGCCGCGATGTCGGCCGCCGCCGCGATCGCGATCACGTTGTCGAGGCTCATCACGATGTCGGCGATGGCGACGATGCGCACAGCGCGCCAGAGGTTTTCCGCGGCCTCGATGTTGTCGTCGCCCTCGGCGTCCTCGGTGACGAGCTTGGTGGCCACCCAGAACAGCAGCGCACCACCGACCAACTTGAGGAAGGGGTAGGTCATCGCCTGCGCCACCACCAGGGTGAACAGGACGCGCAGCAGGACGGCGACGCCGGCGCCGAGGATCATGCCCCAGAGCCGCTGGCGCGGCGGCAGCCGCATGCAGGCAAGCGCGATGACCACGGCGTTGTCGCCGGAGAGGATGATGTTGACGCCGATGATCTGAAGCGCCGCAATCCAGAACGGCACGTGCATGATGTCGTCGAGAAGAAAACCCACCTCGTATTCCTTCCTTAGGTCCCGCCCGTGCCGTTACGGCCCTGCCCGCGCGACGAAGCCATGGACTCCGCCGAGGCTGAGCCAGTCTATAGGCCACCGCCGAGATTTGGCCAGCGCGCCAAAATGCCACGCGCGCGCAGTAGCTTAGCGTGACGCACTAGCCGACGATCTCGTTGCCGGAGAAGAACTGGGCGATTTCTTTCTGCGCGGTGTCGGGCGCGTCCGAGCCGTGCACCGAGTTCTCGCCGATCGACCTCGCGTGCACCTTGCGGATCGTGCCCGCGGCCGCCTTGGCCGGGTCGGTGGCGCCCATGATGTCGCGATATTTCGCGATCGCGTTCTCGCCTTCGAGCACCTGCACCACCACCGGCCCCGAGATCATGAAATCGACGAGCTCGCGGAAGAACGGCCGCTCGCGATGCACGGCGTAGAACGTTTCCGCCTGCTCCTGGCTGATACGCGTGCGCTTCTGCGCGACGATGCGCAGGCCCGCCTGCTCGATCATGGCATTGATCGCGCCGGTGAGATTGCGGGCGGTGGCGTCGGGTTTGATGATCGAGAAGGTACGCTCGAGCGGCATGGATTGCTTCTTTGCGAGGGAGGGAGACGGGAAAGCCCGGATCGCGGGGGCTTATAGCGGCCGGGCGGAACCGCGGCAAGACGGCGGAACTGGCGATAACCCGTCCCGTTGCCGGCCGGACCGGGCCGGTTTCCCGAACCGGCTTTGAACCCGATGGAACTCTCCGCCGACTGATGGTCAGGATGTGAGAGCACATCCAATAAAAAACAGGAGAAAATCCCTATGTTTCGCAAGTCCGTCCTCGCCCTCGCCGCCGTTGCCACCGTCGCCGCCACCGCGCTCATTCCGACCACTGCTTCCGCGCACTACCGGGGCGGCTGGTGGGGCTTCCGGACGGGTCTCTTCCTCAGCGCCCCGCTGGCCTATGGCTATTACAACTATGGCGGCTACCGGTGCGTTGGCTATGTTACGACGCCGTCCGGCTACGTGACGAAGGCGTACGTCCCCTGCGCCTACTGATCCATTCGATCATTCCGCCACGAAGGCCCCGGTCTCGCGACGCGAGCCGGGGCTTCTCGTATGGACATATTCGGAAAGCGAATTGCGCCGTCGAGCAGCGGGCCCTGACGCGTGCGCCGCTTCCAACGGCGCGAACCATCGAGGCGTTGGGCGCGATTATTCCATCTTCACTTGTCAAACAGCCAAGATCGTTCCCGCGGCGCGATGGCGCCCGGGTGTTGAATTAGATCCCACCTTCGAGGGGTGGGCGGAGCGCCGACAGGCGCACGGATGCAGCGGCATCCGTTGGGGCCCGCACATGACGCGGCGGGCCAGGCGCTTGCGAGGCGCCTTGCGTCCCATAGTGCGTCGTAAGACGCG
>Ga0126377_10000662_pt1 | contig 21271 bp, 18 predicted proteins | sample PanSoiMetPlot_22_FD_92647 | JGI IMG/M metagenome (GOLD analysis project Ga0126377, IMG submission 92647) | Tropical forest soil microbial communities from Panama - MetaG Plot_22 | ecosystem: Environmental > Terrestrial > Soil > Tropical forest > Bulk soil | place: Panama | collected 2016-02-17 | reverse complement strand
GCGCGTCGCAGCGGCAGATCGCCGCCTGGCCGACGGGCACTCTGCGCGGCAACTTTCCGCTCGCGCTCGATGCGCCGCGCGCCCGCGTGATCTCCGTCTTACGCGATCCGCCGCGGCTGCAGGTGTTCGACATGCATGGCGGTCGACAGTTGAACGGGATCGATGTCTGCCGCGACGCCGATGATGTGTTCGTCGATGCGCGACGGCAGCGTCTCTACGTCACCTGCGGCGAGGGCTACGTGGATGTGCTCGATGCGGCCAGCGATGTATTCACGCGAATCGGCCGGCGCGTGGTGACGGGTCCCGGATCACGCACTGGCCTCTTCGTTCCCCAACTGGACCGGTTGTTCGTCGCGGTGCGTGCTTCGAAGGAGCAGCCCCCGGCCATCTGGATCCTGCAGCCGGTTCGCTGATGGACGCCATCAAGACTCGCGCGGGCGCGCTCTCACCACTGATCGTCGCCTGTCTCGCCGCAACCTGGTTCATCTGGGGATCGACGTATCTCGGCATCAAGTTCGCGCTCGTGAGCTTCCCGCCGTTCTTCCAGATGGGCACGCGCTTCCTGCTCGCGGGATCGCTCCTGCTGGCCTGGGCCTGGTGGCGCGGGCAGCCGATGCCGACCCTCGTGCAGTGGCGCAACGCCATGATCGTGGGCACGTTGATGCTCGGTTGCAGCATGGGCGGCGCGGCCTACGCCGAGCAGACCGTCGCCTCCGGACTCGTCGTCGCGTTCGTCGCCATCACGCCGGCTGTGATCACGATCGCCAGCCTGCCGTTCGGCATCCGGCCGTCGCGTCTCGAAGTGCTCGGCATCGCGATCGGGATGACCGGTGTGTTCGCGCTCATCAGCGGCGCCGGTTTCTCCTCCTCCCCCGGTGGCCTGATTGCCATGATGATCGCCAGTATCGGCTGGTCGACCGGCAGCGTCCTCAGCCAGAACGTATTTCGATTGGCGCCAGCTTCCTCCGGCTTTGCGAGCCAGATGATCTGCGGCGGCGCCGCCCTCTTCATCCTGTCGCTGCTCACGCACGAAGCGTTTCACTGGCCGCCACAACCGCTGGCGGCGGCGGCCTGGGTCTATCTCGTCGTGTTCGGGTCGCTCCTCGCGTTCTCCGCCTACATGATCCTGCTGTCGAACACCAGCACGACGCTCGCGTCGAGCTACTGCTTCGTCAACCCGGTGATCGGGATGCTGCTGGGGATCTGGTTGGGCGGCGAGACTGCGACCCCGCATGAGTGGATCGCGGTCGGCATCATCGTGGTGGGCGTCACCGTGGTGGTGGTGGGACGCGGCGTGCGTCCGCGACCGCAGATCGCGGCCGCTTCACAGGAGACCTAGCCACCCGCCTCCATGGCACAAGCGCTGGTGCGCGGCGTATGCTCAAGGGGCAGCTCCACCGCTTCACTGGAGCGGCATGTTCTTCCGCAATCGGGGTTCGAACATGAGCTCACGCAAACAAGACGCTAGAAAAGCCGGCGCGCTCTATTTGCTGCTGGTCGTCATTGGCCTGTTGGGCCTCATGTACCTCCCCTCGTTCTTCATCGTGCGTGGAGACGCCACTGCCACAGCCAGGAACATCCTCACCTCGGACCTGCTTTACCGAACCTGGGTTGCAGTCGATCTCGCCGGAAACATTCTCTTCGTCTTCGTGGTGCTCGCTGTCTATCAACTGCTCAAGGAAGTGAACCGCGCCCATGCCACGCTCATGATGGTGCTGGCCCTCGTGTCCGTGCCCCTGTCGCTGGTCAACACCGTGGCCATGACTGCTCCGCTCGTCCTGTTGAGCGGAGCCGACTTCCTGGCGCCGCTCGACCAGCACCAACTCGAAGCGCTGGCGTATGCGTTCCTGAGGCTTCGCGGCCAGGGGCTCGTGGTCGCCTCCGCGTTCTGGGGCCTGTGGCTCCTGCCGTTTGGACTCCTGATCTACAGGTCCGGGTTCATCCCGCGGATCCTGGGCGTTTTCCTCTGGGCGGCCGGGGTTGGCTATTTGCTCGACTGCCTTTCAACGCTGCTGGCTCCGGACAGCACGTCGGCGATTTCCTCCGTGTGCAGAGTGCTCGAAGCTGGAGAGCTCCCGATCGTCTTCTGGCTGGCGATCAAGGGCGTGCGCGATCAGTCTTCCGGGGGCCAGGCGGCCAGCCAGGCAGCCTGAGCTTCGACGGGTCCGATGCATCAGCTCCGCGCTCGAGGGCGCGCAAGCGCAGTCGACTGACGCCCGGGCGGCGGCTGCCTATTCGACGTCGGCGGGAATATCGCCGGGACTGGCGGCGGTCGCGTCGCGCCGGACGAGCCGCCACACCCCATACGTCATGAGCGGCAACACGTACACGCCCAGGATGATGTAGGCGAGAGCACGGTATCCGCGCGCTATCAGCGTGACGAGGCCGAAGCGGTCGGCGAGGAAGATCGCGACCAGGAGCAGAACGCCGGCGCACGCGAGGCGCGCACGCTCGGACAGATCGCGCTGGTATCTCGCTCGGTACGCATGCGCGATGCGCTCGTTGATCGCATGCACGGCGCCGGTGCCGCTCTCCAGCAGCGCCGCGAAGATCATGAACTGAAACGCCAGGTGAAAGAGCGGCACGTTCATGCGCTGGAGCAGGAAGTCCGAGGGCAGCGCCTGCTGGCCGACCTCCGGATACCAGGCGATCATGCAGATGAAGAAGAGGAATGCCGGGATCATCGCCAGCGGGCCCGCGAGCGTGCCGGCGACCACCGCGTCGCGATTGCTGGTGAGATGACGCAGCACCGGGAGGATCACCACCGCGCCAACGATGTTGTATCCCGCGTAGGTCAGCCCGCCGAGCACCCACCCCGGATTGGATTCGCCCGTGGCGAAGTTCGCGGCCACGCGATCGCCGAAGGCGCCGAGCGCCAGCACCACGAAGATGGCATAGACGCCATAGAGAAAGAACGACACCCACTTGAACAGCCGTTCCACCGAGACGTTGCCGTACATCGTGACGGTGGCGATGCCGGCGATGAGGCACAGGGTGCCCGCCAATCTCGGCCAGCCGAACAGCGCCTGCCCGATCGCACCCGCCGCGGCACCGAAGACCGCGAGGATCAGGATGACGAACAGAAAATACGAGGCCTCGAAAACCACCCAGCCGGGACCGAGCAGGTTGCGGAAGAAGCTCTGGTAGTCGCGGCTCAGCGTCGCGCGCGCGAAGAGGAACGTGGCGACACACACCGCGCTCCATACCACCATCGCGAGCAGCATGGCGAAAACGCCGCCCCAGGCACCGCTCGGCAGGAAGAATTCAGCGAGCTCGCGCCCGGTCGCGTAACCGCCGCCGATCACCACGGCCTTGAAAGCAAAACCCGGGAGCAAGAAGCGCTGGAACCAGGAAGGGTGAACCGTCACGGCGTCGCGGCCAGGCCAGGCCATGGGCTCGCGAGGGCGCCGAGCGCGCGCCGGCGCGCGATCACGCGCTGTCCCGCAGGCAAGCGTCGACCAGACGCTCGAATTCCGCGCCGCCGCGCACCGGATCGGCGACCGGCAATCGCAACCGCGAGGCTTCCGACGCGAGCAAGCGACGCGCTTCGGCCTCCGGCAGGTGCGAAGTGTTCAGGCTCACGCCGGCACAGCGAATCGCGGCGTTGGTCCGCCGTCCGAGCCGCAGGTTCATGTCGATCGTGTCCTCGATCGACGGCAGCGCGAACTGCTCGTGACCGAGCATGTACTGGCGTCCCGGTTCGTGGCAGATGACGATCACGTCCGGCTGACTGCCGTGCAGGAGGCCGAGCGACACGGCCGCATATCCCGGATGGAACAGCGAGCCCTGCCCTTCGATGACATCCCAGTGCGCGGGTGCGGCGGCCGGGCTGAGCATTTCGGCGGCGCCGGCCTCGAAGTCGGCAACCACCGCATCCATCGGCATGCCCGAGCCCGCGATCATGATGCCGGTCTGACCAGTGGCACGAAAATCCGCGTCCACGCCGCGCGCTTTGAACGCCCGCGCGAGTGACAGCGCCGTGTACTTCTTGCCGAGCGCGCAATCCGTGCCGACCGTGAGCAGGCGCTTGCCACTGCGCTTGAGGCCGGTGCCGATCGGGATGTTCCGCGGTGGCGTGCGGATATCGATCAGACGGCGCTGGTGGCGTTCTGCGGCACTCTTCAACGCTGCGGAGTCGGCGAGACGCACATGCATGCCGCTCACGATGTCGAGTCCCGCTTCGAGCGCGCTCACGAGCGACGCAATCCAGCTCTCCATGATGCGCCCGCCGGTATTGGCGACGCCGATGACCAGCGAACGGGCTCCGCGCGCACGCGCTTCTGCGGCTGAAATGCGCGGCAACCCGGTTGTCACCGTGCATCCGCCGCACACCATTTCGCCGATGCAGCGCTCGCGCGCCCAGTCGCGCAGACCGAACGCCGTCTTGGCGTAGCCCGGATCGGTCACATCACCGAGGAACAGCAGGTAGGGCGACGGAAGGCGGACCACGAGTGAGTCCGACGCGTCGCCCTTTGCGGGCACGTGTTGCTCTGCCGACATTGCTCTAGCCGTGCCGCGCGGTCAGAACCGTATGCCGAGCGACAAGCCGACCGTTCGCGGACGGATCGTGCTGATCCCGACGGCACCAAGCGGGAAATTCCCGGGCGCCTCGATGTCAGTGATGCCTTCCTCGTCCGTCACGTTCTTGCCGTAGAGCTCGATCGACCAACGGTCCCACAGGATCCCGGTCCGCAGATCGAGCGCGGTGTACGAGTCGGCCTCGCGAATGTCGCCAGCGGCGTTGCGGTTGGAAAAGTCGGCAAACCGCTTGCCAACGTATGCAGCCTGGCCGCCGACGTAAGCCTTTGCGCTGCCAACCGGCCATTCGTAGTCGCCGCCGAGAGTCAGGGCCCACTTCGGCACGAAGGGGAGCGGGTCGCCGTTGAGGCCACCCACGACCGGATCGGTGTCCTCGGTGAGCTTGGCATCGGTATACGCGCCGCTGAACGTAAACGTCAGGCCCGAAACCGGGACGGCGGTCACCGTGAATTCGGCGCCCTGGCTCTTTGCCGTACCGCCGTTCGCATTGATGCCGATGCCATTGACGACCGCAAACAGCTGGATATCGTTCCAGTCGAGGTAGAAAGCGGCGACGTCGACAGCGAACGTGCCGTCGGCATTGGTGGCCTTGAGGCCGAGCTCATAGTTTGTGAGCTCGTCCGAAGCATAGGACGACGGCGTACCGGCCGGCGCACCGGGCGGCAGGACGTTCGGGCCGCCCGGACGGAAGCCGGTCGCGACGCGCGCGTACACTGACGTCGTGTCGTTGATCTCGTAGCGCGGCGACACCGACCAGGTGAACGGGCTTTCGGACGACTTCGCCTTGTCGAAGACGACGGGCGCCGGAAACACGAACGCATCGAGGACCTGGGAAGCTTCCTGGTCGTTGTCGCTCCAGCGTGCGCCGAAGGACAGATCGAACTTCGGGCTGATGTGCCAGGTTGCGTTGGCGAATGCCGCAAACTCCTTGTAGTTGGACGTGAGGCTGATATCGGCCAGCTGCGGCACACCGGACGCATGAGTTTCGGTGCCGGGCAGAACCGCGAACAGTTCCTGCGGCTTGATGGCGGAGTCTTCGTCCGTGTAGTAGGCGCCGATCAGCCACTCGAACTCGTCGTCCTGGGGCGACAGGAGGCGCAGCTCCTGCGTGAACTTATCGGTACTCGTGTCCTGGTGCAGGATTCCGGACAGCAGATTGTCCGTGGTGCCCGGAGTGCTGAATACCAGGGTTGCCAGCTGTGCAGTCGGCAGTCCAAGAGCAGGAACGATCGCCACATCGCGCTGGAAGTTTTCATCGAACTCGCCGTAGCTCGTCACCGACTGCAGGGTGACGGGTCCCATGTTCCAGTTGATGGTCGCGCTGTAGACGCGGTACTCGATGTCCGTCCACTCCGGGTGGTAGCGGGTGACCACATGGCCGCCGTACAGGCCCTTGAGTGATTCCGGGTCGGCCTCGAATCGATCCGAGTTGTCACTGTTGATGTCCTGGGCCATGGCCGTCAGGTTGATCGAGAAGCGATCCGAGGGCTCGAACAGCGCCGAGACCCGCCCGCCGTAGCTGTCGAGGCCGTTGAGGTCCTTTTCGACCCGCGAGCTCTCGATGTTGACCGTCGGATCCTGCAGCGTCGGAATCGGATTGTTGCCGATCGAATCGATGTAGCCGTCGTCGGAACGGTAGAACCCGCTGACACGCACCGCGAAAGTCTCGCCAGCCGGAATATTCACCACACCTGTGGCCGCGTAGCCCATGCCGCCGCTCTCGACGCTCTCGGTGGTCGCCTGCAGGCGGCCCTCAAAACCTTTCGTCGATGGCTCGTTGGCGACGTACTTGATCACGCCGCCGAGCGAGCTCGCGCCGTACAGCGTTCCCTGCGGACCGCGCAGCACCTCGATCCTCTGCATGTCGAAGGTGTCGAAATCGCCGGAGAGAATCGCGCCGTTCGCCAGGCCGCTGCTGGAGCCGAACGGCACGTCGTTGACGTAGACGCCGACAGTGGAAGCCACGCCACCAGTGTTGATGCCGCGGAGCGTGATGCGCGAGACGCCGGCCGTGTTGGTATTGATGCTCAGGCCCGGCACCAGGGCCACGAGATCCTTGAAGTTATCCGCCTGTCCCCGTTCGAGCGTCTCGCCGCCGATGACGGAGACCGACATCGGGATCTTCTCGAGCGTCTCGGTGCGCTTCTGCGCGGTGACGACCACCTCGCCGATGTTCGCTGCATCTTGTGCTGCGGCTGCGCCCGCGAGCAGCACCCCGATTGTCAGCGCCATGCGGCGCGCCAGTTGCTTGATACTCATTGCAGTCCCCCTGTTCCTGAGGCTTACGCCCAGGTGGCGCCCAGCAGGCGCCGGAAATTGCCGCCCAAAACGGCCGAGATGTTGTCGTCGGAATAGCCGCGACGGATCAGCGCCTCGGTCAAATCGAAAGTCTTGCGTGGATGGTCGAAGCCATCGGTGTCGATCTTGTCGCGGAACGCGTAACTCGCCTTGTACGAGGCGCGCAGCTCCTTGAGCTGATCCGCCGGCATGTCGTCGTAGCCGTTCAAGTCCGAGTCCGAGCCGATGCCGACGTGCTCGATCCCGACCAGTTTCACCACGTGATCGATGTGATCGACGATGTGCTCGATCGTCGTCGGCTCCTCGCCGCGCACGAACATGCGCACGCCCGTGATGCCCATCACCCCGCCTTTCGCGGCGAGCTTCTGGATCGCCTCGTCGGTTTTCAGGCGCGGGTGGTTGTTGAGCGCGCGACAGTTCGAATGGGTGATGGCGATCGCCTTCGGCGACAGCTCGATGGCATCCAGCGTGGTGCGATCGCCGCAGTGGGACACATCGACCAGCATCCCGACTTCGTTCATCGCCTTGATGATCGCCTCGCCGAAATCGCTCACGCCGCCATCGACGCGGTCGGTGCTCCCGGAGCCGAGCGCGTTCTGCGAGTTATAGGTGAGTTGCGCGCAGCGCAGACCGAGCTGGTAGAACGCCTTGACGTCCTTCGGCTCGCGGAACTGGTCCGCGTTCTGCAGGCCCATGATGACTGCGATCTTGTGCTGCGCCTTGGCGTGATCGAGATCCGCGGCGCGTCCGACGAGCGAGAACAGATCGGCGTTGCGTCCCGCATAGCCCTGCCAGGCCGCGAGGAAGGTGAGCGCATCGTCGTACGCGCTCGGACCGCCGATGCCGATGGAGTTGTGGAATCCCGTGATGCCGCTCGCGCGGAACATCGCCGCTTCCTGCTCCGTCACCGACGCGGCATAGGCTTCGGGCGTGAAGTCGAGCTTGAGGACGCCGAGCATGTCGATCACGAGCGAGCGCTCGACGAGCTTCACGGCGCGCGCGGAGTACTTGCGCGGGCTGTCGGCGAACACCTGGAAGCGGCCGAAGTTCAGCATCGCCGGGCCGGCGACGAGCAACGCGGCACCGCTGCCCTGGAGAAAGCGCCGACGCAGGATCGGCGCGCGCATGAGGCCCGCAGACTTCATATCCGGCTCATTAGTCCCTATACAGTCCCAATACGGACATCATGATCCCAAACGGAGAATTGTCAATCGAACCACTCACTCGCAACCGCGGCTCAGCCCCAGAGTTCCGGCGGACACCACACGGTGCCGTCCTTGAACACCACGCCCGGTGAGCGATCGGCGGACAGGAACGTCGGCCCGTCGAGATCGACGAAGTCACACAGCTGCCCTGCGACGAAGGCGGGTGCCATCGCGATACTGGTGCCGACCATGTTGCCGACCATGACCTTGAGGCCGATGCGGCGCGCATGCTCGATCATGAGGAGCGCTTCGGTCAGGCCACCGCACTTGTCGAGCTTGATATTGACCACGTCGAAGCGGCCGAGCAGGCCATCGACGTCGGCGAGGCTCTGCACGCTCTCATCGGCCGCGATCGGAATCGGGCAATCGAGGTGGTCGAGGTTCGCTTCGCAGCCGCGGGCGAGCGGCTGCTCGAGCAGCAGCACGCGCGCCTCGCTCAGCACCGGCAGCAGCCGCTCGAGCGAATCGAGCGTATAGCCCTGGTTTGCGTCCACGCCGAGCCATACGTCCGGGCGCGCGGCGCGCACCGCACGCACCCGTTCGATGTCGATGTCCAGCTCGCCGCTCAGCTTGAGCTTGAGCGCCGTCGCGTTGGCGCGCGACAACGCGCCCATCGCCACTGCGGCGGGATGGTCGGCACCGAGCGTGAACATCGTCGTGAGCGGGACCACATGCTCGAGCCCGGCGAGCTTCCAGACCGGCTGGCCGGCACGTTTCGCCTCGAGGTCCCACAGCGCGCAGTCCACCGCGTTGCGTGCGCCACCGGCCGGCATGAGCTGGCGCAGCTCCTCACGCGTGATGCCCGCTTCGATCGCCGCGCGCTGTGATTCCACCTGCGCAGCCATGCGCACGGGGACGTCGTCGAAGTAGTAGACGCCTTCGGCTTCGCCGCAGCCCTCGGCACCCGCGCCGGAGAGCCGCACGAAGAGCGCCGGAATCTGCGTGAAGGTGTAGCCGGAAATCCGGAACGGCACCTTCAACGGCAGCTCCTCGACTGCGAGCTGCATCCTGAGGGGTGACGCCACCCTGGCGGTGCGCGCGCTCAATACTTCACGCCGAATTTCATGAGGTGATAGTTCAGCGCGACCCACAGCACGGTGAGGAACGAGACTGCGAGCAGCACCGCCCACGCCTTCGCATACCACTTGCGCGGGCTGCGCAGCACGTGCCAGGCGTTCCACACACCGACCGCAGCCGCGCCGAAGAACACGATCGGCGAGAGGAACTGCGCGAGCCTCACCCAGATGTCGGTCTTGTCACTCAGGTAGGCGAAGTTCGACAGCATCAGCGCGATCAACGTCGACCAGCCGCCGAATACCACCAGCGTGGCGAGCGACGCGTAGCGCACATAGCGATGCGCTTTTGCGTCCTGACCGCTGAGCGCATAGCGCACGCCGTAGTGCTTGCGCACCAGCGCCGAGATCGGCCAGGCGAGCGCCGTCAATAGCAGCGCTCCGAGGCCCACACACAGTAACGGCACGAGCCAGCTGCCCGATCGGTAGCCCGGAGTCGGCTGGAAGGTCATGAAGGGCGAGACCGGCTCGAAGCTGAAGCGCGTGACGCGCCCGTTTTCCACGCGCGCCGACATCAGCCCTTTGCCATCCTCTTCGCGCCAGACGAACGGCTCGACTTCACGCCACTTGATCGGCGCGCCCGCCGGTGTCGTCAGGAGCGGCGCGCTGACGGTGCCGTCTTCGTTGACCGAAACCTTGAGCTGACCCAGGAGGTTGAGCAGGCTCATGAACGTGCTGTCGGCGCGCCGCGAGTCGTCGTAGCGACCGACGAGCAGCTGCGCGTGCTCGGCGGCGGTCTTCGCGTCGACTGTGACCGCCGCTCCCTCGCCCGGGAAATAGCGATCCGTGAATTGCTCGAACAGCGATTCACGCAGCGGCTGGGCGAAGCCTGCTTTGCCCGGGCTGTTCATCGAGAGGAAGATGCCCACGCCGTCGTCGATGAACAGATGCAGGTCGCTGTGAAACCACTGCGTATCGCCGCCGTGAGCGATGACGCGGTGGCCGTTGCGGTTGGTCTCGTAGAAGCCGAGGAGCATGCGATCCACGCGCGGCAGCGTCGTGAGTGCCGTGGTGTGCATCATCTCGGCGGTCTCGGGCTTGAGAATCTGCGCCGACTGGTACTTGCCCTTCTGCAGGTGCGCGATCATGAAATGCGCCATCTCGGCGCCCGGCATCGAGAGCGCACCGGCCGGCGCCGGACCCACGATCTCGAATTCCTTCTCGGGCTTGGTCACCGAGGCCTGTGGGTAGCCGTGCGACATGTCGGCCTTCAGCTGCTCGGGCAGCGGCTGGCGGAACGTCGAGTGCGGCATGTCGAGCGGCTGGAAGATGTTCTTGTCGAGGTAGTCGTCGAACGGCATCCCGGAGACGCGCTCGACGATGTAACCCGCGAGCGCGGTGGCCCAGTTCGAATAGGCCGGCGTCTCGCCCGGCGCGAAGATGCGATTCGGCGTCCAGTTCTTGAGATACGCGCCGAGGTCGGGAACACCGTCCTGCTCGCGCGCGATGAGTCCCTTGATCTGCTCCTCGAAGCCCGAGGTGTGCGTCATGATGTTGCGCAACGTGATGGGCTTGCCGTCGCGTGGCGGGATCTTGAAGTCGAGGTACTGGTTGATGTCGGCGTCGAGATCGAGCTTGCCCTGCTCGACCTGCTGCATCACCGCGGTCCAGGTGAACAGCTTCGATATCGAGCCGGGGCGGAACAACGTGCGGTCGGCATCGACCGGTGTGCGCTTCTCGACGTCGGAGTAGCCGTAACCTTTCTTGAGAAGAGTCGCGCCGTCCTTCACCACCACGACCACGGCACCTGCGATGTCGCCGGTTCTCAGGCTCATCGGCATGAAGCCGTCGAGCCACGCTTCCACATCCGCGCGCGTCAGCTGCGGCGCTCCCCCCACCGCCGGTTCGGTCGCGGGCATCGCGGCCGGTGCCGGCGCGGCAGCCGCGTTCGGAGCGGCGTTTTTCGCCGCCGGCGTCTTCGCAGGCGTGGGGCCCTGCGCGAATGCTGACCCGATCGAACACAGGATGGCAGCGCAGCTGACACTGAAGAGGAGTGAACGCATGTTGAGCTCCGGCAAAGTCGGGTCGGGCGGATGGGGGCCGCTGAATCGTGTTATCCCATTCCGGCTATAATAATCCTGAATAGAGAATCGTCAATCGGAGGCTGTGCGGCGCCTTTCGCTGCGTCGACATCGCATTCACATGCGATCGCGACGGTTGCGAAATCGACGCTAGAATCGACCGCAATGAAATCCAACAAACCCACGCTCGGCCGGCTGCTGCGCGGCCTGCGCCAGCGTAACGACTGGACGCTCAAGGAGATGAGCCAGCGCACCGGGATCCCGCTCTCGACACTCGCCAAGGTGGAGCACGATCGCCTCACCCTTACCTACGACAAGCTGCAGCAGCTCAGCGAGCGCCTGCACATGCGCATGTCGGAACTGTTCGCCGAGCCGACGGATGGGCCCGAAGCACCCGTGACCGCCCGGCGCAGCATCGGACGACTCGATCGCGCGGTGCGCGTCAACACGCGCAACTACGATTACTACTACCTGTGCGCGGAGCTGCGCCGCAAGCGCATGATCCCGGTGCTGACCAAGATTCGCGCCAAGAGCGTCGGCGAGTTCGGCGAGCTGGTGCACCACTCGGGCGAGGAATACATCTACGTCCTCGAGGGACGCATCGAGATCCACACCGAGTTCTACGATCCGATCGTGCTCGATGCGGGTGAATCGATCTACATCGATTCAAACATGGGGCACGCCTACGTCGCGGCCGAGGGCTGCGAACAGGCGACCGTCCTGGGCGTGTGCTCGAGCGCGGACGAAGGGCTCATGGAGTCGCTCCTCGAGCTGCACGGCGATGAGAAGGTCGAGCCGACCGCGCCGCCGGACACCGGTCGCTTGTCCGCAGTCGCGCGCGCGCGCCACAAGGCGCGCCGCCGCGTGCACTCGGACGAGAAGAGCGAGAAGAAGGCTTCCTGACGGCCGGCGCCGCGCCGCGGCGCCGGTTGCTGCTGACGCTTCGCGCTACTGGCGCTTCATCTGCGCGGACACTTTTTCCGCCTGCTCCAGCACGCGCAGCACGTTCTCTCCCGCGAGGAGCTTCAGGTCGTGATCCGACCAGCCGCGGTGGATCAGCTCCGCGAACAGGTTTGGATACATCGACACATCCGACAGCCCGTCCGGCCACGCGGTGTTGCCGTCGAAGTCGCTGCCGATGCCGATACTCTGCACCCCGGCGAGCTTGCGTACGTACTCGATCTGGTCCGCGACTTTCGCGATCGAGGTGTGCGGCACCTTGACGTCCTTGGTGATGTCCGCGAGAAGCTTGTTGCGTTCTTCCTCGGTCTTCACTTCGCGTGCGCGCCGGTTGAATTCCTCGATCACCGGCTGCATGACCTTGGCCACTTCCGGATCGGTGAAGCCGGCGACGAAAGTGACCATGACCACGCCGCCGTTGGCAGACAGCTTCTTCAGGATGTCGTCGGGCACGTTGCGCGGCACATTGCATATGGCACGCGCCGATGAGTGCGAGAAGATCACCGGCGCCTTCGACACGCGCAACGCATCCTCCATGGTCTCGGCGGAGGTGTGCGAAAGATCGACCAGCATGCCGATGCGATTCATCTCGAGGACCACCTGCTCACCGAAGGGCGTGAGGCCGTGGTGCGCGGGAACATCCGCCGCCGAATCCGCCCAGTCGGTGTTGGTGTTGTGCGTGAGCGTCATGTAGCGCACGCCCAGGTCGTAGTACGCGCGCAGCGCGCCGAGCGAATTCTCGATCGCGTGGCCCCCTTCGATGCCGAGCATCGAGCCGATGCGACCGGCTTTCTTGGCGTTGCGAATGTCCTGCGCCGTGCTCGCGAGCTGGAAGACATCGGGGTAGCGCTCGATCACGCGGCGCATGATGTCGATCTGCTCGAGCTGCGTGCGCGCGAGGCCCGTCGTCGCCTCGCCGGGCGTATAGACGGACCAGAACTGCGCGCTGAGACCCCCGGCGCGCAGCCGCGGGATATCCGTCTGACCCTCGGTTGGCTTGCGCAGGTCGTAGGCGACGACATCGCCCGGCGCTTTCTTGTCGGTGCGGATCGCCCAGGGGAGGTCGTTGTGTCCGTCGAACAGGATCGCCTCGGCGAGCACCCGCCGTGCATGTTCGAGATCGGCTTGCGTGGGCGGAGCCGCGAGCGCGAGGTTCGCGCAGGCGAAGGTGGCGAATGCCAGCACGGCAGAGCGAAGGATCATGGGTTCCTCGACTGTTGAGCCCGCCGCTGCGGGCATGGGGCGCGGAGCATAGTACATCCGCGGATTTTCGGTGAGCCTCGTTGGCGCGAAACGCCGGACGACTGGCGCGTTGCGTCGGACGGAGCGAAGATCACGGCGGCATCCTGAACCCAGAACCATGCAGCTCCATCCGCACGGCCGCTTCGACAACCACGCGCGGGATTACCGCCACATCCAGGCGCTGCCGCTGGCAGCGGCGATGGGCGCGGAGATTCGCGGCGTCGATGTGGGTGGCGTGAGCGATGCGCAGTTCGCCGAGATCCAGGATGCGCTGTTTCGCCACAAGATGATCTTCTTTCGCAACCAGGAGATCACGCACGCGCATCATTCGGCCTTCAGCCTGCGCTTCGGGCCCTTTGCCGAGGATGCATACACGCAGGGCGTCCCGGGTTATCGCGAGGTGCAACCGATCATCAAGGAGGCGGACGACAAGTCCGCCATGGTGTTCGGCTCAGGCTGGCACACCGACTCGCCCTTCCTGCCCCAGCCGCCCGCCATCAGCACGCTCTACGCCATCGAGATCCCGCCCTACGGCGGTGACACGATCTGGGCCAATGCCGCGCTCGCCTACAGAATGCTGAGCGACGGCATGCGCGCCCTCGTCGATCGCCTCAAGGTGCACATGTCGATGCGCGACGTGCTCAAGTTCGCGCAGGAGAACTCGGAAGTCCGGGAAAGTCCCATCGGCCGGCTGGCGGCGACTCGCGCCGCCGGGCAGCTCCCCGATGAGCTCGCCAGCAAGGTGAAGGGGAGCTTGCATCCGCTGGTGCGAACGCACCCGGTGACCGGCGAGCGCGCGCTCTACTGCGACAGCTCATACGCGATCGGCATCGAGAGCCTGCGCGACGAAGAAGCCGCTCCGCTTCTCAGGTTTCTCGCGCAGCACATCACCCAGCCGGCGTTCACCTGCCGGCTGCGCTGGGAGCCGAAGACACTCACGCTGTGGGACAACCGCCTGTGCGTCCACCAGGCATTCAACGACTACGACGGCTACCGCCGGGAGATGTACCGCACGACGATTGCGGGCGAGGTTCCGCGCTGATCCTGCCGGTCCCGGTGCAGGCCGGTCCCGGTGCTGGTTCTTACGCTCGCCTCGCCACGGACTCCGCAGGTGACGCGAGCTGCAGAGGACACTCGAAACTGGCGGGCTTCACCACCAGCACATCGCACGGCAGGAGATCGAGAATGCGCTCCGTGGTGCTGCCCACCATGACGTTGTAGACCCAGCCGCGCGCGTACGCGCCCATCACCAGCACGTCGATCTGTTGCCGCCGCACGAAGGCGATCAGCGCGTCCGATGGCACTCCCGAAACCAGGTGGCGCTGCGCTTCGGGCACGCGATGCGTCGCCAGCAGGGCTGCGAACTCCTCGCGCGCGAGATTTTCCTTGCCGGCCATCACGGCCGCGGGATCAACGCCAGCTGCCATGGGAACGGCGGCCAGCGAGGTCCGCGCCACGAATTCAGCCATCGGCAGATTGGCGTGAACCGCGTGCGGCTGACCGCCAGTCGCCAGCGCGAAGGTCTCGGCAGCCGACAGCAGCGTGTGATCGAGCTCGGCGGGCTTCTCTCCCGGCAGCGCGATGTCCACGGCGGCGGCGAATCGCGGCGGGTCATTCCAGGGCCCCGGCCGCACGAAGAGCACAGGGACCGGGCACAGCCGGATCAACTGCCAATCGGTATTCACCAGCCAGGTCCGGCGCAACAGGCTGTGCGGATGGGTGTCCTTGATGACCAGCGAGGGCCGCGAGCGCAGCACCTTACGCACGATGCCGACGTGGAGCGTCGCCGCCGATGACATGTCGACGCTGGTCTCGATCCCCGCCTCGCGCAGCTCGCGCGCCATCGCCTCGAGCTCGAGGACATCGACATGCAGTTCGCTCTCGCGCTGCCGGTAACACACGAACAGTTCCAGGCGTGCATCGAAAGCGCGGGCCAGCTCCCGTGCGCGCGCGAGCGCTGGGTGCTGGGTGGCGGTCGGATCGATGACGACCAGAATGTGAGCGGGTCTTTCCACGGCGTCGTCCCTCGGAAGGATGGGCGGATCTTCTCAGCCCCCTGCGGGGGCGAAAATCCTCACTCGCCGCAGAAAACTGCGGAAAACACCTAGGGCGACACTGCACAGCTTTCGTGCACAGTGGCCCTGCCGCATTGCCGGAGACTCGACCGGCACCCTACACTCGATTCGCAATGTCACAACCCGCTGTCACTTCCCATTCGCAGGCCGCCTCCTCCGAGCTGCGCGCGCTCCTCGACGCCGCCGTCGATGCTGTCATCGTCATCGATGCGGCCGGTCACATCGAGACCTTCAATCCCGCGGCTGAACGCCTGTTCGGCTACGCAGCGCACGAAGTCATCGCTCGCAACGTCAGCATGCTCATGCCCGAGCCGCATCGCAGCGCCCACGACGGGTACCTGGAGCGCTACCTGACAACCGGCGAGGCCCGGATCATTGGCATCGGCCGTGAAGTGCAGGCGCAGCGGCGCGACGGGTCGATCTTCCCGGCGGCGCTGTCGGTGGGCCGGGTGGCGGGCGCCGAGCCGCCGCGCTTCGTCGGTTTCGTGCACGACCTCAGCGCGCGGGCCGCGGCCGAGAGCGAAGTGACCCAGGCGCGCGAGCGCCTTACGCACGTGGCGCGTCTCAGCACCATGGGCGAGATGGCCGCCGGGCTCGCCCACGAAATCAACCAGCCGCTCGCGGCCATCGCGACCTACGCGCAAGCGTGCCAATACCTGCTCTCGCAGGGCAGCGCGCTGGATACCGAGGAACTGCGCGAGGCTCTCGCCCAGATCAGCAAGCAGGCGCTGCGTGCCGGCGAAGTGATCCGCCGGCTGCGTGCCTTCGTGAGCAACCGGGAGGTGCGTCGCGAGCGCGTCGACTGCAACCGCCTGCTGGAAGATCTCAACATGCTGGCGCGGCCCGACGCGCGCGCCAACGACATGCGCCTGCTGCTCGAAGTCGAGGAACATCTCCCACCACTCGACGCCGATCCCGTCCAGCTGCAGCAGGTGCTGCTCAACCTGCTGCGCAATGCGATCGATGCGACATTGCAGGGCGACGGCGCACAGCGTGAAATCGTCCTGCGCGCGGCGCGCGTGCCGGACGGCGTGGAGTTCTCGGTGCGCGATCACGGGCCGGGGGTGGAACCCGGCGCGGTCGCGAATCTGTTCAATCCGTTCTTCACCACCAAGGCGCACGGCACCGGCCTGGGGCTCGCGATCAGCCGCACGATCGTGCAGGCGCACGGCGGCAAGCTCGCGTACCGTCCGGCCCCGGATGGCGGCGCGTGCTTCCATTTCACCTTGCCAACGATGCAGGACACCTCACCGTGACAGAACAACCCGCAACCGTGTGCGTCGTCGACGACGACGAGGCCGTGCGCGGCTCGCTGAAGATGCTGCTCAAGACGCTCGGCCTGCCGACCCTCGCCTACGCGTCCGCGCAGGAGTTCCTCGCTGCATTCGATCCACAGCGCCCCGGATGCCTGGTGCTCGACATCCGCATGCCCGGCATGAGCGGACTCGAGTTGCAGCAGGAGCTCAACGCGCGCGGCGCCCTGGTGCCGATCATCTTCATCACCGGGCACGGCGACGTGCCGATGGCGGTGGAGGCCATGCAGCACGGCGCGCTCGACTTTCTGCAGAAGCCGTTCCGTGACCAGGATCTCGTCGATCGCATTCACAAGGCGCTGGCGAAGGATCGCGCCGGCCGCGAGCTCCTCGGCAATCGCGAACGCCTGCTGGCGCGCGTCGCCACGCTCACACCCCGCGAGCAGGACGTGCTGAAGCTTGTCATCCAGGGCAAGGCCAACAAAGTGATCGCGGCGGATTTGCAGCTGAGTCAGCGCACCGTCGAGATCCACCGCGCGCGCGTCATGGAAAAGATGGACGCCAATTCGCTCGCTCACCTGGTGCAGATGGCGCTCGAAGCCGGTCTCAGCGCAACGGCCTGAACATTGCGATGACAGTCGCGCCCGACGGCACCCAACCCCGCGATCCTCCCGTGAGACGCTTTGCGCTCTTCGACTACGGCTTCCGACCCTTCTTCCTGCTGGCGGGACTGTATGCGGCCGCGATCGTCCCCGCCTGGCTCTATCTCTTTGCCCATCGCAGCGTGCCGTTCGGGGCGTTGCCCGCGATGTACTGGCACTCGCACGAGCTCGTCTACGGTTTCGTGGCCGCCGCGATCGCCGGGTTCCTGCTGACGGCCGTCCCGAGCTGGACCGGCGCGCGCGGCTTCGCCGGCTGGCCGCTGATCACGCTCGTGGCGCTGTGGATCGCCGGCCGCCTCGCCATGGCGACGCTCGGCCATGTGCCGTTCGTGGTGAGCGCAGTCGCGGAGCTGGCGCTCCTCCCCGCGCTCATCGTGCTGCTCGCCCCGCCACTGTTGCGCAGCCAGAATCGCAACACGCCGCTTCTCGCGGTGGTCGCAGTGCTCTGGCTGACCGATGCCGCATTCCTCCTCGCCCTGCGCAGCGGCGACATCGCGCTCGCGGACGGCGCGATCCGCTTCGCCATCAATCTCGCGCTCATCCTCATCACCGTCGTCGGCGGACGCATCGTGCCGTCGTTCACCGCCAACGCGTTGCGCAGACGGGGCGATGAGGTCGAGCTCGTGAGCCGCACCTGGCTCGAGACGCTCGTGATCGCCTCGATGATCGCGATTGCGCTGCTCGACCTGTTTCGGCCCAACAGCCGGCTGAGCGGCGCACTCGCCGCGCTCGCCGCGATCGCGCAAGCAGCTCGCCTCAGCGGCTGGCGGAGCTTCCGGACGCGCGGCGAATCGATCCTCTGGGTGTTGCACGTCGCCTATGCCTGGCTTCCGCTCGGGCTCGCGCTCAAGGCGTGCTGGCTGCTGTTCGATGCGGGCTGGGCCATCAAATGGCTGCATGCGTTCACGGTCGGCCTGATCGCAACCATGATCCTTGCGGTCATGACGCGGGCCTCGCTCGGCCACACCGGGCGCCCGCTCGCCGTGTCACCCGCGATCACGATCGCGTACGTGCTGCTCACCCTCGCCGCCCTGCTGCGAGTGTTCGGGGGAGCCGTTGCGCCGGGTGCCTACCTGCCCGCGGTGACGTTGGCGGGGCTCGCCTGGACGATGGCTTTCCTGATCTATCTCATTGTCTATGCGCCCATCCTCATCGGGCCCCGCGTGGACGGAAAGCCGGGGTAAGCGCCCCTCGGACCTGACGCTCCGCATCACACCATCCGATCTAGGTAGTTTCCGCAGCGCCCTACGCACAGGCGCGAATTTCGCCCGCGCGAGCGTGGGAGCAGCATCGGTACCAGCTGCAAATCCACGGAGGCGCAAATGATCGCGACCAGAATCAGTGACGAAATTCCCGGCACGACCATCTTCGGCGCCGAACAGGCGCGCCGTGGCTACGCGCTCAATCGCATGTGCTTCTCCTTCAACCACGCGCGCAACCGCGAAGCGTTCCTGCGGGACGAGGAAGCGTACTGCCGCAAGTACGGTCTCGACACGGAACAGCGCGAAGCGGTGAGCAGGCGCGATGTGCTGTCGCTGCTCGAGGCGGGTGGCAACATCTATTACCTCGCCAAGCTCGCCGGCATTCTCCACCTGGGTGTGCAGGACATCGGCGCGCAGCAGACCGGCATGACGCTCGAGCAGTTCAAGACCAAGCTCACGAACGCAGGGAGATAGCCATGGCGGAGATCGTCGGTTGCCTCATGACCTCACACGTCCCTGCGATCGGCAGCGCGATTGCGCGCAGCGCGCAGCAGGATCCGTACTGGAAGCCGTTCTTCGACGGCTTCAAAGCGGTGCATGCGTGGCTGGAGCGCGCGCGTCCGGACGTCGTCGTCATGTTCTACAACGATCACGGCCTGAATTTCTTTCTCGACAAGATGCCGACCTTCGCGATCGGTGCCGCTCCGGTGTATCACAACGCCGATGAAGGATGGGGCCTGCCCGTGCTGCCTCCGTTCCGTGGCGACTCGATTCTTTCCTGGCACCTGATCGAACACCTGGTGGACGCGAACTTCGATATGACCACGTGCCAGGAGATGCTGCTGGATCACGCCTTCGTGGTGCCGATGGAGCTGCTATGGCCGCAGGGCGCGTGGCCAGTGCGGGTGGTACCGATCGCCATCAACACAGTGCAGCATCCGCTGCCGTCCGCGGCGCGCTGTCACGCGCTCGGGCAGGCCGTGGGCCAGGCGATCAAATCCTTCCCGCAGGAGGCACGAGTCCTCATCCTCGGAACGGGCGGCCTCTCACATCAGCTCGACGGCCAGCGCGCCGGGTTCATCAACAAGGACTTCGACCTGATGTGCATGGACCGGCTGGTGAATGATCCGGCCGCGCTGACGACGTACACCAATCGTGAGCTCGTCGAACAGGCGGGCACGCAAGGCGTCGAGATCCTCATGTGGATCGCGGCGCGGGGTGCGCTGCCCGGGCGCGCGCGCAAGGTGCACAGCAACTACCACGTTCCGATCTCGAATACGGCAGCAGGCTTGCTGTTGCTGGAGAGTGTCGACGCGAAAGCGCGGCTACGCGCCGCCTAGCGCCTTGCGAACCGCGGCCATGAACTGCGGGTCGGGCGTCCCCATCCGCGTGGTGCGAGCGAGCACGCGGCCGACCGGATCGAGAAGCACCAGCACGGTGGAGTGGTTGAAGTTTCCGTCGTCGAGCTCGCGGTAGCGGATATCGAGAGCGCCGGCGAGCTTCCTCGTGTCGGCGAGAGACGCACGGCCGAGCGTCCAGCGCGCATCCTCGATCCGATGCTGTCCCGCGAACTCGCGCAGTGCCGCCGGATCGTCGTGCTCGGGATCGAAGGTCACCAGCAGGATCGCGAGCCGGGCGCGTTCCTGGGCTGTGAGCTCGCCATCGATCCTGCGTAGCGTATCCACGGTGAGCGGGCACGCCGCCGCACAGCTCGCGTAGAACATGCTGACGATGCGCACGTGTCCGCCCGTCGCGGCGAGCGTGGTCTGGTCCCCGCGTGAGGTCTCGAGCGCCACGTCGGCCTGGTGCACGGAATCGGCGGGCCAGCTCGCGGCCGGGGCTGGCGGCGCGTTCGCCGCCAATCCACTCGATGACATCAGACCGAGCACGGCAGCGACTGCCAGTGCGCCGGATGCCGCCGCGCGCCGTGAGTGAACCAGGCGCTCTGCAGTCAGTTGCTTGCGCATCGGAATCCCAAGTTGATGGTGGTGTCGTGGGCCTGGAGCGAGGACAGGAATGCGACGCGCATGGCCACGGCGTAGTTCGACTGGTCCTGGAGCGAGAGCGCGCCGCTGCCGCAGAACTTGAGCAGGTCCGGATCGCCCTGCTCGCGGCTGTCGCCGCTCATGAGGAGCGCGTTGAAGTCCTCCACCCACTCCCACACGAGCCCATGCAGATCGTAAACGCCGTAAGCATTGGGCTTCCCGGCATTCACGCGGGCGAGCGCGACGTTCGATGGCCGGCTGTACCAGCTGAGTACACGCTGCTGCCACTCGGCTGAATTGCGCGCGTCGCGTTGCGTCTCGTCCGCGGCAGCGGCGAGTTCCCATTCGTACCAGTCGGGCAGGCGCGCGCCGCGCGCCTCGCAATACGCACGCGCGGCGAACCAGCTAACGGAGGTGACCGGTTGATTGGGCAGGCTCGTCGGCCCCGGTTGCAGCGCGCCGGTCCAGTGCTGGAGGTAGCTCACATCGGCGAGCGCGACCGGCACGCGTCCCTTGCGCCATTCGGGATGCTCGCTGACGAAGGCGAGAAACTCCGCATTGGTCACCGGCCGGCGATCGAGACGATATGGCTTCACCGTCACGAAGTCGCGTGAGGTACCGGTCGGCAGCACCGAACGGAAGGCGCCGCCCTCGATGTGGACCGTGCGATCATCCTGGGCTCCCGCGGATGAGACTGTGTGCTGGTCGGGTGCGCCGGCTGACACGGCACTTGTCGCGATCAGCGCGATCAGCGCG
>Ga0126377_10000660_pt1 | contig 21274 bp, 12 predicted proteins | sample PanSoiMetPlot_22_FD_92647 | JGI IMG/M metagenome (GOLD analysis project Ga0126377, IMG submission 92647) | Tropical forest soil microbial communities from Panama - MetaG Plot_22 | ecosystem: Environmental > Terrestrial > Soil > Tropical forest > Bulk soil | place: Panama | collected 2016-02-17 | reverse complement strand
GCCATGCGTACCTCACGCGTCCCTCCGTCGTTCGATCTCGCGGCCGCCGGACGGGCCCGACGCGGCGTGGTCCTCGTCCGCGCCCCGGGTCGCCTCGGCCTCGGCTAGCGCGCCGGCCGTCGCATCCGCGGCCGCGTCCTGGGGCGCGGCGTCGGTGGGCGCGGCCTCCTCGGTGGCGGCCTTGGCAGTCACGGCCTCCTCGGTGGCGGCCTCCGCGGTCGGCTTCGCCCCCGCCGGTGCCGCGGCCTCTGCGGCCCCCGCGTCCTGCGGCCTGGGCGGCGACTTGCGCCGGGACAGGACGCCGGCCAGGGCCATGCGCGCGCGCACCTCGCGCTCGATCACCTGATCGAGCGGCGCATCGGAGGCATCGCCCTCCTCGCCCTCCCCTTCCAGCTGCTTGATGATGTCGATCGCCCGCGCCCGATAGACCCGGGTGATCTCGGCGGCGTCGGCCTCGGACATCTTGCCCATCGCCCGGTCGAACTCGACCTCCTTGATCGCCTTGAGCAGGGCGCGCTTCTCCGTCTCCAGCTCGGACACGCGCCCGGAGGAGAGCTCGAAGCCCTCGCTGTCCGGGCCGATCCCCTCGGTGGCCGCCGCCATCGCCGCGCTCCAGAAGAAGAAGCCGCACAGCACCATCGCCAGCCAGCCGAGGCAGAGGAACACGACCGGAGCGGTCACGTGCCAGTGGTTGAAACCCAGGACAAGGAGCCACCCGACGGCGACGATCGCCGCGCCGACGGCCAGGTCGAGCCTGCCCCCCAGCCGCGCCGCCCGCCTCACGCCGCGCCCCTTGTCCGCTTCAGTCTGTGTCGCGGAGCTCGTCATCGAGAAGGTCGGAGTAATTCTCGTCGTCAGGCGTCTCGGCCGACGACGCGCGCGCGCCCTCGGTCGCCATGTCGTTGCGCCCGCGCTTCACCCAGCGCCGGCCAGCCGCGTAGAGCACACCCAGCCCGGCCGCGACCAGCACGTAGGGCACCAGCCAGGCCAGGCGCCCGACCCCCTCGTCCTTGGGCACGATGAGCACGTACTCGCCGTGAAAGCGCTCCTGGTACTCGTTCCAGACCGCGTTCATCGCCTCCTGGCGCCCTTTCGGGCTCAGGAGATCGAAGCGCGCCATCATCTGCCACGTCTGCTGGCGCACCTGGGCCGCCACGCTGCACTTGCACGAGTAGACGTCCTCGCGCGTGCAGCCGCCGCACATGCACACCATGCGCTCCATGGTCGTCTTGACCGCGCTGATGATGGGCGCGATCTTCGCGTCCACCGCGCGCGTGAACTCCGCGTCGCCCTTCTTGAGCCGCGGCGTCCCCTGCGCGACCTCGCGCTCGGCCCGCGCGCGGAACGGGGCCAGGAACCCGGGGTCGTCCTCGCGGAAGAGGTGCGCGGCCGCGGCGTTGTGCCCGCCGCTCTGGAACACCTCCTCCTCGTGCTCGGCTGCCCCCGGCGGCGGCTGGGCCATGGCCATGCGCGCCATGCCGGTGATGAGGCCGCCGGTGACCAGGAGGATGAGCGCCGCCTCCCCCAGCCGTCCGATGCGCGACTTCCTCGGCGGCGACACGCGCTCGACCCAGGCGGGCGGGATGAGGCAGATCATCGTGCCGAGGGTGAGGAGCGCGAACCCGAGCCAGACCCAGTTGATGAACGGGTTGACGTAGACGCGGAAGTTGGCCTCCTTGAGGGAGCGATCGTCGTTCTGCGTGAACCCGGTCAGGACCAGGTACACGTCCTCGGCGGCCAGGACCGTCTTCGCCATGCCTGCCCCCGGCTCCGGCGTCGGGAACGACTGGATCGCCACCTCGGTGGTCGGCTCGTCCGGGCTCTTGGCGTAGCGGAACTTCGCCGGGTTCATGACGGCGATCTCGTCCTTCTCGTCCACGGCCCAGATGCTCGGCGCCCTGGGCCCCTTCTTGAGCTTGGGCGGCGGCCCGCTGGCCTCGAAGATCGAGATCGACGCCTCGGCGACCTCCTTGTTGTCGTCCGACTTGGGGCTGGGGGCCGACAGATCGTTGAAGCGGAAGGTGAAGGCTCGATAGGTGAAGGTGTCGCCCGGCTGGTTGACCGTGAAGTCGTGCATGCCCTCGTAGGCCTTGCCGCCGAAGCCGAAGAACATGACCGCGATGCCGACGTGGACGACGTAGCCGCCGTACTTGCGCCGCTTGGCGAAGATGATGCCGATGAGCGACGTGATGTGGGCGCCCCCGGTCTGTCGCTTGCGCACGCGCGTGCCGCGCCAGAACTCCTGCGCCACGCTGGCGAACAGGAACCCGATCAGGCCGAAGTTCACCAGCGAGACCGGGAGGCGGACGCTGTCGTGAAAGACTGACGTCAGGGCCAGCGATCGCGGCTCGACCAGCGCCAGCCCCACCACCACGACGAGGAGCGTGCCGAGCGGGAACGCGAACTGCGAGAGCAGCCGGTCACGCGTGGTGCGGCGGTAGGCGAGCAGCGGTGCCGCTCCGGCCAGGAACAGGAGCGTCAGCCCGAGCGGGATCATCCACTTGTTGAAGAACGGCGGGCCCAGGGTGATGCGGTCGTGGGTGAACGCCTCCGACAGCGTCGGCCACATGGTGGCGAAGAAGACGAACAGCGCGCAGGCCAGCAGGATCCAGTTGTTGAGCAGGAAGGCGAACTCGCGCGACATGAACGACTCGAAGCTGCCCGACGAGCGCAGGCGCGGCAGCCGGACCAGGAGCAGCCCGACCGAGCCGACCAGCACCACGCACAGGAACAGCACGAACAGGAGCGCGAGCGCGTTGTCCTCGCCGAACGCGTGCACCGACTGCACCGCGCCGCTGCGGGTGAGGCCGGTGCCGATGATGGTGAGGACGAACGTGATGATGACCAGCGTCAGGTTCCACACCTTCATCATCCCGCGCTGTTCCTGGATGATGACGGAGTGGAGGAACGCGGTCATGGTGAACCAGGGCAGGAAGCCCGCGTTCTCGACCGGGTCCCACGCCCAGTAGCCGCCCCAGCCCAGCTCCTCGTAGGCCCAGCGCCCGCCCAGGACCAGCCCGAACGAGAGGAACCACCAGCACACGAAGGTCCAGGTGCGGATCGAGTTCAGCCATTGATCGTCGAGCCGACCCGAGGCGAGCGCGGCCATCCCGAAGGCGAACGGGATGGTCGCCGCGACGTAGCCGGTGTAGAGCGACGGCGGGTGGATCACCATCCAGTAGTTCTGGAGCAGCGGGGCCAGGCCCTTGCCGTCGGGCGGCGGCTCGGTCAGGTAGGTGGCGAACGGGTTCTTGTTGAAGATGAGCAGGGCCAGGAAGAACAGCTGGACCGCCATGATGATCGCGACGACGTAGCCGATCATGTCGCGGTGGCGCTCGGAGTTGGCCCGCACCGCCACCGCCGAGAAGGCGGACAGGACCGAGACCCAGAACATGAGCGAGCCGTCCAGCCCGCCCCAGTAGGCCGTGATCTTGTAGGCCAGCGACATCGAGGTGTCGCTGTAGTGCTGGACGTACTTGATGGTGTAGTCGTGCGTGACGAAGGCGTAGATGAGCAACGCCGACGCCATCATCATCAGGGCGAAGAAGCCGTAGAGCGCCTGCACCGAGCTGGTGACCAGCCGGCGCCTGCGCTGGGAGTTGCCGATGGCGCCGGCGGCGAGCGCGTAGCCGGCCACGACGAACGCGGCCAGGAGCGCGATGGTGCCGAGCGCCGCGATCGGCGATGACGGAATGGAAAAAGCTGAGCTTTCAGGCACGGGGGCCTCCGGTCGAAACAGGCCAGAAAGAGGTGACGCCGGGAGATGGCAGCCGAAAAACCGGCCGACTACCGACTGGAGGGAGCAGCCAGCGCCGATGCGCCCGCAGGAGCTCGCGCCGGCGAGACCTTCATCGGCCCGCGCGTGCGCTTCTGCTCCTCGTACTTCGACGGGCACTTGGCCATGAGCTCCGTGGCCTCGAGCTCCACGCCGTCGGGCTGGGAGTGCAGCGTTCCCTTGGCCACCACCTCGGCGAGGTCGCGGAACGTGTCCGGCTTGGGGCCGGTGTGCCGCACGCGGATTCGCTCCCCGTCGTACTGGAGGTAGAAGGTCCGCACGGTGGCCTGGCCCTCGATCTTCTCCTCGATGCTCCCGGGCTCCACGAAGCCGTGCACCTTCAGGGCCTTGTCGACCCAGCGCGCCGGTTCGAGGGTCACCTCGTTGACGTGCTTGTAGTACTCAGCCTCCGCGAGGGAAGAATAGATGAGCATCCCCCCTCCACCGCCGACGACCGCGACGGAGAGCAATACTTTCGTTGCGCTGACCATCTTCTACGCTCCCTCCAGCTCAGAGCTTTCGAGTCGCGCGAGCGGCATGGCGCTAGACTAGCACGGTCCAGGCCAGGCCCTCGCGGCTCCGACGACAAACCACGCCCGAGCTAACTGGGCGTCGCGAATTGGTTGTTGGCGCAGCGCCGAACTCTGCGCCGCCTAGCCACCGATGGCAACCATGTGCTTGGTGGGGCCCCCCGCCCCCCCGATCTGGAACTCGTGCCCCTGCCGCTTGCCGGCGACCGCCGCGAAGATGGCGTCGCGGAGGCACCCGTCGATGTCGCCGTCGGGGCGACCCGAGCGAAGGATATCGCGCAGGTTGTGGGCGTCGTCCCAGGCCAGGCAGGCGTGCAGCTCGCCGGTGGAGGTGAGCCGAAGCCGGTTGCACGTGTCGCAGAAGTGCTCCGACATCGCGGAGATGATGCCGAATCGGCGCCCCGAGGGCTCGAGCCGGAAGTAGCGCGCGGGCCCGACCGGCCGGTCGTCCGCGCGATCGGCCACCACGCCCTCGCCCTCCACCTGGGCGATGCGGGCGCGGATCGCGGCCGAGGAGACGTGGCGCCCGACCTCGTAGAGCGCGCCGTCCGACATCGGCATGTGCTCGATGAAGCGAGGCATGACCCCGAGGTCCCAGCCGAAGCGGCACAGGCCCGCCAGCTCCTCGGCGCTGTCGTTGAAGCCGCCGAGCACCACGGCGTTGAGCTTGACCCGCATGCCGGCCGCGAGCGCGGCGTGGATGCCGGCCACGACCCTGGCCAGGTCGCCGCGCCGCGTGATGGCGCGGAAGCGGTCGGCGTCGAGCGTGTCGAGCGAGACGTTGACCTCGCTCATGCCGGCCGCCACCAGAGCGGGTGCCAGATCCGCCAGGAGGTGGCCGTTGGTGGTCATGACCACCTCCTCGATGCCGGGCACGGCGCTCACGCGGCCGACCAGGTCGACCATGTTCTTGCGCACGGTCGGCTCGCCGCCGGTGAGCCGGATGCGGCGCACGCCGAGGTCGGCGAACACGCGCACCAGCCGCTCGACCTCCTCGAACGACAGCACCTGCTCGCGCGGCAGGAGGTCGACGCCGGCCTCCGGCATGCAATACGTGCATCTATAATTGCAGCGGTCGGTCAGGGAGATTCGGAGGTACTCGACGCGGCGGGCGAAGCGGTCGACGATCGAATCCGTGGGTGAATCGGCGGCGGGCGAGCCGGCGGGCGAAGCGAGCGCAGGCACATGCCCGGACGGCGCCTGGGGTGCCATCGGGAGTGCCTGCGGCGGGCTGGCCAGCGTCGCGCTGGGCAGTACAGGAAGCTTGATGGGGCGGTTCACGCGCGCGAAAGCCTCGCCCCGACTCTGGGCTGCGGATGCGGTTGCGTCAAGTGGCGCGGCCGGCGGCCACCGACGGTGTCAGAGAGGTGCCAGGTAGGCGATCCCTCTAGGATTCACCTTGACACATCGACAGAAGTGGGGCATGAAGCGCGCCCAACAGGACGGCGATCCGCTCGCGGACGCCGAAGGAGATGTCGACGCCTATGCAACAGCGCCAGGAGCTCACGAGCTCCGCACAGATCCGCTCTCGGGCCGGCGGATGGATGGCCGGAAGGACCGGCGAACAGCAGGCCCGTTCGAGTCTGGATGGTCTCTGGCTGGTCCTGGTCGAGGGCCAGGACGACCAGAAGCTCGGCCCCACGGTCGAGGGCCGCGTGCCGATGATGGCGCGGGCCGGGGACGACCAGACCTACCTGCTCGGGTTCCGCAACATGCCGAGCGCGCGCCGGTTTCTGGCCGCGTCGCCGGTGGCGGGAGCGGAGCCGCGCATGGTGGTGAAGGCGAACAAGGAAGAGTTCATGCGGGTGGCGCGGGCCAACGGGGTGGCCGGAGTGCTGGTCGACTACGACCCGAAGACCGGCGGGTACAGCTCCGCCGCCGCTCTCTTCTAGTCCCGCGGCGCGCCGCCGCCGAAAACTGGCCCGGGAACGCAGCTCGGCCGAGCATGGCCGGCATGGCGCTCCCGAGCCGCGGCAAGATCACCGTACGGCAGACCAGCTCGCCCGTCCCTCGACAGGCGCGAGCTCGCGTCGCCCTCGCCCCCGACGACGACCAGCCCGGCCCGGCCGCGCCGATCGTGAAGTGGGCGGGCGGCAAGAGCCGCCTGCTCGACGAGCTGGTGGCGCGGGCGCCGGAGCGCTACCGGCGCTACTTCGAGCCGTTCGTGGGCGGGGCCGCGCTCTACTTCCGCCTGCGCCCGCGGCTGGCGGTGCTGAGCGACTCGAACGCCGATCTCATCAACATGTACCGCTGCGTGGCGGGGCACGCGGAGGCGGTCATCCAGCGGTTGGCCCGCCACCGCGCGGCGCACGGCTCCGACTACTACTACGGGGTGCGCGAGCGGTGGAATCAGCCGGGCGGGTTCGAGGCCGACGTCGACCGCGCCGCCGCGTTCATCTACCTCAACAAGACCTGCTACAACGGGCTCTGGCGGGTGAACAGCCGCGGCCGCTTCAACGTGCCGCTCGGGCGCTACGAGGACCCGGCCATCTTCGACCACCTGCAGCTGCGCGCGGCGTCGCGCATGCTGCAGCGAGCCGAGCTCGGCGCCCATCACTTCGCCGACGCGGTGGAGAAGGCGCGCGCCGGCGACTTCGTCTACTTCGATCCGCCCTATCACCCGCTGAGCGACACCGCGCACTTCACCAGCTACACGGCGATGAGCTTCGGCGCCGACGATCAGCGGGAGCTGGCGCGGGTGGCGCGCGCCCTGGTGCGGCGCGGCTGCACGGTCGTGGTGTCGAACAGCGACACCGCCTTCGTGCGCGAGCTCTACCGCGGCTTCCTGATCGATGTCGTCGACTGCGCGCGCGCGATCAACAGCAAGGCCAGCGCGCGCGGCCCGCAGCGCGAGCTCATCATCCGCGGCGAGTGAGCCGCGCCGGGCGCGCCGAAAAGGCCACGAGGCGGTGAGGGAGCGCCTCACCGCCTCGCGGTTCATCCGGGGATCAATCTAACTAGGGAGCTACTGGACCGGGCAGGCGTCGGTGTCGTTGCCGGCCACGTCGCGGGCCTCGAATTCCTCCTGGTCGGCGTCGATGGACCAGAGGAAGGACACCAGGGCCTCGAGGTTGTTGCCGTCGCCGAGGGTGAGCCCGAAGTTCGCGTTGCCGGCGTTGGTGTGGAAGTCCCACCTCGAGTCGGTGAACAGCGCCTCCAGGCTCGCGGCCTGGCCGTGGTGCAGGAACGGCGCGCCCAGGGCGAGGCCGTAGAGCGAGGGCACGTTGTAGCCGGCGCGGCCCTCGGCGCGGACCAGCGCGCCGTTGGCCGGTCGCTTTTCGAGGTCGTCGGTCGCGGCCGCGTTGGTCCGATCGCCGAAGGTGCCCACGTTGCGCAGGACGCAGGCCGCCTCGGCGACAGGGATGGCCTCCGGCTCCGCCGGTCCGGTGTTATCGGCCGGGACCGGCGGCTGGGCGGAGATCTGCGTGCGCGGACCGTAGCTGAGCGTCTCGGCGAAGAAGTTCGGCACGATGAAGTCGGTGGTGGCAAGGGTCGCGTTGCCGTCCTCGGACGGCTGAAAGAAGCGGCGCGACACGGTCCATCCCGCTCCGCCGTGACAGCCGGTGCATCCGCCCTGGACGAAGAGGTCGCGGCCCTGCTGCACCAGCTCGGGCGCGATGGCGGTCCGGGCCCGGGCCGGGCGGATCGAGCGGACGAAGTTGTCGATGTCGTCCCAGTCCTTGTGGCCGCAGATGGCGACCGTCGCGTCGTCGGCCAGCAGCTTGATCGGGAAGGCCAGCCCGCCGATCGGGGTGGTGTCGGCGTTGGTCAGCGGGACCTGCTGCTCGAGATCGAGCTTGTTGCAGTCGTCGATCGATCCCGAGATGGTCGTGGTGATCGCGCCGAGGCCGCCGGACACGTCGCGGGTGTTGCGCTCGAAGTCGTGGTGCTCGTCGAAGATGCCGGTCCAGTTGAAGATGCGCTGCTTCTGCAGCACGGAGCCGTGCGAGAAGGAGCCGTCCTGCGAGGTGGTCTGGCGCGGACCGGCGCCGAACACCCAGGTGATGTTGTCGGTCAGGCCGTCCGGGTGGCACGAGCCGCACGACGACCAGCCCTCGCCGCCCAGGGCGCCGTTGCCGGCCCCGTTGGACCAGCGCCCGCGGCCGGTGAAGTAGAACCGGCGGCCGCGCTGCACCGACTGCCCGGCCGCGTCCTGCGGCAGCGGCGCCGACTCGACGGTGGAGGCCAGGCTCTGCGAGGTGAGGTCGATGACGCCGAGACGGCGCGTCACCCAGCAGTTGATGTAGGCGCGGGTCTCGTCGACGATGGCGATGCCGATCGGACCCTGGCACTTTCCGATGGCGTCGTTGCCGGCCAGGTCGACCTCGACGTTCTGGCTCGAGCCGACCGTGACCGGGCCACCTGAGTAGACCACGCGCACCATGAGGTCGCCGGCGCGGCCGACCGTGTAGGCCACGTTCTTGCCGGGCACGAAGTCGATGTCGGACAGGTCGCCGGGGATGAAGCGCGGCGCCTGCGGCGTCGGGGTCGGGATGGCATCGACGATCTTGCGGGCCAGGTTCGTGGTCCCCGAGCCGTCGGTCACCTCCGCCTTGGTGGACAGGTCGGCGACGTAGACCACCGGGAAGACGTTGCTGTCGAAGTGGAGCGGCGGCGCGGGCGAGGCGGACACCGACGTGATGTAGATGCGGCCCCCCAGGTACGCGACCGAGCCGAGCTGGTTGGGCGAGGTGCGGACGTTGGGATTGCCCTCGACTCCCCCGTTGGGGAAGCCGCTGTCGGTGGGCGAGAGCGAGATGGTGCCCTGGTCGGACAGATCGGCGCCGAGCAGGCGGACCTTGCCGGTGCGGCCGTCGTCCTTGGTCTCCTTGCCCGGCACCGGCTCGCCGTAGAACTCGGTGACGACGACGAGCTCGTCGGTGGCGTCGTCGTCCAGATCGTTGGTCACGAGGAGCGCGCGCGGGCGGTCCACCGGCGCGCTGGCCACGATCTCCATGGTGCTGGTGCTGATGGCGGAGACGCGGCCCTCGGCCATCTCGGCCACGTACAGGGTCGAGCCGGTCGGGCTGAGCGCGACACCGGTCGGCTCGGAGCCGACCGGGACGGTGGCGTCGACGGCCGGAGCGTTGGTGTCGATGCCGCGGACGCGCACGACGGTGGCGTCCGCCCGGTTGGCGACGAAGGCGGTCTTGTTGTCGGCGGCGATGACGACGCTGGAGGGCTGGCCGCCGGTCGTGACCACTCCGATGCGCGTGTTGTCGGCGGTCTGGAAGACGCTGAGGGTGCCGGCGTCCGGGTTCACCATCGCGACCCAGGCCTTGTTGTCGGACAGCGCGATCGTGCTGGAGCGCGAGGGACGGGTCAGGATCGGGCCGCCGCCGCCGCCACCGTCGCCTCCGCCGTCGTCCCCGCCGCCATCATCGGCCGCGCCGTCGTCTGCCGCATCGTCCCCGCCACCGCCCCCGCCGCATGCGGTCAGGACGCCGAAAAGGGCGGCCGCAGAGAGTGCCCCGGCGATCCACAAGGTGTCGGAATACGAAGATAATCTCAATCGCATCGCGTCTTTCCTCCAGCTGGGGCCTTCGCCCCCTCGGGGCCCTGAGGAAGCCACCGGGAGGTCGTCGCGAGCTGTTATGGCGGTCATCAACATCTTTTATGAGAGACTGGACGGGTGGACTTTCGCCAGCTTCGCTACTTCCAGGCGGTGGCGGCCGCCGGGCGGCTGGGCGTGGCAGCCCGCCAGCTCGGGGTCAGTCAGCCCGCCCTGTCGATGGCGCTCGCCAAGCTCGAGCGCGAGGTGGGCGCCTCGCTCCTGGTGCGCGATCAGCGCGGCGCGCACCTGACCAGCTCGGGGCGCGAGCTCCTGGCCGCGGTCGCCCAGGCCATGGACGTCCTCGAGCAGGGGCGGCAGCGCATCGCGGGCCTCGAGAACGAACCGGTGGGTCGCTTCGCCATCGGGTGTCCGGCCGCGCTCGGCTCCTACTTCCTGCCCGGGTTCGCGGCCGGGTTCCTGGGCGCGCATCCGCGCATCGACCTCGTCCTGACGACCGCGCCGTCGCGCGAGGTCGAGGCCGCCGTGCTGGCGCGCGAGGTCCAGCTCGGGCTGGTCACGCATCCGACGGCCCATCCCGACCTGGTGCTGGTCGAGCTCTTCCGCGACCAGGTCGAGCTGTGCGCGGCGGCGGGCGACGTCGGTGACGCGCCGCTCGGCTGGCCGGCCGCCGTCGCGCTCCTGCGCGAGCGACCGCTCGCCTACGCGCCGCACGTGCCGCAGTCGCTGGAGATCGTGTCGCAGCTCGACACGCGCTCGATCGCGGCGGCCCGTCGCCTCGAGGTCGGTGACGTGCAGCTGGTCGCGCAGCTGGCGCTGGCCGGCGGACTGGTCGCGGTCCTGCCGCGCCGGGTCGCGGCCCACCTCGGCGGCGGCCGGCTGGTGGCGATCCACCCTCGCCTGCCGACGGTGGCCGACACGATCCGCCTGGTCTATCGCTCCGACGCGCAGCGCACGCGCGCGGTCGGGCTGGTCAAGGACGCGCTGGTCGCCCACGCGCGCGCCATCGCCGGGTGACGGGCGGGCGGCCGGAAGCGGCGACCCGGCGACTCCTCGGCCGCGAGCAAGCCGGCGAGCGGTGGGGCGAGCGGCCGGTGCGGGCGCCGGCGGCGCCACGCGGGGACCCGGCGACTACACGGCGGCGAGCAGGGCGGCGAGCAGCGGGGCGAGCGCGGCGTCGGCCAGCGCGCGCATCTCGTCGTCGGTGCGGTCCTGGATCGGGTGCGGCACCAGCACGCGCGCCGGATCGACGCCGAGCGCGCGCGCCTGCGCGGCGGCGGCCTCGCTGAACTCGGACGACGCCACGAACACGCCCGGGACGTCCCGCGACTCGAAGTCGGCGATGTCGTGCACACTGCACGACGTGCAGCTGCCTCAATCGGCCAGGGCCTCGATCACCAGATCGCACTCCTCGGCGATCTGCCGGCGCAGGTCGGCCGGCGCGGGCTTGGCGAAGGTCGGCTTGGCGTAGCGCCGCACGCCCGCGCCGCGCGCGCCGAGCAGCGCGGCCAGCCGGGTCAGGAAGACGTCGCCGCGCGGCTTGGAGATGTCGAGCAGGCCGATGACGTGGCCGTCGAGCGAGGCCGGACGGCGGGCGCGCGGGCGCTCCGCGGGGCGGCGCTCGCCGGTGGGATCGAGCAAGGTGATGGTCACGCGCGCACCTCCACGGTGGTGAGCTGGCTGCCCCGGGCGCCGGACACCCAGCCCTCGATGACGGCCGAGAACATGCCGGCGCGGCCGCCGGCGTGGACGATGGCGAGGTCGCCGGGGATGAACTTGGGCAGCTTGCGCCCGGCCGCCACCTGGGCCGGGATGCCCTCGTCGATGCCGCCCGCGCCGCGCGCCAGCTCGTCGCCGTCGAGCAGCAGGAGCGCCTCCAGCTCGCCGCGCAGGCGGGCCTTGCTCCAGCCGGCCCCGGCGAACACGCGCGCGTGCTCGGGCGAGACCACGAGCAGCGCGCCCATGGCCATGACCAGCTTGGGGTGGTGGGCCGCGCGCAGGACGGCCGCGAAGCTGCGGGCCAGCGACTCCGGCCCACGCGAGATCTGGTCGATGATCGCCGACGGGCCGTGGCCGGCCACCAGCGACACGGTCGAGGCCCCTCGCGCGAACCCGCGCTCGACCGAGAGCGGCTCCCACGGCGATGCGTCCTCGTCCTCGGCGAAGCAGAAGCTGACCTTGCCGGGCGCGCCGAAGGTGGCGCGGTCGATGCCGCCGGGCAGCCCGCCGCCGATGTTGCGGACCACCAGCTGGAGCGCGCGCCCGATGGTGGCGTTGGCCCGGTTGCCCTGGCCGAAGCAGTTGATGCCGCTGTTCATGCCGATGCGCGCGGCGATCGGGCCGTTGACGATGACGACGGGGCCCGAGAAGTAGGTCGTGCACAGGAGCCCGTGCATGTTGAAGGAGTCGGTGCAGGCCGCCTCGACGGCGGCGAGCACGACCGGCAGGTACTCGGACTTGCAGCCGGCCATGACCGCGTTGACCGCGATCTTCTCGACGGTGGCGGGCACCAGATCGGGCGGCACCGCGGCGACGATCTCGTCGGGCGCGCGCGAGGTGCCGTCGAGCATGCGCAGGACGCGGGCGGGGGTCGGCGGCACCACCGGCAGGCCGTCGCTCCAGCCGCGCTCGAACGCGGTCTCGATCTCGTCCTCGAGCTCGGCGACGTCGATGCGCCGCGACGCGAGCCGCCCGCCCTCGAAGCGGACGCGCAGCCGGTCGGCCAGCGACGGATCGGCCGACATCGAGCCGCAGCCCGGACGGTGCGCGGGGAGGCCGGACCCGAGCGGTGAGAGCGCTGTCAGCTCCTCCCACTCGCGGCGCACCCAGCCGACCGCGCGCCCCGCCTCGACGCCGCCCTCGACGCGCAGCAGGGTGGGTACGGTCTCGATGTGGTGGTGCCACGACAGCGCGAGGTCCTCGTCGCGCGCGCGCGACGACGCCGTCACCGACGGCGGAAAGCCGGCGTCGTCCTGGCTGTAGACGGTGAGCGGGCCGCCGCGGGCCGCGATCTCGCCGAGCACCGGCGCGACCAGCTGGCAGGTCGGGCAGTCCCGCTTCACGACGGCGACCAGCCCGTCCGGCAGGCGCGGCAGCGACATGTCGATCAATCTATCACCTGGCCTCGGCGAGCGCCGCGGCCCGGCGCGCGGCCGCGCCGAGCGCGATGAGCGCGAGTCCGGTGCGCTCGAGGCGCCGCGCGAGCTCCGGATCCGCTCCCGTCACGTCGGGGGGCGTGCGCTACCGCTCGCGCCTGTTCATCTCTTCCTCGGTGCGGACCAGGTTGATGGCCCGGGCCTCGCGGAGCCGGCGCTGCAGTCGCTGGAGGTCCTCGATCTCCGCGCGGCGCTTCACGATCTCGGACGCCTTGTCGGGGATGTCCTTCGTCACCGCCTTGCCCAGCTCCTTGAGGCGCACCTCGACCTCGCGGTCGAGCTTCTCGAGCTCCTTGTTCACGGCGCCCTCCTCGCCGCCCCAGAACTCGCGCGCCTCGGCGGTGCGCAGGCGATCCTCGGCGGTCCACGGCTTGGCCTCCGGACCCACGGGCGCGCTGCCCACCTCGACGCTGCCCTGGCCCGCGCTGCGGATCGTGATCATCCCGCCCACGGCGCAGCGCAGCTTGTCGCTGTCGACCAGCGCGATGCCGTCCTCGAGCACGACCCCCGACGCGCCGGGCATCCAGAAGCCGACCGGAAGCGGCATGCACGGCGTCGGCGTGCCGGTCTGGGCCGAGCGCACGAGGCAGGTGCCGAACACGCCCTGGAAGAAGATGTTGTCGGTGGTGGCGGCGAAGCTCGGCGCGCCGCCCATCGAGACGCTGCGGCAGCGGCCGTGGCCGATGAGAGACGCGGGGGCAGTGCCGTGCTCGCACATGCAGACGGCGCCGTCGACGACGAAGCGGGTCATCGCGGCCAGGAGGAGCAACCGGCGGACCAGCCGGGGGCGACGGCGATGCGCGCGCAAGCTGCGGAGCCGGCGGCGGGCGGCGCGGCCGGCCGGGCGCGCGCGGGTGATGCGCAACCGTTCCTGCAACGTGACAGGAACGGCGCGCCCGGCGGCGGCGCTAGTCGAGGAAGGCCCGAAGGGCCGACCGAGGGTACGTTCTGGGCCAGGCGACGAGGTCGCCGCGCGAATACGGAGTCGGGCGCTAGTCGAGGAAGGCCCGAAGGGCCGACCGAGGGTACGTTCCGGGCCAGGCGACGAGGTCGCCGCGCGAATACGGAGTCGGGCGCTAGCCGAGGAAGGCCCGAAGGGCCGACCGAGGGTACGTTCCGGGCCAGGCGACGAGGTCGCCGCGCGAATACGGAGTCGGGCGCTAGTCGTCGTCGGGCGGGCCGCCGAGCAGGGCGGCGAGCTCGGCGGCGCGGGCCGGGTCGCTCAGGAGGGCGCGGCAGGCGCGGAGGATCTCCTCGCGCGAGCCGAGGCGGCGGCCGGTCACGTCCTCGACGTGGCGGGCCACGCGCAGGAGCTCGCCGACCGGCGCGCGCGCGGGCTCGTCGCGACCGCGGGTCGACGCGCGGCGGCCGGCGTCGTCGAGGGCGGGGCTCCGGGGCGGGGCCGCGCCCGGCCGGGTCGCGCGCCAGGGTCCGGGCGGGCGGTGACCGGCATGCAGGGGACGGCCGGCCCGCGTGGTCGACGCGTCGACCGGCAGCCAGCGCGGGCCGGCGCCGGTCTCGAGCAGCGCCATCGCGAACAGGTGATCCGGCTCGTCGACGAAGCCGCGGTCGAGGGTCCAGCCGGTGGCGATCGCGGCCGGGATACCGGCGCGGCGGAGGAGCTCGCAGGCGAGCAGGTTGAGCTCGTAGCACACGCCGCGGCCCAGGTGCTCGGCGTCGCCGCCGGCGTGGAGCGCGGCGATGTGCTCGTTGGAGCGCCCGCGCGCGCGCTGGCGCAGCCAGGTCGCGATGGCCGGGTCCTCGAGGTAGGTCGGATCGTAGGCGTAGCGGGTGCGCACGAACTCGCGGATGTCGAGGGCGCGATCGAGCGCGGGCGCTCGGTCCTGCTCGAGGCGATCGAGGAGGGCGAGCGCCTCGTCGGGCAGCTCGCCGTCGGCCGTGGTCGGGCGCAGGAGCTCGGGCTCGCCGCGGGCGGGCTCGGCGCGGGTGAAGTCCGGCGCCTCGCCGAGATCGATGTCGACGGTGATGAGCGCGCCGCGATCGGCGTCGGCGCCGGCATCGGCGATCAGGACGGCCGCGCCTCCCTCCCCTTCCACCACGCGCGCCCCGTCGGTGTCGATGGAGGCGACGCGACCGTAGAGCGGCAGCGGCAGCACGGCGGCGCCGCCCGGGAGGCGGCCGCGCATGCTCACGCGACCGGCGGTGCGGCCGCCGCGCCGCCACTCGGGAGGCGCGGGGCACGGGTCCCAGGTCTGCTGGCGCCCGCGGAAGGCGGCGAACAGGGCGACCGGGGCGTAGAGATAGGGCGCCGGCAGCGCGCGCGGCGAATGGGCGAGCCCGAACTCGGCCGCGTGGCGGCGGTCGTCGAGCCACGCGCGGCCGGCGCGCAGCTGCGGGCCGAGGCGGCGCTCGGGGCGGAACCAGCGCCGCTGATCGACCGCGCCGCCATCGCGGGCGGGCGCGCTGGAGCCGGGCGCGTTGCCTCGGTCCTGGTCGCGGTCGCGCTCGCGGTCGCGGCCTCCGTCGCGGTCGCGGTGTCGGTCGCGGTCGCCGCCTCGGCCTCGCTCGCGGTCCCGGTCGCGGCGCGCGGGCGGGGGCCGACGGGCCGGCTCTCGGCCGCGCGGCGGCTCCTCGTCGGCGGCGTCACGGGCCTCGTCGTCGTCGGCGGCGGCGGAGGCGGCGGCAGCGTCGGCGGCATCCTCGTCGGGCTCGGCCTCGTCCGGCGCGGCGGCGACCGGCGCGGGGCGGAACAGATCGGCGATCCGATCGAGCAGCCCCCTGCGCGCCGGTGCGGCGGGCGCACCCGGCGACGGTGGTGACCGCGGAAGCGACGACGGAGACGCAGGCGCACCGCGCGACGCCGCGTCGGCGGCCGGCTCGCTGGCGGGCCCGACGCCGTAGCCGCGCAGGTAGGCCCGCCAGGCCTCCGCGTCGGAGTCGTCGGCCAGGGCAGGCGACAGCGGCAGGTCGCCGTCGAAGCCGATCGAGCCGGCGGCGTCGGGAAGCAGCGCGATGACGTAGCCGGCCGCGCCCTCGCATGCGATCGGAAGCCGCGCGGGTCCGCGCCCGCCGGCCGCGACCAGGATGTCGATGCAGCGCGGCAGGCGCTCGGCCAGCCCCGGATCGTCGGCCAGCAGATCCGCGCCGCCCGCGGTCTCGTCGGCGATCTCGGTCAGGAAGCCGACGACCTCGCGCTTGCCGGGCCGGCGCGCGATGCGAAGCGCGGCGACCAGCCGGGCCAGCCCCGCGCCGGCGAAGTCGCCGCGCCGCTCACCGAAGAGCGGCCGCGTCCCCTCGAGCACCAGGTGCTCCGCGCGGCGGTACCGGCCGCTGTCGTCGCGCAGGAAGTCGCAGTCGCCCAGCGCGCCCTGCACCGCCGGGCCGGCCAGCCGCCCGGCAGCGATGCCGTCGTCGAGCCAGCGCAGGACCGCGTCGGGCACCGGGCGACCGCCGGCGCGCAGCGCGATGACGTGGGCGGCCACGTCGCCGAGCGCGGCCTGCTCCGCGCCGCGGAAGCCGATCCAGGCGCTCGCCTCGGGCACGCGGTGGGCGAGCTCCGGGTGCGGGAACAGCCTGTCGTCGGGGCCGACGATCTCCTCGACCTCCGCGTCTTCCCGGTAGAGCGCCCCGGGCCGGCGCAGCTGGCCGGCCCGATCCGGCACCCAGGCGCGCTCGCTCTCGCGCAGCCGGCGGCGCAGCTCGGGACGCCGCGTCGCGACCAGCGCCGCGTAGCAGGCGAGCGCCAGAGGCGCGTCGGGGCCGGGGCGCACGCCCTCGCCGGCGAGCGCGCGCTCGAGCGCGGCCTGGTCCAGCTCGGCCTCTGCGCCGGCGGCGCGGCACAGGCGCAGCACCAGATCGCGATCGCGGTAGCGCGACGCGACCCGCGGCGGCGGCGGCCCGGCGAAGCGCGCGATCAGATCCCAGGCCACCGGATCGAGCGCGAGCAGGCTGCGCGGCCGCGCGAACTGGCCGCGGTCGGTCTCGACCCGGAGCCGGCGGCGGAGCTTGAAGCGCCGCGCCTGCTCCTCCAGCCCCTCGGGCCGCTCCGCCCCCAGCGCGCGCGCGAGCTGATGGAGGACCTCGGTCAGGCGCGCGCCGTCGGCGGCCGCGATGGCCCGATCGGCCGCCGCGAGCAGGTGATCGACCAGCGGCGCGATCTGCTTCGACCCGGGCCGGAAGGTGGCGCGCAACCAGTCGACCAGCCCCGCCGGCACCTCCTCGGCAGCGTTCCAGTCGATGCCGAGGTCGGGCAGGTCGGCGTCGAACAGGAGGTCGCGCGGGGCCCGCAGCCACAGCCCGGCCGACAGGATCACCGCGGCGCGGCCGAGCGCGCCGCGCGCCTGCTCGTCGCCGGCGATGTCGGCGCCGCGCGCCGCCAGCCAGTCGTGCAGGCGGCGCCGCGCCTCCGGTGTGGCGAGCGAGGGATGCTCGGCAGGCCGCACCGGCGCGGGCGAGGCGGCCAGCAGCGCGGCGACCAGCTGGCGCAGCGAGACGCGCTCGAGCGCGCCCGGCGCCGCGACGTCGATCGAGCGCGCCCACTCCGGGTGCGCGAGGCTCTCGCGCAGCGGCAGCCCGCGCATCAGCTCGGCCTCGGCGTCGCTGGCGGCGAGCAGCCGCCGGGCGACCAGGCGACCCTCGGCGTCGACACCGACCGGGAGCGACTCGGGCGCGAGGTCCGGCCGGCGCGCGGCGTGGAGGAGCGCCGCGACCTCGGCGACGCGCGCGGGCGTGGACAGGAGCGGCGCCTGCTCGGCCAGCGGCGCGCCCGGGCGGGCGAGCGCCACGACGACGCGCGCCACCGCCGCGACCGGCTCGGCGAAGGCGATGGCGCCGGCCACGCGCGCGGCCGCCGGCTCGACGGTGTCGGCCAGGATCGCGGGCCACGGCGCCGCCGCGCGCCACTCCGCGGCGCTGGTGGGCAGGAGCAGGTCGAGCTCGGCCCCGCGCACGACACCCGCCGCGGGCAGCAGCCGCCCGTCGGTGGCGGGCCAGATCGCGAGCTCGGCGGCGCGCGCGCGGCTCGCCGGATCGGCGGCCGCGAGCTCGGCGGCCGCCGCGACCATGGCGTCGCGCACCGCGCCGGCCGCGTCGGGTTCGAGCGCGCCGGCGCTCGCGACCGCGAGGACGAGGTCGAGGATGGTGGCCGGGCGCACGCCGCACGCGTCGAGCAGCGGGGTCAGCGCGGCCTCCGCCGCCGACTCGAGCACCGGGAAGCGCCCGCCGGCCAGGGCCGCGTCGAGGCCATCGGCGCCCCGGTGACACCGCTCCGGGCTGGCCGCCGACCAGCGGCCGAGCGGGAGGCGCAGCCCGCCGCGCGCGCGGTAGATGGGCGCGTCGAGGGCGCGCTCGAGGCGAGCGCGCGGCAGCTGGCCGGCCGCGTCGCGGAGGAGCGCGACCACCGCCTCCTCGATGTCGCGCCGTGCCTCGAGATCGAGCAGGTCGGCGCCGGCCCCGCTCGAGAGCGCCGGCGCGGAGCCGGCCACCAGGTCGTCGATCGCCGTGTCGAGGCCGGGCTCGACGACGATGTGGTCGAGCCCGAGCGCGCGGGCCAGCCCGAGCGCGCTGCCCGGCTCGTCACCCGGCTCGATGGCCGCGGCGCGCGGCCACAGCCGGTAGAGCGCCGCCACCGACGGCAGCGGGCTGTCGCGGCGCAGGTCGGCCAGCCGGCGCAGGCGGCCGCCGCCGTCGGGCCACAGCGGGGCCGCGGCCAGCTCCTCGGCCCGCTCGGTGGCCAGGCGGGTGCCGCGCGCGGTGAGGTACGCGAACGCGGCCCGCCGCCGCTCGCCGCCGATCTCGCCGCGCACCAGCGCGCGCGCGACCGCGTCGGGGCCGATCGGCTCCACCCCGAGCCGCCGCACGTAGGCGAGCGCGGCCACGTCGCGGCGCAGCCACCGCCCCGGCCACAGCGACTGCACCTCCTCGTCGTCGGCCAGGAGCGCGACGCCGCCGTCAGCGAGGTGTCCGCCGTCGCCGCCGTCGCCGCCGCGGTCGCGATCGCCATCACCGTCGTCGCCGCGGCCGCCGCCGCCGCCGTCGCCGCCGCCGCCGCGGCCGCCGCCGCTCGCGCGATGATCGGAGCGGAGCGGGCGCAGCACGCCGTCACGGTCGGGGAAGATCGGCGCGCGCGCGAGGCGGGCCGACAGGCTCGGGCCGAGCTCATCGGCCGCGCCGTCGAGGGCCAGGTGAAAGCGGCCCGCCTCGGCGAGGCTGGGCGCGATCGCGCCGCCGGCGACCAGATCGACCAGCGCCGGCAGATCGAGGCACCGCGCGCCCAGCCGGCGCAGCGAGGCGCCGCACGCCCGCTCGATCTCTCGCGCGCACAGCGGCGGCGCCCGCTCGAGCTCGCGCACCATCTCGGCCAGCGGGCCGTCGCCGGTCAGCCAGACCTGGCCGATGGCGGCCAGATCGCCGCCCGAGGTCGGGACCACCCGCGCCGCGTGCACGCCGGCGAGCTCGCCTGGCGGCGCCGCTGCCAGGTGGGCGATGATCCGCTCGGCCCCGGCCGCCGCCGCGATCGCGCGCGCGGCCGGCCACGCGGCCAGCTCGGCCACCAGGTCGCGCGTGTGAGCGGTGCGCACCCCGACCCGCTCGAGGAAGCGCGCCGGCCCGGGTCCGGCCAGCTCCTCGGCGACGACCGGCCGCACCGCCGCGAGGAGCTCGCGCAGCTCGCCGGTCGCGGCCACCAGCTCGCCCGGCGCGCGCGCGCGGCCCTCGTGATCCGGCAGGAAGCGCGCCTCGGTCAGCGGCGCGAGGTCCGCCGCGTCGCCCTCGCCCAGCGCCGCCGCGAGGTCCGCCAGCCCGCGCGCGCCCCAGGGCGCCGCGAACCGCTCGCCCGACCCGGCCGCGTCGCGCGCGATGGCGGCGACGACGTCGCCTCCGGTCAGCGGCCGCGCACCCAGCATGGTCGCCACCTCCGCGTCGCGGCGCGCGAGCGGCCGCAGCGGGCGCCGGCCGGGGACCACCTCGATGCCGGCCAGGGCGCGGGCGAGGCGCGCGTCGTCGACCGACAGCGCCGCGCTGGCGGCGACGAGCTCACCGGCCGCGCCGGGCAGGAGCGGGGCATCGGCCAGCCGGGCGGCGGCCGCGCGCGCGAGGTCGCGGTAGGCGTCGGCGGCCAGCTCCTCGGGCAGCGGCACGACGTCGAGCGCGGCGCCGCCGCGCCCGGCCAGGTCGGCGAGCGCGCGCGCGAACAGCGGCGCCGCCTCGACCAGCGCCCAGCGGTTCCACCGCGACGACAGGTCCAGTCGCTCGCGGTCGAGCGGGACGTCGAAGCGCGCGTGGACCAGGAAGCGCAGGCCGGAGCGCTCGCCGGTCGGCAGGTGGCTGTAGATGGTCGGCCCGGAGGCGGGCCGCGCGGCGCCGCTGTCGTCGAGCGCGATCGCGACCAGGATCGGGGTGGCCTCGGCCCGGTGGGCCTCGCGCGCGCCCGGGTAGCGGGCCGCGCCGCGCGCCACGGCGTAGGCGCGGCCGCGACCGTCCTCGACGACCTGCACCCGGCCCGGCTCGTCCGCGACGAGGGCGAGCGAGCGCCGGCGCGGGCCGCGGCGCGCCTCGATGCGCTGCACGCGGTTGAGCGCCAGCAGCACCTCGCCCGGCAGCGACTGCGCTCGCTCGAAGAGGCGGTCGGGGTGACGGTCCGGATCGGCAGGGTCGCGCAGCGGCAGGACCAGCACCGTGCGCCCGGCCCGGGCGGCCGGGTGCGGCGCCAGCGGGCGCGGGATCGACACGTCGGCGATCTCGAACGCGAACGGCCCCGAGTAGACCTGCGGCCGCTCGCAGATCTCGTACACCGACTTGAAGCCGACCCCGAAGAAGCCGATCTGCTCGGCGCTCTTCGTGGTCTGCCCGATCGAGAGCACGCCGACGACGTCGCGCGCGTCGAACGGCGCGCCGTCGTGCTCGACGGTGACGCGGTCGTCGTCGACGGCGACCGCGAAGCAGCGCGCGCCGGCGTCGTCGGCGTTCTGCAGGAGCTCGACCAGGAAGTGACCGGGGTCGGTGTAGACCTGGCGGGCCAGGAGCTCCTCGGCGCTGGCCTGCGACAGCGACCTGGGCTGCGCCTCGAGCGCCTCGAGGACGGCGGCGGCGAAGCGATCGAGCCGCGCCAGCCAGGCGTCGCCCGCGCCGATCGATCGCGCGAGCTGGTCGAGAGAGGCGCAGTCGGCGCCGGCGAGGCGGGCCAGCGGCGCGTCGCCGATCTCGTCGGCGCGGCCGCCCACGACCAGCTCGCGGCAGCGGGCCAGCGCGTCCGCCACCCGGGCGGCGCGCAGGTCGGGCGCGGCGTTCTTGAGCCAGCGGTCGACCAGGCTCAGCGCCGCGATGCGCGCGACCGGCAGCCGGT
>Ga0126377_10000659_pt1 | contig 21284 bp, 6 predicted proteins | sample PanSoiMetPlot_22_FD_92647 | JGI IMG/M metagenome (GOLD analysis project Ga0126377, IMG submission 92647) | Tropical forest soil microbial communities from Panama - MetaG Plot_22 | ecosystem: Environmental > Terrestrial > Soil > Tropical forest > Bulk soil | place: Panama | collected 2016-02-17 | reverse complement strand
TCCGCCTGCGCCTCGATCAGTTGATGCGCCCCTCCATATCTCGGATACTCGACAGGCGCGCCATTCCACTCGTAGGCCAGCCTCTTCTCCTCCTCCTGACTAATTATCCGCAGCTCCGAGATCTTTTGGTCGGGGGCTTCGCCGACACTTTTGAGTAGGGTGATAAAATGCGAATTCATGCTAGAGATCGTCGCATCATCGAAGAGGTCGGTGTTGTACTCGACCCCGCCAACGATTTCGGTCTCCGCGTCCCATAGATTTACAACGATGTCGAACTTTGCAGACTCGCTCTTATGGCGGAGGGGGGTGAGAGTCAGCCCGGGTATCGCTGGCGGATTGGGTGAGCCATTCTGCAAGGTAAATACAACCTGGAACAAAGGCATATGGCTCAGATTCCGCGCGGGCTGCAATTCTTCGACGATCCTCTCAAAAGGTAGGTCCTGATGGGCGTGAGCATCCAGCGTTATCTCTCGCACACGCGCGAGCAACTGTTTGAAGGTGAGTTCAGATGAAAGCTTCACCCGCAACACGAGCATGTTGACGAAAAACCCGATCAGCCCTTCGGTCTCAAATCGATTACGGTTGGCGACATCAGTTCCCAGGACAATATCGGACTCGCCCGAATAACGATGGAGTAACGTCTGGTAGGCGGCTAACAATGTCATAAACAGCGTTACGCCCTCCCGCCGGCTTAAGGCCTTGAGAGCCATGGAAACACTTGCCGGTATTATAAGACTTTGGTTGCTCCCACGAGAGCGCTGTACGGATGGGCGCGGTCGGTCAGTCGGTAATTTAATTAAACCAGGAGCGCCTTCCAGTTGGGTTTTCCAATACGATATATGGTTGTCCAACACCGCTCCCTGTAAGTAACGATGTTGCCACTGAGTAAAGTCCGCATACTGCATCGGCAATTCGGGGAGGGGGGCGGCAGTCCCGTTCGAGTAAGCTTCGTAATGAGCGGCGATCTCACGTATGAGCACTCCCATTGACCAGCCGTCAGAAACAATGTGATGCATGGTAAACAGCATCACATGCTCTTCGGCGCCTGTTCGCAACAATGTCATCCTCAATAGCGGCCCCTGCGCCAGATCAAAGGGACGCTTCGCCTCTTCTTTTGCCAGCCTTAAAGTCTCAACCTCTCTGTCTTCGGAACTCATGCCACGCAGCTCAACTACAGGAATGCTCCAAAACCGGGCCGGATTAATTACCTGGATTGGACGTCCTTCTACTGCTGTGAATGTCGTTCTCAACGCCTCATGGCGCCTTACGATCTCAGTCATGGTTTGCTCTAAGGCCTTGAGATTGAGTGAGCCTTCAAGTCGAACAGCCGCCGGGATGTTATAAGAGGAGTTATCTGGTTCCAATTGGCTGAGAAACCATAGCCGTTTTTGCGCGAAGGACAGCGGCAATTCATCTTCTCTTACTAACGGCTCTAGTGGTTGGGATTCTAAGCCGGCGTCGGATTGTTTTACCTGCTCGACCTCCTTACTAAGAAGGGCCACTGTCGGTGAATGGAAAAGCGCTCGCAGAGGCAGTTCTACTCCAAACGTCTTCCTGATCCTCGAAACTATCTGAGTCGCCAGCAGCGAATGTCCGCCAAGATCGAAAAAGTTGTCGTGCGGGCCTACGGATTTGACCTGCAAAACCTCTGCCCACGTTCCAGCAATTATCTCCTCAACGGCCCCGCTCGGTGGCGGATAGTGTGGTCCGATTGTTCGCTTGTTCGGGTTGGGCAGTGGCAGCTTAGACCGATCGGTCTTACCATTAGGCGTCAAAGGCATTCTCTGCAGGGTAACGTATTGCGTTGGCCACATATACTCCGGCGCTTTTCGCCTTACCGACTCTCTTACCTGCCTCAATCCTTCTTCCGTTTCACCCTCCAACACCAAATACGCAACGAGTCTTTTACCATCGGCCTCCGGCCACGCTACTACCGCCACTTCTTTAACCTCGGCGGTCTGGGCGATTAAACTTTCAACTTCACCCAGCTCAACCCGATACCCCCTAATTTTAACTTGCCCGTCTCTTCTCCCGAGAAACTCGATCTCGCCACTGCTCAGATACTGCGCTTCATCTCCGGTTCGGTATAAGCGCCCTCCCCTTTCATTAAACGGGTCGGGAAGGAACCGTTCCGCCGTCAGGTCCGTTCGTTGAATATAGCCACGCGCCAACCCATCGCCACCGATGTAAAGCTCTCCCCTCATTCCTATCCCCAACGGCCGCAACTCCGCATCGGCAATATACGCCTGCGTATTCGCGATCGGCCGGCCAATGGCGACACGCTCACCCACCTGACCTTCGTTCATCATTACATGACAGCATGCAAAGGTCGTGCTTTCGGTCGGCCCGTACCCGTTAATGACCTCTATGCCCGGAATTTCTTTTAGAACCTTCGACACATGTCTCGGCGACAACACATCTCCGCCCGCCAACAACTGTTTAATCCCTCTGAGGTCGTCCAACCCTTCATCGACCATCAGATGAAACAACCCTGCCGTCAGCCATAGGGTTGTTACTTGACGCTGCCGCAACGCCTTACCTAACTCGCTCAAAGTCGGCTTTGGCGCTTCCATCACGACCAGCTTGCTACCGTTAAGTAAGCTTCCCCAGATCTCGAATGTGGAAGCATCGAACGAGACCGGGGCCATATGCAGGAAGATTTCATCGTCGAACTTCGCATAGCCGGTCTGCGTAACAAGCCTTACTACTGAGCGATGTGACACACTTACGCCCTTAGGGAGTCCGGTTGAGCCCGAAGTATAAATAATATATGCCAGCCCGTTCGCAGCACTCCCCACTTGACGATTACTCTCAATTTGTGAGGCGATCTGCTGGTGGTCACGATCAACCAGAATCAAGTCTCCTTGAAATTCGGGCATTCTCCCCGCCGCATCCATCTGGCTAATCAACAGTCGCACTCCCGCCTCGGCCAACATGAAGGCCAGGCGCTCCTGGGGATAACCTGTATCCAAAGGCAAATATGCGCAGCCCGCTTTAAGGATCGCCAACAACCCGACTATCAATTCCGGGCCCCGCTCCAGGTAGACGCCAACCGGTTCTTCTGATTCGACTCTTTTATGTTCCAGGTACTGGGCCAACTGGTTGGCGCGCCGGTTTAACTCGCCATAGCTGATCTGGATCTCACCAAATTCAATAGCCACGCGGTCAGGGGCGATCTCCACCTGCTGCTCGAATAGTTGCTGGATCGTTCTGTCACTGGGAAAAGGGCGGATTGTGTCATTAAAGTCATATAGGACTTTGCGTCTCGTTTTCGGGGTGAGCAAGTCCAAGTCGCCAATCGGCGCCTTAGGACGGGTGAGTATCGTCCAAAGCGCATGGGCGTAATTTTCGGCAAATACCTCGATACTCCCCTGCGCGAACAGCAAAGGGCTATAATTTATCGAGCACGCTGTCTCGTCGCCTTTTGTCGCAAAGGACAGTGTGATGTCGTTGTTTAAGCCGCTCAGGTTACTAACGTCATGGATGCTTTCTAGCGCCACCGCGACGTCAAACAACGGCCCTCGATTCTTCTCCGGCTCTGCGCGCAATAGAGCGAGTATCCTCTCAAACGGGTACTTCTGGTTGAGGAAGGCTTCAGTGACGGTATGCTTAACGGCGTGTAGCAAATCTTCGGCGCTCATACGGCGAGTCACCGGATCACGCAAAACCAGAACTTTATTCAGTGACGCGATTTGGTTGTATCGCCTATGAATAGTCGTCCCGACGACGATCTCTTCAAGGCCGCTATAACTGTGCAAAGTTAATTTCAGCGCGGCCGTCAGTATCGTAAAGACAAGTACCTGGTTTCCGCCGGAAACCTCAAGGAGCCGGCCGGCGGTGTTCTCGCTTAAAATCAGTTTGAACGAGTCCTTATCCGCGGCCAGTACCTCGGGCCTCTTGAAATCTGTAGGGAGACTCCCTCTGGCAAGCTCCCCTGAAAGCTTCTTGAGCCAATATGCCTTCTCGGCTACTAGCTTGGCGTCGAGATACCCTAACTTTGCGCCACTCATTCTGTTTCCTTCTTTGCCATCAGACTGCGAAGCATTGATTCGACTTCTTCATCCGACATACGATCTATCCTTGCGATCAAGTCTTCGGGCGCGACGGCTGCGGGTCCGGGCGTTGGCCGGACGGGCGCGCCGTTAGCCGCCGTCAACCGTTCGACCAACTGCTCGGCGACTTGCGCCAGACTCGGTCCCTTTAGCAATCGCACCATCGGGAGAACCACCCCTATATCGAGTTCGATTCGATTCTTCATCTCGACGGCCATCAGTGAGTCCATTCCGAGACGGTTGAGCGATTGATGCGCGTCGAGCTTCGCGGGCGAGAGACCGAGCACCCGCGCCAACTGTCCGCGCAGGTAGGTCTCCATTAACGCCTGACGCGCTTGCGGCTCGGCCGCGAGCATGGCCTCGCGGGTTGACCCAAGACCTCTCGCCGGAAGCGAAACCGCCTGCGCAGTTGCTGCAGCCAGTTCAGGCGATAGGCTGGCCAACAAAGAAGATTCCTTCGCGGGCGGGTTGAAAAGGCGCCATTGCCCAACATCGAATTGCATGACTCCGACTTGCGGCGGCGGCTGCGCGAGCAAATTTTGCAGCGCTTCGAGGCCCTGCGCCGGCGTTATGCCGCCGAGTCCGCGCATCGCCAGACGCCCGCCTCGGTCGGGCCGCACGGCCAGACCTATCTCCGACCATGGCCCCCAGTTGATGCTCATGGCCGGAAGACCGAGGTTTCGTCTGTAATGAGCGAGCGAGTCAAGGAAGCTATTGGCTGCGCTGTAATTTCCCTGCCCCGGCGAGCCGAGCAGCGCTGCGGCCGACGAGAAGAGGACAAAGAAATCGAGCGGTTCTTCCTTCGTAGTAACGTGCAGGTTCCATGCTCCGGCGACTTTAGGAGCCATTACCTTCCTAAAGCGCTCCACGCTCTGCTGCAGAAGGATGCCGTCATCGAGGATCCCCGCGGCATGGATGACCCCTCTGAGCGGCGGCGTCATTTCTTTGCATCTGGCTACCGTTTGTTTCACCTGTTGGAAGTCCGCCACGTCGGCCTTCGCAATCACAACCTCCGCGCCACTTTCTTCCAGAGACGCTATCACCTCCTTAGCCGCCCCGGACGGACAGCTTCGGCCCATCAAAATCAGGTGGCGCGCCCCGCGCTCGACCATCCAACGGGCAACCGCTAGACCAAGTGCGCCAAGGCCGCCTGTAATCAGGTATGAACCATCCTCACGGAACGCCGCCGAGCCGGCCGAAGACGACTCTATAAGCGCATCCTTCTCTCGCATCGAAACGACGACTTTGCCCATGTGCTTGGCCTGCGCCATAAACCGGAAGGCTTCCTCAATGGCCCGAGGTGGAAACAGGCGCACGGGGAGCGGTCGCAGAGACTCGTCCCCCATGGCTTCGAACACTTCCCTCACGAGACTTCCGATTAAAGCGGGCTGCAGTCGCCAGCGTTGGCTTATGTCAATCGCCGTAAATGACAGACTGTTGCGCAACAACCCCAAGTTGAGATTTGCGTTTTGGTAAATATCTCGTTTGCCAATTTCCAAAAAGCGTCCGAAGGGTCTGAGGAGCGAGAGGCTTTTCGGAATCGCCTCGCCCGAAAGAGAGTTCAAAACGATGTCCACCCCTTCGCCGTTCGTCATCCGCAAGACCTCGCTTACGAAGTTCAGGGAGCGGGAATCCATGACGTGCCGGACGCCGAGGGACCTGAGAAAATCGCGTTTCTCCTCGCTGCCGGCGGTAGCGAAAATCTCTGCGCCGGCGCGTTTCGCCAACTGCACGGCGGCCAGACCGACACCGCCCGTCGCCGCATGGATTAACACTCGCTCGCCCCGACTCATGCGGCCGAGGTAGCGCAACGCATAGGAGGCCGTGCCGAAGGCGACAGGAATGCCCGCAGCCTCTTCGATGCTGAGATTGGAAGGCCGCCGCCAAACTAAACGCGCGTCGGCGATGGCGTGAGTGGCAAAGCCGCGCTCAATAATGGCGACGACTTCATCTCCGAGATTGAAACCTTCAACCCCTGAACCGACCGCAGCCACTCGGCCCGCGCACTCGTCCCCGAACGGTATGGGGCCGTCGGGCAGGTCGGGGTAGATGTTCAGCGCCTTCATCACATCGCGGAAATTGAGGCCGACCGCCTGAGCTTCTATTTCGACCTCGCCCGCGGCCGGCGCGCGGCGGGCGGCGGCGCGCTGCGTTAAGCCTTTGAATGCGCCGGGCGTGGATTGCTCCAGGCGAAACGGCCGGTCTCCGGCGGGGACCCTCGCGACTTTGGACACGCCATCCGAGGGCTGCGGGGAGTAGCGGGCCAGCCTTGCGACGTAACGCTTCGCGCCTCGCAATGCGACCTCGTCTTCGTGTTCCGCCGACCACACGCCCTCAAACAAATTTGACACCTCGTCCGAACAGTACGAAGCGCCGAGGTCAACCATCGCGCAGCGGAATTCAGGATGTTCGGAGGCGATCACTCTGCCGAGTCCCCAGAGAGACGACTGTGCGGGTAAGATTGGGCTGGATGGCGCTCCGACCGCCTGGGCGCCGCGCGTGACCAACCAGAGCCGCGGCGTGTGGTCGATCCAGTTAATTCCGGCCAGCGTCTGTACTAGACAGAGCGCGCTGCCGCAACCCATGGTCAGCGTGTCTTCCGCATCGTCGGGCGCCTCCGATGAAGATCTCAGGCTCCAGAGATGGAGCGCTCCGCGTAGCGGCGCGCCCAGGCCGCAAACCTCCCGAAGTAAGCTCTCATAGTCCTCCAGAACGGAAGGATTGATTTCGTACGCGCCGCCTTCCAGTTCCTTGAAGGTCGCGCCGGGGTAAGCCAGCAGACAGAGCTCGCCTCGCGCTCTTAAGCGCGACTGGAGGGTGGCTGCGGCTTCTTCATCGTCAGCCAGTATGAGCCAACACCCGGGTCCTTCCGACGGAGCCTGCCATATTTCCTCGCTTCGGGCGGAGCGCTCCTGCGCGATCCACCGCGTTTCGTAAAGGCATGCGTTCAAATCTTGCCGAGCGTCAAGGGCGAGCTGTCGGAAGCCAAGTCCTTCGGCCTCCAGTATGATCTTTCCGTCTTCATCGAACATTGAGACATCACCGATCACCAGCCGCTCATCCGCCACTGCGCCGGTCACGAGCCGCGCGTGCGCCCACGCCTCAGCGCCGGGCATTCTGTGTAGCTTTAATCTGTCAAGAGAGATTGGGAGGAACACGCTGTCTTTAGTCGCTTCGGGAAGGAGGGACGCCATCACTTGAAAGCTGGCGTCCAGCAGGACAGGGTGTACTTGGTAGAGCGCAACGTCGGCTTCCGGATTGGCCGGGAGGCGTAGTCTCGCGATTGCTTCCCCCTCGCGCCTTCGGAGTCGCCCGACGGCTTGAAAGGCCACCCCGTATTCGAAGCCGCATTCGCCCATCGCATTGTAGTGGTCTGCGCCGTCGACGTTTTCTTCGCAACGCCTGTAAATCTCTTCAATCCCTTCGCGCGCGGAATCTGATTGAAGCTCCGCGTTTGAAAAACCGTCCCGAGAAGCCAGTCTGATGACGCCCGCGGCATGCAGAATCCAAGGCGCCCCTTCGCGGTCTTCTTCCTCGCCCGCAAGGCTAAAGACCCTGAACGAGGCAGTACCGGGCATTTCGGGCGCGACGACCGTTTGAATTGTCCGCGCGTCATCGTCCGCAAGGAATAACGCTTTTTTGAAAACGCACCATTCGATGATGTGATCGCCCACGCCGAAAGTCTCCTTCGCCGCCGCCAAGGCCATCTCTACATAAGCCGCCGCCGGCAGCGCCGCCGCGCCCTGAACGCGATGCTCATACAGGTAAGAAAGTCGGTCGGCGGTAATTTCGGCTTCCCACGTTTGGATTCCGGAAGTCTGAGCCATCCGCAATCTTTGTCCGAGAAGTGGGTGGCCAGGCGAGCCTCCGTCATCTTTGGCGGAGAAACTTCTCGCCAAATGACGCCGCTCCGGCGGCTGCGATTCCAACCAGAACCGCTCTCGTTGCCATGGGTAGGCGGGCAAACTAATGACCCGGCCGCGGGAGGGATAAAGATTGCTCCAATCCACCTTATAGCCGTGCGCGTATATAGCGCCGAGCGAGGCGAGCATGACGAAACGCTCCTCTGTATCGCGCCGCATCGAAGGCAGTGTGACGCCTCCTCGGCCTGCGTGACGCATGCCATCCTGAATCGCGCCTAATAGGATGGGGTGTGGACTGACCTCCACGAAAATTTCGTGTCCCGAACTGAGCAGTTGATCGACGACGGCTGAAAACCGCACCGGCTCCCTAAGATTTCTCCACCAGTAGTCCGCCTGAAAGCGCATTCCGTCGCTCGGCGCCCCTGTCACCGTTGAATAAAGCGGCAAGGTCGCCTCTCGTGAATTCAATTCCGCGAGCGCTTCCAACAACTCGCCGCGTAATGGTTCCATCTGCGGACTGTGCGAGGCGACATCTACCTTGACCGTGCGGCAGAAAATGTCATGGCGCTGCAAGTCGGCGACGATTTCATTGAGCGCCGCCGGATCGCCTGACAGCACGGTCGAAGTCGGGCTATTGCTGACGGCTATGGAGAGGCGGTCTTCATAACCGTTCAAGACTTGCTGGGCCCGGTCCATCGAAAGGTCGACAACGACCATGTTGCCCTGCCCGCTCATCCGCTTGAGCAAGCGACTCCGGCGGCAGATAACCCGCGCGGCGTCCTCCAAACTCAGCGCGCCGGCGATGTGCGCGGCGGCCACCTCGCCCATACTTTGGCCAACGACGGCGTCCGGCAGAATCCCCAACGCGCGCCACTGTGCGGCCAATGCCACTTGGATGGCGAATAAAGTCGGTTGAATGACATCAATGTCGTTCAGATCGGGCCGCGCTTTGTCACCCGTCAATACTTCCATCAGAGACCAATCAACGTGCCCCTTGATGGCCTGCTCGCATTCTTCCAAAGTGGCGCGGAAAACCTTTTCCTGAGCCAGGAGTTCTCGCCCCATGCCGAGCCACTGCGACCCTTGGCCCGGCAACACAAAGACTAGTTTGCGCCGGCCGCCGTACGATTTATGATGGGCGCATAGACCAGGACGCGCTTCCTCGTTCAAGTAGGCGGACAGATTCTCTTTCAATTCTTCTCGCGAATGAAAGATTGACGCCAAGCGGAAGTCATGATGAGCTCTTCTCACGCCGGCCGTGTAACAGAGGTCGTGCAGCATGAAGGCGTTCTCACCAGCGTCCTCGGTGACAAATTCAATATAGCGGCGCGCCATCTCTCGTAGAGCTTCGTGGCTCTGGGCTGAGAGAGTGAGTAGATGCGCGCGTCCAGCCACGTCGGGTGGCGCGGCGCGGTCACCTTCAACGCGGGCCGTGTCTTGTAAGACCACGTGAGCGTTGGTTCCCGAAATTCCGAAAGAATTCACACCGGCGAAGGCAGGCCCGGAGTCGGACGGCCATCGGCCGAATTCACGCTGAACTACTAGCGGCAGGTCGCGCCAAGGGATGTCAGGATTGGGTTGCCGGAAGTGTAGACTTGGCGGAATGGCCCGATGCTTGAGACACAATGCGACTTTTATCAAGCCTGCGACCCCAGCGGCGCCCTCAGTGTGACCGATGTTTGTCTTGACTGAACCGATGGCGCAAGGTTGATCTTTCGGACGGCCTTTTTCAAGAACAGCCCCCAAGGCTTGCGCCTCGATCGGGTCACCGACCTTCGTGCCCGTCCCATGCGCTTCGACGTACTGGACGTGCGCCGGCCTGACCCCGGCGTTGCGGTACGCCTCAATGAGCATCGCTTCCTGCCCCCGCCGGCCGGGGGTCATCAAAAGCCCACTGGTTTGCCCGTCATTATTAACCGCGCTGCCGCGAATCAGAGCGTAGATTGGATCGCCGTTAGCGAGCGCCGACGAGAGCGGCTTCAGCACCACGACCCCGACACCGTCGCTCCGGATGAAACCGTTTGCGCCCGCATCAAAAGCCTTACAGCGACCGTCAGGGGCTAGATTTTTCGCCTGACACCAACCGATGCTCGGCTGCGGCATGAGGATCAAGTTGACGCCCCCCGCAATGGCCAAACCACACTCTTTGTTCCGCAGACTCTGACAAGCAAGATGAACAGCGACCAGCGAGGACGAGCACGCGGTGTCAACTGTCAGACTCGGCCCCTGTAATCCCAACACATATGACAACCGACCCGAAGTGACGCTCCGCGCGCACCCAGTATTGACGTACACATCAACATTGCGCGGGTCGTGAAAATACAAATCCTCATATTCGTTAGCGATCATCCCGATGAATACACCCGACTGACTGCCCGCCAACATCTCCGGCGCCTGTCCCGCGTCCTCAAGCGCCTCCCAGGTGACCTCCAGCAATAAGCGCTGCTGAGGATCCATGCGAACAGCTTCGCGCGGCGAGATGTTGAAAAATTTCGCGTCGAAATGGTCGATCTGCGAGAGGAAACCGCCCCATCGCGTATTTATTTTTCCCGGCGTGACTGGGTTGGGATCGTAAAAGGACCGTAGTTCCCAGCGCTCGGCCGGAACCTCAGTGATGGCGTCAACGCCGTTCCGCATCAATCGCCAAAAGCTATCGGGGTTATCTACGCCACCGGGGAACCGACACCCGATACCGATAATGGCAATCGATTCAGCTTCACCCTCGTGGGCAATGTCAGTTATCCGGTAATCGCCTGTGGACGCGCTCGAGGCATTTGCGTCATGTGTATTCATTTTATCTCGAAATGGATAAAGTCGCTCGAGGGTATTTTCCTTGTCACTGTCGCATAGCGCTTAACAATTAGGGGCAAACTGTTCGCACAAGTCTCTGTAGATAGTCCTGCTGCAGCGCTCGCTTCTGCCGCTCCGGTACGCAGGCGATGTCGAGCGCAAGCAGTTTGTTGGCAGAAGTCATAAAATCCTTGAACTGGCCCGTGGAGACGCCTCTCCCAATCAGGTAAGGAATGATCCAAAAATCAAAAGACCACTGTGGCAGCCACTCGGACTCATTTGTTGAGAGCAGCAGTCTGTCAATGTGGTCCATCGCTTCCAGGCTATCCATAGTCGCATGACTCCATACAAACCCATTCCCCGTGATGCCGAACTGCTCACGCTTGCGATCTATAGGAGTACCAGGCTCGCAATACCAGCTTTGCACCCGATAGTAACTGGGTCTGTTCTCCTTGATAAAAGAGATCGTCTCCTCTACCGTCTCTGCCGTCTCGCCCGGGAAGCCGAGGATGAAGGAGCCAAAGGTCAAAATACCATATTGATGAAGCCTTCTTATTCCGTCGGCGTACTTTTCGACCGTCGCCGCCTTATTCATGTTCTTCAAGATTGAAGGTGAACCCGACTCAATGCCGAGGAAGACCCCCTTGCAACCGCTCCTGGCCATCAACTCGAATGCCTCTTCATCCGAGTTGCTGCACCGAAAATAGGAGAACCAGTTGAAGTTGAATTCATTAGCGATCATCATGCGACAGATCTCTTTGAAGCGCGCCAGCGGGACGTTGAAAGTGTCATCGATAAAGACAACGTTACTTACTCCCCCGATCTCGCGCATGGCGCTCAACTCTCTTTCTATCGTGCCTACGTCCGCCAGCGTCAGCTTTCCCGCTCTGGTGGGATAGTTGCAGAATGAACAGCTAAAAGCGCAGCTTCTTGCTGTCCTGGTCTGAAGCGTCGGTCCTAACTCACGACCTGCAAACATACGCCAATCGATCGCGTTATCATCAAGAGAGTTGTTTTCGGGGATCGAGGCGTTCCGCCGGAGTTCTCCATTTTCGTAGTAGGCGATATTGGGGACTTGATCTAGGGCGCCACCACTCTTTAAAGCCTCGATCACCTGCGACAAGGTAAGCTCTCCTGCTCCCTCCATCACATATATGTCTGCGCCGATATCATCAAAAGCGGTTTTTAAAGCGGCGCCCTGATAGTTTCTTGAGTGGTTGGCGATCAGCGGCCCTCCAACGACGATTTTTACCTTGCTGTTGCGCTCCCTGATAAACTCGACGATTTCGATCGCCGGCAGGTTAACTACATAGAATGTGGTCGTAATCGCCACACAGAGAGGGTCCGATGAAAGATAATCAGCTAATTGCTCCTTCTCGAATTGGAAGAGATTGATGTATTCGGCCGAGTAGCTTCTCTGCCTGAGAAAGTGCGTCAGGTAGACCGCAGCCAGGTTTGGGATATCGCCTGACTTGAATAGGCTTTTATCATTCAACCCGTTTCCGCCCGAGTCGGCGGCTTTGAAGGCGTGATTTAATAGCCCGACATAATCGAGTTTCTGACCGCCCAAGTTCACAAAGCTGAGTTTCAGGTCGCGATAGGCCTCTGATCCCTCTCCGTAATTCCTGAGAAAACTTTCGTAGCGTTGGAATGGAATCTCGTTATACCCGATTACCACGCAGTCGAGTTTATTACCTGTACCCATTTATTCCTCCATTCTGATCTTTTCTGTTTAAATCGGAACAACAAACTTTGGGACGGACCGACCCGCGGGGGTCTCGGACCATCACAGGAAAAGACAATAACCATAGCCGTCCCCGCGCTCACCGTGGTTGAACCTGTGTACCAATATTGTTTGGTCTGATTTATTAAGCTTCAGGCGATTAGCTTTACAATAATTGCCTGTGTGGCGAGTGGGGCGAGCTAACTCCTGGGCAGATTGAAGAATGACGGATGGAAGGTGGTCGCCTTCTACGCGAAGGCGACCTCTCCCAAGCCGACCCGGAACACGATGCCGGAGTCAGCAGAAGAGCTGCAGCAGCAAGTCGATCTGCGCTTCAACCCGCTCGGGAAACATCCTGACCTACAACTCTCGTTCTTTTGTCACGCGGGGTTAGGCGTTAAGCGTCTAACCTGAATGTCAGGTTGACATCGACATCCTCAAGATCAATGGTAGATTCCAGCAAAATCTTTTCACTTTCCAGAAAGATATCCAGATCGTCCAGCCGCGTTTCAAGTCCGTCGACGGCGCTTTCGAGAAGTCTCTCAAATCGCTTGAGCATCAGCGCAATTGTTGTAGCGTCAAAAAGGTCGGTGTTGTATTCAACGGAAACAAGCAACCCCTCTGCAGTCTCCACTAAATATTGGACTAAATCGAATTTCGCCGTCAGGCGCTCAATCTTGAACGCGCTTACGGTTAATTCCGGGAGTCGCAGCTTTTCATCCGGGGCGTTTTGTAAAGCGAACATCACCTGAAAGATGGGGGAGCGGTTTGGATGCCGCTCGGGTTGGATTTCTTCCACAACCTTCTCAAAGGGCACGTCCTGATTAGCATGGGCTTCGAGCACCGACTTCCGGACGCGGGAGAGTAGTTCTCGGAAAGTTGGGTTACCTGAGAGATCCGTCCGGATGACGAGCGTATTGACAAAGAACCCGATCAGTCCTTCGACCTCCTGCCGGTTGCGATTTGCTGTGGGGGTACCTAAGAGCAAATCACTTAAGCCCGTATACCGGTATAGGAACGACTTAAATGCGGCCAGCAAAGTCATAAAGAGTGTGACGCCCTCATGTCGTGACAGATCCCCTATCTTCTCGGACAACTCTTTCGAGAGCGCCATGGTCTCGGTCGCCCCTTTGTAGGATTGGACCGGCGGACGCTGCCTGTCCGTCGGCAGGTCGAGGACCGGAAGCTCGCCGCCCAACTTTTCTCGCCAGTACTTTAGTTGAGACTTCAACACTTCCCCCTGAAGCCAATGACGTTGCCAATAAGCGAAATCAGCGTACTGAATCGGAAGCTCCGGGAGAGACGCCGGCCTGCCTTCAGAAAACGCCCGATATAATTCCGCCATTTCAACGACTAGTATCCCCCTAGACCAGCCGTCACATACGATGTGATGCATAGCTAGCATCAGGACGTGATTCTGTTTCTCCAATCTAAGCAATACCGCTCTGAACAACCTACCTTCAGCCAGATCAAAAGGCCTCTGCGCCTCCTTATTTACAATCTTAGTCGCCAACTCCTCGCGCGCCTCCTCGGTCAGATACATCAGATCGCATACCGGAAGAGGCGCCGGCTTAGGCATAGAGCAAATTTGGACGGGTTGCCCTCCGCTTATGACAAAGTTAGTCCGAAGAGCCTCGTGACGTCCGACAATTTCACTGAGACTGTTTTCCAACGCCCCCAGGTTCAGACGTCCCTTGAGCCAAATGGCTACCGATTCAATATAAGTTGCGCTGCCCGGGTCCAGTTGGTCTAAAAACCAGAGTCGCTCCTGTGCGAAAGATAACGGCAAGCGATCCGTCCTCGGCGCTCTGGGGATCTCCGGGGCCGCCGGGACACTCCGCCTCTTGGTGACGAGTCCGTCGACAATAGGCGCCAAACCCGCGATCGTGGGCTCCTGGAAAAGCGTAGCGACCGGCAACCAGATCTGAAACGCGCGGTTGATACTGGAGATCAATCTGGTGACCTTAAGTGAATGCCCTCCCAGCGAGAAAAAGTTATGGCTCACGCCCACTCTTTCGACCTGTAACACCTTTCGCCATATTTCGGATAACTCTCTCTCAGTAGCATTCCGAGGGCCGACGTACTCGACGTGGGTGTGCGCGATCGGGTCAGGCAAATTTCTTCGGTCTATCTTCCCATTGAGATTACGTGGCAGTTCGGCGAGCCTTACGAAGATGGCGGGCACGGCGGCTTCCGGCAGGTGAAGCCGCAAACGTTCGCGCAACTCCGCCTCTTTTACTTCCGCCTCCGCAGTATAGTAACCACACAGGACTCGCCCTCTGTCCGGCCATTCCCAGTCTCTGACTACAACTTCTTTGATCCTGACATCCTCTCTTAACAGCTTTTCAACTTCCTCCAACTCGATTCTGACTCCTCTGATCTTCACCTGATTATCTCTCCGGCCGAGCAGTTCGAAGCTACCGTCAAGGATCCTCCCCATATCTCCGGTCTTATACAGGAGGTCAGTGGGATCGGGATTAAAAGGATTTTGGATGAAGACCTCTTTTGTTAACTCGGGTCGATTGTAATAACCCAGGCTCCTATAGGGTGTCCGAATATAAATCTCCCCCACTGTGCCAGGGGCGCAAATCTTCTTATCGTCATCCAGGATGACGGCCCTTGCGCCTTCAATTGGATTCCCGATGGGAATGAGTTTACGCTCTTCGTCGGAAGGTTGCAGAAAATGGCAGAATTTCGCGAGCGTCGTTTCTGTCGGCCCGTAGAGGTTCACCAGTTGAATTCTATGCCTATAGATTTTGTTCCACTTTCTCACCTCCGCCGGGAACACCTGCTCTCCCGCCAATAGAACGTATTTCAGCGATTGAAAATAATCCGGGTCAGGGGCTTCATCAACAATCGCCCGGAATAACGTCGGGACAATATGGAGGAGTGTGATCCGCTCTCTGTCCAACCATTGAATGAGCTCTCTGGGATTCAGATTAACCCTATTTTTATCCGGCGCGCAAACTGTGCCTCCCGAGCATAATGGAGCGAAAACGTCTCTTAAAAACGGGTCGAATGAAGGCGCATGCAATTGGCTGACTCGAAATTCTCTATTGATCTTAAATGTGTTTATCTCCCATCTGATGAAGTGGGAGAGTCCTTTGACACAACCCGCAATGGCTTTGGGTCTACCTGTCGAACCGGACGTGAAGTACAAATAAGTTATGTCATTGGGCTTGAGGGCGACCTTCGGCCTTTCAAATACGCATCGCCCGTTCAATGTTTCAACTTCGAACGCTTTCGAAGTGAAAGTTTCCGCCAGACTCTCACCTTCTATCGCTACCACCATGGCGCCGGAAAAAAGTTGAGCTGGCAGACTCTCAAGGCGCGGGATCAGCCCTCTATCAACAATCAACCACTTCGGGGAGGCTTCCTCCAATACCGCCTCGAGCCGCCTGACAGGGTAATTCGCGTCGAGCGGCGCGAAGGCGGCCCCCGCCTTCATAATCCCGATAATCGCAGTAACCAGGGTTGTCACGTCCTCCACTAACACGGCAACGATTGTGCCCGGGCCAGCGCCCCGAGAAATCAGGTAATTAGCTATGTTATTGGATTGGCGGTCCAGTTCCAAGTAGGAAAGCCGTTTGTCTTTCCACTCTACCGCCGTACCGGCGCCTTGACTATCCACCGCCGCATGGAACAACTCCAACACGTTGCCCCTGTTCGTTTCTATTGCTCTGGTCGACATATCCATACCTTATCCAGTGGGATCAAGTCAGGTCGGGCATCTTGAAAATATCCAGAAAGATATTGAAAGTTAAGACGATAATCAGGAGATCGTTTTCGAAGGGGAGGTTTAACTTAAAACCGTCTTGCGAGTACTTGGCCTTGAGGTTCTCCACCACCTGAGGATTGAAATAACCCTGACGCTTAACGCGCCCGAAAGAAAGCAAATCGTTTATCCATTCGATATTACGGCGCAAGAGATACGAGCTGCCGGGGGCATGGAAGGCGTATTTCTCGCGGTCGATGATCTCAGAGGGGATCACACCTTCGGCCACTCTCCTGATTATGTATTTCTCTGTGAAATCATTCAGTTTTAAATACGGAGGAATCTCTCTGGCAAACTCCACCAATTTAACGTCCAGGAATGGATAGCGCGCCTCGACAGAGTTCGCGAGCGCCATGCGGTCTCCGTGATCGGAGATCAGATGATCGGATAACCTCAATTTGAAGTCTAAATAAGACCGCTGGTGAAGAAAATGTCTATTACGCAGCCGTTCCTGACGGACGGGCGCGAAATTGAGGCAATCAAATTCGGGTAGCAGCTCACGGGCATGGGCCGAATACAACCCCTTTTTGGTCTCTGAAAGACTGTGGCAGTCGATCTCATAAAAGATCCCCGCCTCACCCCATAACTTCTTTCTGAACTCCTGCTCAAGCGCCGCGTCCAGGTCAAAAGGATCGTTCATGTCGCCGCGCCTGCCGCGTCGAAGTTGATCAAAGCGATATCCCACGTAACCGGCGAACAACTCATCCGCCCCCTCGCCCGTCAGAATGGCTTTAACCCCCGCATCCCTTGCGGACTGAGAAAGAGCCATCGAGGCAGTGTTGTAGGTTTCCTTCAATGCGCATTCAGAATGGAAGACCGCGTTGATAAGTCGGCCGCTGATCTGTGACCAGTCGAAGAAAGTCTCCCGGTGTTCCGAGTTTATTCGCGCCGCCACCAGCCTCTGATACCTCGACTCTGATATTTCTTGGTCTTCGAAGCTGATGGAGAAAGAACGCCTGCCAACTTTGGGTTGGATGCTATTGGCCATCGCCGCTATCAGGGAGGAATCAAGCCCGCCGCTTAAATATAACCCCACAGGAGCGTCCGCATGTAATCTTAGCCTGACGGACTCCTCCAACAACTCGCATAACCTATTCACGTAATAATCTTCCGGCCGGTCATAACTGATTTCTCCTTCTTGAGGATAATCGAGATCCCAGTATTCTCTAACCCTGACCTCTCCGTTTTTAACCAGCAGGAAATGGCCGCTCGGAAGGCTGTTAACACCTCTGAACAGGGTCCTCGGGCTGACCATTCCCGGGAAGCTTATCACTTGGTCGAGGCCCGTCAGGTCGACCTCGCGTGTAACTAGGGGATGAGCCAGAATCGCTTTTACTTCGGACGCGAAAATCAGTACCCCGTCAACGACCGTGTAAAATAGGGGGCAGATCCCAAAATGATCCCTGGCGAGGAATATCACGTCCTGCCTTTGGTCGTAGAGTGCAAATGCAAACTGCCCGTTTAGCCTATTTAAGAAATCGACCCCATGGTCTTCATACAAGTGTAATAACACCTCGACGTCGGTATGAGTCCGGAAACGATGCCCCCGTTGCGTCAAATCCTGCTTTAAGTCTTGGTAGTTAAATATCTCTCCGTTGCAGATCAAGGTGAGCGACTCGTCCTCGTTATGAAGCGGCTGGTCGCCTCCCTCTATGTCCAGCAGGCTCAGGCGGCGAAAGCCCAATGCCACATGCTCATCAGAGAAGTATCCGGAAGAGTCCGGACCGCGGTGAATAAGCGTGTCGCTCATTCTCATCAAAAGATCCCTACTCACCCTCGCCTGCTTGAGTAAATCCGCGAATCCGCTGATCCCACACATATAATCTGATCGGTTGAGCCAAGATAGGCGAGGCTGAGCCTTACTTCATTATTAGTGAGGCCCTTCGTTCCGGTAGCTGAAAGGCTCGGCCATGGCAAACAAAATCATCCTGGGGCCGGCGAATGGTTCCCGCGCATGAGCGGTCAGCATATTGTCTAACAAAATAAGATCTCCCTCTCGCCACGAAAATATAACTCGCTCCTGCCGGTAAGCCTCACGCAGCTCATCCAGCGCCCAGTCTTCAATCGGAGAGGCGTCTCCATAATACGTGTTATTCGGCAAGTCTTCCTCCGCGAACTGCTCCCGCAGGGGTCTGAGGATACTCGGATCCAGAGTCGAATGATGAAAGAAGATGGCATGATTGAACCAAACCAACTCGCCGGATTCAGGGTGCCTCCTAACGGCCTCGCGAATCTGTCGCGTTTTCAAACGGCCTTCACTCCTCCATTCAAACTCGATATCGTGCTCCCGACAGTACTTTTCCACCAGCGCCCGGTCGTCGGTCTGAAAGGCGGACTGCCAGGGGAGTCCTACCCCTTCGCCAAAATTTCGAACGTACATCCACTTTTTCGTAACAAAACGGTCGATAATCTGTGGTGAGATGCGTTTCAGGATTCTGCGGGTATCGGCGACCGGAGTTTCCCCTCCTCGTGACGGAGGAGTCTTACAATAGAAAAACAACTTCATCGGCCAAGTATGAGAGTACGAGTGCTCGTTATGAGGAAAGATACTCAGGCCGGCAGGGTAATCGGTTGAGGTATAAATATTCTCGCCGACCTGGCTGCGCGGTGAAGAGCGCTCACGATATTGCATCGCCTCTCCGCAAACAGCCCGGACGAATCGCTCAAAACCCTCAACTGTCCCAATGTTGAAGCCCCTGAAGAGAATTGCCCCATGTTTGAGAAGGTTCAACTCAATAAATGCCCGGTTGTCCTCGACCCAGGTTTCAAGGTTGATTTGCAGCTCGTTCGGTTGAATAACAAGAGGGAGCAAGCTTTTCGGGTGGAGACACTCCGCGCTCACCAGCCCATCCTGCGTCAAACGGATCGTTTTCCGTCTGACATTGTCGAGATCAAAGTTTTCCTTGTCCATTGCCGCCGGAGATTGATGCCCCGATTACGAAGCTCGCGTTATCGGCTTGCGCCTGATTGCCTGCAATAGGAGCCGGCTACTGGCTTCGGCCTCTCTCTCTCTCTCAAGCTGCTCCAGCCTATCTGCCTCAGCGAGCGACTCATCAAAATCTTTCATCCTTGTCTGAGGCTCGGCCACTGCCATCTCTAGAATACTTACAAACTGATTAAAACAGCGGCTGATAGCCGGTGGATCAATCAACCTTGTGTCGTACCTGAACAAGCAGGACAATCCTTGGGGAGTGTCGGACACGTATAAACCTAGATCGAATGGCGTCGTCCTGTTGTTGATCTGAAGCGGAGTAACAACTAGACCGGAGAGTCGCAAGGGAGGGATCGGCGCATTGCGAAGCCCAAATAAGACCTGAAAAATAGGATTGCGTCCCAGTCTGCGCTCGGGCTTAAGCTCATCCACCACTTTGTCGAAAGGCAAATCCTGGTTGATATAAGCATCGATGGCCGTTCTGCGGACGCGTCCCAGTAATTCTTGAAATGACGGCTCACCGGATAAATCGGTTCTTAATACCACCTGATTTATAAAGAGGCCGATTAACGCCTCGGTTTCTATCTGTCCACGGCCGGCAATGTCCGTGCCAACGACTATCTGATCTTGTCGCGTCTGATATCGTAAAACAATCTGTAGCGCCGCAAATAGGCACATGAACAAGGTGACTCCTTCACGGCGACTCAACTCTTTTATTGCGCCAGATAGAGTCCCGTCCAAATAATAAGTCTGCATCCTTCCAAACTTAGCCTCAAGAAATTCCCGCGGTCGGTCTCTATGAAGGTTTAATTCCGATATGCCGCCCAGTTGCCGCTTCCAGTAAGCGAGTTGACGCTGAGCGCCCTCTCCCTGCAACCACTCCTTTTGCCATTGCGCAAAGTCCGCATACTGTATCGGCAAGTCAGGCATGGACGGCGATCTGCCCTGAGAAAACGCTTCATAATGCGTCCCTATCTCGCGTACCAGAACGCCGAGTGACCAGGCGTCGGTGATAGTGTGATGCATTGTCAGCAGCAGAATGTGCTCTTCTTCTTTCAGACTCAATAAGGCGATCCGCCATAAAGGCGATTTTTCAAGATTGAAAGGCGCCTCCGCATCTCTATGAATTAACCGTAAAGCTTCAACCTCACGTTCAGCCTCTTCGACCTCGGACAGGTCTATGGTAGGAAAATCTATGGAGTAGGCGGGAGAAATTAACTGAAACGGTCGACCTTCGATCGAAGGGAAAGATGTGCGCAAAATTTCATGTCGCTTCACAATCTCATTCATCGTACGTCGAAGCGCGGCAGTGTCTAAACTACCGGACAGCCGCACCGCGGCAGGGATGTTATAGGCAGGATCGTCAGGGTGTAATTGTTGCAGAAACCATAAACGCTGTTGGGCGAAAGAAAGAGGTAGCTTGCCATTCCGATCGACAGACCTGATTGGTGAGTAACAAAAACCACCCTCTTTCCTTTTTAAATCATCGATCAACCGAGCCGCCGCCATTACAGTCGGCTCGTCAAAGAATTTTCGGAGGGGGAAATCGATCAGGAAGACATCGCGAATCCTTGATACGACTTGCGCCGCCAGCAAAGAATGGCCGCCGATAGCAAAAAAGCTGTCAAGGGGGCCGATATGATCTCTACCAAGCAATTGCGCCCAGATCGAGATGAGCACATCTTCCGTTGGTGTCTTACTTACCGAAGTATTGGCGTCAGATTCGGAGCTCCCGTCGGAAATCCTAGATAAAGCCTCGTAATCCAACTTGCCGTTTGCGGTTAACGGCATGGCGTCTAGACGGATATATGCGGCGGGCGTCATGTACTCCGGCAGCCTTTCTCTTAGAAAGTCTCGCAGGCTATGGATCGAAGGGTGAGGCGACTTATCACATATTATATAGGCAGTTAATTCATCTCTCCCGCCCTCTCCAGATCGTACCAGAACTACCGACTGTGAAATCCCCGGATATCGACAGATCGCCGTTTCTATCTCCCCTAACTCAACGCGAAATCCGCGCAGTTTCACCTGGTGATCTCTTCTACCGAGGAACTCTATCAATCCGTCCTCACGATACCGTCCCAGGTCTCCTGTACAGTACATCCTCTCTCCGCCTGCTTCGCTGTACGGGTCCGGCACGAACCTCTCC